>Ga0105044_10012381_pt1 | contig 11597 bp, 11 predicted proteins | sample MAT01_FD_78092 | JGI IMG/M metagenome (GOLD analysis project Ga0105044, IMG submission 78092) | Freshwater microbial communities from Lake Fryxell liftoff mats and glacier meltwater in Antarctica - MAT-01 | ecosystem: Environmental > Aquatic > Freshwater > Ice > Liftoff microbial mat | place...
ACCACCGTGCCCGGCGTCGTCCGGAAGGCCTCGGCCAGCCCGCCGACATCGGGGTCGGCCGGGGTGACGGCGGCGTCGAACGGCTCGGCATCAGCCAGGAGCCCCGGGCGATCAGCCTCCGGCCGCTCGTTGACCCAGGCCCAGTCGTCGGCCGCGCCCAGCGTCATGAGCAACGTGCCCTCGGAACCGACGGCCTCGTCGAGGGTGGCGATCACCGCAGCAGCACCACCGTCGACAGGACCGATCGCTCCAAGCGACGCATGGACCATGACCACATCCCCGGGCGCGACTCCCAGTGCCCCGAGGTCACCGACCAGATCGCGCACCCTCATCTCCCCTCACATCGTGTTCGGTGACATCCGGCCCCGTCGGCGAGCGCAGCGAGCCAACGCCGGAGCCCCGACGGGGACCTGATCTGACCGGCCGGGTCGTCGGCGCCGTGGTCGGTGGTGCCCCGCATCGGCGAGCCGGGAAGCACCGAGGCAAGGGAGGGAGGCGTGGTGTCGGGCCGACCGGACTTCGCGGGCGTCCTGGCCCTCCATTCTGAAATTGCGTCGATCTGTTGCGGAAGCCGCCCGCCGAGGGCACGTTCCACCACCGGCAGAAGGTCCAGGCCCCCGGTGGTCGCAGCGGTTCTGCCCAGCCCCCACGTCGCAAGGACACACAAGACGAGCGGCGGGACGTCCAGCTGCGTGAGGACCGCCTCATCGGAACCAGCAGGCCGCGCGCCGCAGCGCACAACGCAGTCCCCCACCGCCGCAGGCGCTGTGTCAGCACCGAAGGCGCAGCTACCCCATGTAGAGGACGAGCATCTGGTACACGAGGCTGGGCTTCTCGGCGCCCACCACGTGGACGGCGATCTCGGACTTGACCAGGGTGCCGCTGCCCTTGGCGGTGGCGCTGACCAGCTTGCTGTGGGCGTGGACCTTGGAACCGGCGGGCACCGGGGCCAGGAAGCGCAGTCCGTCGGCGCCGTAGTTGACGGCGTTCTGAACGCCGGCGAGGGTCAGGTCGGCCGTACCCGTCAGGGCCGGGAGCAGCGAGAGGGTCAGGAACCCGTGGGCGATGGGCCCGCCGAAGGGACCGGCGTTGGCCCGCTCGATGTCCACGTGGATCCACTGGTGGTCGCCGGTGAGCTCGGCGAACTGGTTGATCATCTCCTGGGTCACGTCGATCTCGGGACCCCAGTCCCCGTAGTCGCCGCCAGCCGTGGCGTTGATCCCGTCGATGTCGTCGAAGCGCAGTTCAGTCACGACCCAGAAGGTAGATCAGCTCGAGCGGCGCACCTGCACCGGGGTGTCGTCGGCCTCGGGGTACGGCGCCCCATCGGGCTGCCACAGGTCCCAGCGCTGCAGGAGGCACACCACGTTGTAGAACCACACCAGGGCGGTCGCCAGGTGCACCGGCTCCTTGCCGCGGAGCGCCTTGGCGGTCAGGTGGGGCAGCTTGGCGTAGTCGGGGCCGAGGTCGCGGTACGCCAGACGCATCCGCCGCCAGGTGTCCAAGAGCGATCCGGGGAAGGACGGCGGGCCGTCATCCAGTGCGGCATTTTCCGGAAGGTTGGCGGCCAGGACGGCGACTCGTTCGAGGAAGGCCTCGGGTCGGTAGAGCTCGTTGTAGAGCCAGATCACACCGTCCCGGAGCTGGTCCTGGGACATCTGCAGCGGGATCACGTTGGTGGTGAGGCCGTTCAGCAGGCCGAAGAAGTCCGCCCCCGTCGGCTCGGTGATCACCCGGCCCGCCGCCAGGAGACGGGTCTCCAGCGGCGTGCCCTCGGGCGCGCCGAGCATGGTGACCGCGACGTTCGGGGTGCCGGCCGCCTGCATGAACGCGTACTGGGTGCGGAAGCACGACAGGTCGTCGGCGTCGAACCCGCAGACCAGGCCGGACTGAACCTGGATGCCCATGCGCTGCACCTTGTGGATGTCGCCGACCAGGTCGGTCCGGATGTTCTGGTGCTTCTTGGCCTCGGTCAGGGCCGCGTCGTCGGATGTCTCCAGGCCCACGAAGGCGGTCCGCAGCCCGGCCCGGTGGCAGCGCTCGAGCAATGGCGTGTCCTGGTCACGAGCCACGTCGATGGACACCTGGGTGATGAACCGGACGGGCTCGGCGTTGGCCTCGTTCCACTCGGCCACGGCGTCGAGGATCCGCGCCGAGCGTCCCCGGTGGGCGGTGAGGTTGTCATCGCAGAGGAAGACATCCCGATAACCCTGCTCGTAGAGGACCGCCAGCTCGGCGACCACCTGATCGGGGGTCTTGTGGCGCTGGCGACGGTCGAGGTAGATGATCACGTCGCAGAACTCGCACTCGAAGGGGCAGCCGCGGCTGGTCTGCACGCTGCCCATGAAGAACCGGCCGAAGTCGACCAGGTCGTGGCGAGGGACCGGGGATTGCGTGATGTCGATGCGGTCACCCTCGTAGGTGTCGGCCCACGCGCCCGTGGCGTGGTCGGCGACGAACTGTGGCCAGGTCTTCTCGGCCTCGCCGACGAACAGGACGTCGGCATAGGGGCGATAGGTCTCGGGGGCGAGGCTGGCGTGGGGCCCGCCGATGAGCACGAGGCGGCCCCGCTCCCGGAAGGCCGTCGCCAGCTCGATGATCCGGTCCCGCTGGGTGATGTAGCCGGTCAGGCCGACGGCGTCGCACGGGGTGTCCAGATCGACCAGCCCCTCGGCCTCGTCCACCAGGGTGATCTCGACCTCGGGCGGGGTGAGCGCGGCGATCGTCGTGAGGGCCAGGGACGGCATCATCCCGTGGGTACCGGTGATCGGCTCGACGTCCGACAGCGACCACACCGACGGCGGCACCCGGGGGTTCACCAGCAACAAGCGGAAGGCAGAGGTCTCGACGATCCCCCGAGTCTACGAACGTCGGAGTCAGCGGGCGCGGAGACGGGCCAGGCTGTCGGCCAGGCCGCCCGGGCGACTGCGGGCGTTCCAGCAGGCGACCTGCTCCTCACAGAGCCCGTCCAGCTCGGCGTCCAGGGTGGCGACGTCGGGGGCCGGGAGGCCGTGGCGGCAGGCCAGGCGCTGGGCCCCGTGACGGGCGAGGGCGACAGCCTGGCGCAGCTCGCGTTGGGTGATCGCTCCGTCATCGTCGGTGAAGCGGGCCTCGGCCAGGTCGTCGTCGGCCTGGGCCAGCGTGGCCTCGACCCCGGCCAGGGCCTCGGCCGTGGGCACCCCGAAGCCCCCCATCCCACCACCGGCCACTGCGTCGTGGAGCGCGGAGCCGTTGGGCTGGATGACCCCCGTGCGGCCGTAGACCTCGCCGGCCTCCAACACGGCGGTGCCGGCCCGACCGACGGCATCGGGGAGCACGAAGACGCCGAGGGCGGCAGCGGTGTCCTGGTCCTCGTTCGTGGCCCGACACCAGGCGACGGACGCAGCGAAGGTGAGAGCGGGGAGCATGACGGTCGGCGGCTGCAGGTGGCCGTTGTCGCCCCACTCGGTCACCAGCATCCCGGTGGCCCCGAAGTCCGCGGCTGCGGTCACCGCGTCGAGGGCGTTGGCCCGGGCGTTGGACCCGCGCCCGACCAGCGAGTTCCACCCGCTGGTGCCGGGACAGACCCACCAGTCGATGCCCGCCCCGGCGAAGCGCTCGGCCCGCGGCCCGAAGCCCAGGTAGGCCCGGCTGTCGATCCAGTCCTGGATGAGGGCGTCGAACGGCGCCGGGAGCTCGAGGGCACCCATGAGGTCGGGGGTGTCCTCGGGCATCGGGGCCTCGTAGTGCCACAACAGGGCGGTGGCGTCGCCGACGATCTCGGCCGCCGACGCCGGGTCCCGGTGGATCATGTCGGCCCAGAACCGGGGATGGAGACCCAGCGCCCGCGTGCCGTCGAGGAGGCGACCCAGGTGCTCGACGAAGGCTGTCGTCTGGCCGTGCAGCTCGAAGACCTCGTCACAACCGATGTTCACGGAGCGGTTGGTGTGGTGTCCGGCCAGCTCCGCCACGAGGTCCAGGGCAAAGCGGGCGTTGGCCTCGGTGGGCGCCAGCGATCGGGGATCCGCGGCGGCGGGATCGACGGCCCGGTCGCGGTACTCCGGCAGACGCAGCCACCGCTCGAAGTGCCCGAAGGTGTTCTGGTTGGCGACCAGGCCGATGCCTCGAGCCGCGGCCTCGGCCTCGAGCCAGGCGACGTCGTCGGGCGTCATCGGCGACGCGTCCCGCCAGACCGCCTCGTGGTCGACGTAGGCGAAGGTGTGCTCGGTGTAGAGCTCGAGATGGTTGATGCGCAGTCGGTCGAGCCGGTCGAGCAGGGCGAGCAGACAGGCCCGGTCCGGGACCCGGTCCCGGCTGATGTCGAGCATGAACCCCCGGTGGGCCAGGTCCGGCCAGTCCCGGATGCGACCGGCGACCAGTCCGGAGCGCCGCAGCTGGTCCAGGGTCGACTGCCCGTAGCGCCGCCCGGCCGGGTCGGCATGGGCCAGGGTGATGCCGTCGTCCGCCAGGGTCAACTCGTAGCCCTGAGCGGGCAGACCGGCGTCAACCCTCTCGGTCACCGGCAGGTTGTCGGAGAGTCGACGACCGGTGAGGTCGGCCTCCCGCGGGGCCGGGACGAGCAACGGAGCCATCGCCATGGGCTACCACGCGGGCCGTACGCTCGCCGCCGTGCGCATGCGGTCGTTGTTGTTCGCTCCCGGGAACCGGGCCGAGGTGCTGGCCAAGCTGCCGAGGTCCGGGCCGGACGGCGTGGTTCTGGACCTGGAGGACGCGGTGCCCGCTGACGCCAAGGCCGAAGCCCGGGCGATCGTGGCCCGGGCGGCGGCCGAGTTGCGGGACGGGCATCCGGGCCTGGCCGTGCACGTGCGGGTCAACGCCGTGCCCAGCGAGTGGTTCGCCGACGACATGGCCCGGGCCCTGATCCCCGGCATCACCGGGGTCGTGGTGCCGAAGCTGGAGTCGGCCGAGCAGGTGACCGCGGTCGCCACTGCCCTCGACGAGCACGGCCTCGACGACCTGACGATCGTGGCCGGTCTCGAGACCGCGGCCGGCGTGGCCCGGGCCGAGGAGGTCCTGGCCGACTCCCGGGTCCACGTCGGCTACTTCGGCGCCGAGGACTACGTGGCCGACCTGGGCGGCGTGCGCACCGCCGACGGGACCGAGGTCCTCTACGCCCGGTCCCGGGTCGCGCTGGCCGCCCGCCTCACCGGCACCCTGGCCGTCGACCAGGTGGTCACGGACCTCACCGACGAGGACCGCTTCCGGGCCGACGCCGCGGTCGGCCGCGCCCTCGGGTACCGGGGCAAGCTCTGCATCCACCCCGCCCAGGTGGCCTGGTCCCACGAGGCCTTCACCCCGTCAGCCGACGAGCTGGACCGGGCCCGACGCCTGCTGGAGGCCTACGACACCGCGGCCGCCGCCGGCTCCGCCGCCATCGCCTTCGAGGGCCAGATGGTCGACGAGCCCCTCGCCCGCCAGGCCCGCTCCCTCCTCGACAGCGCCACCGACTGACCCGTTCTGGCACCTGATTCGGCGGCCCTGACCACCGAAACAGGTGCCAGAACGGGGGGATCAGGGGGGGCGGCGGTGCATGAGGGCGGTGCGGGTGGCGCGGCAGACCAGGGTCTCGTCCTGGTTGAAGGCCCGGTGCTCGAAGGTGACGATGCCGGCGTCGGGCCGACTACCCGAATCGCGCACCGCCATGACCTCGGTCTCGGCGTGGATCGTGTCGCCGGGGAACACCGGGGCCGGGAAGGCCACCGACTCGAAGCCGAGATTGGCGACGGTGGTGCCGAAGGTCGTCTCGTGGACGGAGATCCCCACGAGCAGGGCGAGGGTGAACATCGAGTTGACCAGCGGGCGGCCGAACTCGGTCTCGGCCGCGTAGTGGCTGTCCAGGTGCAGCGGCGCCGGGTTGAGCGTGCTGAGGCTGAAGTTGATGTTGTCCGCCTCGGTGATGGTGCGGCTCAGGGCATGGGGCACCACCAGCCCCACCTCGAGGTCCTCGAACCAACGCCCCGGAATCGGTCGTTCCCACGCCATGGCCTCACCCTATGGTCGTCATGGCCGGGACGATCTCGACGTGAACACCTCACGTTGTCAGTCGAGCGGCCCTGGTCAGCTGAGGACGGCCACGAGCGTGCCGCCGGCCACCACGACGAGCAGGACGACACCCACCCCCACGAAGCGCCAGTCGCCTGATCGCCACCAAGCCGCGATGAGCCAGAGCACCCGCAACAGGGGCGAGGCGATGACCACGACCACGGCGGCGGTGGCCACCGCCACCCCGACCTCGCCGGGCAGGGCGAGACCCAGGACGGCCAGTCCGGCGGCGATCACCACGACCCAGAAGAGGGCCCTGACCAGGTGGTCCATGGGCTCGCGGGCCAGGTCGCCGGTGGTCATGCGGTCGCCACCAGGAGGATCGCCACCAGGACGAGGATCCCGGCGATCACCTTGCGCACGGCCGGGCCTCGGAGCCGGTTCTGGAGGCGGGCCCCGGCCAGGCCGCCCACCACGCTGCCGATGATCACCGCCGCCGCCGAGTGGGCTTCGATGCGGCCCTGCCCCGCGAAGACGAGGAGACCCACCGCCGCGGTGATCCCGACGGTGAAGGTGCTGGTGGCCGCGGCCACCTTCACCGGGACGTACATGATCTCGCTCATCACCGGCGTCTTGATGAACCCACCGCCGACCCCGGAGATCCCTGACACGAGGCCGGCGACCGACATCGCGGCCAGGCCGAGCGGCAGGCGCCGCGGCCGATAGGGCGCGACGCCACCCACCCGGGCCACCGCGCCGCCCACCATGCCCACCCGCTCGCCGACGTGCTCGGGGCCGAAGGCCGGGTGCGGGGCGTTGCGGATGCCCTTGCGGCTGCCGCCGGCGGCCGCGGCCACCAGCGCGACCGCGGCAAGGGCGTAGACCAGGACGGTCTCGCTGACGACCCCCGAGAGCAGGGCCCCCACGACGGCCCCGGCGCTGGCCGCCACCTCGACGGTGACCCCGAGACGGTGGTTGACCGAGCGGTCCTCGAGGTGCCGGGAACCCCCGGCCAGGGACCCGGCGGCGACCAGGACCAGGCCCAACGGAGCGGCTTCGGTCGCCGGGGTCCCGGTGGCCACGAGCAGTGGGACCAGGAGCAGGGCCCCGCCCAGGCCGCCGACCGATCCGACGGCCGCGCAGAACCCGGCAGCGAGGACCAGCAGCGGAGTGGCCACGCCCGGAGTGTCCCACGCCCGGCCCCCGCCCCCGACAACCCGCCCGCGGGCGGCACCCTGGATCGGTAGCTACCCTCGCCGCATGCGGCGGATCGGGGTGGTGGCCACGGCCCTGGCCTCGATCATGGTGTTCACGGCCTTCACCCACCCGGACCCGACGACCGGCACCCCCCCGGGCCCCAACCAGGGCGTGCTGGAGTTCCGGGCCTCCTCGTCACCGGTGACCGCAGCCGATCTCGGAGCGTCCTGGCGACCGGGTTGCCCGGTCCACTTCTCGAAGCTGCGGGACCTGGCGGTGCCCTACTGGAGCTACGCCGGCACCCGCCGCATGGGCCATCTGATCGTGCACCAGGACGCCGTGGTCGACGTGCGGGAGGCCTTCCGCCGCCTGTATGACCGGCGGTTCCAGGTTCGCCAGATCATCCCGGTCGACCACTTCGGGGCGGATGATGACCGGTCCATGCGGGCCAACAACACCAGCGCCTTCAACTGCCGCTCCGTGGCCGGCACCATGACCTGGTCCCAGCACGCCTACGGCCGGGCCGTCGACGTCAACCCCGTCCAGAACCCCTATGTCCGCGACGGGGTGGCCGACCCACCGGCCGGTCAGCCCTGGGTCGACCGCAGCCACGGCGGTCCGGGCATGGCGCGGCCCCACAACATCCTGCGCCAGGCCTTCCAGGCCCAGGGCTGGGGCTGGGGCGGCACCTGGTCCGGGGCCAAGGACTACCAACACTTCTCCGCCAACGGGCGGTGACCGTTCTGGGTACTGGTATTCGAATCCCTTCACGAACCGCAGTACCCAGACGACGGGTTGGGCGGCTACAGCTCGCTGATCATGCGGTTGACGATCATGTCGATGTCGTAGCGGTCATCCGCACCGGGGAGCTCCTCCCGGTCGAAGGCGCCCAGCACCTCCTGGCCGCGCTCGGCGGCGAACTTGCGGGAGTGGGCGTGGGTGACGATGACGAAGTCGCCGCGCTGGACACCGGCCACGGCCCGAGCGGCCAGCTCGTCGGCCGGCATCCCCTGGTCGAAGAGCTGCTTGGCCATGTCGTGGCCCATGGCGTTCACCCCGCCGGCGTCGGCGGGCCGGTTGCGGTCGGCCTCCCAGAGCCGGGTGCTGACCAGACCGGGGCACAGGACGCTGACGCCGATGAACTCCGGCACCTCCCGGCGCAACACGTCGGAGAAGGCAAGCACCGCATGCTTGCTGGCCGTGTAGGGGGCGCTCATGGTGTTGGGCACGCCGAGGCTGTGCTCGGAGCCGGTGGTGACGATCCGGCACGACGTGCCCTGCTCGACGAAGCGGCGACCGAACTCGACCATGCCGATGAACGGCCCGACGGCGTTGACCTCGAGCACCCAGCGCATCTCCTCCAGGGGGGTCTCGAGGAGCAGGTTGGTACCGACCACGCCGGCGTTGTTCCAGATCAGGTCGACGCCGTCGAGCACCGCCCAGGCCGTGTCGGCCAGGGCCCGCACGTCGTCGGGATCGGTCACGTCGCAGCGAGCCGCGGCGCCCCGGGTGCCCTTGGCGCTGACCATCGCCGCGGTCTCCTCGGCGGCCGCCCGGTCGATGTCGGCGGCCAGGACGTCCATGCCGGCGTCGGCCAGCGCCAGGCAGAGGGCCCGGCCGATGCCGCTGCCCCCGCCGGTCACGACGGCCGCCTTGCCCGTCAGATCACCCTGCAGTCCGGCCATGCCGCTCCCCCTCCGAGCGCCCCCGTGGGCGCGGGCGGTCAACGTAGTGGTCTGCCACGATGATCGGGTGACGACGACCGTGCCCTACACCCGAGGACTGCACGAGGTGGGCGACGGGGTCTTCGCCTGGCTCCAGCCCGACGGCGGGTGGGGGTGGAGCAACGCCGGCCTGCTGCGGGGCGACGGCGGCTCGCTGCTGGTCGACACGCTGTTCGACCTCGACCTGACCCGGGCCATGCTCGACGCCATGGCGCCGATCACCGCCACGGCCCCCATCGCCACGTTGGTCAACACCCACGCCAACGGCGATCACTGCTACGGCAACCAGCTGGTCACGGGCGCCGAGGTCATCGCTTCGGCCGCCTCCGCCGCCGAGATGGAGCAGCTGCCGCCGTCCACGCTCGGGATGATGACCAGCCTCGACCTGGGCGACGCCACCAACCGGTACATCAAGGCGGCGTTCGGCCCGTTCACCTTCGACGACATCGAGCCGCCCCACCCGGATCGGACGTTCTCCGGCTCCCTGAGCCTCGAGGTGGCCGGGCAGCCGGTCGAGCTGATCGAGGTCGGCCCGGCCCACACCGCCGGTGACGTGATCGTGCACCTGCCCGCCGCCGGGGCGGTCTTCACCGGCGACATCCTCTTCCACAACGGCACCCCCCTGATCTGGGACGGTCCGGTGCAGAACTGGCTCGATGCCTGCGACCGGATCCTGGCCCTCGACTGCGCCGTGATCGTGCCCGGCCACGGCCCGCTGGCCGACACCCAGGCCGTCCGGGACACCGCCGGCTATCTGACCTTCGTGCGGGACGAGGCCACCGCCCGCCACGCCGCCGGGATGTCCGCCACCGAAGCGGCCTGGGACATCGAGCTCGGCGCGTACACCGACTGGGGCGAGTCCGAGCGCATCGCCCTCAACGTCGACGCCGTCTACCGCGAGATCGACCCCGCCTACGACATCCCCGGCGTCCTCGCCCTCTTCACCCTCATGGCCGAACTCGCCGACGCCCGCCCCTGAGATCCCGTTCTGGGTGACACCCCCTGTCGCCCACAACACCCCACGTCACCCAGAACCGACATCACCCCGTTCTGGGTGACACCCCCTGTCGCCCACAACACCCCGCGTCACCCAGAACCGATGTGGGGTCAGGGCAGGGGGGCGTAGCGGCGGAGGTTGACGTTGCCGTTGGTGTTGCGGGCGGGGAGGTCGTTGGCCAGGCCGATCCACCGGCCGGCCAGCGGTGGGACCGCCTGACCGAAGGTGATCTGCTGATCGGGCCCACCGTTGCCGAGGGTCCCGCGCAGGCGCCAGGTCGAGGCCCGGACCATCCCCGGGTCGCTGCGGCCATTGCCGTCCCAGTCGCCGACCACGGGGAGGTCATTGGGGTGGCCGAAGGTGAAGGTGGCGAACGGCGCACCCGTGGAGTTGCGGTTGCGCACCCGCCAGACGTTGCCGTCGACAGTGCCGGGCGTGTCGGTGCCGTCGCCGTTCCAGTCGCCCACGACGGGCCGCTGGTCGGCCGCCCCGAAGCGGAAGATGACCACCGGCGGCCCCGCGCTGTTGCTGTTGCGCACCAGCCACTCGTTGCCCCGCACCACGCCCGGTGTCTCGGTGCCATTGCCGTCCCAGTCGCCGCAGACGAACCGGTCGCCCACGTTGCCGTAGGCGAAGCGGACCGCAGGGCCGCCCGAGAGCAGGTCGTTGCGCAGGCGCCACTCGTTGCCCCGCACGACGCCCGGAGTCTCCCGTCCGTCGCCGTTCCAGTCACAGGCCAGGACCTTGTCGCCCGCCTGACCCACGTCGATCCGCAGGGTCTCCGGGCCGGCCGACCGCACCCTCGCACCATGGCGGCTACCGGCGGTCGCGCGCTCACCCGACACCGGCCAGGTGTTGTGCCGGCAGCCGTTGAGCCCCTTGGACTGCTGCTGCATCACCGGAGCGGCCTGGCCCGACCCCGGGCAACTGGCGTGGCCGAAGCCCAACCAGTGGCCGGTCTCGTGGTTGACGACGTAGTGGCGGTAGCTGTCGAGCGAACCGCCGCCGCCCCGCCAGGAGTCCGTGGCCTGCTGCCAGCGGGTCTGGTTGATGATGACGTTGCGCCCCACCCGGCAGGACCACATGCTGCTGCACGGGTAGCCGAACGACGGCAGCGTCCCCGCCTCGGCCAGGTAGACGGTGAAGTCGCCGCCGCTGTTGACCTGCCGGAACTCGATGGCCCCGCCCAGGGACCAGCCCCGGGGGTCGTTCAGGGTCTGGCCGACGTGGAGGGCGAAGTACTGCGTGTCGGCGGTGATCGTGCCCCGGGTCGCCAGCGAGTACGTGTAGGTCCGGTTCTGGGTGGTGGCTTCGGCCCCCACGCTCTCCGGGGCGGACCCGTCCGGGATCGGGGTCGGCCCGACGCTGGGGTCGGCCCCCGCCGTCCCCGAGGCCACCAGGGCGACCACCCCGACCAGGATCCCGAGCACCATCGCTGTCCGCCGCATCGCCCGTCGACGCTAGCGGTCACGCCGGGGAGCCGACGGGTCCACTCGTCCTGCGAACACCCGCGCGTAGGTCGAAAGAATCACTTTTAGTGGTTGACCGACCACTTCTCGTGACGCATAGTGGGCGGCGCAACGCCAAGTACGGACAGCCCGGAACGCTACGCCAGGTGGGTCCCCCTCATGAACGAAACCGACAGGCTGGACCTGACGGTTGCCGCCGATCCCGCCGCCCCCGCCATCATCCACGCC
>Ga0105044_10012382_pt1 | contig 11597 bp, 9 predicted proteins | sample MAT01_FD_78092 | JGI IMG/M metagenome (GOLD analysis project Ga0105044, IMG submission 78092) | Freshwater microbial communities from Lake Fryxell liftoff mats and glacier meltwater in Antarctica - MAT-01 | ecosystem: Environmental > Aquatic > Freshwater > Ice > Liftoff microbial mat | place...
CGGCCAGCGCATCGCGATCACCCAGCAGCGTGTCGAGCGCGATACCGGCGTAGCGGTCAAATGCCTCGACCAGAGACAGTCGTTCGGCATCGGCAAACGGGTCGCAGGCCTGCCCGCGCCAGCGCAATCGGTCGTTGCCGGTGGCGGCGAGCGCAGTGCGGCACAGGGCGACACTGTCGGCCATGACATCGGCATAGGGGGCATCGGTGCGATACCATTCGACCATGGTGAATTCAGGCGCATGCAGCGCGCCAACTTCGCCATTGCGCCAGACGCGGGCGAAATCGACGATGCGGGTTTCACCGGCGGCGAGCAGTTTTTTGGCAGCGAATTCGGGCGAGGTGTGGAGGTAGCGCGGCTCCGCCACCCCGCCATCGGGCTGCCAGTGCGTGGCAAAGGCGTGGAGGTGGGTTTCATTGCCCGGTGATCGTTGTACCATGCCGCATTCGACCGCGACAAAGCCCTGGTCATCGAACCAATCCGCCAGCGCCCGCTTGATGCGGTTGCGGCCGAGCAGCAGCGGGCGGCGGTCGCTATGCAGGTCGCGGCGCCAATATGGCAGCGTCATTACAGGGCTTTCTCAACGCTCGGGGCTTGATTGCAGGGCCGCTGTCAGCGTAGCGAGCAACGCAATCAGGCGCAGACCGGCCATGCAGGCCGGGGCGCCCTGACGCAAGGGACTTCAGAACGATGGTCAAGGTAATCGCCAGCAACGTCCGCAAGGGCAATGTTCTCGAACATGACGGCGGGCTTTATGTCGTGCTCAAGGCCGACAGCTTTCGCCCCGGCAAGGGCACGCCGACGACGACGGTGGAAATGCGCCGCATCTCGGATGGCGTGAAGACCGTCATCACGGTGAAGACCGGCGAAGGGCTGGAACGCGCCTTTGTCGAGGAAGTCAGCCATAATTACCTCTACAATGATGGCGACATCTATATCTTCATCAACAATGAAAATTACGATCAGGTGCCGGTAACCGCAGCGATGCTCGGCGATGATGCCGTGTGGTTGCAGGAAAATGCCGAATGCAAGCTGTTGATGTTCGACGGCAATCCGGTGTCGATCACCCTGCCGTCGCGGGTCATCATGACGATCATGGCGACCGAACCGGTGGTCAAGGGCCAGACCGCTTCGTCATCGTACAAGCCGGCGACGATGGAAAATGGCGCGCGGGTGATGGTGCCGCCGCATATCGATGTCGGCACGCGCATCGTCATCAACACCGAAGACAATGGCTATGTCGAGCGCGCCAAGGACTGAGCTGCGTTACCGTTGTTGCGGCAGGGCTTCGCTGACCGTTTCGTAATGGCCCTTCAAGCGGTTTGCGGGCCGGTGAAGAGCGCAGCGATGGTCGCGATGGCGCGTTCCGACTCGCTGCGATCGGGGGTTTCATCGGCAATGCCAACACCATACATGTCGCTGTCGCCGACATATTGCACGACCATCCCATCGGGGCGCGGCAGGATCGACACCGAGCGATAGTAGAGCCCATAATGCACTTCGGGCTGGGGGGCGAGCCAGGCGATCTGGCCGCGCACCGGCGTGACGCTTTCATCCTGCATCAAGGCGCGGGCGCCATAGCCGGTGCAATTGACGATGACCGCTTGCCCCACCCGCGCGAAATCGGCGGGGCTGTCGAAATGCATCGACATGATATTACCGCCTTCGCGCAAAAAATCCTCGGTCAACCGTGCACCCAGCGCCGCCACGTTGAACTGCATCGAGGTGGTGAGCCGAGCATTGGCGACGGGAAACGGGTGTTCGGCGCGGCTGAGCGTGCGTGATTGCGGCACGATATCGTCGAGCCGGTGGCCATATTCGGCAAAATCGATGGCGCCGGTGGGCCGTGGCGGGCGTGGGCCGACCTGGTCAAGCAGGGTGTAGCGGTCGGACCAGCTGACCGGATCGCCGGGCAGGCCGACGAAACTGCGATGCATGGCATAGCTGGTGCGCGCCATCGCCTCCCACAGCGCCGGGAATTGCGGGCTGACCTTTTCGGCATCGGCGATGCGCGAATCGGGCGACCAGGTGCCGGTGGCACGTGCCGATCGGGTTTGCGGCAGGCGTTCACTGGCATAGATGGTTACCCGCGCGCCGGCGCGCTGCAGGGTGATGGCGGTCGTCAGGCCAATGGCGCCGCAACCGATGACGGCGATGTCGCGCGCACCATCGGCCAGCGCGAGCCGCGCCGCCAGCGCCGCCGACCCCCAGGACAGCGACCAGCCGCTGCCACCATGGCCATAGTTATGGACCAATCGCTTGCCGCCGATATTTTCGACCTCAAGCCGTGGCCCGGCGGCGCGAAACGGCCGCAGGCAGACGGTGATGTGGGTCATCCGGCCGATGTCCATGCGCAGCGGCGCCAGCGGCGGGCGGACGAAGGCGTTGCCAGTTCCCGGGGCGACGCGCGGGGCGGCGCGCGGGGCGATGCGTGACGCCGTGGCGCAGGCGGACAGCGCCAGCGGTGCAGCGAGCAGGGTTGCGGCAAACAGCGAGCGGCGGCTGAGTGCAGAAACAGCCGGGTCCCGGGTCGAGCCCGGGATGACTGACTGTTGCTTCATTCGCTTTCCCCCGAAAAAGGCAGCGCCAGTTCGCGCGGCGGTTCGCGTTCGAGCAGCCCGGCAGCCTTCAGATCGGCGAGCCCCGGCAGGTCGCGGCGGCTGGTCAGGTTGAAATGCGCGAGGAACCCCGGCGTCGTGGCATATTGCAGCGGCCGCCCCGGCGTCTCGCGGCGGCCGGCGGGGCGGATCCAGCCCGCCTCCATCAGCACGTCGATGGTGCCGCCCGATACCGCAACACCGCGGATTTCTTCGATTTCGGGGCGGGTCACGGGTTCGTGATAGGCAATGACCGACAGCGTTTCGACCGCAGCGCGCGACAGTTTGCGCACCGTCTCGCGCGCCGGGCGCAGGTGGTGCGCCAGATCGGGCGCGGTCTGGAACTGCCAGCGACCGCCGCGTTCAACCAGGTTGATGCCGCGCGGGTCATAGCTTTGTGCCAACTCGCGCAGCAGGGTGACAAGATCGCCGCGTTCGCCGACGTGGGCGGCGATAGCGGTGAGCGTCAGCGGCGCGGCGGCGGCAAAGATCACCGCTTCCAGCGCGCGCAGCAGCGCCGGCCGGGCATCATCGATGGTCACGTCTTCAATCGTCATTCGCGCGCCCTTACCAGTATCGGCGCAAAGGCGGCGCCCTGCGACAGGCTGGCCTTGCCCATCTTGGTCAGTTCCAGCGCCGCCACAAAGGTCGAGGCGAGCACCGAACGGGCATAGCCTTCATCGGCCAGATCGCGTGGCAGGAAGCGTGACAATTCGGTCCAGTCGATGCTGGTGCCGAGCAGATGCTGGAGCCGTTCGATGGCTTCATCGAGCGCCATCACCGCGCGGCGGCGCACGACATGAATGTTCTTGCTCGTCCGCACCTTGATCGCGCCATAGGCCGACAGCAGTTCATAAAGGCTGGTATCATGGCGGGCGATGGTTTCAAACATCAGCCCTTCGGGGGCAGCGCGCACAAAACTGTCCCAGCCCTGTTGCGGGCGGGCGAGCAATTTTGCCCCGGCATCGCGCATCGCAGCGAGGCGTTGCAGCTGGAATTGCAGCTTCAGCGCCATATCATGCGGGTCGGGTTCGGCTTGCGGGTCGGGCGGCAGCAGCAGCGCCGATTTGAGGTAGGCGAGCCACGCCGCCATGACGAGATAATCGGCAGCGAGTTCAAGGCTGAGCGCCTTGGCATCGCGGATGTAGGCAAGATACTGGTCAACCAGCGCGAGGATGGAGATTTGCGTCAGGTCGACCCGCTGGCTGCGCGCCAGGGTCAAGAGCAGATCGAGCGGGCCTTCCCAACTGCCCAGTTGCAGCACCAGCGTCGGCGGCGGCGTGCTGCGCGGCGGTGTGTCAAAGGCGTCGGGCTCGCTCACACCGCGGCGAACAACTGATCACGTGCATCGGCCCAGTGCGCGGTCGGGGCGGTGTCCGGCGCTCCCGGCCCTGCCCCCGGCCAAGCCATGGCGGCGGCAAGCCTTGCGGCGGCAGCGGGTGAAATCGCCGGCACCGCCTCGCAAATGGCGCGCATTTCGGCAAAGTCCCCCGAACAATGCAAGGCGATGTCACAGCCGGCGGCAAGGCTGGCGAGCGCCCGGGCGCCAAAATCCTGCAAGGCGTTGCTGCCGGGCGGGTGGCCGCCCGATTGCGGATTGCCCAGCGCCTGCATGCCGAGATCGTCCGACATCAACAGGCCCTGGAAGCCGATGTCGTTGCGGATGAAATCGATGACTGTCGGCGACAGCGTTGCGCAGCGATCAGGGTCGAGCGCGGTATAGGTAACATGGGCGGTCATCGCCATCGGCGCCAGCGCTGCCAGGGTGCGAAACGGTTCGAAATCGCGTTCCAGATCGGCGCGCGACGCGGTGACGACGGGGAGTTCGAGATGGCTGTCGGCGGCGGCGCGACCATGGCCGGGGATGTGCTTGGCAACGCCGATGACGCCGCCCTGCTGCAACCCCTGCAGCGTGGCACGGCCCAGTGCCGCCACCTGCATCGGTTCGGCACCCAGCGCGCGATCGCCGATGATATCGTGCCCCTGCGGGTCGCGGACATCGAGCAGCGGCAGGCAATCGACGTTGATGCCAAGATCACGCAGCAGCGCCGCCAGCGCCAGCGCGTTGAGCCGGCAGGCCTCGATGGCGGTGACCGGCGCCTTGTCATACAGGCGCGCGAAGGTTTCGCCGGAGGGGAATTCGGGCCAGTGCGGCGGGCGCAGCCGCGCGACGCGGCCGCCTTCCTGATCGATGAGTATGGGCACATCACGGCCCGCCAGATCGCGCAACGCCGCTGTAAGGGCGCGAACCTGGTCGGGATCGGCGACATTGCGCTTGAACAAGATGTAGCCAGCGGGGTTGGCTGCGGTGAATAACGCGCGTTCATCGGCGGTGATGGCAAGGCCCGACAGGCCCAGAAAGCTGGGTTGCCCCGCAAAGTTGGCTTGCATCGTCATTCGATCACCGTGCAGGGGGCGCCCGCTGCCTTCAGGCTGCGGCAGAGTTCGGCGGCGTCACCGCCACTGGCGCGCAGGCGAAACAGCGTCTTGCCATCGCTTTCGACGACCGTGATGCGCCGGGTAAAGCCGCCAAGCGCCGGTCTGGCGGCAAGGGATGCCCAGGCGGCATTGGCTTTTTCGACACTGGAGAAGGCGCCAAGCTGGGCAAGACCGGACTTTTTGGCAGGGTTTGCCGGATTTTGCGCGGCGTTGGCGGGCGTTTGCGCGGCCTTCGCCGGCGTTTGTGCGGCGTTGGCCGGCGTTTGCGCGGCCGTAACCGGCGTTTGTGCTGCCTTCGCGGGCGTTTGTGCGGCCTTCGCGGGTGCTACAGCGCTGCCAATACCCGGTGTCGGGATGGTTTTTGGTGACATCACCGGGGCTTTTGCGGGCGAAACCGGGGGGATTGCGATGCTTTTGGATGGCGTCGGCAATGCTGCAGCGCTGGCCGTCGGCGGCGCGGCGGCGGTTCGCGTCGCCATATTCGGCAGCAGATCCTGCGGCAATCCGGGGGGCGGCATCTCAGGTTGCGCGCCGGGGCGCGGCAGAGGGGCTTCCGCGCCGGGGCGCGGCATCGGCGTTTCCGGGCCTGCACTGGTATCGATGATGCTGCCCTGATCGATGCCCTGGCCGGCGGCATAGATGGTCTGGCCCTCGCCTTCCACTTCCATCCCCATGGGGTCTAGCGGCGTCACCTTGTAGGGGCCGGACTCGGCGGCGATCAGCGGCGCCTGGTCGGGCTCCATATAACCCTGGGTCGAGCCGCTGTCCTTTTTCGACAGCAGCACGACAAGGCCGACCGCGGCAACGGTGGCGATGCTGAGCAACACGAGCAGCGTCCAGAACAGCGAGCGCTTGCTGACATTGGTGCTGGGCCGCGCGACCGCTTCGGCGAGCCAGGGGGCATCGTCATCATAGTCGCGGCGCGGCATCAGTGGAGTTCCTCTGCCGCTTCGACACCCATGACCGCGAGGCCGTTGCGCAGCACCTGGCCGACGGCATCGGCAAGCGCCAGCCGCGCCGCTGTCAGCGCCGGATCATCGGCAATGACGAAGCGGCGGCGGGCATCGTCATTGCCAAGATTCCATTGCGTGTGGAACGCCCCCGCCAGATCGCCGAGATAAAAGGCAATGCGGTGCGGTTCACGGGCAAGCGCTGCCTGTTCGACGATGCGCGGCCATAGCGCCGCCGTCTTGACCAGCGCCAGATCGATATCATCGAGCAGCGCCAGATCAGGGCGCGGCGCTGCGCCGCCAACAGATGACGTCGGCAGCACGATACCCGCCTCGACGGCCTTGCGCTTCAGGGATGCGATGCGGGCATGGGCATATTGGACATAAAACACCGGGTTGTCGCGCGACTGGGCAACGACATGGGCAAAATCGAAATCGAGCTGCGAATCGGCGCGTTTCGTCAACATGATGAAGCGCACGACATCCTTGCCGACTTCGTCCACCACATCGGCGAGGGTGACGAAATTGCCCGAACGCTTCGACATCTTCACCGGTTCGCCGGCGCGCAGCAGCTTGACCATCTGGACGATCTTGATATCGAGCGGCACCTTGCCATCGGACAAGGCGCGGACGGCCGCGGTCATGCGCTTGACATAACCGCCATGGTCGGCGCCGAACATATCGACCAGCGCGCTGTAGCCACGTTCCAGCTTGTCCCAGTGATAGGCGACATCGCCGGCGAAATAGGTCCAGCTGCCATCGGATTTCTTGAGCGCGCGATCGCTGTCGTCGCCGAATTGGCTGGCGCGAAACAATGTCTGCGGACGCGGCTCCCAATCATCGGCGGCATCGCCCTTGGGTGCTTCGAGCACGCCTTCGTAAATCAGCCCCTTGGCGCTGAGCGTATCAAGCGCTTCCTGCACCCGGTTGCCCAGCGAGGCTTCGGAGAAAAACACATCCTGCCGGATGCCGAGCAACGCCAGATCGGCGCGGATACGGTCCATCATCAAGGCAACGGTGCGCGTGCGGAAAGCGCCGAGCCATTCAGCCTCCGGCGCGCCGACAAGGCGGGTTCCAAATTCCGCCGCCAGCGCCTCGCCGACCGGCACCAGATAGTCACCCGGGTAAAACCCTTCGGGGATTTCGATGGTTTCACCAAGGGCCTCGCGATAACGCAGGTGCGCCGAGCGGGCGAGCGTATCAACCTGGCCGCCGGCATCGTTGATGTAATATTCGCGCGTCACGGCAAAGCCGGCATATTCCAGCGTCGCTGCCAGCGCATCGCCGACCACCGCGCCGCGGCAATGCCCCATGTGCATCGGGCCGGTGGGGTTGGCGCTGACATATTCGACGTTGATCGATTTGCCGGCCCCCATGGCCGAGCGGCCATATTCGGCGCCGGCGGCGTTGATCGCGGCGATTTCAGCGCGCCAGACGTCGCTGTGCAAGGTGAGGTTGAGAAAGCCGGGGCCGGCGACTTCAGCCGTCGCCACATCGGGCAACCGGTTGAGTTTGAGCGCCAGCATGACAGCGATATCGCGCGGTTTCATGCCCGCCGGTTTGGCCAGCACCATGGCGGCATTGGTGGCAAGATCGCCATGCGAGGCATCACGCGGCGGCTCCACCGTGACATTGGCCAGCGCGGGGGCAAGCGCAAACCCGGCCGGCAGGTCGCCATCGGCCAGCAGCGTCGTGAGTGCTTCGGCAATATGCGCCGTAAATCGCGGGTAGAGGGTCAAGGCAGGGCTCTTTTCGATTGTTGCAACCGTCCTACCGAACCCGGGGCCGCGCGTCACGAGGGAAAGCCCGCGAATTTACAACCGGCCCGCTGGCGGCGGCTACGCAAAGCGGTGGCGTACAATGTTCGAACCGGCGTTCGTGCACCAGCATCGCGACAAAGACGCTACTGCGGCGACCATATCGCGCGCCGGGTCAGCCCGGCGTGACGCTCTGTTCGATGGCGCCAAAGATCGAATGGTTGCGGCTGTCGAGCATTTCGATGCGCACCACGTCACCGGGTTTGAGGAAAGGCGTGACGGGGGCGCCGCCAGTGATGGTTTCGACCATCCGCTGTTCAGCGATACAGGCGTAGCCGCGGCCGCCGGCGGCCGCGGGCTTGCCGGGGCCGCCATCGGCATCGCGGTTGGAAACCGTTCCCGATCCGATGATGCTGCCGGCGCCGATGTGGCGGGTTTTGGCCAGATGCGCGACCAGCGTGCCGAAATCGAAGGTCATGTCGGTGTGGGTTTCAACCCGGCCAAAGGGTAGCCCGTTGAGATCGACGCAAAGCGTGCCGTGCAGCTTGCCATCCTGCCAGCGATCACCCAGCGCCGCCGGGGTGACCAGCACCGGGGACAGCGCCGATGCAGGCTTTGACTGGACAAAGCCAAAGCCCTTGGCGAGTTCATCGGGGATCAGCCCGCGCAGCGACACATCATTGACCAGCCCGACCAGCAAGATCGCGGCGAGCGCCTGTTCGCGGGTCGCGCCCTGCGGCACATCGCCGGTGATGACGATGACTTCGGCTTCGAGATCAAGGCCCCAGTTTGCATCGTGAAAGGCAATGGCTTCGCGCGGTGGCAGAAACTGATCGCTGCCACCCTGGTACATCAACGGATCGGTCCAGAAACTGGCGGGCAGTTCGGCGCCGCGCGCCTTTCGGACCAGATCGACATGGTTCACATAGGCACTGCCATCGGCCCATTGATAGGCGCGCGGCAGGGGCGCCGCTGCCTCGCGTTCGTGAAAGCGGCTGTGCGGCACGGCATCATGCGCCAGGCTTTCGGCGACACCGCGCAGGATGGGTTCGGCGTGCGCCCAATCATCGAGCGCGGCCTGGAGCGTGGGCCACATCGGCGGGGGGGCGGCGCACCAGGCAAGGTCTTCAGAGACAACAACGAGACGACCGTCACGGCCATGGCGAAGCGAGGCTAATTTCATGGGCACACCGTGGGCCGGTTGCGTGATGCTGGCAAGTCTCTTGCGAAACGCGCAGGGATCGGGGTTACCTCGCTCCGGCGGGGGGAGGTGTCGACAGGCATTACGCCGCCAGATCATCCTCCGACAGCGCATAGAGCATCGCCGCACCGCGCGTCACCGGGCCCGACAGCGCGCCGACCTGCGGCAATATCTGTTCGGCATAGAAGCGCGCCGTGTTGATCTTGGCCTTGAGAAACGCCGGATCGCCCGTGCCGGCCTTTAGTTGCGCCGCTGCAACCAGTGCCTGCCGCGCCAGCAGCCAGCCGCCCAGCGTCACCCCCATCATGCGCAGATAGGGCGTAGCCCCGGCGGCGACATCATCGGGGTTGTTGTTGCCGGTCAACCACAAAGTCGCGCTGCGCGTTGCCGCCAGCGCATCATCGAGCCACGGGGCAAGCCCGGCCAGATCGGCATCGACTCCAAGGTCGGCAATGGTGTCGCCGATTTGTGCAAAGACTTCCTGCCAATGCGCGCCGCCATCCTGTGCCAGTTTTCGGCCGACAAGATCGAGTGCCTGGATGCCGTTGGTGCCTTCATAGATCGGCGCAATCCGGGCATCGCGCAAAAACTGCGCCGCGCCGGTTTCTTCCACATAACCCATGCCGCCAAAGACCTGGAGGGCCATCGACGCGACATCAACGCCGACATCGGTGGCCCAGGCTTTTGAAATCGGGGTGAGCAGATCGGCCAGCCCGGTGCTGTCGCCGCTGTGGGCGCGATCAACCGCGGCCGCATTGAGATAAACCAGCGCGCGAGTCGCCTCGGTGAGCGCGCGGCAGGTCATCAGGGTGCGGCGGACATCGGCGTGTTCGATGATGCGCACGGCGTTCCGGCCACCTCCGAATTTGGCGCTCTGCACGCGCTGCCGGGCAAAGGCGACGGCGTGCTGGGTTGCGGCTTCGGCGACGGCGACCCCCTGCAAGCCGACCTGGACCCGGGCGTTGTTCATCATGGTGAACATGGCGCGCATCCCCGCCCCTTCGGCGCCGACGAGATAGCCGACGCAGGCATCGTTATCACCAAAGCTCATCGTGCAGGTTGGCGAGGCGTGGATGCCAAGCTTGTGTTCGACCCCGACGCAACGCAGATCGTTGCGGGCACCATCGGGCAGGAATTTCGGGCAGAGGAACAGGCTGATGCCCTTGGTGCCAGCCGGCGCATCGGGCAACCGGGCGAGGACGAGGTGGACGATGTTTTCGGCGGCATCATGTTCGCCCCAGGTAATGTAGATCTTGGTGCCCTTGATACGGTAGCTGCCATCGACACAGGGTTCGGCGCGGGATTTGAGCGCGCCGACATCCGAGCCGGCCGAAGGTTCGGTCAGGTTCATCGTGCCGGTCCATTCGCCGGTGACAAGCTTGCTGAGATAACGGTCCTGCAATTCGGGGCTGGCGTGCGCGGCGAGCGCTTCGATCGCACCCTGGCTGAGCATCATGCACAGGGCGAACGCCATGTTGGCGCTGGTCAATTGTTCCTGCACCGCCACAACAAGGGCAAAGGGCATGCCCTGCCCGCCATGGCTTTCGGGCACGCCGAGCCCGGCCCAGCCGCCTTCGATGTACAGTTCATAGGCCTCGATGAAGCCCGGCGGCAGCGTGACGACGCCATCGGCCAGCCGGGCATGCGCCTTGTCACCAATGCTGTTGAGCGGGGCAAAAACATTCGCCGCCAGCTTGCCGGCCTCTGCCAGCACCGCATCGACGATATCGGGCGCCGCGTTGGCAAAGGCCGGACGCGCCGCAAGGCCAGGCAGATCGGCAATGCAATCGAGCACGAAACGCTGTTCGGCAGTGGGCGCGACATAGGGCATGGGGAAAGGCCTTGGGCTGATAACTGGTTCGCTGGTGACTGCTCCGCTATAGACGGGCTGGATGACTGACAAAAGCCGCATCATTGCCGCTGACCACGCCGGCATTGCCCAGGCGGTCGCGATCCTGCGGGCTGGCGGTATCGTCGCTGTGCCGACCGAGACAGTTTACGGACTGGCGGCACGGGCGGGTGATGCCGATGCGGTGGCGCGGATTTATGCCGCCAAGGGCCGGCCGGATTTCAACCCGTTGATCGTCCATGTCACAGGTGTCGCGCAGGCGGCCGAACTGGTGGTCATCGATGCCCAGGCGGCGGCGTTGATGGCGGCGCATTGGCCGGGGCCGTTGACGCTGGTGCTGCCGCTGCGGCCCGGCGCGCCGATCGCCGGGATGGTGACGGCGGGGCTCGATACGCTGGCGGTGCGCTGCCCGGCGCATCCGGTCATGCAAGCGCTGATTGCCGGTTGTGGCCCGCTGGCGGCGCCTTCGGCCAATGCCTCGGGGCGAATTTCAGCGACAACCGCGGCGCATGTCGCGGCGTCGCTGGGCGGGCGGGTCGGGCTGATCCTCGATGGCGGGGCGTGCCGGGCCGGGCTTGAATCGACGATTGTTGCGGTGGCTGACGGGGTGGTGATACTGTTGAGGCCGGGGGCGGTAGCGGCGGAAGAGTTACCTCTTGTCTTGGGGGAGACGGATTCGCGGAGCGGGGGCCGTGAAGGGTTGCCCGGCGGCGAAGCACCCCGCACCCGGCTCGGCGAAGCTGCCGAGTTAGACCTTTCCTGGCTCGGCGAAGCTGCCGAGTCAGACCTCCCCCGGCTCGGCGA
>Ga0105044_10012385_pt1 | contig 11594 bp, 9 predicted proteins | sample MAT01_FD_78092 | JGI IMG/M metagenome (GOLD analysis project Ga0105044, IMG submission 78092) | Freshwater microbial communities from Lake Fryxell liftoff mats and glacier meltwater in Antarctica - MAT-01 | ecosystem: Environmental > Aquatic > Freshwater > Ice > Liftoff microbial mat | place...
GCTTGCGCGCCATGCGGCTTTCCATGTGGGCGTTTGCGTTCTGGCACTGGAGCGGGAACTCGACTACGACCTTGCCCGTGCGGTCCACCTCGAGCAGCCGCGGCTTCGCGCCGGCCTCGGTGACTGACTGCTAGGAATTTGCTTTCGCGCCCGCCGCACCGTGGGCGGTCAGAACGGGGATCGGCGTTGGGGAGTAAGGGGGTCTGTCACCGCCCTTCAACACCGCCTCGCTCGTATCGAGCGTGAGTCCGCCCTTCTGCTTTTTTTCCGCACTGTGGCACTCGTAACAACGGTCCGCGAGAATCGGACGGATCTGCTTTTCGAAAAACTCCACCTGCTGCGCGGAAGGCTGCGCGGCGCGGATCACTCCGCAGGCCGTGCAGGCAAGCAGGGCGATCAAGGAGATGGAACGCATGCGGAGCATAAACGAATGCTAGCCCCGGGTGGCGCAAGTCCCCACGGGGAACGGAGTCGCGGTCGGGACGTTGGGGATGGGTGACTGCATGCAATGAGTGAGGTCGCGAGCGGCTGGAGGCTTAGAGCTTCTTCAAGAGTTCCACAGCCTTTGCCTCAAAGACCTTCTGCCACTCCGGGGCGACGAGCGAGTCGCAGTCCTCCTGCGCGTAGCCGGTGTTGCTTCGCTGCTCCGCGGCCGGCGTGTAGTAGATGTAGCCGTTCGTGTAACCGGCGACGAACGCGTGCGGATTGTTTGCGGCTTTCTTGATGTTGAGGCCGACCTGTACGGTCAGTTCGCCGGGAAAGGTCACCATCTTGAAGTCACCGATGCGCACCCCGGCCACTTCGACATCGAGCGTGGGTTTTCCGGCGGCTTGATTCTGCGCGAGGTGCTTTTTGAGCAACGCGAGGTTCGTGTTCAGGCGGGTGAGTTGCTCCGTGATCTGGATGTTGTGCAGGCAGGCGTCCACGCTCGCACGATTGTCGGCATCGAGCTGTGAGAGTGCCTTCCGGTCGAGCGCCTGATCATGCAGGTAGCTCTGCGAATAGTGCGACGGGAAGTCCGGCGACAGCTTCTGCTGAAGCAGCAGCGGCAGGAACGTCTTGAAGTTGATGTTCGTCGGTTTGAGCGATCCGAGAAGCTTGGACTGCTCGGCCTGGATCGCCGCGATGCGCCTCTCCAGATCAGTGCCACGCGGCAGCGCGACGACTTCGTTGCTGACCTTCAGTTCTCCGTCCGCCTTGGTTTCGATCTTCCGCACAGCTCGGAGCACGCTGAGGCCGAGCATATTTCCCAGCGGCTCCGCATCCGCCGCGCGATTCACTTCCTTGTAGCGCACGGGATTGATGTCACCTGCGCAGCCTTGCACGAAGAACGCGAGCGTACCTTCACCGAGATTCTCTTCGATTACCTTCGACGCGAAGCCAGGGAAGTCCGCCGAGTTGCCTTTGCCCGGAGGATTCATAATCGGATGACACGCGAAATGGCAGATTACCGCCAGCGGCCTGCCGTCTTCGCGATCCAGCCGCAGCAGTCCGATTTGCGGATCGATCGGTCCCACGCCTGCCACGTCTTCATCGCGCGGCATCGAGTAGGCGCGCCGCATGTCCACCTCGCTGCCGTCCTTCATCTTCAGGCGGCGATTCTCGCTGATCCGATCCTCGCGCCCCGTGCCCGCGCCGGCCTTCACGTAGTCCACGTTGTTCACTGCCTCCTTCACCGCCTGCACCACGGGCTGTGCCGTATCCGCGCGCACAACGCCGTGACAATGGCTCGCATTGATCACGACGCTCGACGGCGCGATGTGCAGCTCCTTCTCCAACTGCCCGCGCACCTCCGCCAGAAATCCATTCCCGATCCGCCCGATCTCGCCAATCGCCACCGCATCCACCGTGATCAGTACCACCGTCGTCTCGCCGCGTTTCAAAACGAGCGCCTTCGCAAACAACGAATCATTCACCGGTCCCGCCGTGCGATCGGTGATGTCCACCTTGGCCACCCCGGCGCAGAGCGCGGCCACGGACATCACCGGCATCTCTGCGAGCAGCAGAATCGTGAGAGCTAGAGGGATTCGTTTCATTCGGAGCCGTGGAGCGCAGCGGCCGTTGCCGGAGTTCCGCGGATGGCGCTACGGCTTGGCCAGTTCCCTCAAGAGTGTGAGCGCCTCCGCCACGAGCCGCTCGCCCGAACCTTCCGCGCCGCGTGCGCTCACGACTTCGTAGTTGCCCTGCGGGTAAGCCTCGCGATTTGGGACGTAGCCCATGCTGCCGTTGGCCAGTTCCGCGATGAACGTGTGCTTGAACGGCGAGGCCGCTTTGATCGCGAGGCCGAGTTCGACGAAAATCTCGCCCGGCAGCGACACGATCGCGAGGCCGTCGCTGAACGCGATGGCCTGCACTTCGACTTCTAGCGGCACGTCCTGCTTCGCGATTGTTTCAAGAATGCAGACCGCCTCGGCCATCGGCACGGTGCCGAAGTTCTCCGTGAACATCCGGTTCGCCACGTCCTTCGCCTTTGCAATGTCCGCATCGCTGAATTTGCGCCGTTGCAGCGTGACGGTGACCGAGCGCGCGCGGGGCGCGAAGGTCTTCATCGGCTGAAGGGCCGGCCAGGATTGTGTCGCCACGTCGGCGAGCGCGGTGCCGAGTTGCAGCGTGTTGCGCTGGGGATTCCCGCTGAGGTAGTCGGTGTGGTTGATGTTGCCGCAGCAGCCGTTGGCGAAGACGCCGACCATGTCCGCGCCCTTGCGTTCGCGAAGCAGTCGCGCGAGCACGCCGGGATAATCCGCCGAGATGCGCAAGCCGCCGCCGACGCTCGTCGGGTGCATCGCGAAGTTCACATACGCCGCGATCGGCGACGGGCGCGGCTCGATCGGAGCAAAGACGAGCAAGCCGAGATCCGGATCCACCGGGCCCGCAGGCCGCTCCACCGCCGGATCGATCTTCCGCGGTTGCCAGATGCACTTCCCATCCTTGCCGATGACACGCCGGTTAAAGCTGATCCCTTCGGCCTTGCCGATCGTAGCCGAGGCACGCGCCGGCGTGAGATTCCCGAGCGCGTCGCCCACCGATTTCGCAATCAGTCCCGGGAGCGAGTTCACGTATTGGAGTCCCGGCGGCGAGTCGGCCTTCGTGATTTCGTCCATCAGCGATCCGCGCGGCAACTGCGGCCCCGTGTGCGTGTGCGTCGCCGAGATCATCACGCGATCCGCCCGCAGGTGGAATCGCTCCTCGATGAGCTTGCGCGCCGCAGACACGACCGGCCGCGTCGTCCCAGCCAGATCGAGCACGATGAACGCTGCACGCGCCCCGTCCTGCTCGACGACAATCGTCTTCGCAAAAATCGGATCGAGCACCCCGCCCACTGCGCGGAATTTGTAATAGCCCGCCATCGGCGTGCCATTCACCGGCGTGATGTCCACCTGCGCCGCCCCCACCTTGAACTCGCCGGCGACGACGCGGCTCGGGAGGAACAGACAAAGCGCAGCCAGCAGGAGGAATGATTGGAAAATACGCATCGAGTGAGTGGGTGTCCGCGTCGCTAGTGATGGAGGGCGCGTACGCCGTTCTTGAGTTCGAAGAGTTGTTTCACCTCGGCTTCGGTGAGCGCGCGATTGAAGACGGCGAGGTCATCCATGTAGCCGACATAGGATGCGCCGAGGACGAGCAGCACCTGGGCGGGGTCCCAGCCGAAAGTCAGATACCAGTTCTCGATCGTCCCCTTGAGCTGCCCGTTCATGTGCAGTTTTCCGAGAGGCTTCCGGCTCTTGTCGTTGATGTTAATGAATGCTAGGAATTTGCTTTCGCGCCCGCCGCACCGTGGGCGGTCAGAACGGGGATCGGCGTTGGGGAGTGAGGGGGTCTGATAGGCGTGTTTCCCACATGATCTCAATTACAGCCATTTTGAGGGGGTAAGTGGACAAAACTTTTCCGGTGCACCGCGCATCATTTTTCGACGTTCTCGCTGACAAGGCGCAACGCCATTAGGTATGGAATTCCTCACTCGCGTGCCGCCTTGAGCGCGCCGCCCGCGTTCATCGGCCCTGAGAGATCCGAGTTATGCGAAATCCAGCCCGCGCATCGTGGTCTTCGCGCTGGCGAAAGTGTTGGATTCGATGCCGAGGCGCTGGAGCATGGAGACGTAGAGGGTGGCGAGGTTGTGGTTGTTCTGCGCGTCGAACGCGAGGTGCTGGCCGTGCTTAAAGCCGCCGCCGCCGATGAGGACGGGAAGGTTCACGTTCGAGTGCGAGTTCGCGCTGCCCATGCAGGTGCCGTAGAGGACTTGCGTGCGATCCAGCAGGGTCGCGTTGCCTTCATTCGCGCCCGCGAGCGCGGTGAGGAAATTGTTCAAGACCTCGAACTGCCGCTCTTCGTGGCCGCGCAATTCGCCGACGACCTCGGGGCGTCCGCCGTGGTGCGTGATGTTGTGGATGACCGTCGTGTCAATGAAGAGCGAGATGACGCGCGTGGAATCGGTCTCGATCGCGAGCTTCATGAGGCCGAAAAGCTGCCCGGTCTTGTCCACGAACCGCATACCCTCGGTGATGTCGTCTGGCGGCTTCGCGGTGACGACGGGCTTGGGCTTTTGCTCCCACGTTTCGGAGCTGTGCATGCGCTGTTCGAGTTCGCGCACGGAGGTGAAATATTGATCGAGCCGCGACTGGTCGTCCTTCGACAGCGAGCGGTTGAGCCGCGCGGTTTCCTCGCCGAGGAAATCCATCATGCTGCGGCCCTGTCGCAGCGCCTCGACGGTGGCGGTGACTTCCTCGGGTTTGCCCTGCACGAAGAGCCTGCGGAAAAGTTTCGCCGGGCTGCTCTCGGCGGGAATCGGCGCGCCGTTGCGCGTGTAGCTGAGCGTCTTTCCCTCGGTCGTCATCGCGAGCACGAGCGACGGATGGCGCGTCAGATTTCCGATCTGTTCGGCAGCGAACTGATCGAGCGAAATGTCGTTCCGGAAACCGCCGCGATCCGGATGCGGCGTGCCGGTGATGAAGCATCGCTCGGCTTGGTGGCCGCCCGTGACGCCCGGCAGACTCACGCCGGAAAGGACGGTCATCTGCGAGCGGTGCGCGGACAATTTTTCGAGATACGGCGGGAGCGCAAAATCGCGCCCTGCTTTTTCCGGAAAGAAAAACTGTGGCATGATGCCCTGGTTCGTCTGGATGCAAACCATGCGCCGGGGCACGGCGGAATCCGCGCCCGCGGACTTTGCCGCTGCGCCGAAAATCGGGCGCATCGCGTCGAGAAACGGCAGCGCGAGGGTGATGCCTGCGCCGCGGAGAAAGGCGCGTCGGCTGAGCGGGGACTTGGCGATGTGGGTCATGGTCGTTGGATGTGAGGTTAATGCCGCGTTCGCGCTATTGCTTGGGTTGCTTGTTGGTTGCGGCTTCGTCGGGTTCGACGACCTCGATACGCGCTTTCTTGAACGCGGCGATGAGAGCATCGCGGTTTGTCTTCGCCGGATCGATCCACGCGGTGAAGCGGCCCTGCTTGAAATCCACGGTCGCGCGCTCGACGCCGTCAATCGTCGCAACCGCGCGATACGCACCGTACGCGCAGCCTTTGCAATCAAGCCCGGCGACGGCGATGCGCTCGCTCTTTTGCTCCTCGGGCTTCAGCGCGCTCACCGGGAAAATGTTGAACGTGTTCTTCGTCGCGCCCCGCAAAAGATTGCCGATGCGCTCGAACACCTTGTCGGCCTTCGCACCCTTGAAGGGCTTCGCCTCTGGATCGTAGGCGAACGTGGCCACGGCAGTTTCGTAGTTCACATCCGTCAACCGCACCTCGCCGGGCGAATCCATTTCGTTGCCGCGCAATGTGCCGGCCTGTCGTCGCAGGTCTTCGATCCGGTCGGGTTGGAAAAGTCCGGAGATGCGGAATTGCACCGTCACTTCACCGGCGATCACGATGCGCGCGTCGAGCAGGAGGATAAGGAGAAAAATTTTCATCGCGTCTGGAAAAGCGGGCTCTGGATGACTTCGTGCAACAACGTGCGCAGGCCGCCGCCGTGTTTGTCGGCCGCATCCACGATGGCGCTGACAGCGTCGCTGTCGCGGAACGCGATCTCGCGTCCGGTCGCATACGTGAGCCATTGACGCGCGAGATTTTTCAGCAGCGCGCGGCGGTCGGCAGCGAGTTGCGTTTGCAATTCGCGCACGTCCTTGAACGCGCGGCCATCGGGCATCTCTCCGGTCGCGTCCACGGGCGGACCGAGCTTGAAGCTGATGCCGATGAACGGATCGATTTTGCCGCGCGGCGCGGCGTCGCCATTCTCGAGCGAGCGATAGCGTGTGCGGAAGCCGCCGATGACATCGAAACTCTCAAGCGCAAATCCGGGCGGATCAATATTCGCGTGGCAGCCGGCGCAGCTTGGATCGTTGCGATGTTTCGCAAGCTGCTCGCGGATCGTGACGCTGCCGCGCACATCCGGCTCGACCGCGGGCACGCTGGATGGCGGCGGTTCCGGCGGGCGACCGAGAATGCGATCCATCACGAACGCACCGCGCGGCACGGGCGAGGTCGTGGTGCCGTTCGCGGTGATTTTCAAGACGGACGCCTGCGTGAGGAGTCCGCCGCGCAGGCAGTCGGGCGGCAGTTTCACGCGCCGGATCGCCGGCCCGTTCACGCCCTCGATGCCGTAATGCACCGCGAGCTTTTCGTTCAGCATCGCGAAGTCGGACTGCACGAGATGCGTGGCGTCGAGGTTCTTCTCGATCAGCTCGCGGAAATACGCGCGCGTCTCCGCGACCATCGAGTCCTGCAAATACGGGCTGAATTCCGGGTAGAGTTTTTTGTCCGGGTCATTCGCGGCGATCGAGCGCAGCTTGAGCCACTGGCCGGGGAAATCCTCGATGAAGCGCGCGGACTTCTTGTCCTTCCACATGCGCTCGACCTCGCCGCGCAGCGTCTTCGAGTCGTGCAGCGTGCCGGCTGCCGCGAGCTTCGTGAGCTGTTCGTCGGGCAGCGAGTTCCAGAGGAAATAGGAAAGGCGGTTCGCGAGCGCGAAGTCATCGAGCTTCGCGACGGGCTCGTAGTGGTAGAGAAAATCCGGCGAGCACAGCGCCGAACGGAACGCCCAGCGCATCGCCGACTCGAAGCAATCGCCCTCATGCAGCCGCGCCGCGACGAGCGCGACATAGCGTTTCCTCAGCACGTCCGTTACGGGGTGGCGGAAAGCCTTTGGCAAAAAATTCGCGAGCAGCCGGTCGGCGTCCGCAAGCGGCTGCTCGCTGCGCACCGTCCAGATGCCGGTCACAGGATCCGGTTCATTTTTCCCGAGCCGCAGCCAGAGCTTTTCTAAATTAATTCGCCGCGGCGCGCGAACTTCCGGCTGATCCTTCGCGACGAATTCCACCAGCGGCAATTCGCCAAACATCACGCGGTGCGAGCGCGGCGGCCACACGTCGTTCAGCGGCCCCTCGACATCGAGCCAGTCCACCGCGATCGCCGGGCCGGTGAAGGCCATCGCGTATCCCTTGCGGTTGTAGTTCGCCACGGGCGCGAGCGATGCGACATCGCAGCCGATCATTTCGTTCTCGTTCAGCCACACTTCGAGTTCGTGCTCGGTCGGTTTGAGCGAAGGCGCGTCGTAGTACCCCAGCGTGTAATTCGGATGCTGCCCGCCGCGCCCGTCAGCGGTCAGTTGCACCGCGGCGAGACGCATCGCCTCCGTGCCGCGCGCGGGGAGCACCTCACCTTTGTCCCACTGGAACGCCCACAGCGAAGTGCGCACGCGATACCGCCCCGGATAAATCGTCGTGTGCCCGCGGAAATAGTAATTCACCGACTCTTCCTCGCGCCGAAAAATGCCGACCGAGCTTTCCGTCTCAAACAAGCCCATCGCCTCGTGCGCGCCCTGATCCTCGTGCTTCTGCGCACCCGCCGGCGGGAATGCCGGATCGGGCTTCATGTCGCGCAGCGCCACGACATCGCCCTGCATCGAAAGATACGTCGCCTGCCCGCCGCGACAGAACAACGAAGTATGCAACTTCTGCACCCTCGGCGCCTCGGGCCGCGTGGCGACAGCGAGGTCGAGCGTGTGATCCGCAGCCTCGACATACTTCGAGAGGTTCACGTGCGAGATGCTCAGCGCCTCACTGTTTTTGTCGAAGCCATGCGCCGTCCCGTCCGGCGGCAGCAGCCCTTGCAACGCGATGCCCGGCATGTCGAAAAGATCGCGCATCGTGTTTTCATACTCGACGCGCGTGAGCCGCCGCAGCGCCGTGCGACCCGTGCCCGCGAGCCGCGCATCATCCGCCGCTGTGAGCGTCTGCTTCAGCCACGCGAGCGCGGGCTTCAGTTCATCCGCCGTGGGCCGCGCCTTTTTCTTCGGCGGCATCTCCCCGGCTTCGACCCGCTCATAGACTTTCACCCAGCGCGCAAAGCTCTCCGCATTCGAAAAGTCCGCGCCGTGAGCCGTGAGATCGAGATTCCCCTTCTTCGTCTCCGCGTCGTGGCAGTCCGCGCAGCGGTTGCTGATCAGATCACGGACGGACGGCGGCAGTTCAGCAGCCGGCAGCCCGGAGGAAAACACACCGAGCAGCACGGACGCGACCAGCGCGGATTCAAGGGGACGCATAGAGAGTGGATGTATCATAAAACGCGCGGAAAATTAGCCATTTCTTTTGCGCGTCGCCTCGACCGCATTGCCATTCGTCTGGAATGAAATCGGTTTCACCGCGCCGCGCCGGAAACGGGCCGGGCGTCGGGAGGGGCCGGAGAGTGAAGGGTCTGGCATCTTCGGCGTGCGATGCGGTGACGGTGAAGGCGAGGGCGTCGGCGAGGAGTGTGTTTTTTATGGAGTGGAAATGTTCGGTGACTTGTGTGGCAGGCGCGCCCGGAGTGTTCAATCACCCGCACGCATCAAGGCTGCGCTTCCGATCAGAATGAATGAATGCTAATGCTAGGAATTTGCTTTCGCGCCCGCCGCACCGTGGGCGGTCAGAACGGGGATCGGCGTTGGGGAGTGAGGGGGTCTGATCAAGTCTGCACGCTGGCCTGGCCGGAATTCTCGAAAACCCTGTCGATGAAAATAGGCAGCGCCGGATCGCTGGAGGAGGTCTCGCCCGAACATTTCAAACAACTATCCGCCGAGGCCAAGCTCGGTTGGCCGATGGTCCGCGAACGGCTGGCGCAGCTTTGCCAGAAAGCCTCCGCTGCCATCCGGAGTGACGAAATCCCCGCCACTTCCCCAATCGCGGCGGAGACCACCCTCACCCGCGCCGAACGGATGCTGCGCCTGATGGACGGTCTGAAGTGACGACCACCCGCGGTGTGCCCTCCACTTCATCGCTGCGATTTACAGCGGCATTTTCTGGGTGGAGCGCAGGGCTCCTACACTGGAGAACACAAACATGATTGAACCACGGATTTCACGGATTTTCACAGATGAAGACTCATGGGGCAGATCCGCGGGATGACGACGCCATCGTGGCCGGCACCACTGGCCAGGGTGAGCCGCGAGCCGGAGACGTCGGCGAGTTTTAGGTCGTGTAAATATTGAAATCCAAGTGACGACCTAACCGACCAGAGATCGGGAACCGATCCCGGAGATACCGACCATAGAGAGATGCCCGCCGCTTGCACCCATGCTGGAATCTAACCTTGGCGTCCATGATCCAACTGCTAGGAATTTGCTTTCGCGCCCGCCGCACCGTGGGCGGTCAGAACGGGGATCGGCGTTGGGGAGTGAGGGGGTCTGGTAGTTGCGCGAATTAATTTTAACATAGAAGAAAAAGTTTAAAGTGGAGTCAAAAGTAAGGTATGTAGTCCCTATTTAGGTTTGGCATGCTGTCAAAGATGGGTGTGTTTAATTCCTTACCCTACATTTCAAATGCGACGGCTAAAGTGTAAATGCTAAGACTGGCGCAGCCGGCATCTAGAAGACTCTGACCAGCAGAAATCAGCGTGGCTCCTGTAGTGACTACATCATCTATCAATACTAGATTTTTACCCTTTATGGAATCTTTTTTCTCAACATGAAACGCCTGATTTAAATTTTGAAATCTATCTACCCTATTTAACTGCTAGGAATTTGCTTTCGCGCCCGCCGCACCGTGGGCGGTCAGAACGGGGATCGGCGTTGGGGAGTGAGGGGGTCTGGTAACCACCAGAGCATTAGAATCATATGAAGGGTATGCCGATCTTTTCACTCAGCGGAACATAGAGATTCTTGATGGAGATAGAATCATTTCACTTATCTTAAGCCACTGTCCAGAAATCATATATTCCCTACTTAGGCCGAATATAATAGCCCAACACTTTGAAAGGTCTTCGCTGGGCAACAAAGCTCTGTTAATGGCCATCAAATCAAGAGCCACACCCAATCTCAATGAATACTATTGCGATCTCCAGTTCTCACCTGGCCGAGAAGAGTGCAATTTCTTCTTCGATCTACCACCGGTCCTTCCATCTACGGCATCCTCGCCGCAAATTCCTGAGGCTGAATGGCCTAGACTTGATATGCTAATTCACTTAACAACGAAATACCTCCATATCTCAGACATTTTCATATTTAATCACGACGAGGCAAGCCGCAAAAAAGCAGCACACCTCAAAGCACTCAACGCAAAATGCCTTAAAGTTCGCGGTCTTCTCGCTGAGGCTCTCAAAGAAAATAAAGTTAGAACAGCCATATGCCAACAGTTGCTCGTATCCCTCAAGAAAATATTGGATGGAACAGAGGAGACGAAGGTAACCAATAAAGCTGTAATTCCTTTAAAAACTCTTAGAAAAATACTTCCATCTCAGTCAAATTTAAAATCAACATGGGAAGCTGTTTGTGAAATGATTGTCGCTTGTGACAGTTTTCTAGCCAACGATTTAGGTAATCTCACAGTTACCGCTTCGCTCGAATATCTCGATAAGTTTCGAAATGAGGTATCCGAAAAAGAAAAGATTTGCATAAGCAAGCTTAAATCTGATGAGGAGCGACTTATGTCGCAGGGTGTTTTCAGTAAATTAAAGAAAGCAATTGACCGCATCGCTGAACTGCACTCTGAAGCTATAAGAGACTACGATGTCCAGAAAGATTTTTCCCATGCAATTTCTTTCGATAGAAGGGCATTCACTCAAGTATTGATATCCAAAAGGCGTTGGCTTGAGACCAAGATTGAAGCGATCAATGATGGTAAAATTACGGGTAATCGGCTAGTTGAATTCCTTGTTCAAGCGCGAGATTTCTTTACCATTCTCGACTGCTTCTCTTCTCTAAAAGAGTTGGTCAACTCTATTGTACAAGGGGTCGATACAGATAACAGGACGCGCCCGGCCCTGCGAATACCTCTTCGTGTACTTTTTGAGACTCGAATGAACTTTTCAATTCTCGGGGAAGCCGGAGCTGGAAAAACAACCTCTTTAGAGCGCTATGAAAAGAGCGAGAAATCTAAGGATGATCGAACCACCATTTTCATTCCTCTATCTGAATTGACCCGCATCAAAGATCGACCCATTCTTGGTGACGATCTAACTGCTAGACTGACTGCTAGGAATTTGCTTTCGCGCCCGCCGCACCGTGGGCGGTCAGAACGGGGATCGGCGTTGGGGAGTGAGGGGGTCTGGTGGTGAGTTCCGCGCAGAGGATGGCGGCGGTGATACCGTGCAGAGTTGGGCGTTTGCGGAAGAGCATGGGCGGGGCCTCC
>Ga0105044_10012387_pt1 | contig 11593 bp, 11 predicted proteins | sample MAT01_FD_78092 | JGI IMG/M metagenome (GOLD analysis project Ga0105044, IMG submission 78092) | Freshwater microbial communities from Lake Fryxell liftoff mats and glacier meltwater in Antarctica - MAT-01 | ecosystem: Environmental > Aquatic > Freshwater > Ice > Liftoff microbial mat | place...
ATTCCAAAACCCCTGGAAGATCGGTTCGCACTGAGCTAATCGAAGTGCAGAGCCGAGTCAGGTCTAACGGAGCGAGTGGCTCTCATTCCCAAAGAGTCAAACTCGCATCATCCATGCTGTAAACGGTTTCGGCGAGCTCATTATTGTGCGGCTTTACGACCAGCGTCCCTTCCAGCCAATAAGCATCAAACATGCTCAATTCCGAAATGGGTTTCGCCAACTTTGCATAAATAATTTGATTTGCGGGCGGTGGCGGCACATGAATGCAGGCGCCGTAATAAGGCACAAACAGAAGTTCGGCAAGCTCGCCCGCATCGGTTTCTTCCAATGGCACAAAATAGCCGGCGACTTTGATGCGCTGGTGATCGAACGTATGTACAGCCGCAAATCCTTGGGCCTGTCGGCCTTTCATGCCCTGCGCGAAAGCACCTTCGGCACCGTCATGGCTAGCCCCAAAATCATCCTGCTCAAGGCGCTTACGATCATCACTACTCATCAACTCCAGCCAATCAACCTCGCGCGCTGTACTTGCCCCCGCTTTTGATGGTGCGGGCGTGTAATGCGTAATCGGCTGATTCAAGGGAATCAATTCGTCTGACCGCAAGCTGCCTGGATCGGGCACGGACTGCGTCGGTTTTGACAGTTCTGTCAGTGGCGCGCTCACAGCTGCAGGCGGTTTTTCCGTGCAGCCAAAAATGCCGCACAGAAACACCATGCCCAGCAAGCGCGAATAAGGCATTCCTGGCGCTACCAATACAGCCGCACGCCAAAGCCAATATTGCGCCCTGGCAGCGGCGCAAATCCCTTCAAAAATGACGTGTGCGCAAAGGCAAGTTGATCGGTGGCGTTGCGCACCCGGAAATAAACTTCTGTCAATAGCGATTCATCGCTATTGGCAAAACTACGTGTCGCGTCAAAATCAACTCGAGTGTAGCCAGCGGTTGGCGTTTCAAAAGCGGCGACATCATCTTGCTTGGCATAACGCATCACGCTCAAATTAGCGTGCCAAGCGCCCCGCTCCCAGTTCAAATTGCCGCCAAAGCGCTGTGGTGCGATGCGCGGCAGATTGCCACCGCGATCAAGGCGGGCGTTGACCGAATCCATTTGCAGCGTGCCCTCTAGCTGACCAAAATCGGCGCTTTGGTGCAAGGTAAGCGTCGCCTGCGCTTCAAAGCCGTTGAAACGCGCGTCGCCCTGACTCCAAATGCGCACCGGCAGCCCGTCAATTTCTTCACCTGAGGAACGTTGATAGATGAAATTATCAAAGCGGTTGCTGTAGGCACTTAAGGAAGCGTGTGCGTTTTCGCCATGGTAGTGCAGGCCTAGCTCGAAATTGTTTGCACTTTCTTTATCTAAGGTTTCGTCGCCTATTTCATAGGACTGCGTGGCAATGTGCGCACCGTCGCTGAATAGTTCTTCCGCGACGGGTGCGCGCTGCGCTCGGTCAAAATTAGCGCTGATTTCCCAGTAGTTACCGGCATCCCGATCACTCAAGGCGTAAGCGCCTGAGGCCGAAAAGCCAGTAAGGTTATCCTGGCGCTTGGCCTTGCCAACCGAGTCAACCGTCGCACGGTCGAATCGCAGCCCAAGATCGGTGTGCCAAGCACCGCTTTCAATGTGCTCGACTGCAAACAAGCCTAAAGTTTTGCTTTTAGTAAAAGGCACGAACGCTTCTTCGCCAATGGCTTTGAAATCCGTGCTGTCAAAAGTGAAGCCAAACGCGCCTTTGCCATCAGCAATCAGCGGGGTATGCACGGCTTCAAGACGTAGCAGATTACTTTGCACATCGAAAAGCGTACCGGTTTCGCCACCCTCAAGCTCCACATGTTGATAGTCATTGTTGCCATAGCGCAGCTCTATTTGCTCGATGGCATCAGTCACGCCAAGCACCGCGGCACTTAAATCAATGCGGTTTTGCTGCAAATCAATTCTTACGCCTGACTCCGCCCCCGATTTAGCCAGCAGCGAATTTGCTGGTGCTCCCGCCTCTTCTTCCTCTTCTGGTATGCCGTAGAGCGCCGTGTAGCGGCTAAGTGCGACACCAAAGCGTGCCTTCTCACCGAAATAACTGGCACTGATCGCGCCGTTACGGCTTTCTAGCGACGTTCCCGCTAGCGGTTCATTCTGGTTAGGCACTTCGTAATTGTCCTGATCCCGATAAACGCCATCGGCATGCAGCATCCAAGTGCCAGCGGCAACTTCAGTGCCCAGATCCAGCCGCACCGCGCCCAGTTTCTGATTCGCGCCGGTGTCACCGCCAAGCTCGGCACGCCCACTGGCACCTATGCTTGCCCGCTCGGGCAAGCGGCCATCCGCGATATTGACGATGCCGCCAATCGCGCCTGGGCCATAAAGCAACGTCGATGGCCCTTTTATCACTTCAATTTGATCTGCCAAAAACGGCTCAATCGACACCGCATGATCCGGGCTAAAGGTGGATGCGTCCATGCTGGCAATGCCGCTACTGAGCACTTGCACCCGCGTGCCTTCAAGCCCGCGAATAATTGGACGGCTTACGCCCGCGCCAAAAAACGACGCCTGCACGCCGGGCAAATGTTCAACCACACTGCCCGCTTGTGCACCGGCAAGATCCGTTAAGCGCTTGCCACTGACCACAGCGACCGGCTGGGCAGTTTGATCTGCGCGCTCACCCAAGGGCGATGCGGTGACAACAATGGCATCCAGTTCCTTCGCGCCTGCTTTTGTGGCGCTGTTCACTTCAGCGAACGCCGGATGGCATGCGCCGGCGATGGCAACGGCCAGCGTGCACTTTCTAAAGTTACGCAAAACGCGCGTGGTATAAATTTGCATCGCTAACTCCAATGTTAAAATGCAACACTATAACGTTGTTTAATCTTTATCAAGTGCGGTTTGGCCCTTGAGCGCTTGCTTAAACGCAAGAACGAAAAAATTTAGCCCTTGAGCGTTTGCTTGAACACCGAACAAAGGCATCGAAGTATTTAGCCCAAACGGGGCTATGTCATGCTAATCGGTTAGGCACCAGTCGCTCAACTACCACGATAAGTCGAATAGCTATAAGGCGAAATCAGCAGCGGTACATGGTAGTGCGCTTGCGCCGCATCAATGCCAAAACGCAGCACCACAACATCAAGAAACGCTGGTTCTTGCAACGCCACGCCGCGCGCACGGTAGTAATCCCCGGCATGAAACTGCAGCTGGTAGACGCCGCTAACATAGTCATCGCCCTGCAATAGTGGTGCATCACAGCGGCCGTCGGCGTTAGTCAGCGTGCGGTGAATCAAGCTCAATTGCGTGCCGTCTACGCGGTACAGCTCGATTTGGATGGCACTGCCGGGGCAGCCGTGTGCAGCATCTAGCACGTGGGTTGTTAGTCGACCCATATAATTTATCTCCGTCAATTTGCGCGCAATATTGAATGCGCCGGCTAAGTCATTCAAGTGGATACTTGAGATCGCAGTTCGATTTGCCTGGACTAAGCCGACAAACCCGCCAACACTCCCGCATGCGCCTTTTGCGCCAGCGATTTTCGATCAAGCCCCGCTTCTGCGGTAATTGCATCGGCGAAGCGCACCTCAATCGACGCACCTTTGCTGCGCAAAAACGCCCAGGCATGCGCGCCAGCTTGCATATCACCGTAATACGCATAGCCGTCTCGATCCATTTGGCTGCGTATCGGCTTGCCGTCAACTGCGATAACGCGAATGCTCAAAGGCTGCACCGCACTGGCACTTATTTCGGAATCACCAGCGAATAGAATGCCAAAAATAGTCGATTTGAACGGCAAAACATTGCCGCCATCGCTGGTGGTGCCTTCAGGAAATAAAATCAACGAGCGCCCGCTTCGCAATTGCTCGGCAATGCTGTCAGTGACCGCCCGCCCCGCACGCGGGTCGCGGCTGATGAACACGGTTTGCTGCAGACGCGCCATAAATCCGGCGATTGGCCAGCGCGCCAAATCTTGTTTGGCGACAAAAGAACCTTTCAGGACACTACCCAGCACCGGAATATCAAAATGCGAAACGTGATTACTGACATACACCATGCGGCGTGCGCACAGCGGCGCGCCCGTGACCTGCACCCGCACGCCAATCAGCGCGCAAACGCCGCGATGCCACAGCTTGGTAATGCGGTACGCGTCGGTACTGCTGTTGCTGCGTGCACGCCACATGAAAAGCAGCTGCACCGGCACCAGCAACGCGCTCCAGCTAAGCAATCCCGCCAATTTTGCAGCCGCGCGCGCATGGGATAAACCTGAGAAAACCCCCAATCCTGGCATGCGCATTCCATTTCATTTAAAGGGCGAGCGTAGCGGATTTGCTTACTGCCAAGTTATGAGCAGGCTTTGTAAACCGGCGACCATCGCCCCAGCAAAACCATTAATTCAATACAATAAATGACGAAAGTGTTACAAACTTACCCAGTCGCAGTTTTTCGACAGCGGCATTATTTCCAGACTAGAGAAATTTTCGAATGCCATCCCAATTTTATTGCACCGCCCAACGCCTAATTTCGCTTCTTTTGTTTAGCAGCTGCGCACTCATCAGTGCTGCCAGCCACGCGCAATTTCTGTCCGCGCCGCAAGTTCTGCGCGAAAGCCGGTTTGACTACAAAAACCTAACCCCGGCCACGTCTACACCCACTTTTTTAAGCCAAGCCAATGCTGAAGGCGCGGCGCGATTTAGCTTTGTTGGCGACAATGCCTTCGGTGACCCCTTTAATTCGACGATAGTGGCTATCTATGTCCGTGCGTTAGCGCAATCAACGACCTATCTTTATCAAACCATGCCATTGAGTAATTCCCCAGCCGCATTTGTTAGCCAATTGAACGTCCAAGCGGCAATGGGCTATCGCTATTTCGGCGATCAAAATTACGCCGGTATAAGCGCTTCGGTGCTGGTGAAGGAAAGCAACAATGCTGCCTATCATTACAAAAGCCAGCCCCCTGTGAACAATGCAGCCGCGTTTTTCGCCTTGATTAACAGCGAAGGCGCGCTCGGCTATCAATATCAGGGCGATGTTGGTTTTGACGACGGCAACGGCAATTTCGTCTTCGCATCCCTGTTTTCGCGCAACACTTCAGCGCCGACCACCTACACCTACGAGTCCGCACCGACGTCAACAAGTGCAGCGGCGCTGGTCACCCAAGCAAACACTCAGGGCGCGCGTCAATTTCTCTATCGCGGCGGTATTGCCTTCACTATCCCGGTGTTCGTAACGCTTTCTCTGTATGAAAAAGACAATGCGCGCGGCGACACATATCGCTATGAACAACTGCCCCGCAGCGCAACGCCAGCCGATTTTTTAATCCAAACCAACGCCCAAGGCGCGCGTCGATTTCGCTACTTTGGCGAAGTAGGATTCGAGTCGTCCCCGTTCGCGTCCTTGTATGCCAGCGTGGCACCGATTTTTGTCAATGGCCTTGACAACTAGCGCGTTGACGGCATTACCAACGTAAGCAACTAGACAGTGATTTTTGCCAGCGAAATTCTGTCTACAATTGCGGCTAAATATTAGCGTCGCAATAAGGAAGCACCCTGAACACCCACTACCCGCGCGACCTAATTGGTTACGGTGCAAATCCGCCACACCCGCACTGGCCGAATGACGCGCGCATTGCGCTCTCGTTTGTGCTCAATTATGAGGAAGGCGGTGAGCGCAACATCCTACATGGCGACAAAGAATCCGAAGCGTTTCTATCCGAGCTAGTTGCGGCCCAGCCTTTGGCGGGCGCACGAAACTTATGCATGGAGTCCCTATACGAATACGGCAGCCGCGCCGGTGTCTGGCGCATTCTCAAGCTATTCAAAAAATTCGATATTCCGCTGACGGTATTTGCAGTCGCAATGGCGGCGCAGCGCAATCCGGAGCTGATTCGAGCGATGGCCACTGCGGGCCATGAAATTTGCAGCCATGGCTATCGTTGGGTTGATTATCAGCACGTGTCAGAGGCCGAAGAACGCGCACATATTTTTGAGTCGGTTCGCATTCTGACCGAGATCACCGGTGTGCGTCCGCTGGGCTGGTACACCGGGCGCACCGGGCCAAATACCCGGCGTTTGGTGATCGAAGAAGGTGGCTTTTTATACGACAGCGATACCTACGATGACGACTTGCCGTATTGGGAACCTAGTAATACGAACAATCCGAGCGGGAAAGCGCATGTGGTAATTCCCTACACGCTCGACACCAACGATATGCGTTTCACGCAAGCGCAGGGTTTCAACAGCGGTGATGATTTTTACATTTATCTGAAAGATGCCTTCGATGTGCTTTATGCAGAAGCTGTGGACGGCGCGCCCAAGATGCTGTCGATTGGCCTGCATTGCCGTCTGATTGGTAGACCAGCTCGATTGGCGGCGCTGCAGCGTTTTATCGAGTACGCAAAAAGCCAACCTCAGGTTTGGTTTGCGCGCCGTATTGATATTGCGCGGCATTGGCAAACGACACATCCACATCCCACGCAAAAATCCGCTTCAGAGCATGCTATGAGCAACTTTCAGACCTTGACCCCGACTCAGCTATCACGAGCCGAATTCGTCGCCGCGTTTAGCGATATTTATGAGCATTCTCCGTGGGTCGCCGAACGTAGCTTTGATGGCGATTTGGATGCGCAAGCAAACAGCATCGAAGGCCTGCATTCGCGCATGAGCGCGCAAATGCTGGGCGCGGATAAGGCATTGCAATTGGCTTTAATCAACGCGCATCCAGATTTGGCGGGTAAAGCCGCCGTGCGCGGTGAGCTGACTGAGGCGAGCACCGCCGAGCAATCCGGTGCCGGAATTCATTTGTGCACAGCGGCCGAGTTCGCACGCTTCACCGAATTGAACGCGGCCTATAAAGCCAAGTTCGCGTTTCCCTTTATCATGGCGGTAAAAGGCAGCAACCGATACCAAATTCTGGCGGCGTTTGAGGAGCGAATCCACAACGAAGTAGCAACAGAATTTAGCCGGGCGCTCGCTGAAATCAACAAGATCGCGCTGTTTCGGCTACAAGCGCTGTAACAAGAGACGTTGTTTCCGTTTCGCTAACTATCCACTCACGACAAAGCCCGCCCCATGAAAGCGCATACGTCAACGTTCGATAAATTCATCAATTTGGCCGACGCCCGGCTCGGCACCCGCGCTATTTCGGTTACCGACGACTGGTTCGCCGACGTCAATCGCTTGTTCCAGCCTACGCCCGCCGTTTGGAAGGAAGGCGTGTTTGACGACAACGGCAAATGGATGGACGGCTGGGAATCGCGGCGCAAGCGTTTTGAAGGCTTTGACAGCTGTGTGATTCGCTTGGGCGTACCCGGCAGCATCAAAGGTGTGGAGATTGACACCAGTTTTTTCACCGGCAACTACCCGCCCTCGGCATCACTGGAAGCCTGCTTTATTACCGCTGGCGACCCGAATGAAAGCACCGAGTGGGTGGAAGTTTTGCCCGCCGTGGAGCTGCAGGGCAATAGCCACCACTATCACGAAATTAAAGCCACGCCGGCCTATACGCATTTGCGCTTCAATATCTATCCGGACGGCGGCGTGGCGCGTTTGCGCGTGCACGGCATCCCGTTTTGCGACTGGGCCAACGTCGGCGAAACCGAGCAGCTTGACCTTATTAGCGCCCTGAATGGCGGCCGCGCGCTGGCCTGCTCGGATGAGCACTATGGCCGCATGGGCAATCTGCTCAACCCGGGCCGCGGCGTTAACATGGGCGATGGCTGGGAAACCGCGCGCCGCCGCACGCCGGGCAATGACTGGGTGATCGTAGCCCTTGGGCACCCCGGTCAAATCGAGCGAATTGTCGTGGATACGCTGCACTTTAAGGGCAACTATCCGGACAGCTGCTCTGTGCAGGCGGCTTTTGTAAAAGGCGGCACCGACAGCCAAATCGAGACGCAAAGCTTGTTCTGGCGTGAACTATTGCCCGCGCAAAAACTGTCCATGCACGCCGAACACGAATTTGCCGAACAAATTAAGGCTTTGGGGCCGATCACCCACATTCGCCTCAACGTGTTTCCGGATGGTGGCGTCAGCCGTTTGCGGCTGTTCGGCACGCTCGCTAAATGAAGATTTTGATAGATCGCAATGCGCACACTACTGATTGAGCCACTGACCAAACACGCGTTTGCGGCCTTTGGCGATGTCATCGAAACCGAAGCCAGCGCGCATTTCATGATCAATAGCGGCTCCACCCGGCGCTATCACCGGCTTGCAACCGTCGAAACCGCTGCACCTGAAGATCAGGCCATCATCAGCATTTTTAGCGTGCAAGCGCTGGCAATGCCGATGGTGATCAGCATGTTAGAGCGCCATCCGCTCGGCAGTCAGGCCTTTATTCCGCTGCACGGGCATCCATTTCTGATTGTGGTGGCGCCAATTGCAAACCTGCCAGATATTGACTCAGTGCGCGCTTTTCGCAGCAATGGTCGCCAAGGCGTGAACTACCGTCGCAGCGTTTGGCATCATCCGGTCTTGGCGCTGGCTGCCCATGACGACTTTCTGGTTGTTGACCGCAGCGGTACCGGCAATAACTGCGATGAGCACTTTTTTAACGAGGATGAATGTCTGCTCCTCGACCCCGACACAATAAGGTAATTACGTGGAAGCACATCTGTTCGAGTGGCTAAATCTTAGTATTCGCTGGATTCATATGATCACCGGCGTGGCCTGGATTGGTGCCTCGTTTTATTTCGTGTGGTTGGAAAACAATCTCAATCGAGTCAATCCGCGCGATGGTTTGGCCGGTGATCTGTGGGCGATCCACGGCGGCGGAATCTATCACTTACAAAAATACAAGCTGGCACCTCCCAGCATGCCGGAGCACTTGCATTGGTTTAAATGGGAAGCGTATTTCACCTGGATGTCGGGTGTCGCCCTAATGATGCTGGTGTTTTATTTGCATCCAACGCTGTATTTGATCGCTCCAGGCAGTGCCATGGCACCCGCAGTTGCCATCGCGATTGGCGCGGGCTCGCTGGCTGTGGGCTATGCGGTGTATCACTTTTTGTGTGACTCACGCTTGGGCAAAACGCCGGTTTTCCTGAGCTTCGTGCTGTTTATGCTGCTCGTTGCTGCCGCGTATGGTTTCAGCACCATCTTCAGCGGGCGCGCTGCATATCTGCATGTGGGCGCGATTATTGGCACGATCATGGTCGGCAATGTGTTTTTTACCATCATGCCAGCACAGCGCGCACTGGTAAAAGCCATTGAACAAGGCCGCACGCCCGACCCAGCACTGCCCGCCAAAGGCTTGCTGCGCTCGCGGCACAATAACTATTTCACCTTGCCGGTGCTGTTTATCATGATCAGCAACCACTTCCCCAGCACCTACGGCAGCCAATATAACTGGCTAATCCTAGCCGGCATTGCGGTGATTGCAGTGATGGTGCGGCATTATTTCAACACGCGCCAAAAAAGTCAGCAATACGCCTGGACTTTACCCGCCGCGGCTTTGGGCATGATCTGCTTGGCTTATGTGACGGGGCCAAAGCCGATCGCCGCGGTCGCTGCGCCAGCCTCTTCGACCAACGCAGTTAAAGCGCCGCTAATCGCAGCGACTAGTCCAGCACCAAGCTTGGTCGCCGCCACCCCTTTGGACGCCACGGCTGCACCAATTTCCGGCGTCGTTTCCTTTGCAGCGGTAGAAAAAGTGATCCACGAACGTTGCACCGTCTGCCACGCCGCCAAACCGAGCAGCCCGCTTTTCACCGTCGCTCCTGCGGGCATGATGTTTGATACGCCCCAGCAAATTCAGGCGTTTGCACCGCGCATTCACGCACAGGCCGTAGCCACACAAATCATGCCCGTAGGCAACTTGACCCAGATGACCCCAGCTGAGCGCGAATTGGTCGGTGCTTGGATTAGTGCTGGGGCGAAGCTTGATTAGCTAGATTTTTGCGTTCGTCACGTCTTAATTACTGCTATAAAACACGGAATACGCCAATATGACCACCGTCCACGCCCCGTTCGCCCCCAAACCCGTTGGTAATTATCCGCATGCAAAACGTGTCGGCGAGCTGCTTTTTCTATCCGGCATCGGCCCACGTGAAGCAGGCAGCAATGCCATACCAGGAAACGTTTACGCCACCGATGGCAGCTTGCAAAGTTATGACATTGCGGCGCAGTGCCATAGCGTATTTGCCAATGTCCAAGCGGTGCTGCAGGCGGCCGGTGCTGATTGGACTGATCTAATCGATGTGACCGTCTATTTGACTGACATGAATGCGGATTTCGCCACCTATAACCGCATTTGGGCCGAATATTTTCATACTGACCCACCGTGCCGCACCACTTTGGGCATCACGGCATTACCTACACTGATTGCGATTGAGTTGAAGTGCATCGCAGTATGTCGGCAAGCGACCTCGAACGCGCAGTACAACGCACAGTGACCACACGCTTTTCAATTACTAAAAAGTTGCTCGCCGGTTGCCGTGCTGGATTGCGCCCATTCCCGAACGGTTTTATGTGATCTGGCGTAAATAATTACGCTTATTCAAAAACTTTCGTTACTAAGTTCGTCCCTTGAGGCACAATTAACGTGCGACTTTGCACAGCGTACTAACTTTTTAATCCACCTCTCTAGGAATTCTCAATGAAATCACACATTTCTCGTTCAATCGGCGCGCTGACGCTGGGTTTGTTCGTGTTGGCTTTGGCTGCATGCGGCTCTACCTCTAAACTCAATCGCACAGCTGGCACTACGTTTTCGTTAGCCGACTACAACACAATCTACGTTGCCGATTTTACTGATAAAACGCCGAGTAAAATTAAGGACGAGGCAAAATTGGCGACCTATCGCGAGTCAGTGAAGTCGGCTGGCGTGACATTCGCGGACATGATCGGCACCAACGTAGAAAAAATTCGGACGCCGCCCAGCGTGCTGCGCGCCGCTCCGGCTGAAGGCACAGAATCTAGCGCTGGAAAAGTACTTCGCATTGAAGGGGAAATCACCACTTTTGAACGCGGCAACGCCTTAGCGAAAATGCTTCTTCCTTTTGCAGGCAGCACCAAATTCAACGCCACCGTGCGATTTATTGATCAAGCGACCGGCGAAAAGATCGGCGAAATCGTCGTCGACAAGAACAGCAGTCCGCTCGGTGGCGGTATCGCTGCTACGCAGACGACCAATAAATTCATGAGCGGTGCTGCGGAAAAAGTCGGCGAGCAGCTCGCGATTGCACGTAACGGTGAACCTAAGTAGCCCATGAAAAGTCTAATCCGTCTCGCCCGTTTGGGCATTACTGTCGCGCTGTTGGCAATCATCAGTGCGTGCGCAACCGTTTACAAATCGGACAATTTCGCTGAGTTTCAGGCGCGCCACCGTACCGTGGCGATTCTGCCCCCGAGCGTGTCGATAAATGCGCAGTCGTTCAAAGCCGGCACGCCGATTGCAACGATTGAAAATCAGCAGCGTGAAGAATCCATGCTGTTTATGCGCCAGCTTTACGCGCAGCTGCTTGCGCGACAAACAAAGCTTGGCTACACCGTGAAGTTCCAAGATATTGACGATACGCTTGCGTTGCTTGAGCGCGAAGGCATCACACAGCAAGATATGAAAGCGATGACGCGCGCGCAAATCGCCCAAAAATTGGGCGTGGACGCGGTCATGTCCTTGCGGGTGTATC
>Ga0105044_10012397_pt1 | contig 11586 bp, 13 predicted proteins | sample MAT01_FD_78092 | JGI IMG/M metagenome (GOLD analysis project Ga0105044, IMG submission 78092) | Freshwater microbial communities from Lake Fryxell liftoff mats and glacier meltwater in Antarctica - MAT-01 | ecosystem: Environmental > Aquatic > Freshwater > Ice > Liftoff microbial mat | place...
CACTCGCAAACGCGGCAGCGACTGCTTGACAATAATGTCTCTGCCGCCGTCCTGGATGCGCAGCACGACATTGCTGACACCCCCACTCAACTCGGCCGCCGTCGCACCAGCACCGACAATGCCCCGGGCAACCAAGTATGGCAACACGCTCGAGGTGGTCAGGAGGTCCGCCGGCGCCGCCAGTCCGCTGGCGGCCGCCGACGGCTCAGTAGGTGGCACGACCACCCGATAAGTCGAAGGCGAAACCCGTGGTGAAGCTACACGCTGGCGAGACCATCCAAGCCGACATCTCGGCCACCTCGGCGACAGTGCCAGGCCGACCCATCGGAATTCTCACCAACACATCTCGACCGGCATCAATGCTGATCCGGTAACGAGCGTACGGGTGGCCGTTCCTCAAGACCGGTCCGATCAGGCCCACCCTTTTCTTCAAACTGGTGCTCATGCCGCGGTTGCCCTCCTTGCGTGAGATCGAGGCAGCAGAAAGGATTCGCCATTGCCGTCACCGAGCATGCAGGGGATCCCCGCTTCGCGGACGACCAAGAGGTTCACCACATTCGCGCACCACACGTGGTTGACATCGTCGAGGTTTTTGGCGGCTCCGGCCTCGGTCCCGGAGCCACCGCCGTCCTTGCTAATGGCCTTGTCTACGCCGCTCATCGAGAACTCACCGGGGTGTCGATCACACGCTGCCGCTGGGCCCCGAGCCGCCCGATCCTGAGGTCTACGACATCGCCTGCGCGCACAAAACGTGGCGGATCAAATCCCGCGCCGACGCCCTGCGGAGTGCCGGTATTGATCACGTCGCCCGGGTAGAGGGTCATGAATTGGCTGATGTAACGCACCAGCGCCGCGACCGGAAAAATCATGTCCGAGGTGCTTGAGTTCTGCCGCACTTCGCCGTTCACGCTCGACCCGAGGGTGAGCGCCTGCGGGTCGCCGACCTCTTCAGTCGTCACGATCCACGGCCCCAGAGGATTGAACGTCTCGCAGTTCTTGCCTTTGTCCCACTGGCCGCCGCGCTCCAGCTGAAACTCTCGTTCTGAGACGTCGTTGCTAATTGCGTAACCTGCGACGTAGGCCAGAGGGTCGTCATCCTGGTCGAGGTAGCGTGCCGTTCGGCCGATCACAACAGCCAGCTCCACCTCATAGTCAGTCTTTACGCTGCCCCGTGGCACACGAACCTCGTCGTCCGGGCCGACGACAGTGTCTGGCGCCTTCATGAATAAGATCGGCTCGCGAGGAATTGGAAGGCCGGCCTCGACCGCGTGCTCTCGGTAATTGAGGCCAACACAAACGATCTTACCGATCCGGGCAATCGGCGCACCGATGCGATGCTCGTTTGACATTCTTGGAAGCCGGCCCGCAGCGATCTGCTCAGCAATGTGCGCGAGAACCGGTGCAGCAAGTGTCTCGGGAGTGATGTCATCAACCACGGCAGAGAGATCGACAAGGACCGTGCTGCCGTCGGTCGAACCGACGAGCGCCGCAGGCCTCTCGCCGCCGACCGGGCCAACTCGCATGAGTTTCATCGGAGTTGCTGTCCTTTCTGGTTAGTGGATCTGGGCTGCTCAACGGCCGCCCGAGCCTCTGCCTTTGACGATTTCACTACCTGGCTCGAAGTGGTTCACTAACTTGCCAAGATTCCGCCGTCGACGACGAGTTCGGTTCCGGTTATGAACGCAGCGTCGGGACCGGCAAGAAACGCGATTGCAACCGCGATCTCTTTCGGTGTTGCAAGGCGCCCCATGGGTTGCCGGTCGATGAGTTGTTGCCGCATCTTGTCCGCGTCAGGGGACTCGGCCAAAAGTCTTCCTACCCAGGGCGAGTCGACTGTGCCAGGGCAGACACTGTTGCAACGGATCCCGAACTTTGCGTACTGCACGGCTACCTGTCGAGTGAGTGCGATGACGGCTCCTTTGCTCGCACAGTATGCAGCGCGATCCGGGAGTCCAATGAGCCCGGCCGCAGACGCCGTATTGACAATCGAGCCCCCTCCCTGCTCAAGCATTTTGGGGATCGCAAGACGGGTGCCCTGATAGACCGCACGGACATTCACGGCAAAGACTCGCTCCCATTCGTCCAGAGACACATCCACGATGTTTCGGGTTGAGCCAATTCCCGCGTTGTTGCAGAGAATGTCGATCCCCCCGAGGTCATCAATCGCCCGCTTGAATACGTCCTCGGTTGCAGCCGAGTCGGACAGATCGACGCGGTAGTTGGCGACGTTGGGGGGGACAACATCAACATCCCGATCCAATAGGGCAACGCGAGCGCCTTCGGAAGCAAGCAGCTTCACGACCTCCCGACCAATCCCAGAGGTTCCTCCGGTCACGACGACTCGCTTGTTCTCAAACTTCAGTATCCCGTTCATCGAACTGGACCTGACTGGAAGAACGGCTCCCCCTCTTTTGCGTATTTCCGAGCGACTTCTTCGTCAAGTTCGACCCCGAGCCCCGGCCGGTCAGTGATCTCGACGAACCCACGGGAAATGACATCGCCATCTTGAACCAAGCTTGACCAGAAGGGCACGTCACTTCCGTGATACTCGAGGCTCAAGACGTTGGTACTGGCAGCACAGACATGAGCGGATGCCATGAGACCGACTGGGCTGGCAATACAGTGCGGTGCAATCGGGATTTGATGCCGGGCGGCGTAGTCTGCGATCCGATGCCCTTCGAGAAGACCGCCGGTCTTTTGCATGTCGGGTTGCAGGACCCCAATCGCTCCTGTCGCGATGAGCTGTTCGAAACCCTCGAGCCGGTAGGTGTTCTCTCCAGTAGCGACGGGAATGCTGGTGCGTTCGGCGATCGCTCGAAGAGCCGCCGGCTCGGGCTGCGTCGGGTCTTCGAACCAGTAGGGGTCGTATGGTTCGATGGCTTGTGCCAAGCGGATCGACGTAGGGATATCAAATCGCCAATGACAGTCAAACGCGACTTTGATGTCTGGACCAATAGCCTCGCGCAGCACGCTCACGTTCGTTACCAGCGCTTCCAAATCTCGCTGGGCCATTCCGCGATCGCTTGCTCTGCGCTCTTCAGTGAACACGTCCAGATCGAACTTAATCGTTGTAAAGCCAGCAGCGACTGCGGCAGCTGCCCGGTCAACCCACGACGTCGGGTCTAAGGCTTCAGGCTCAGACGCCTCAAAGTAAAACTTGTCGACGATTGTGCGACCCGTCGGTGACTTCCAATGGGGCGTTCTATACCGCATCGAACTGTCAAGCGAAACCAGTTCCGAGCCAGCATGAAGGTCTGCGTAAACGGGCACTCGACTGTCAATAATCCCACCGAGCAACGCTGCAATGGGCAGCCCGGCGGCCTTCCCTGTCAGGTCCCATAACGCAGCCTCGATGCCCGAAATGGCGTTGTGCGCGACACCCGCCCCCTGCACGCCGCCGAAACAGCCTGCGAGTGCCAACAACCGCACTAAGCACGCATTCACACTGAGCGGATTCTCTCCCACCAAGATCGCTCCAAAATCTCGGATTGTAGCGGTAAGCCCTGGCGCGAAGAAAGCCTCACCGGTTCCGTAAAGATCCTCATCGGTGTGAATACGAATGTAGGTGTAGTCGAAGTTGCCTTCAACAACCGCTGTCGTAACATTAGTGATCTTCAATTTTAGAACTTCCTTTCGACTCATCCGGCATCCACGCAGTCACACTCCACCCGCCATCTGCCACGATCGAACTGCCTGTCACGTACGAGGCCTCGGGTGACATTAAGAAAGCGATGACGTTAGCTATTTCCTCCGGCTCGCCGAGACGACCGAGTGGAATCCCCTCTGCGAACCACGAGCGAACTTCATCGGGCACCAGCCGTGTCGAAACTGCACCAGGCAGCACCGAGTTCACTCGAACACCTTTCGGCCCATAGTCAACGCACAACTGGCGTGCCATCCCAACGATCGCGGCCTTGACCGTGTCGTAGGCGAAGTGGTTGGGGGCAGCCCGCTCCGCCTGAACCGATGAGGCAAGGACGATGCTCCCTGTGCCTGAGGCGATCATGTCAGGTAGCACTGCCTTCACCACCGACCATGTTGCGCTCAATCCAATACTGAGAGCCCGCTGCCATGCTTCGTCAGATATGTCTAGTGCAGAGCTTGTTTCAACCGCGATCGCGTTGTGACTTAGCCCACTGATGACACCGAGCGCCCGGTGTGTTTTGTTGACCGCGCCGTTAACTTGCGCAGGATTGGTGATGTCGCACGGCAGCAGGAGTGCGGTCCCCCCGACCCCCTCAATCTGGTCGCACGTGCTTTGTGCACTGTCCGCGTCGATGTCCAAGATCCCAACGTGCCAACCGTCTCGCGCCAAAGCGATAGCGGTTGCCTTGCCGATGCCCATTGCTGCGCCGGTTACGAGAGCGACTCGGGGCGACACGGCCGGAACGTTCTTTTCCTGTTCTGGTTTCCGAGTCACCTACAGGACCCCGACAGACTTCCAAACGACCGAGAGAAGAACACCCTGTGCGAGCAGATCTCTAGCAGTGGTTTCCTTCTTAGCCTTCTCGATAGATGCCTCAAGCACTTCGACAGCAAACTGCCTCGGAACGACGACCATACCGTCGTCATCCGCAACGATCAGGTCACCTGAGGCCACTCTGACCCCGCCGAAGTAGATTGGCTGGTCGACTTGGGCATACGTAGAACGCGCAAGAGTGTCGGCGGGATGGGTTGCCGCAGCGAACACGGGAAACTCAGCTGGGGTGCGGTTGACGTCCCTGACTGCACCGTCGAAAGCGGCACCCACGGCTCCGCGCGCCAAGGCGGCGATGCTGAATAGCTCGCCCCAAACCGCGCACCTGGTTGGATCGGCCGTGCCGACAATGAAATCGTCGGAGACAAGGCTATCCACGAAGGCGATTTCTTCGAGATAGGGCTCGGTCGGAGGTGCATCGACGCCGGATCCTTCCACTGTTCGCGCCCAGCCGATGGTTGGGCCGCTCCCACTGATGCGACCGAGGCGCGCGCTCACACACTGACTTCGCAGGCCCACTGCATCGCAGCAGTCGGAGACGGCGGCACTGTAGGTCCACTTTCGTGCCTCAATCAGCAGTTCACTAGCATCGTTGTCGATCAATTGACCTTCTCGTCTCATGTAGGATTAATTCTGTTTTCACTGGTAGCTTTTCACGCGATTTTCTTAGGGGGCCACCGACCAATGGTTCAACGATCGCGTTACCCCTCATCTCAAGGGACATTGTCAAGCCAGATTCACGACGACCTTCTGGCGAGGATTGGTAGGGGCGAGTTCAATCCGGGCGATCGACTTCCCGGCGAAGCGACGTTTATGGCCGAGTACCAAGTAGGGCGGAATACCCTCAGGGAAGCAGTCCAAGGCCTCGTAGCCCTTGGACTGTTGGAGGTTCGACCGCGACGCGGCGCCATCGTGCTGGCCGCGACCCCACAACACCTGTTTCCCACGCGCGTGCTTGCCGCGCTCCTCGACACAAAGTCGGTGATGGACTTGTATGACGTCCGCTTGGTTCTGGAAACGCACGCCGCCGGCAAAGCCGCGACGAACCCGGAGCCCGGTGACATCGAGCTTATCGACGACGCCCTTGCTCAATTTCGACTCGCCCACGCTGCCGGAGCACCGGTGTGGGAAGCGGACCTTCGATTCCACCAAGCGATAGCGATTGCGAGCCAAAACTCTGTCGTCCCGCGGCTCTTGCTCACCACCCATTCGTTGCTCGCAGAGGCCCGCAGAGCTACTGAAGCGGTTCCTGGAGCTGTTGAGCGAGCGATCATCGAACACGCAGAAATCGCGCGCGCCATCAAGAGTGGGGACGTGGCTGGCGCACGTCAAGCGATGACAAGACACATTGAATCCGCAATCTGGGCAGCGTCGCAGGTTACTGTCCACTAGCGGCATGACGGGGCGTGAGCCAATCAACTTGTCCTCACGCCCCGCCGCCGACGGCGCCAAGCATCCACTGCTATGGCTGAGATTAGGACGATACCGACAAGAGCTGTCTGCCAGTTAGCGCCAAGTCCAATGCTTACGAGGCCGGTTGTGGCGACGGTCAAGAAAACGACCCCCAGCATTGTGCCGAGCGGCGAACCACTTCCCCCAAACACGCTGGTTCCACCAATCACAGCCGCGGCGATCGCAGTTAACTCAGCGCCCGTGCCTGTCGTTGGCTGGGCCGTGAACTGCGCGGCAGTTTGCAGGAATCCAGCGAGCGCGGCTAGAACAGAGCAGGCAACGAATGCCGAAACCTTGATCCAACCTGTGCGAATACCTACGAATTCCGCGACCGACCGGTCACCGCCTGTCGCGAGCATCTTTCGCCCAAACGCGGTGCGCCGAACGACGAAATCGGCCGCGACTCCGAGTACGACAAAGATCAGAAACATCCATGAGAGCCCGAGTGGAGTCGCCGATCCAAAATCAGTGAGGTCAGTAGGGAGCGGGAAAACCGGGTCGCCATTGGTAATTGCGAGCGCCAACCCTGATGCAATGAAAAGCACCGCAATCGTAGTGATGAACGACGGTAGCCCGAGGAGCACGACGCAGAAGGAGTTGAACGCCCCTGCGAAAAGCCCAACCCCTAGGCATACCGCGAACCCGACCCAGATTGGCTGACCAGCAAATACGATCGTCATGGCTCCAACGACGGAGGCTAATCCGGCAACGGCGCCAACAGAAAGGTCGAACTCGCCTGACACCAAGAGCAGTGTCTGTCCGATCGCGATAATGCCGACAAATGCGCAAGAGATGGCAAGATTTGCCAGGCTTGGCATCGTCAGGAAGCTCGGGCGGATAGCTCCGAACACCAGAATTGTCACCACGATCATGACGACGAGAATCGTCTCCGGGGCGAAAACTAAAGCCGACGCTACCCCACGTCCGCTTCGCTCTCTAGTCACCAGGAGTTCCGATCCGACCGGTCATCGCAGCCTCAGTCAGCACGTGCTCGTCGACTAGCAACGCTTCGGTCTCGCTACTAATCCGGCCTTCCTTGAGAATCACGATGCGATCGCAAAGGCCGACAAGCTCAGGTGCCTCGGAACTAACGACCACGACCGCAGTGCCTTGCTCAGCCGCAGTCCGGACGAGCCGATAGATGTCGGCCTTTGCGCCCACGTCCACTCCTTTGGTCGGCTCATCGAGCAGCAAGACTGCGGTCCCGACTGACGCCGCGCGCGCGAGTAGAACTTTTTGCTGGTTCCCGCCGCTGAGATCGCCGATCTTGGCCGTTACGCTCGGAGTCTTAATTGAGTAGCGCGCTACTTCGGTCTCTGCCTTGTGACGAATCAAACGAGTGCTTACGAAGAAGAGCCGCGCGAGTCGAGCCAGAAGGGACGCGGTGGCGTTGAACGCGACCGAGCCGTTGTAGAAGAGTCCCTCATCCTTACGATCTTCGGGAACAAGCGAAACACCCAATGCGACCGCTTGCTCTGTCGAACTTGGAGAAAACGGTCTTCCGTTCAGTTTCATAGTTCCAGATCGAAGTGGCCTCAAACCCGCGCACGCTTCGAGGATTTCTGTCCGACCCGATCCCAGCGGCCCGCCAACTCCGACAATTTCGCCAGCCCGGATCATCAAGTTGATGTTTCTTGCAATTCCTCGTCCGTACTGACTGTCTGCAACAGATACATCATTGAGTTCCAGCGTCACGCTTTCACGAGGTATTGCGGTCTTGAGCGCGAATACATTCTCGATCGCGCGTCCGGCGATACCTGTAACCACTCGTCGGCTGTTGAAATCCGATCGTTCCAAGCGATCAACCACCTGGCCGTCACGGACAATGAGAATCTGGGTGGCGACCGCAAAGACTTCGTCGAGTTTATGAGATACGAGCACGGTCGTAACCCCCCGTTTCGACAGCGATCGGATCACTTCGAGTAGCCGATCAACTTCTTCCCCCGTCAACGCGGTTGTGGGCTCGTCCAGAATAAGAATGCTGGGTTGGGCGTAAAGTGCTCGAGCGATCATTATGAGCTGTTTGTCACTCGTTGCTAGTGAGCTGACGTCGTCAGAAGCGATAAGTGGCATGGCGTACTCGTCGAGGAAGCTTTGCGCGATGCGCCTCATTTTGCCAACGCTTGTGAAGCTGCCGCCGTACCGCCCAAGCAGTACGTTCTCGCCAACACTGAGAGTGCCAACCACGCTCGTCTCTTGGGGAACCATCCCGACGCCAGCTTCGGCGGCCGATCGCGGCGAATGCAATTGCACAGCCCGACCGTTGATCAGGACCTCACCCGAATAGGAACCAGCTGGTATCTGCCCATTCAGTACCTTCATCAAGGTCGACTTCCCGGCTCCGTTCTGCCCGACCAGCCCAAGAACCTCACCTCTCTGGAGCTGGAGCGAGACGCCCGCCAACGCACGAACGGGGCCGAACGCTTTGACGATGTCTCGCATCTCTAGCGCCAGCATCCCAACGTCACCGTCCGCGGACGTCTCGCTCCGAGTGCTCACTTGATGTTGACCTTCGCTAGCAGGTCGTAGTACTGCTGCAATCCATCTGCCCGCACAATCGGGGCCTCAAGAGGATTGTCATACTCGAGCGGATCCCCGCAAAGCGCCTCGGCAAGGGCCATGGATGAGAGATAGTGCTCCTCATACAGGGGCTGAGCCACGATCGCGTACACCTCACCGTCGGCGACCAAATCGAGGTTTGCCTTGGTGTAGTCCATTGAGATGATCACGATCGCAGTGCCTGTATCTCTCTGCGTGGTTGACCAAGTCAAAGGCCCGTTCCCACTGGTGTCGAACGCTCCGACAAGGTCAGAGTTGGCCTGTGCGATCGAAGTCTGCTGTGCAATCGCCTTCGTCGGATCACCGCCAACTGCCTGCGGTTCGAGGGTCGTGAGATCCGGGTACTCCGTCTCAATCACATTCGCAAACGCTGTCGACGCCGCATTCTCGTTTGGAATCAGTGCACTTTGCGTGATTGCGATACTTCCCACCACGCCATCCTCCGCCAGTTTGTCACCCAGAGCTCTCGCAGCCGCTTCGCCGTAGGCGACTGGGTCGGGGTAGAAGTTCGCCAGCACTCCTTCAGCGTCACCTTCCGGAATCTGGCTATGAGCCTGTATCACGGGAATGCCGGCCTCCGCCGCTTTCGCGATCATCGGGTAGAAGGCGGGACTAGTGGCGAACACCACAATTCCGTCGACACCCTCGGCGATTGCCTGATTGCCAAGATTCGCAGAGCCGGGCTCATCGAATCCCTGTGCCGCTACCCACTCGGCGGAACCGAATCCCGCGGCGTTTGCGCCATCGATGGCTCCCTGCGCCATGGCCTGTAACACCGGGTTCTCGCGAAGGACCGAGACGTACACCATCGACTTGTCACCGACGTCACACGAAGCGGTTGACGTTGTAGGCAGGCCGAGGGAGTCCACGTCAGGCACGGTCGGTGTCGAGCCGACGTCCCCGGCAGGAGCACAGCCCGCGACCGCTAGGGCGATCGCGCCGCCCAGCAAAGCGGCCATGACAGCATGCCGTGTTTCGATTATGTGCTTCATTGCATCTCCATTTCTGTTTCTCTTGGACTTACTTTTTTGCGCCAACAAAGTTGAGGTTGATGCGACGTCGTCCCGCGTCGAGTGCGACGGCCAGAATCAGGAGGAACCCGGTCGCCACAAGTTGCCAACGCGAGCTGACTCCAGCAACGACGAGGCCAATGTTCACGACTTGCACAAAGATGACTCCGAGGACGGCGCCCGCCACCGAACCAATACCGCCGAACAGGCTGATTCCGCCCACAACGGCGGCTGTGATCACGATGAGTTCTTGCCCTTGGCCTTGAATCGGGATCGCGACACCCACCCGCGCCGCCAACAGCACCCCGGCAAGGCCAGCGAGTGCACCCGAGAGCAAAAATGCGTAGGTGGTGTACCGCCGGACGGGCACTCCAGCGCGCACTGCTCCTCGTGGGCTCCCGCCGATCGCATAAGCGTGACGGCCAAACAATGAATATGACAGGACCAACTGAACTATGACCGTCAACGCAATCAGAAGCACGACCGAGACAGGTAATCCGAAGATCTCGAATCTTCCCGCGGCAGTAAGTTCGTCGGGCAGGTCAGATACTTGTTGCCCACCACTGGCAACGAGGGCAAGGCCCGCCGCGGCGTACAGGGTGCCCAGCGTAACGATCAGTGAGGGCAATCTCGCCACGACAACAAGCAACGCATTGACGGCACCAACGCCGAGCCCGATAGCAATAGCGGCAACCAGAGCTAGAAACCACGGGATGCCCGTTCCCGAGACCAGCAGGGCCGCTCCCACTCCCGCCAGTGAAACAGTTGAGCCCACCGACAAATCGATCTGACCGACGATCATCAGGATCGCCTGTCCAATTACCACCATTCCTGCAACCGCAGAAGCTCTCAGTACAGACTGAATGGTTTGAACACTAAGGAAGTCAGAGTTGGCAAGCCCAAACGCGAATACAGAAGCTAGCACCAAGCCAACAAGAACGAATTCGGGCCGCTCGAGAGTAGCCACGAGGAAGGCCTGGGGTGCGCGCCGCGTCGGGCTAAGTGCTTCTGAGCTTGTCACGACATCCTTGTCGGCTCGGCTTGTAGGATCAATAGGATCAAAACATATCTCGATTGAACCGCAGGCGCAAGCAACTAACGATCGCTCCGAGTCATGCCGAATCCCCGACGATCGGCGTTGACTTCGGGCGATCTGCGATGGAGTCGGCCGACAGCAATGAAAGCGAGATTCATTCGGATGTGTCGGGAAGCAATCAAGGCGACTAAGTCACCCCCGGCGAGCCGAGGCCCTGTGAGTAGGTGGCTTGTCCAGCAAAGTTGAGTGCGCCCACCGACGGTGTGTAACTGGATCTCCACGGTCGAGCGGGAGTCGCATGTACGACCGGTGCTGTACTTTCGATGACACCTGACGAAGGTCGGCTCGCTCCGGAAGGCGAAGGCCAGGCTGCCGGTGCCTGCTGCAGAAACTCGCGCGCGCTGACTCGGCGGCGCTCTGGATGCAATGCAGCTTGCCCGCCAATTTGTGCCGCTGCAAGGTTCCTTCTGCGAAGCTGCGACGGCGCTCATCCTGCTGCACGTGGCCACCTCGGCGAGTCGGCAGCGGGATCTGGATGCGATCGCCGAGATCGGGACCGCACTTGGGTGGTCGCATGGTGGCGGCCAGCCGATCGCACTTACTGATGTGCAGTAGATCGGGATGACCTGTGGGGTGCGCGCGGCAATGTCGGGTCGACCATCGGCGGTGGGGTGGGGGGGCGGCCGCTGTAGTGCCTGTGGCTCCGCTAGCTCTTCTCCGCAGAAAATCTGTGGAGAGAGGTTATCCACATTTCATTCGAAACTATGTTCGACCGTGAGACAATTGGGTCATGCCCTCCCCGACCAACACACTCCAAGCCGCCGCCGCGCTGCTTGAGGCTGCGCTGCTCGACGGTGCGCTGCAATTTGAGGGCATGGATGATGCGGCTCTCCTCGAAGCCCAGACCGACTTGGGGCGGCTCGCGCGCCTTACCGCCCGGCACGGTGCCGCACTCGCGGGCGAACTGGCCAGGCGTTCCGCACCCGCCCTCGGCCACAGCGGACTTGCCCAATCAACCGGCCACCGCACACCCGAAGCGTTGATCCAAGCTG
>Ga0105044_10012402_pt1 | contig 11585 bp, 8 predicted proteins | sample MAT01_FD_78092 | JGI IMG/M metagenome (GOLD analysis project Ga0105044, IMG submission 78092) | Freshwater microbial communities from Lake Fryxell liftoff mats and glacier meltwater in Antarctica - MAT-01 | ecosystem: Environmental > Aquatic > Freshwater > Ice > Liftoff microbial mat | place...
TAGGCATCACACCATTATTTTGGGTAGGGGATGAAGGTAGTTGGTCAGATCAGTTACATTGGAGTTACTATAGTGGAGGGCAAGGTGGAGCCTGTATTCCTTCTGCTAATAATGATGTTTATTTTGACGCTGCTTCATTTACAGGAAATAACAAAACGGTAGATATAAATGCGGATGCTTTCTGTAAATCTATGATCTGGACATCAGGAAAGTATCCGGTATTATCCGGAAATAGTACTAAAGATCTTAAGGTATACGGTTCTTTGGAATGGGACTCACTGATGCCTCATACTTTTATGGGAGATATTATATTAGAATCCACAAATATGCCTAAAATGATCACATCCAAAGGCACAAAAATGTCATCACCCATTACCTTTAATGGAGCAGTTGACAGCTGGACATTAGTGGATTCATTGCATATAGATAACAACATATATCACACTGCGGGAAGTGTAAATACCAACGATAAAAAAGTATTTGCGATAAAATATTTTTCAAATAGTGCTTCAGACAGAATACTTACATTAGGTTCGTCTCTGATTCAGATAGATGGAGAAGGCGATGTGTGGAATATAAGTGGCAATAATTTTACGCTATTATGTGGTACATCCACTATACATTTTTCAGGTAACAATGTAAACTTTAACCCCATTAATAACTTTACTTATTACAATATTGTAGGCAATAAGCCCCTATCAGGAAGCAGACTTTCGATTGTAAATTCCAATAATGTCACTTTCCATTCATTGCGATTTAATCAGGATGGAGTTATCAATGGCAATCATCATATGGTTGAGTTACATGTATTGGGTAATAATTCCATCATTCTGCAAAGCAGCACTACACAGACCATTATCGAAGTAGTAGAATTGATTTCTGGGCCTCAAGACAGTATTACCATCAAGTCAAGTATATCAGGGATGAAAGCATTCCTCGATCTTCCTATCGCATCGTCCTGTTTTACAGAACTTATTATCATGGATAGTGAAATAGTGAATGGTGTAGCTCCAATCGCGGTAAAAAGCAGGAATGCAGGAAATAATACCAACTGGGATATTACCAATCCTGTATTCTATATAGATAACGATGGTGATGGTTTAGGAAATTCAGAAATTCGGGATACCTTTTGTTCTCAAATGCAAGGATATGTTGCAAACGGTATGGATTGCAATGATGAGAATGACGAAATATATCCTGCTGCCATTGAAGTAGCCAACGGAATCGATGATAACTGCGATGGAAAAATTGACGAAAATATTACCTATACTTTTTTGGGATCTAATAATAACATGTGGATAGATGCTGGTAATTGGTACTCAGGAATAGTGCCGCCAAATGTATGTAACTGCCATATCATTATAGCAGCTGATTGTATCACTACTGGGTCGGTTGCTTTGGTGCTCATGACTGGTGGAAGTCTGACGGTAAATGCCAATGTCATGCTAACCAAAACCAGTCAGTGACTTTCAGTAAATCCTACATAGAAGATTTAAATATCCAGGCATTAGTTGTTAGCTTATAATGGGGTTTACAACAATTTTACTAAAACATTCCACACATTATCCCGGACCAAATACTGACCTCTAGCATTTGGGTGTTTGCCGTCTTCAAGATTTAGGTCAGGGATAGTCGCCACGTTTTCCAATAAAAATGGGATAAGGGATGTGCGATATTCTTTAGCCAGTTTTGGATATATAGCAGCAAATCTTTTGGTATAATCATTGCCCATATTTGGTGGCGCCTGCATACCTGCCAGTACCAATTTGACATCAGGATTTGATGCTTTTACTTTATCTAGAATGGCCCGTAGATTAGCTTCAGTTTCTTTCAGATCCAAGCCTCTTAGCACATCATTGGCACCCAACTCCAGGACAAAAACATCCACTTTTTGTTTTAGTACCCAATCAATTCGATTTTTTCCGCCGGAAGTGGTTTCTCCGCTCAGACCTGCATTGATGGCTACATATTTTAAGCCAAGGCTATCCAATCTTTGCTGGATCAGTGCCGGAAATGACTCTTCTTCATCCAGTCCGTACCCCGCTGTAAGGCTATTCCCAAAAAATAAAATATGCTTCACGTCGGATGTATCTTCATTTGTATTGGTTGGTGTAGCTGTTTGGTCTGTATTTTCGACAGGGCTATCAACTTGTTGTTCCGTTTCTTGTTTAGGTTTACACGAGGATATAAAAACGGTCAAAAAAGCAAAACAAAAAATCTTTATTGCTGTGGAATGAAGTATCATAGTACGGTTGCGAAGAGTCATATTTTATGGTTTGTTATTTGATCTTAACCGTTCTTCTCATTAAAGAGTTTAATAAAATCTAAATTATGTCTGTAATTTTAAAAGTGGACAATCTGGAAATGCAATATACCAGTGGTAACAGATCACTTTCTGTACTACAATCCATCAATATGTCTATAGAAGAAGGTGAAACTGTGGCAATAACCGGCCCGTCAGGAAGTGGAAAAACAACTTTGATGGGTTTATGTGCTGCACTGGACAATCCTACTTCAGGGGTTATCTCATTACTTGGTATGCTGATTAGCCCTCTTTCGGAAGATGAACGAGCTAAACTTCGAAATCGATACGTAGGCTTTATATTTCAGAATTTTCAGCTGCTTCCCAGTTTGACCGCTTTGGAAAATGTGATGTTGCCATTGGAATTGCAAGGGTTCAAAGGAGCAAACCAGGAAGCTGTTCAATTGTTGGCAAGAGTTGGATTGAAAGACAGAATGACGCATTATCCTGCGCAGTTATCCGGAGGCGAACAGCAGCGGGTGGCACTTGCGAGAGCATTTATCAATAAGCCTAAAATACTTTTTGCAGATGAACCTACGGGCAATCTGGATGGAGACACCGGAAGTACGGTAGAGTCACTAATGTTTGATCTGAACAAAGATTTCGGGACGACACTCATTATTGTCACACACAATCAGGAATTGGCATCCAGGACAGGACGTATCATAAAACTAAAGTCAGGTCACATCGTTTCAGACGAAAAGAATGTACCTTCAATTATCACAATCTAAGCCATGTCAAAGTTAGCATTTTTATGTAGAACGGCCTATCGGGACAGTCGCAAAAACAGATCAAAATTGGCATTGTTCATGTCGTCCATTGTGCTGGGTGTAGCTGCATTGGTAGCCATCAATTCATTCAACTATAATTTGCGGAAAGAGATTGACAAAGAAGCGGCAACATTATTGGGAGCTGATCTGGCCGCTTCTGCTAATCGACCGGCTGAACCTGCTGTTTTAAATATACTAGACTCTCTGCCGGCTGAAAAAGCTAGAGAGATGGAATTATTATCTATGTCTTACATCCCCAAAACAGACGAAACACAATTCATAAGACTAAAAGCACTGGAAGGCAATTTCCCCTTTTATGGAAAATTAAAAACCGTTCCTGAAGACGCAGCACAATCATTTCGTACAGGATCTTCTGCACTTGTAGATGAGAGCTTGATGCTGCAACATGGATTAGTTCCCGGAGATTCCATCAAATTGGGTAAGCTTATGTTTGAAATCAAAGGCAGACTTGCAGGAGCGGTAGGAAGCGTAGGCATGGCTTCATCTATGGCACCGGCTATTTACATTAATATTGCATCACTAGACAGTACGGGTCTGGTACAGCCAGGAAGTTTGGTCAATTATGCTTATTACTATAAATTACCGGAGGGTTTTAATATTCAAAAATGGAAAGACAATAGAAAAAGTCAATTCAGGTCAGACCAGCTCAGCGTGGAGACCATCCAGGATCGAAAGAAAAATTTAAATCAGGCTTTTGGATTTCTTAATTATTTTCTCAATTTGGTGGCTATTGTTGCGCTCTTGCTGGGATGTATCGGTGTTGCTTCCAGCGTGATGATATATGTCAGAGCCAAGACAAATTCTATAGCTTTGCTGCGATGCCTGGGTATGAAGCCAGTAGATGCTTTTTTAGTGTATTTTATTCAGATATCTGTATTGGGTGTCATAGGAGTAGCAGGTGGAGTTGTACTGGGTGCTTTGATACAGAGTGTTTTGCCATTGATTTTGCAGGATTTTCTGCCAGTTCAAGTGAATATATCCCTTTCACCCAGGGCTATTTTGGAAGGCTTTTTTGTAGGACTTTCCATCACGACACTTTTTTCGTTATTGCCCTTGGTCAGCATTAGAAAAATAAGTCCATTACGCACACTCAGGTCAGCATTTGATGAAGCAGAAGATGGCAGAGATTATCTTAGATGGCTTATATATGGAGCTATTATTGTGTTATTAACAATATTTTTGTGGATATTAACTTCTTCTATATTGACAGGATTGATTTTTGTCGCAGGTATTATCATTGCATATCTTATATTAAACGGATTTGCAGCGGTAGTTATTAAAATTTTGCGGATTTCAATACCTGTTAATGCAGGTTTTGTATTTAAACAAGGACTATCCAATCTTTTTAGACCTGATAATCAGACCCGAACCATCATGGTGACCATCGGAATGGGTACTGCAGTATTAACCACATTGTTGATATTGCAGAGCATTTTGTTGAATAATGTTACCCTCATGGATGAAGGTAAGCAGCCAAATATGATTTTATACGGTATCGAGACCAATCAAATGGAGGAACTGAAGCAACTTACCATTCAATCAGCATTACCTGTGCTCCAGGAAGTACCTGTAGTTACTATGAAAATAGATGGATGGCAAGGTAGAACCAAAACCGAATGGCTAAAGGACTCTCTCATGACAGCCGAAAGATGGGCAGTAAATCGGGAAGCTAGGGTGACTTACAGGGATACCATCTCAGAAGATGAAAAACTGATCAGTGGATCGCTGAAAAAATACACTGGTCAGGGAGACAGTATCTTTGTTTCATTAGGCACTACATTTGCTGAGGCAATGGATGTAGGCTTGGGTGATGAGATCGTTTTTAATGTGCAGGGTACTCGATTAGTAACTTATGTGGGAAGCCTTAGGGAAATAGAATTCAGAAATTTATCTACCCGCTTTTTTATAGTATTTCCTATCGGTGTTTTAGAAGATGCACCACAATTTGGTGTACTGGTGACCAAGACACCTGACAATACAACAATGACAAAATATAGGGGTGATGTGGTCAAAGCCTTTCCCAATGTATCCGTGGTTGATCTGACTACCATTCTGCAATCTGTCAACAATATCCTTAAAAAAGTAACATTTATTATACAGTTTATGGCCATTTTCAGTCTGCTCACCGGGCTTATCGTACTGATTAGTTCATTGACATTGAGCAAATATCAGCGACTGAAAGAGAGTATTTTACTTAGGACGATAGGTGCAACCAAAGCTCAGATCATCAAAATCAATGCTACAGAATATGCCTTTTTAGGTATATTGTCTGCTGGGACAGGAGTGGTTATTTCATTGATGTCCAGTTATCTACTAACCAGATTTCAACTCAAACTTGATTTTTACATAACCTGGTGGCCGGTTTTCGGCATAATGGCTGGCCTGGTTATGATTACTATGTTCATTGGTATGCTCAATAGCAGGGATGTGGTAAATAATACGCCATTGGAGGTATTAAGGAAAGAAAATAGTTAAGAGTTCCAATTTTTGCTTTTACAAATATATCAGCTTATCGTTTGGGATAAACTGTTTTGTATGTCACACTTCATTTTAAATAAACGTTTTGAGCAATGAGCGTTTTTCAAAGAAATGAGTAAAAAGAAAATAATTTTTATCAATTAAATAATAAAAATTAACTTTACGACCATCAAAATACATCGAAATGCAATTAGCCACGATTGACTGGGTCATCATAGCCTTATTTTTTATTCTTACCATGGTAATCGGTTTTATGGTATCGAAAAAAGCCGGATCTAGTAGTTCTGAATTTTTTCTGGGTGGACGTAGTATGCCATGGTGGTTATTGGGGGTATCTATGGTGGCCACAACGTTTTCTGCTGATACACCTAATTTGGTTACTGATATCGTCAGAAATAATGGAGTTGCTGGCAACTGGGCTTGGTGGGCATTTTTGCTGACGGGTATGTTGACTGTATTTGTTTATGCCAAGTTGTGGCGAAGATCAGGAATATCCACAGATCTGGAGTTTTATGAATTGCGCTACAGCGGTAAGGAAGCCAGATTTCTAAGAGGTTTTAGGGCTATTTATCTCGGCGTTTTTTTTAATGTTATGATTATGGCCACCGTAATGTTGGCAGGAATAAAGATTGGAGGTATATTGCTTGGATTATCTCCGATCACTACCGTTTTAATTGTTTCTATAGTTACTGTGATTTATTCATCCATGGGTGGTTTTAAAGGAGTAATTTATACAGATTTTTTTCAGTTTATTATTGCTATGATTGGCATGGTCTTGGCCAGTATTTACATCGTGAATATGCCGGAAATAGGTGGGCTGGCAAATCTTTTGAGTCATCCTGTGGTGCAGCCAAAACTTAGTTTTCTACCTGACTTTAATAATATGGAAGTACTCGTTCCGTTGCTTATCATACCTATTGCGGTTCAATGGTGGAGTGTGTGGTATCCGGGTGCAGAACCAGGTGGTGGAGGATATATCGCTCAAAGGATGCTTTCAGCCAAAGATGAAAAAAATGCCATAACGGCTACTTTATTTTTTAATGTAGCACATTATGCCCTGAGACCATGGCCATGGATATTAATTGCTTTAGCGTCTATGATAGTTTTCCCTAATGTAAGTGACATTGCATCAAAGTTTCCAAATATGGATCCGGCTTTTGTAAAGGATGATCTTGCGTTTTCTGCCATGCTTTCATTTCTTCCGGCAGGTTTGATGGGCATTGTTATTGCTGCATTGATAGCTGCCTTGATGTCCACCATAAGTACACACCTTAACTGGGGAAGCTCTTACGTTGTGAATGACTTTTATCAAAGGTTTATTAAACCTGAAGCCAATGAGAAGGAATTAGTACAGATAGGTCGAATTTCTACCATATTGCTGATGATATTAGCTGCAGTTTTTGCTTTGTTTTTAACCAGTGCACTGCAGGCATTCAACATATTATTACAAATAGGAGCTGGAACGGGACTATTATTTATCCTAAGGTGGTTTTGGTGGAGAGTCAATGCCATGAGCGAAATAGTTGCCATGGTATTTTCTTTTATTACAGCTATTGTTATGGAGTTGGTGGTCAAAGATCAATTATTGTCTCATGAAAAACTAGTTATCGGAGTATTACTCACCACGGTAGCCTGGATATTGACCGCGTTGTTAACAAAACCAACGGATCAGAAAGTGTTGGTGGATTTTTATAAGATGATCAGGCCTCATGCGATGGGTTGGCAACCGGTGATCCATCAGGGCATAAGAGATGGAATCATTACCAATGAGCATACCAGAACAGGAAGATTGGCCACAGAAATATTAATGATGGTCTTGGGTTGTGCCGGAATATATGCTTTGTTATTTGGTACGGGATATTTGATTTACGGTCAGATGATGAATGCATCGATTGCGTTGCTGGTGGCTGCAATTATGGCTTTTGGATTAAAAAAATTGTGGAGCAGCATAGATTAAAAAATATGATGAATGCAAGGGGTACCTAAGAGCGTGAGGGATAGCAGCGGCATTAAGTAGACACCTTGTGATGTTTAAGGATATGATAAATATGTCAATATATATACAGAAAAAATATGATATAAAAGATGTAAGGTGGCTTCTTAATACAGCGAATAGCCCGACAGCTGATGTAAGCATGGAATCAGGTGGCACGCCCCAATAATACCTATTCAGGATTTTTATTTTTATTATTCAATATAATCATACCATTGACCTTTAATATTACTATCTTAGGAACAAATGCAGCACTACCTGATAAGGACACGATCACAAGTGCGCAGGTCGTCAATGTGCATGATCATTTATATGTAGTTGATTGTGGCGAAGGAATGCAGTCGAAACTTCAGAAATATCGAATAAAAAGAAACAGGATTCAGGCCATTTTTATCAGTCATTTACATGGAGATCATGTGTTTGGATTGCCCGGGCTTCTGACTTCATATGTCCATTTTCAGCGAGAGCGCCCAATATGTATCATTGGTCCAAAAGGAATAAGAGAGTTTGTGGAAACATGTCTAAGATTATCACAAGCGTATATTGATTTTGAAGTACATTTTCGAGAAATGGACCATGAAGGCTGTGCATTGATTTATGAAGATGCAAAAGTAAGTGTGTCGGCCTTTCCATTGCTACATAGAATTTCCACTTATGGATTCAGATTTGATGAAGTTATTGATAAGTACAACATCAGGCCTGATAAAATCAAAGAATTGGGTTTGACTACTGATCAGATCAAAGCTGTCAAAGGGGGTAGTGATATTTTAAAGGCTGATGGAATGATGATTCCAAATGAAGAAATGATATTTAGGAAAACGAAAGTGCGATCTTATGTTTATTGTTCCGACACTGCATATGATGAAAGTATAGTAGATTTTATTAGAAAAGCAGATGTTCTGTATCACGAGGCCACCTATCTCTCTGATATGGTGGTAAAGGCAAAAGAAAGGATGCACTCCACGGTACATGATGCAGCAAAAATTGCTACAATGGCGGGCGTTGGTAAGTTGGTGATTGGTCATTTTTCTATTCGCTATATAAATAAAGAGGACTTTTTAAATCAGGGGAAATTGGAGTTTAGTGAAGTAATTTTGGCAGAGGAAGGTAAGATCATAGAAATTCATTTAGAAAAAAGCTTAAAATTTTAAATAATTTCTTTGCAAAATAAAATAAAGAATTACCTTTGCGTCGCTTTTGAAAGAAAGGCACTGTAAAAAGGAGATTTGGTAGCTCAGCTGGTAGAGCAATACACTTTTAATGTATGGGCCCTGGGTTCGAATCCCAGCCAGATCACAAAAACAGAACATAAACCCTTGTAAGTCAATGATTTGCAAGGGCTTTTTGTTTAGTGGGGTAAACATAGGGTAAACATTTTTGAAAAGCTGCTACTTCCCTAAATAACCCCCTTTTTCTTCTCTTTGCTTTTAAACTGATGGCTTGATAAATAGGAAGTTTACTGCAATTCAACTTTTCATAAGGCTTCACATAGCCATTTTCAAGCATGATTTCATTAATTGATTTCCCATTTGGCAGTAAAATGTATGCTAATGTACGTCCGTACTTATCTGTCAAGTTATGATATTCCTGAACTATTGTAACCTTTGCTCTTGGTTTAACTCTATTTCTCAGAAAGTCAAAAGCTTTGTATCCCAATGTCAAAAGATAAGATCCTGGAAGATGAGTCTCCCTTTCATCTTGAATTAACTTTGCACATCGCTTGATCTCGGGTGCATCGATACCATAAAGTCTAATCTCTTCTTCTATTTTAGTGAAAATATTTCTGACGATTAGACCGTCTCCATCTACAATTTTAACTACTTCAAAGCCTGTTCTAACCATTGTCTGTTCTTTTGCGCTTGTTTGCATTACAATACATTATATTTATAGTTGTTTGATATTCAACAATATATTAACTTTGTAGTCGAATATTTTATTTATTTAATCTTATAAATTATAATACCATGGCCAGACAAACCGGTCCATTAAGTACCAAGGAACTATCGGAGATATCCGACATTTCAAAATAAAAGGATTGAAAGGTTCATGTATTTTGGCAAATTTTGCAGCTTATCTTCCTGGTGCTTGTCCTAAGTTAGCTGAAATCTTATCTCCCATATAGACTGAATCAATACTTGCTTAATCAACCCCGATGACACTATATGCTTCCTTGATCGCTATTGCTCCTATTTCTGTTGCAGAATAACTGCTCAACCTTTTGTTGATGGTTAAAAAGTCAACGGTGATGGATATCAATGCATTCATTTTCTGCTTTCCAATATGAGGTTTCATTAACTTGTTTTTCTTAATATTCAAAAACATTAAAACTATCGTCGCAATCAAACAAAATATTATTGCCTGTACAGATCCTTCTGGCCCAAATGTACCTCCTGTAATAAGTTTTGAGCCTGTAATCTGTGTAACAAGGAAACTACTTGTTTTTTCATTACCAGAAGTAATTGCCCCAAATATGCCTGATTGCATAAAGTTCCAGGCAAAATGAATGGCTATTGGCAACCATAAATTTCTTGAATATATATAGGCGGCACCTAATAGAAGTCCGCCCTCCACTGCAACGCAAGCTGCAGAAATGAATGAACTTTCTGGATTTATCAAGTGTAAAGCTCCAAATATTATTGCTGAAATTAATAAAGCTAAATAACTTCCTAACTTTTCTTCTATAATTCTAAAAAGGATACCACGAATTACAGTTTCTTCAAAAATAGCGACTGTAAAGGCAACCGTTAACGGAATAATAATGAATGAAACTGGATTTATTGAAACGATTTTGAAGCCATTGCTTAAATAAATCACTAAAACCGTCAAAAATTGCAGCACTACGCCAATTAATATCCCCAATGTCAAATTCTTTGCAATTCCTTTTATAGCCATTTCAGTTACTTCACGATTTTCTATCTTTCGATAAATAACTTTATAAGTAATTATTATTGCAATAGAAGCCATTATACCTTTAAAAAGGTTTCTAAAATCTTTGTCAAGAGATGTTAAGCCAAGAAGTTTGGCTACTAAATGTTGCGTTATTATAAAAACAGCAAAACAAATCAAAAGCCCAATTATCATTCTTACAAATGGGTTGCGAAATAGCTTTTGTTTGATACTTATATTTTCCATGACGTGTTTTTAAAAATTTAAATTAAATATTTTGCATTCATTATTTCAGCCTTTTGTCGATGACTATCCGCAAACACAATACTGCCAAAATGAATGTTAGCGGCGTAAAAAAATATAAATCAAAGCTGGATTTGGCAAAAAGATTTCCAACAGTATTTAAACTAAAGAAAACTGCTAAAAGGAAGATGATGGTGTTGAGTATTTTAGCTGGTATTTTTTGCTGAATATAACCAGCTTTTAGTACGAATACCAATATCGCAAAAGAATTGAGACAAATTGAAATCACTTCTAATCTCCTCATATCTTGTAAACTACTAATTTTTCCTGCCCAAACAACAGCATAAGGAATCGCTCCTATCAACACCATCATATGAAATACTAACACGACAGTTAATAAAACTATCATGATGTTTATAGCTTGCTTTTGTGAAATCAGCCGCTGCATTATACTCATCATTTAATTTGGTTTATACGATCTTCCTAAATACTGCCTGCACCAGAACTACAGACTAACCTTTATCTTTTTCAATATTTCTTTTGGAATGGCATTTTTATGAACCATTACAGAAATTGTTTTTAAAAGCAGGTAGTTCTTAGACATATATAAGTAACCACCATTATCTCTCTCTGGGGAAGAATTTTTAACTACGTAAAATCTTTTACCTTCCTTATCTTCTGCTATACCAATGATATGCATATTATGATCATCCTGTGTTGTGTAATTATCAAAGGCTGTTTGCCTTACCTGTTGGGTAATGATCTCGTCATTACTTAATTTACAAAAGCCATTGCCAAAACCCTCATGAATATCGCCATCCCAACAAACAGAATAATTGTTTAACAATGCCTGATCAATTATTGTAGAAAAATCATTTATGGGAACATTTAA
>Ga0105044_10012403_pt1 | contig 11585 bp, 7 predicted proteins | sample MAT01_FD_78092 | JGI IMG/M metagenome (GOLD analysis project Ga0105044, IMG submission 78092) | Freshwater microbial communities from Lake Fryxell liftoff mats and glacier meltwater in Antarctica - MAT-01 | ecosystem: Environmental > Aquatic > Freshwater > Ice > Liftoff microbial mat | place...
GCAGGAAGCAGAACAGGAACACACCGAGATAATCACTCCGCCTGACTCCGATGCCGACCGGACAACCGACCAACGCGAAGCATAGGCAACCCACCGCGAGCGCCGGCCGCATGTGCATCTCGGATTCGATGCCTCGATGCAGGCGCGTCAAATACCGGATGTCCCCCTCCCGCGTGATCTGGGCCTTCTTCCTCAGACGTCGCGACTCGTCGCCGGAGACCAGTTTCGCCTGCGCCTCGAGCATCTCGGCCTCCCGAGTCCGATCCGCGCGCGACTGATTCACTTCGGCCCGGTGTTCAAACAGTTCCTCCCAGGTCTGCGTCGACGGGCGTCCCCTCGTCTCCTGGCCGAAGATCGCAGCAGGTAACGGCGTGACAAACTCCAAATAATCCATCTCTGCCGACGTGGTACCGTCGGTTGATACCCAGAAGCAACGGTGCAGACAGACGATCAATTCGGGGCGTCCGCCGGTCGGCCGGAACGGCATCGCGACTGGCGGATGGACGTTGTCCGACTTCGTTCCGCGATCGACGCTGTCGTCAGGATCCGTGGCTCCGACGGTAGTGTGGAGGGCTTTTTCACGTCGAACCAAGGAGTCGCCGGGGCGGAACTCGACCCGTATGGTGGCCGAATTCGCCCACACGACCTGTGAGTAGGCGGTACGGTCGGCGGTATGTTTCTTGACGATCACATCGAGCAGATCGCGGCCCTGCACCTCGCGGACGAAAAGCACGAAGTCGATGTCGGGTTGACTCAGGCCTCCATCGCGCTGGATGAGCCGGTAGATCACTCCCTCGGCGTCCGCCAGCACGTGCTCGCGCAGCAGAACCCGCGTACGGGGGATCGTTTCGTAATAGAGAAACGCCGTCCAGGCCGTCGTCATCACTCCAAGGGCTACTGCCGGCCAGAGGAGGCGATAGATGTTCATGCCGGAGGCCCGGAGCACCAGGACTTCGTTGTCGTCCGACATACGGCCGTATACGAGACTGGTCGCGAAGAGCGTCGTCGCGGGAATCGTGAATGGGAGCATGTTCGGGATGAAGAACGGGATGGCCGCCAGTATCTGCCAGGGTGAGAGGCCTTTCCGCATGGCCTCCTGGATCAGATCCCCCACCAGGAACATACCGGTCAGGGCGATGAGCGAAATCAGGAAGACCTTGACCAATTCGGCCAGGATCATCCGGTTGATGATTCCGATTCCCACGACTGTCTCCGGTCAATCGTGTCCTGTTGCGATTGCCATGCATCAGTTCTACGCCACGATAATCGTGGGCATTGCAGAATATTACTTCTCCGGTAGTTCTACTGTATGTCGGCTTGACGGGACGGAACTCAATCCGGGAGAGAAAAGGGGACATTCTACTTTAGCCACCTCGCTCGTCGTTGCCGTCATCGGCTCGCCATATTTCTACATCTGGCATTGCTCCCCCCTTGAGTCTTCTCAAAGTTTGCCCGCCTCAGGACCCCGATGCCACCTGGAGTAAACCGATTCTCCCCTTTACCGGCGGCGAGAGAAATCTAAGGGGACAGGTCTCGTTGCTTCAAACAAAGATACCTGACCCCCCTATTGGCTCCCCTACTTCGGCAAATCAATTTCGATCACTTGGCCGTCTTCGGTGACGTCGAATCTGAGCGGGCTCTTGGTGGGATCGTATTTGCTGTTCAGTGCATCCCGGTGTCGGCCGTCGAATTGTTGGATGGCCACCAGGTACTTACCCGCACGAATTTCGGGCAGGCTAAAGCTGCCGGTTGTGCGGTCGGTCTGGGCGCGAAAGACTTGCGAATCGGGTTTCCATTCCGCGGGGACGAAGAGCACGAGTAGATGCCCCTCTTCGGTTTCGGCAACCAACGGCTTGCCGTCTTGGGTGATGGCGCCTGTGATGTTGCTGCGTTGGTTGCTGCAGCCCGTCATGGCAACGACGAGGGTCAACCCGAGAGCGAGACGCATGGAGAGTTTCATCGAGGCCCTTTCACTTGAGAGTTTCCACGTGACGATGAGAGTCTAAAGACAGACCGCTATGCCCCGGATGACAACCGACGCAAAAGTGTTTGCCATTCGGTTGAGCGAGACTGTAGTGGTCGCCGGCAAAGGCATAAACGCTTGCTCGCTGGCCGAGACTATCTTTCGCGGCCGAGGTCCACTGTACAACTCGGCCCGCCTTGTCGAAGCCCGCGAGGACAGTCGGCACATCGGTCGGCACCCAACTCGCGGCCGTGCCGTTCTTAACCGAGATTTTCAGGATCAGTTCCCAACTTCCGTGAATGCGTGGCTTGTCGGGATCGTCGAAGCGATCGCGTCGGGCGGCATAGATCCGTAAGTGATCGAGAATGCCGGCGGGAGGCGCATCGAAGCGAGGTTCCTCCCCGACATCGCTTTTCTGTCCCGGCAAGTTGCCCATCGGTGTAGGGGAATCTAGCCCGGTCGCGAAGAGTTGGCCCATCGACCCGCGATAGATTTGGCCGGAGGTGAGCGTCAATTCCTGGGGAGGAGTTGCGTGGCTGATGGTCATCTTGGCCGGATCGTGGAGAGTGAACTTTCGTTCGTAAACCGCCACGGGTTCCGCATCAACAAGTTCGGGGTCGTCGAAGAGCAGTTTCAGTCCGATAGCCGAGGCACTTGCGGGCTCGCCGCCTTCGGGCCAGTCCTGGTGAGCGAGGTAGAGGGCGTAGTCGCTTGGTGTCGGCGTCTTCGCTCCCGCTTTTAGTGGAGCACCCGAGAGCAGTACATGCTCGGGGGGACACGGGCTGGGCGTTGCCAACCAGAGTGGCCGGCCTTCGCCATCGCGATCGGGACCGAGTTGAAGCAAATCGCCTGGCGTTCGTGGCAGGGGCTTGGCAGGCAAGCGGGCACTCGGAGCATGGTCCAGCAATCCTGGCGGGGCTTGCACGACCGTGAGCGGGGTCGTTCCTTGTTCGTCGAAACTGGTCATAAACGCGATCCGGTTGGCGAACAATGGCCTTGGTCGCCAGACGGGGACGGCCGGTTTGATCAACATGCCGAAGTGGCCGCCCGGCATCTGGGTGAAAGCGCCGAGCCAGGCGTCCGTCGGTGCCGAGGCGCTGGAGTGGCCAGTTTCGTAAGGAAGCACGTCGTTCAGGTCGGCGGTGACGACTTCGCGGTTGCGACTCCAGAGACTAAAAGCCAGGTAGCCGGATGAAAGAAGAAACGGCCAGCGATCGTTGTTGCGGTTGGCGCTGGCCGGTTGTTTGCGGCCATCGGCATGGAGAACCCAGAGAGTGGTTGAACGGCGAGCGTGATCGCGGCCCAGGTCGGGCGTTCGGCTGGAGACGAAGGCGATTCGGCGATCCGTGAAGTTCAGTTCGATCGGATCGACATCGTCGTAGTCCGTGGCTCCTCGCTCGGCCTCGGGGATCAGGCTGCCGTCGGCCCGCCAGCGTAGCGGTGGCAAGGCGGTGCAACCTTCGTCGTCTGGCCCGCCGGTCAGTGCCCGTAGTCCGGTGCCATCGAGCGCAATCTCGTAGAGGCGAAACCGGCCGTGATCGTCGCCACCTTTGCGGCCGGCGAACAGGATGCGTTTGCCGTCGAGCGAGATGGAAGGGCTCATGACGTCGATCAGCGTGCCTCCATCGGGAAGTGGTTTGTCCCAGGTCAGTTCATGAACCGTGCCTCTGGGCGTCAGTAACCGCAGGCGGCCCTCGCGTACCGCCCAAAGTCGCTGACCCGGAGTCGTGAAGCCCTCGCCCTCGGCGGCGGCCGGTAGCAGGCTTGCCGGATCCGTTCGCGAAGTGAAGACGATCGGCACTGGGGGGCTGGCATGAACGAAGGAATTTAGCCGCGCGTCACCCGGGTCGGCATGGTTCAGCCAATACACCGTTGCACCGCCCAGCAGCAGCACAGCGAGTCCGAGGACAAGCCAGGTTCGATTGTTTCGCGCGAGCATCATGGGAACCCGCTGCCCGGTTATTTCCCGGGTGCCTCGATGTCGAGTTCCTGGTCCTTGCTGAGGTCGTGAACTTGCTCGGACTTAACTGGCTTGTTCGGTGCGTTCAGTTCGCCATCCTTTTTGGATGGAAGAGCGATCACGACCATCGTTCGGTATTTTCCTGCCGGCAACTCGACCGAGTACGTTCCGGTCTTCTGGTCGAATGTGGCCGAGTGCGAGTTCGCGGCACCCTCTTGGGGTGCTTCGAGTACGAATGAAATCGTGACGTAGGTATCCTCACTCACCACCATGGGCTGGCTGTTCTTTAGTAGCTTGCCATGCACCTTGACCATTTTTTTTGAATCGCAACCCGTGAACGTAATCGCTAGCAGTGCCAAGCCGATTGATGCCGTCCGGACGCAAGGGAACATCATGAGAGGCCTCTCTGAGAGAAGAGTGATGAGTCATGGCCATTGTGGGCAGAGGCAATGCAACCCTTGCCGAAGAGAATTCGGCAGACGTCAACGCATGCCGCCTGATGATTGTCTCGACCGTCCCAAGTCAAGTTGGGACGGCCGAGGAATTGCTGCGAGAAACGAGTCGAAAGCCTAGTCGCCAAAGTTGTGGGATACGCCATCATCGGAAGAATTCATGTACCACCAGTTGGCCTGGCTAATGCCGTTCTTCACGAAACGGACGCTGCCGTCGGCTAGACCGACCACCACACCGCCCGAGTGCCTGCTGCGAGATTGTGCTTGCTGGTATGGGCAGCCGGGCCAGGCTCCCATGCCGCCAATGGCCAGGTTGATGCAGCCTTCACAGTCGTCGGCGTTTTGTTCGGTAGTGTTCGGAGTGGCGCAGTCCCAACTCGAATGGCCCGTGACAATGCTGGCACCGGGGTAACCGAGCGCCCAAGTCCCCCGTGGATCAACATTGCTGAGGTGTGCTCCGGATCGAACCTCGGCGAGCATGACGGTATTGGACGAACCATCGGGAATTCGAGCCACGCTGTGCGCGAAGTTAATGCACATCACGCCTCCCATGTTCAAGGTCGTTGGCAAGCCGCCCCATCCCCAGTCGTTCCTGGGGGATCGACCACCCTCGGTCGAAGTGAACCCGACCTCTGGCCCGTGAATGCCGCCGGCGTTGCAACCGTAGTTCCCTCGAGCCCAGCCGCCGCCTACACCCTCGTAATTGATCTTGTTTGACGAGTCCGATGGGCAAAGCATGGTCTTAACTCTGTTGCCACGAATGTTCCGCCAGCCGGCATCGCCGTTAATACGGTAGTTCGTAATGCTCGTAGAAACCTGGCGATACATGTTGTCTTGCTCGATGTGCGGCAAGATCATGACCACCCAGTTCGGGCCAAAGTTCGTCCCGGATGCCCAGGTTCGGTTGACCCCATTGTTCATCTGCACGGCGTGGGGCAACTCTCCAACCGTGTCGTTGTAATTGTGACAGGCGATGCCCAGCTGTTTCAGGTTGTTCGAGCAGGACATGCGGTTGGCTGCTTCGCGGACCTTTTGGACCGCCGGCAGCAACAGGCCAATGAGGATTGCGATAATCGCAATCACGACGAGTAGTTCAATCAGTGTGAAGCCGCGCCGGCTCCCACGGTTCTGGGAGAGAGAGAGAACCATGACATATCTCCTCGATCTGAATGAGAAATGAGAAAAGAGGTATTCACATTAACATGACCGAATCCCAGAAGCCAGCACAAGATGAAGAAATTTTGAAAGAAATTTTTGACTACCCCGTTCGCCTCCGGGCGGGCAAGCGCGGTTGTCACTACCTGCTTTGCCTCGATTCTGACTGTTTTGACCACGAAACGTCTTGTAAGATGATGGCAGATGGTCGCTTCGGTTAACCTTTCGCTTCGGGCATGGACAAACTCGTCGATACTATCGTTCACCGGTCGGATAAGCCGCCCGTCTCTTCCCATCGGGAAGCGTGCCTCGTCCACATCTATCCGACTGGGCCGTGGATGGGCATGCGGCACGAGTTGGGCGATCAGCCGCTGATCGTCGGCCGGGGCGAAGACTGCGAGATTCGCGTGCTGGATACGTCGGTTTCCCGCCGCCATGCACGAATCGAGAAGATCGGCGACGATTTTTATGTCCTCGATATGCAAAGCACCAATGGGTCTTACGTCAACGACAAGCAATCGCTGCCCGGCGACCCGATTCCCATGCGCGACGGGGACTACCTTCGCGTCGGCAATTGCATCTTCCGTTATCTCGCCAGCGGCAACGTCGAGGCCGACTATCACGAAGAGATTTACCGCCTCACGATCGTCGACGCCCTGACGCAAATTGCCAACGCTCGGTACTTCAACGAGTTTCTTGAGCGCGAGGTGCTGCGAACGGTTCGCCATGGCCGGCCCCTGTCGTTGGTTTTGTTCGATATCGACCGTTTCAAATCGGTCAACGATCAGCTGGGGCATCTCGGGGGCGACTTCACCTTGCGGGAACTGGCCGCGTGCGTGAAGAAAGTCGTGCGCCGCGAGGATTTGTTCGCCAGATATGGCGGCGAGGAATTCGCTCTGGTCCTGATCGAAACCAGCCTGGAAGATGCAGTCCAGGCCGCGGAACGATATCGGCAACTGGTCGAAGCCCATCCCTTCCGCTTCGACGAGAAAGTTTTTCATCTCACCATCAGTGCCGGCATCGCCGAGTGCCCGCTGGACGGCACGGCCACGCCCAGAGAGTTGATGCGCCGGGCCGACGAGAATCTGTACGCCGCCAAGCGAGCCGGAAGAAACCGTGTCGTGGGCTGAAAGCCCGCCCCACTCGCGGAGGCCGAAGCGCCAACAAGGCGGACCGTTCTCCGCTTAACTTTTCAGCTTCCACTTGCATGCCGTGCCGAGCAACTCCTTAGCTGAGTCGTCACACTTCCCTATGGCTGATGGAATTGACGGAAAACAGACGGTAGGACATTGGTCGACAGAGGTTCTTTCGAATAGACATGGGCGGGATCCACAATCAGATTGTCTTCCTTGTTGTTCGCAGTCCATGAAGGTCCGATGGCTGTTACGATGAAAATTTTTCGCAACATCACTGCCCTGGGTTGAACGCGATGCGTTCAACCCAGGGTGAGAATTGGAAATCGATTCTTGTTCGTTTCGTCAATCGACATACATAAACGCGGCCGAGTTGACGATCGCGTGGCAATAGGTGGCCAACGCTTTCGTGCTTGCCGTCCGGAGATGGGTCTTGGCCCACTCTTCCTTCAAGTTTCGCAAGGCTTCCACGCCTGCGAGTTTCTCCCCTTGGCTCGGTGATCGGCTGAGGGCGAGCAGGTACACCCTTTCGACTTGAGTTGCTGGGTCGCTGCCGACTTCGCGCTCGACCCGGCTGGCGAAGAAATCCGCGATGAGTTCCACCATGTCGTTGTTCAGAAGATACAAAGCTTGTGGAGCCACGGTCGAATCGCGGCGTTCAACACAATTCGGGTTCATCTGCGGGAAGTCGAAATTTTCCAGGTGCGTGGGCATTTGTCGCCGGGCTTGCTTCACGTAAATGAGCCGACGCCAGCCGCGTTCATTCACGATGGGCGTAATCAAACCATCCTTACGAACCAGCACGGGATCGGCAGGGCCGTAGCGCACCTCGTCGCTTCGGGCGGCTACCGACACGAGCGTGTCATAAATCGCTTCGGCGTCGAGTCTCGTGAAGGGCATTCGTGCAAAGAGGGCATTGCCGGTAGCCGACGCCTCGGAACGTTGGCGATAGACGGAACTCGTCATCATCAGCCGATGCAAAACCTTGCGGCTTGATCCCGACGCGACAAACTCTTGCGCGAGCCAATCGAGCAGTTCCGGGTGCGAAGGCGGCGAGCCCGATTTGCCGAAGTTGCCAAGTGTCGAAACAATTCCGCTGCCGAAGTGGTGCTTCCAGATGCGATTCACTTCGACGCGCCAGGTCAGCGGGTGATCGGCTTGGATCAACCAGTGTGCGAACGCCAGCCGTCGGCCCGTCTGTTTCGCTCCCGGCCAGGGTGGCTTGACCTCGAACGGCGTCTTTCCATCCGTTAGCATCGACGGCACGCCTGGCCCAACAAGACGGCCGGGGCTTAGCGGGTCGCCACGACGATAGATGTAGGTGGGCGTCGGTTCACCGCGATCCCACACGGCCTGTATCTTCGGCTCTTCGCCTTTCTTGCTTGCCTGCCAGGCCTTGCGTTCGACCGGTAAAACGTGCGGTAACAATCGGCCGGCCACGACATCCTGACTCACGGGGCCGAGACCTGGCCGAATATCGGGCCGAAGCCAATCGTGCTCATCGAGTGCCCCCTTAAAGATCGCGGCCAAGCGATAGTAATCGCGATGGGGGATCGGATCGAACTTGTGAGTGTGACAACGAGCGCACTTCAAGGTAAGGCCCATCACCGCGGAGCCGAGTACGTCGATCTCGTCGGCAATCACTTCCAGGCGGTCCGGCAAATAACCCGTGATGTTCGCCCAACTCGCGTCCGGCACCATGCGCAGGAAGCCCGTGGCCACCAGATTGTCGTAAATCTCCGGGGTAATCTCCGCCTTCTCGTAGTTGGCGAGTTCGTCGCCGGCGATTTGTTCGAGCAAAAAGCGGCTGTAAGGTTTATCTTCGTTCAGCGCGCGAATGACATAATCGCGGTATCGCCAAGCGTGTGGGCGGGGCAGGTCTTGCTCGCGTTTGCCTTCGGAGTCCGCATAGCCGGCGAGGTCCAGCCACTTGCGACCCCAGCGTTCGCCATATCGCGGCGAGGCCAACAGGCGATCGATCATTCGCTCGTAAGCGTCCGGAGTAGGGTCAGAGAGAAACGCCAGAACCTCGGCCGGATCGGGTGGCAAACCAGTCAGATCAAACGAGGCTCGTCGCAACAACGTCTGTCGATCGGCCTCGGGCGAGAGGGTTACACCTTTCGCCTCAAGTTTTTCCAGAATGAACGCGTCGATGGGATTTCGGACGCGCTCCCTGGTACGGACGGTCGGAATTTGCACCGCCTTCGCGGGACGGAACGACCAGAAGTCGCGATCCTTGTCCGAAACTAACGTATCGGGAATTGTGGTTGCGATGTCGGGCTGGATGTCCAGTTCCGGAGCCCCGACCGCGATCCAGCGAGCAAGCACTTCGATCTCGGTGACCTCGATAGGCTTTACGCTGGCTTCGACAAGACGATTGCGTGGCGGCATCGTTCCCGCCTGGAGTTTTTTGATGAGGAGACTTTCCTCCGGCTTGCCGGGCACGATCGCGGTTCCCGATTTGCCGCCTCGAACGATGGCGGCCCGCGAACGCAGATCGAGGCCCCCCTCCTGAATGTTGCGACCGTGGCACATGGTGCAGCGACGCAAGAGGATCGGGTACACATCGTGCTGATGGACTGGTTCTTCCTTCGCCGCGACTGTCGAGGTTTTTGCACCTTCGGCGATCCAACGGCGAATGATTTCCATCTCGCTGGCCGAGAGGCGATCTTCCTTCTTGGGTGGCATTTCGCCCGAATGAACCTTCTCGTAAAGCAGGCTCTTATCCGGTTTGCCGGCGAGGAATACAGGTCCGGACTCGCCACCCTTGAGCAAGCCGGCAGCCGATGTGAGATCGAGTTCAGCTTTGCGGGCCTTCTCGCTATGACACTTGGCGCACTTGGCTTGAAGCAGCGGCTTGATGTCTCTATCGAACGAGGCTGGCTCGACCGCGAATACGGGGGAGCAATGTAGCCCGGCGAAAGCGATGAACGCAATGAGAAGACGACTCTGCATATACTCGTTTTAGCGGAAGGCAGGCGTGGCACACAATAGCCAAGTGTAGGCTTCTGGCTCAGAGGGTGTGTCGGAATCTAGTGGGAAATGGGCTGGCAGGCCTGTTCCAAATCACGGCGTGGACGTTACTGAAAAACTTTTCGCAGTCCGGGGACTACCGCGACGTCCACGCGCGGAGCGACGTCTACAATCGTCGGTTTTCGTGGTACAATCTATAGGCGATCCGTACACGTCGGCCAACAGTTGCCTGTACTTCCGCTGGCATTATCGACGAGAGTTTCCGTTTCAATCGATCTGGAACACACCTACCGCAAAGCTGCGAAGCGAGTGTATTTGGACTAGACCTAAGGCGAGCCGAGCAGCGTCTCAACTAGAACCACGCTGGGAATCTTGCTCCGTGGTCGGTCCGTCGTCGTAGTCTGAAGCCAGAAGTAAGTCGGTTTGAGTCTTCAATCGCAAACCGCAGACCACTGCAAACGCTTGAAGAGGCCAACCGAGGATGACGGCTGGGGCCGCACAAAGTAGCGATTGAAAACCAATGATGACCCAGTCGCCATCCCTGTCCATGCCGTCTAGGAAACTTCCCCACAAACTACAATCACCCCTGCTTGTCCCCGCCAGGGGATTGAGAAATCCGATAACAGCGAACGAGGCGCACGATGCGACTATCCAAAGAAGGTGGTCCGTTTTCCAGCGGGACTTTACCATAAGCAAATCCTAGCAGATTCAAAAACTCACCGCCCCGTGAACAGCACGCTTCCCGTGCCCAGCAGCATCTCCAATTCTTCGATGGACACTTCGGCCGGGTTCACGCGGAAATCGTCGCCGAGGCGAAACTGGGCCTTGCGACCGTCGTGGTCCTTCACCTGCATATAGACGATGCACGGCCCTTTCTTCCGTTGTAAGATCGATCCGATCCGATCGACCGTGTCCGGGCCGTGTTGACCGGTCGTGAGATTCAAGATCATGCCCTTGGTCAATTCGGCACGTGCCTGTTCAAGGGTCATTAGTCTGTTCAGAACGATAACTTTTGCACCGGCGTTGCGTTGATCGTCCTCGACCTTTGCTTCGAAAAGCAAAATACGATCATCGACGAACTGTTCGACATAGCGAGCCAAATCGCTCGGCCACATCACGCACTCCACTTGGCCGGAAAAGTCCTCGACTTTGCATCGAACGAAGCGATCGCCCTTCTTGGTCGTCATGAAACGGGTCATGGACAACATGCCGCCGAAACGGACCTCGCTGCCGTGCCGAACGTCATTGACCATCGCACATGTGTGCGATGCGAATCGTTTGATGGCCGCATCGAACTCGGCGAGAGGATGGCTGGAAAAATAGAAGTCCAAAGCCTCCTTCTCGTTCTTGAGTTGCTCCGTGTTCGACCAGCGTGGAACGTTCGGCAAGGTTGTCGCTTCGGGTTCGCTAAGCTGCCCGTTCGCATCGCCATCGGACTCCATCAGATCGAAGATGCTGCGTTGTCCCCGGCGGCGGTCATCTTGCTTTTCCTCCGCGCCAGTGAGTGCTCCAGGAAGGGCGGCCAACAACTGGGCGCGATGAGCGAACGGCTGGGCAAACGCGTCCATTGCCCCCGCCTTGATGGCTCGCTCCAGGGCGGCCTTCGGCACCGATTTCATGTCCACGCGTTCGCAGAAATCGAACAAATCACGGAATGGCCCCTTCTCATCGCGAGCACGGAGAATCTCTTCCGCTGCCCCACGCCCGAGCCCCTTGATGGCCACGAGGCCGAACACGATTTGCCCATTCTGCACCGTGAAATTCGGCTCGCCCGCGTTGATATCCGGAGGCAACACATTGACGCCAAACTTGCGCGAGTCTGCAATGTGATCGACGAGCATGTCGCGCTTGTTGCCATCGTCGATCTCGCTGGACAGCAAGGCGGCCATGAACTCGGCGGTGAAGTGGCGTTTGAGGTAGGCCGTGTGGTAAGAAATGTGGGCGTAGGC
>Ga0105044_10012407_pt1 | contig 11585 bp, 9 predicted proteins | sample MAT01_FD_78092 | JGI IMG/M metagenome (GOLD analysis project Ga0105044, IMG submission 78092) | Freshwater microbial communities from Lake Fryxell liftoff mats and glacier meltwater in Antarctica - MAT-01 | ecosystem: Environmental > Aquatic > Freshwater > Ice > Liftoff microbial mat | place...
CACCAACTACTTTTCCTCCTCGATCCTTGCGGATGATGATAGCTGATGACATTTGAGTAATCGTTAGTCCACAGTTGTGAGCGGATAGTTAAAAACACTCTGCCCGACGTTCGACAATAAACTTCTGTTCGATTCGGAATGCCCGCATGCCGTTCTTGTTCCGCTTCCTTCCGTACCTCGTTCTCGTCGTTTACTTCGTAGTCATCTTGGCGATGCAACCGGTCCATCGGTTCATACCCCCGCAGTACGTCGGGCCGGATTACCCCCTCAACGGCGGTTGGGCGCGATTCGTTTTCGACGACGGCGATATTGCCGCGTGGGTACTGCGGGCCGAGAACGCCAACCGCGGCCGGTTGGCCGGTGCACCGAAGGAACCATTTCCCGATTTCGACGACGGCAGTGGCACGTTCGAAGACTTCAAGAAGAAGGTGGACAATCCGCCGCCGCTCACGGATCGCTACTTCCTCGAGTACCCAGCGGCCGCGCTCTACTTCTTCCGCTTCGGTACAATCGGCAGCGGCGCCCCGAAATCGAACGAATACGTCAGCCCCGCGATCCTCGACGCCAACCAGTTCAACACGCTCTATTACGAACCTCGGAACGATGTGGAAGTGCGGCTTTGGGCCTCGTGGCGGCGTGCGCAGCGCGTGTACGCCGCAATCCTCTTCGCAGTGCTGGCCGGGTTGATGTTCCTCACTTCCCGGGGCGTCGGGGCCAACGGTCGGGCCTCCGGTCCGGCGTGGTTGTTCGTGTTGCCCGCGATGCTCTACTTCACCCCGTGCCGCTACGACATCCTCCCCGCCGCGTTTGTCGTCTTCGCCATCGCCGCGACGGATCGCAAATACATTCGCCTCGGTGCGATACTGTTGGGTTGCGCAGTCGCGGTGAAGATGTACCCACTGGTGATCGCACCGTTGCTGTTGCGTTACGCCGTACGTTCGTGGAAAGAGGCGATCGTTTGGTGCGTTTGCTTTTCGATCCCGGTCGCGGCGAGCTACGGTTCAATCGTGGCGACCGACGGCCTCGCCGCGGCGGTGGAACCCCTGAAATTCCAGCTCCAACGCGAACCCGAAGCGAATTGGGTGCTCGATGGCCGATTGTGGCCCGGAAGCTGGCTCGATGCGAAAACCAAACCGATCCGCCAAGGCTTACTGCTCCTCGGCGTGTTGGCGATGACTGCGTTTCGCCCTGCGAACGTGGAAAGCCTGTTGCGGCGGAGTGCGATTGCCGTGATCGCATTCGTCTGCTTGCAGTTCTTCTTCTCGCCGCAGTGGTGGCAGTGGATCGCGGTGCTCTTGATTCCGCTGGTTCGCACCCACCGTTGGCTGATCCCGCTAATTGTGCTCGCCGATCTCGCGGTACTCGGAATGTTCCCGCTCACCTTCGAATTGGGTAGCGATGAAGATGAACCCGTGAAGGAATTCGTGATTTGCGCCCGGGGGATTCTTTGGTTGCTGATCGCAGGGCTGCTGTTGCGAATCGAGATTCTCGGGTTGCGAAGAACCGAAACGCGACCCACCGAGTGAATCGGCGAATCGCCCCGGGATGCAAATCGATTCCCCCGGAATATAAATGACCCTTCGGTAACCTTCGCACCATCCTCGGAACCGCCGCGAATCATGGCACTGCCCGCACCGCTCCCCTTCGAAAACGATATTCACTCGCTCGAACAATCGCTCGCCGATCTGGAAGCGAAGGTCGGCGACGGCGACGAAGTCAAGCGGATGCGGAAAGAAGTGAACTCCCTCAAGAAGGCGCGCTACGCCAACCTTTCCGCGTGGGAAACGGTGCTGGTTTCCCGCCACACCAACCGCCCGCAAACCGTCGATTACATCGATCTCGTATTCGAGGAATTCGTCGAACTCCACGGCGATCGCGCCTTCGGCGACGACCGCGCCATCCGCACCGGCTTCGCCCGCATCGATGGCGTGAAGGTCATGCTCGTCGGCCACCAGAAAGGGCGCACACTGGCCGAGCGGCAACAGTGCTTCTACGGCTGCGCCCATCCGGAAGGTTACCGCAAAGCCCTCGCCAAGATGAAGCTCGCTGCGAAGTATAAACTCCCGGTGATCTGTTTGATCGATACACCCGGGGCCTATCCCGGCTTGGGGGCCGAGGAACGCGGGCAATCCCAATTGATCGCCACGAGCATTTTGGAAATGACGCAACTGCCCACGCCGGTGGTCTGCGTGGTGATCGGCGAAGGGGGTTCCGGCGGCGCACTCGGCATCGGCATCGGCGACAGGGTGAGCATGCTCCAACACGCTTACTACTCCGTGATCAGCCCGGAAGGATGCGCGGGCATTCTGTGGAAAGTGGCCAACGACGAAACCAAGCCCCGGGCCGCCGGGGCACTGCGACTCACTTCGACCGATTTGAAATCCTTCGGCGTGGTGGATGAAGTGATCCCCGAACCGCTCGGCGGCGCCCACCGCAACCCCCGCGAGATGGGCAATACGCTGCGTTCCTACTTGGTGCGATCATTGAAGGAACTCGGCGGCATGCCGATTCCCGAGTTGTTGCAAGCCCGCTACGAGAAGTTCCGCCGCATGGGCGAATTCACGAGCGAATGAAATACGCTCCCGCACGCCGCTCGGGGCATTCCATTCAAATCACTTCGTCGCTTTCAGCGAACCGACGATCTGCATCATCCGTTGTTCCCAGTATTCCAGATCGTTCAACGTGCATTGGGCGTAGGCCACCATGGTCTTGCCACCGCTGGGAACCGTGGAATACACGATCAGCTTTTGGGCGCTCGCGTCGGCGCCGGGATAGCGGAGTTTCAAACGGGTCACTTCGGCGATCAGCTTCAACTCTCCGGCACTCGGCACCTCGCCGGTGGGTTCCCCCGTGAGCGCTTCGGATTTGAATCCTTCGTTCATTTGTTTGAGCACATGTTTCTCGACGTCCGCGTCGGCCTCCAACACGGCCACCACGAGATCGGCGGTGGTGGCGCCATCCCGGCGGCCGCGGCTCGTACCCCGAAGCCAAAGTTCGGCGTTCGCATCTTGGGTTTCCGGGCCGTTCTTCTTCACCCATACCCCTTCGGTATCGGTCACTACGAACAACCCCGATTTACTGCGGTAGGGCTTATCGAAACGAGGGGCAGCTTCCCCGCCGGCCTTCGGCAGTAGCCGCAAACTCGCCCGCGCAGTTTGGAACGCTTCCCCCAACCCGGCGTAATCCTGCTCGGCGGCGTACTGATAGATCCACACGCCGACGGTGTTGATCGCCACGGCGTACACATCACCGAGGCAAACGGCATCGGTATCTTTGCGAAGGCCGCGGAATGAAAACTTCAACGCGGGCATGCCGAGGAGCGTGGTCGGGGTGGCTTCGAGGTTCGGGGGAATCTCGCTGAAAATCTTGGCGAGTTGCTCGCTCATTCGTTCTTTCAAATCGGTCGGCCGAACAACGTAATCGTACTTCTTGGCATCGGCGGCGATGAACGCTTCCGGGCTATCGCTGCGGTTGTAGCCGAAGAGTTTTCCCGAGAACGCATCCATCACTCCGTCGTTCTTTTCCCAACCCGTGGCGGCATCCAACCTCTTAATGGCGAGGCCGTATTGCGTCGCGAGTATTTCATTCGATATCGTGTCCTTTTTTCGATTCGCACGGATCACCACATAGGTAATGGCCACGCCGCCGAGGATCAGCACGGCGAGGCACGCCAATACGATCGCCTTGAGGGACACCGAACGGGCCGGTTTTTCTTCCTCGATATCCTCGTGTTCCGGTGCAGATTTCGAACGCGGGGGTTTCGGTTTGGTGGATGGTTGATCGCGGCCCGAGAACGCCAACTCTCTGGGCGGCGGTGGCGGGGAAACTTCGGCGGGAGGAGTGGCTCCGATTTTGAAGCGCAAACCGCATTGCGGGCAGGCCAACACTGCCCCCGGTGGAACCTGCGAAGGATCGAACTGGAATGGGCAACTCGGATTCGGGCACTTCAACGGAGTCATTGTTTATCCGACTTTACCGCAGTGGGTGGGCTTTGTTTGGTTTAGTTTTCCAAAAATTCGAGCGGATCGACGGCGGCGGGATCCGAAACCCGCACGTGGAGCTTGCCATTTAAGAGCCGATCGAGAATCGGAAGAACCGCATCGCACCGCCAACCACTGCGAAACGGGGAATCTTCGGGCAGGCCGAGGCCCGGCTGCCGTGCCCGGACGAGGTCTTTCAAATCTTGCGACGAGCATACTAAGCTCGGGGCCAATTCCAAGCGGGCGCAGGTATCGCCGAGAACGACGTTCAACAATGCCCCGAGCGTAGCGACCTGCGGCGGATCGAAATCGGGTTCCGCCGGAATGGGGCACTCCGATGCGGGAATTTTCAGAGCGGATCGAACCGCGGCTTGAATGGGTTCCATCTCCTTCTTGGGTATGCCGCGGAGTTCTTCCAGTTCGTCCGGTGCCCTCGCGCCGCGGCGTGCCACCTCCACGAGGAGATCATCGCGGAGTACGGTGCGGGCCGGGCGGTTCCAGCGTTCCGCCACGCTATCACGCCAGTGGAACAATGCCCGGATCACGGCGAGTTCGCGCCGGTTCAATCCGCCGATGCCTTTGATCTTCCGCCACCGTTCGACCGTTCCATCGTCACCTCCAATGGCCCGTTGAATGAACGCGGCGAAATCCTCCGCGGCCCATTCGAGGCGCTTGCGTTTGGCGAGCTTCGCTTTCACGATCTCGTACGCGGGGATCAAGTAGCGCACGTCGTCGAAGGCATATCGCAGTTGCGAATCCGAGAGCGGCCGTCGGCGCCAGTCGCTGAGCGTATCCCCCTTGTTGAGCCGCACGCCGAGGATTTCTTGAACCAAGCCGCCGTAACTGATGGGGAAAGTGTGGCCGAGGAAACCCACGGCAATTTGCGTATCGAAGAGGTTCGCGGGAACCTTGCCGGAGCCGAAGCGGCAGAGCCGCACTTCCTCGCGGGCCGCGTGCACCAACACGACGCGGTTCGGATCGTGGAGCAGTTCCCAAAAGCTTTCGAGCGGCCCGCAAGCGAACGGATCGATGATGTAGAGCCGATCCGCTGTGGAGATTTGAATCAGGCAGAGTTCCGGGCGGAACGAGTCCTCGCCCACGAATTCCGTATCGAAACCGATAACGGGCGAACGGGCCAAATCGCGCACGCAGACCGAAAGCTTGGTCGCATCGGTGACGATCAATTCCGGAAGAGGCGGAGGTCGGAAAACGCGGCGGGGCATATCGGGATACGTTCTCGCTCAAGGTGTGGGGGTAACTGGCTCGGGGTTCGCGGGAACCGGCGGTTCCAATCGTTTGTACTCCCACACTTGGTATATCGCAAACTCTTCGCCGCGAACGCGGAATTCGTAGTGGCCGAACCGGTTCTTTTCTTCCACACCTTCCAGGAACTTGCCGCTGACACCGTAGCTCGAAACGAAATGGCACTGCGGATAATCGGCGAGTTTCTCCTCCCGGTTCTGCGTGAAATGGCTCGGGCGCCAAACCCCGGCCAATTGGTGGGCATCGATCCCGTTGAACCGCATGTACGATACCCATTGGTAATCCGGCGCGAATACGGTGCCCACTTCGGGGTGCGTTTTCAGTTCGGCGGCCACCCGCTGAGCGAACTTGTACCGTTCCCGCATCGAGCTGATGCGATCATCCTTAGCCGGAACCAACGGGATCGGGTAAATCAGGTGAATCGTCAGCAGAACTACGCACACAGCGGGGATGCTGAAGGTCAAACGGCCTTGAAATCGCCAGAACCGCGTTGTGGCCACCCGTTCCCACCACACCGCGGCCACGGGCCAGAACCCCAAGTAACTCGCCAACGCCCAGTTGCCTTCGATCGGCCCGCGCATCGACTTCCATAAGAAAAAGACCATCGGTAGAGCGTACATGCACACGCAGACGCGGGTGAGTGGGATCGCCAAGAGTTCCCGGCGGCGCTTCCAAACCCACGGCAGCAACAACATCGGCATCGAGCCGAAGAGCAACAGTTGAACGCCGACGAACTCGCCGAAGGTTTGGATGCCGGGGGTATCGTCTTCCGCCGCCATGGAATGCTTCCATTGGAAGAGCAGCGGCGCGAACTCGTGTTGAAAGTTGTAAACGAGGATCGGCGTGGAAACAAGAAAGGCCGCAAAGATGTGCAACGCGTACCCGGCCATCCAACGGCGAAAATGCATCCGCCCGAGTAAAAGGAAGCTGAACGCGCCGCAGGGGATCGCCAAACCGGTGGTGTACTTGCCGAGGATGCTGCAACCGAGAATCACCCCGCCGAGGAGCCACAACTTCCACGGTACCGGTTGGAACGCATCCAACCGGCGATGCACGACCACGAGCCACGCGAGGTACAATGACCAAAAGAGTATCAGCGGAGTATCGGGCGTGATGAGCACCGCACCGTAGGTGAACAACGGGGAGAACAACGCCCCGAGTAGGATCGTTCGCGGCCGGGTGAGCCACGCCAAAACGCCCAACACGACGGTGTTGGCAACGCAAGCGGGGAAGCGAATTGCGAAGAGGTTATCGCCGAAGATTTCGGTGGAAGCGCGGATCATCAGCGCCGTCATCACCGGGTGATCGTAGTAACTCCACTGCAAATCCTTGGCCCAGCACCAATAGTAGATCTCATCATCGAGGGGGGGCACGACGAAACTGAGGCCGAGGTAGCCGAGGAATACGATGGCGAGTGCCAAACCGACGCTGCGCGAACCCACCGACGCCCTCCGGGCTGATCGTGCACGGCCCCATCTTGGGGAGATTGGGAAGTTATACCCGGTTCGCATCAGCCGTGTAAATGGGGATCGAGATTTAGTGAGCGGCACGGCGTTAGCCCGCCAAGAAATTCTCAACTCGGCGTTCTAACACCGCACCGCTCGCCGTTTCACTTCACGTCGATCAATTCGCACGTGCCCACGCTACCATCGCCGGTGGCCCCGGCGAGCACCAACATCTTGCCTTCACCGAAAGGAACCGCGCGGGCCACCCAACGGGGCGTCTTCACTTGGGAAACGGCTTCCCATTCGCTCCCTTTCAACCGATAGATTTTCCCGTCGGCCGGGTTCACCAAGAGCTGATCGCCGACGACGACCGTGGCCGGGGTAAATCCGTTCATTCGCCCTTCGGGCAGAGTCGGGCCAGCCGTCCATTCGCCAGTCTTCGGGTCGTAGATGTTGCAACCGCGTTCCATGCCGCCTTTCGCCATCAGCCCGGCAATGACGTACACCTTGCCGTTGAACGCCGCGGCCGTGAGCGCCCTACGAGAGAACGGATGTTTGAATTCCTTCCACGCGGCTTTGGAATCGGCGAGATCGAGCGAGCAACCGGTTTCGTGCCAGACGCTATCTTTCCCCGCACCATTCATGCACCAACCGCCGACGACGTAGAGGGTATCGCCCACAACGACCGCATCATGGGAGGAACGGCCGGAAGGCATATCGGGAAGGTTCGCCCATTTGCCGACTTTCGGATCGTACGCTTGAACCGTGGCGATCGAATGGTTGTCGCTCTTATCGGCCATGGCGTTCCGCGGCTCCATGCCGCCGACGCGATAGACAATCCCCTTGTGGGCGACGAGTGCCAACCCTTGAATTTTCGTGCTGCCCGGCAGTTCTTCCCAACCTTTGGAAGTATCGGCGATGTTGATTCGGCGGAACTTGCCCAGAGTGGTTTCGACCGAATAGCTGTGCGTCTTCCCGGCGTGGCCACCGTAGACGTACACGTAGCCATCGCTGGTAGCCGCACCGAAACTGCTGAAGCTTTCGGGCAGATCGGGCACCGCGGCGTTCGCCAGTTCAAAAGTGAGCGTGGCGTAATGGCGTACTTCCTCGTACTTTTTGCCGTCGGATTCGCCCGCTTTCGGTTCGGCATATTTCACCCAAGCGCCGTACGTCCCTTTCTCCGAGAACTCTTTGGTTAAGCCCGCCTTACCGGTTTCCTCTTTCACCCTTTTGCCTTGCTCCGAACCGGTGGGAAGAATCACCGTGATCTCCGCATACGGGTAGAAAACACCATCGCGAAGGGCTTGGAACTTCACCTTGCCCCCTTCGACGATCGGCACGATTTCAACAACCGTTTTCAAGGGGCGAGCTGCCTCGGCCGCGTTTGTTCCAAGAGTCACCGCCTTCGGGTGGTACATCAACATGTAAGGCTTATCCATCCCCTTTTGCATCACAGCGTAGTTCAACGAACCGCACAACACCTGCGGCTTCGTCGCCCCGATATCGCCCGCCAAATGGTGTTTCTCGGCTTTCAAGGGGATATCGACGGTTTTTCCATCGGCGAGCATCGCCTTCAACGGGAGCTTGGCGATCTTCTCGATGGAAACATTTTCATCGGGGCCGAGATCGTCGCTGAACACTACCTGCACTTTCCCATCGGCCTGCGGCACGACGAACACAAAGTGCGCCTGGGCGGCGAGAGCAGTACCAATACTGGCTGCCAACGCGAGAATGAAAGAACGCATGTTTTCTCCATGAAGTAGAAGGATAGTGGAATTAATCGACCGAAGTGGTTTCGTTCCCGGCACGAGTGCCGAGGGCTTTGAATGTATCCGGGTTGATGCTGTCGCGGAAGAAGTGAACCGATCCTCCCGCCATTAAGAAGTTCCCTCCGCCGGTGTGTTCGCTGCGGAACGTACCGAAATTGGCGCTCGGGTTGCCGTCGCGTATGTTGAAGCCGGAGCCGGTGCCACTCCAATTGTACAAGTACCCGTAGGCCCACACGGGGCCGAAGTTCGAAGGAACGCCCGCCGGTTTGAAATCGCACTCGCCCACCATCAGCGTATTCGTCGTTCCATCGGGAATTTGAGTGAGCGAGACCGGATAGTTCCCCGCGACATCCCCTTGATTGGGATCGGCGGCGATGCTCTTGTTACGAATCGGCACGATCACACCATCGGAAGGCAACACCGCCGCCGGGCCGTAGGTCGCATCGAAACATGTCGCGGTGCCAGAGCAGAAAATGTAACTGGAAGGTGCCCGATTCTCGAGGCCCCTGCCGAGGGAACCGCCGGTGGTGCCGTTCGGTGGCGACATGCTCGGGCAAACGTACGTTTGGATCGCCAGTTGCTGGAGCATCGCGTTGGTGAAGCCATCGCCATCGGAATCGTCGCTGCTGTTCCGCGGCAGTTTCTGTTTCCATTTCTTGGCGATATTGTCTTGCTCCAAGTACGGCAAAATCAGGATCCAACCGGTCACGTAACTCGCGGTTGCTTCGCCGGGCTGAAAATACGATACGGCGTAAGGCAAGCGGTTGTTGCTTTCGTGATAGCCGTGCATCGCCAAGCCGATCTGCTTCAAATTGTTCTGGCACTTCATCCGGGCGGCAGCGGCCCGCACTTTCTGTACGGCCGGCAGCAGCAGGCCCATCAACACGGCGATGATCGCAATCACCACCAACAATTCGATCAACGTGAACGCGCGGCGGCGCTCGAATGTTCCACGCATGGGGAACTCCTCCAGTGGGGCAAAATAGGGCGGGGAAATTCCGAACCGATTTGCGGCGGGAGGTGAGCGTTCCGACCTCGGTGGGCGAGGGCGGAACGCATCCCATGCGGAAGCAAACAGACCGGCATCGCATTTAATTGCGACACATTCTCAACAAGACAGCTTTACTTTAATCGGAAATGGGATACTGTCAATATTGGGCGAACGCAAAGAGCATTGAATTTATACGATATTCACTTATGCTCATGCTGTTCAACAACTTGCATCGCATTGATATTTTTGAAAGTGGAGAAAATCATGGCCGATATCGATGAAGACGATGAGACGAGCACTCCCGAATCGGGCAATAAAGCCAAGATGGAAGTGGTCGCATCCTCGGCAATCCTCAAAGATGCCAAGGAAATCTGGATCGACCACAACGGCGAACGTTACCGCCTGCGAATCACCCGCAAAGGGAAGCTGATTTTGCAGAAGTGAGGTAGAATCTCTTCCATGAATACCTCACCGAAAATCATCGTTCTCACCGGGGCCACGCGCGGGTTGGGTTGGTCGCTGCTTCCGCACTTCGCGTCGGCTGGCCATACCATCCTCGGGTGCGGTCGTTCCATTGCCGCCATCGCGGAACTGGCGAAGCAATTCCCTACCCCGCATTCGTTCGCCCCGCTCGATGTCCGCAATGCGGGAGCCGTTGAGGAGTGGGCGAACGCCATCATCCAACGATTCGGCCCGCCGGATCTCCTCATCAATAACGCCGCATTGATGAACAGGCCGGCGCCCTTGTGGGAAGTTCCCGAGGAAGAATTCAACGATCTTCTCGCCGTGAACATCGCGGGGGTAGCGAACGTCGTTCGGGCGTTCGTTCCGGCGATGGTGGCTCGACGAACGGGCGTAATCGTGAACCTTTCCAGCGGCTGGGGCCGTTCCACTTCGCCCGAAGTCGCACCGTATTGCGCCACCAAATACGCCATCGAAGGCTTGACACTCGCACTGGCCCAAGAGCTTCCGAAAGGAATGGCGGCGGTACCTTTGAACCCCGGTGTAATCGATACCGATATGCTGCGCCAATGCTGGGCCGAAGGGGCCGCGAGTTTCCCGAAAGCGGAAGCGTGGGCCAAACGGGCCGCACCGTTCCTCTTGAACCTGAGTGCAAAAGACAACGGCAAATCGCTCAGCGTTCCCTGATTGAGGCATGGCGATATCGGTGCGATATGGTAAATTCAATTTCCTTGCCCTTTCCCTTCAGGTACTCCCACCATGATCCGCATCGCATCCATGCTTCTCACGCTGGGCTTCGCCGTGCCGAGCTTCGGCCAAACGCCACCACCGCCGCCGAAAGAACAGCCCAAGACGAAGGGTGCCACACCCACGCAAGCGAACGTGCCCTACGGCACGCACCCGCGCCAAGTGCTCGATTTCTATCAAGCAAAATCGGAGAAGCCGACGCCGTTGGTCTTCTGCATCCACGGTGGCGGTTGGGTGAACAATGACAAAGGCGGCTACGCGAATTCCGCCGCGAAGTACAACGCCGCGGGCATTTCCGTGATCGCCATCAACTACCGTTACACCACGCAAGCGACCGAAGCGAAGATCGAACCGCCGGTGAAATGGCCCCTCGAAGATGCCGCGCGGGCATTGCAATTCGTGCGTTCCAAGGCCAAGGAATGGAACCTCGATAAAGTTCATATCGGTGCCACCGGCGGCTCCGCCGGGGCGTGCTCTTCGCTGTACCTGTTGTACCACGACGACATGGCCGACCCGAAGAATGCCGACCCCATTGCCCACGAATCGACCCGCCTCTTCTGCGCCGCCGTGGATGGTGCCCAAACCACGCTGGACCCGAAAGTCCTCCGCGAGTGGATGCCCAACTATACCTACGGCGGCCACGCCTTCGGCTTCCGCACCGCCGAAAAACGCGACGGCGAATTCCAACGCTTCTACGAGAACCGCGAGAAGGTTCTGCCGTGGATCAAAATGTATTCACCCATCGAGCACGTATCCAAAGATGATCCACCCGTGTTCCTCTTCTACGGCACCGCCAAGGGTGCGACCGTGAAGGGGGAAACGAAAGAAGATCCGACCCATGCCCCGCTACTGGGTGCGATCCTCATGGAGAAGCTCAAGGAAGTCGGCGTCGAAGGGATCTTCGTTCAACCGGGCAAGCCGAACGAGA
>Ga0105044_10012408_pt1 | contig 11584 bp, 12 predicted proteins | sample MAT01_FD_78092 | JGI IMG/M metagenome (GOLD analysis project Ga0105044, IMG submission 78092) | Freshwater microbial communities from Lake Fryxell liftoff mats and glacier meltwater in Antarctica - MAT-01 | ecosystem: Environmental > Aquatic > Freshwater > Ice > Liftoff microbial mat | place...
CGACTTTCCGAAGAATCCGCGCCGACTTACTGAGTAACGCCCGACCATCGCGATGGCGTGTCGCCGATTCTTCATCTTCGCCGCCGGCAATGATCCGACCATCCGCAGTGGTGCGCAGATACAGATAGGGGTCTGAAGCCTCCCAGAGCACCGTTGTTCGCAGCCATGCGGGGAGCTCCCGCACAGCCTCCGTTGCGATCGCCCACGTCGATTTCACCGTGTGGCCAGCAAGCGGAATTGCCGGCAACATTTCATAGCCGGTGCAAAGGATCACGTCGTTGGCGATCAACGCAGGACCGTTGGCCAGGCCGAGCACGACACCATCTCGACCGGCGCTGATCTCGCACACGTCGGCGGGTGAGTAGATGCGCGCGCCGCGCGCAGCGCATCGACGCAACAGTCCAGCCGTGAGCTGTGCTGGATTTGCCGTGGCCGAACCACTGCTGACCAGCGCGCCGGTTCGCTCAATCCCGTACTGACTGCGTAAGCGAGCCGGGCCGATGAACTTTCCCGGGATTCCTGCCCGCTCGCGCGCCCTCTCTTCGCGCCGCAAAGCTCTCGCGCCGTACGAGTCACCCGCGAGATACAAAGATTCCTTGGCTTCCCAGCCGCACCGGATTCGCTCGCGCGCGACCAGATCGCCGAGTCCGCGAACAGCTGAAAGCGATCGCTGCCACGCTCGGCGCGCCTTTGCTACTCCAATTTTTTCGGCGAGCGCAGACAATGGCAAGTCGATTTCAAACTGCAGTAACGCGGTGCTGGCCAAGGTGCTGCCTGTGAGTGGCGCCCGCCGATCCACAATCACGACACGATGCCCGCGACGGATCAACGCATACGCAACCAGCGCGCCGCTGATGCCGGCACCCACAACAACCACATCCGTCACCACATCATGCTTGAGCGGCGTGCATGGGACTGAAATCCCATACGACGCCGCCCAGAGCGAGGTGCCACTGTGCAGGACGCGCCGTGGCGTGGTGGAAAGTGTAGGAACGCCGTCGGAATGGGACGCCGCTGCAGCTGTCGTCACCGTATCGACGACCGTACTCAGCGGAATACGTCGAAGTTTCCGAGGAGCCACCAGAGCAACACGAACACGAGAATCGTGCTGAAGCATCCGCCGCCGATCTTGCTCGCGCCCCACCCTGCAGCGGCACCGCGCAACAACTTGCTCATGATATAGACTCCGGCTTGGGTTGACCACCGGCGGCACAGCGATCGCGCACCGCCTCACGAATCACGCCAAAGCCACTACGTCAAAAGGTCACCGTTCGATTCTCACTGCTCATGTCACTCCGGTTTCCGGTCACCGCCGCTTTCACCATCGAGATGAGCGAGGCAACTTTGCCACCGGGCGTATCCCAGTATTCCGCTTCGTCCACCTGAACTCGAATGAGTCGGATGGTCGGATCTTCGGGTCCTTCGAACCACGCCCGCAGGAACGGATTCCATAGTTCCTGGATGCGCTGCTGATCGTTCAGTACGTCGGCATCACCAGTGATTGACAGATAGCTTTCCGCCGACGTCGACATGTACGAGAGACCCACGCGGCGATCGCGGGCAATTTCTACGATCTTCGGTGAGTCCGCCGATGTCATGAACCAGAGCGTCCCGTCGAAAGGAGCGTGTTGCGTGGCCATCGGTCGGCTGTGGGGGCGCCCGCTCGGATCCAGCGTGACCATCATTGCAATTCGGATGTCCTTGATAAGCTCCGCTACCTTTGCGATACCATCGTCCTTTGTACGGTCTGTCATGCGAGCCTCACTGGGTCGTTGATCGGGTTTGGGCCACCTCTGCCTCCACGCACCCGGATGGCACGGCGGAGCGCATCGCGCGGCCTACTTGGTGGGTGATGCAATTGTTGACCTCCGCGCGCAATAAATCGTGTTCAGCTTCCATGCCGAGGGATCCGTGAGGGTTCGAATGGAAACGCTCGTGCACGTGCCGTGCCGGTCACCGAGCTATTGGTGACCGAAGCTCTATTGGAACGGCATGCGGGTTGTGTCGGCGCCTATCCCGCCACGCTCAACGCGGATGTCGCGATATCCAGTCGGAACGTCCGCATGACTACCAACTGTTGCTCAACGCCTCGGATGTGCATCGGAAAATCAAGATCGAGGCGCAGGATACCGTCGCGTTTCAAGCGCTCGAGCGTTCGCCACAGAGACTGACGGCCATAGAAGCCTATACTCAGCAGCTCGAGCGCCTCGAACAGTTGGAGATTGAAGTCACCCGATCGCAGCTTGCGCATCTTCACGCGCGACACCACTTCTCCGATCGACGCCAGCACTCGTTTCACCAGACTGGGCCCGCCATCAAACGCATCCACGATGCGCCCGACGATACGCTGTTCGCGTCTGATATCCCAAGCAAACTCGGCAAGCGTGCCACCCAGTGGAGACTGCCCGTGCGATTTGCTCAGTCGATCCAGGAGCTGGAGCGCGGCAACCGACGCCGCCAGATGATCGTTGAGATACGTCACCAAGGAGATCCGATCGACTGTCCGAACGGTACTTGTCTCGATCGGTTGCGTGGTGCTTTCAGACGCCAGAAATCGCGACGCATACTCGCTTACACCGTTGTACGGTCCGCCGATCGGTGACGTGATGGGCGAAGTTAGGGGCGGCGTGGTCGGACTTCGCACCTTACTTCTCGAAACCGGTCTTCAATGACCTTGCGCCAAACTTTACGGCGTCTCTCGCTTCGGGCAGAACGGCGCCTTGACCGAAAAACTCGTGGGCAACGCCGTCGAACTGCTTCTGTTCAACGGTAACGCCAGCGTCACGCAGTCGCGCAGCGAGCAGTTCGCCGTCGGTGCGCAGTGGATCGATCGACGCGTTGATGATGGTGACCGGCGGCAAGCCTTGGAGATCAGCGTTCAGCAAATTGAGTCGAGGATCCCGTCCGTCCGCCGCAGTACGCATGTACTTGCCCAAGAACCACGCCATCATCGCGCGATTGAGTGGCTTCGAATCCGCCTGTTCCCGGTAGCTGGCGGTGTTGGTATCAGTGCCGGCGATTGGATACACAGCTAGGATGGAAGTCGGCAACTGGAGGTGCTTGTCGCGCGCGGCGACAGCCGTCGCGACAGCGAGATTGCCCCCCGCGCTCTCGCCCGCAAGTGCCACGCGCGATGGATCGCCCTGCAACTTGGCGGTGTTGGCGAGGACCCATTCATACGCAGCCAACGCGTCGCTGTGCGCAGCAGGAAACTTGTGCTCTGGAGCCTTCCGGTATTCCACCGACACTAGCACCGCTCCCGCGGCGTTGGCCAACGCGCGCGCAGACCCATCGTACGTGTCGATGGTCGCGATGACAAACCCGCCGCCGTGGTAGTAGACGATGACGGGGAACGGGCCTCTGCCCTCCGGCGTGTAGACGCGTATCGGAAGCGACCCAGCCGAAGTCGGAATCGTGCGATTGGAAACGGCACCCACCGCTTCGGGTGTGACTGGTTTTCCGACGTGTTTCAAGACCGCCATCACTGCATCGGCGGGCGAGGGCTGCTTGCGCGCTTCGGTTACGCTCAGCGCCTCAATCGGTTTGCCGCCCAGCGATACGAGGGCGTCGAGAACGTGCTGCTGGTCGACATTCGGCTTATCACTGACCGGGATCCCGGCCGCCCTCGCGCCGTCCACGCGTTCCATCATCGACCCGATGGTCGCCGTGCTGTCGCCGAGCAGGGCGCTGGCAGCAACGGTCGCCGTGCTATCGCCGAGCTGACCACTGGCAGAATCAGAAATCGACTGGCGACTGTCCGTGCGACAGGCGATCGATGCCAAGCAGATCGCAACCATCCCCGCGCGTCGGCGGTCAATCGCAATCGCGAACCACGACCCGACGGTCTCGGTGACCAGATTATGGACGGCGCGACTTCCGCTGTCGTCCCTTCCCTGTTCGGGGGTCGTCCGCGGCCGTCGAGCGCGACCGTGGGGAACCGGCGCTGCAGTATCGTGCGCAGCCGTCGCCACGCGTTTTACGCGGGTCTTGAGCCCTTTGTCGTTGTATGACATTGCATCTCCTGACGTGCGGGCAACGAGCGGATAGCGTGATCCAGAAAGACCACACAGTGTAATGCAAGCAGGGACCGTGCCGTTGGCGCGCCGCACGTAACACGGGCGTTTGGCGTGCTCGAGTACTGAACCCCTGCCTGCTCAGCGATTCGTCGCTTTGCCCGCCGCTTTTTGAAGCACGCGCACCACTCGCGTCGTGAGACTCTGTCGCGATATGAGCATCGCCGCCCACGGATTCACGCGCTGCTTGATGACGAGCTCAACGCCCCCTAGGCAGCAGACCGGGCGAGTCGTCATCGCCCGGAGCGCGTTCCATGAACGCGGAATTGAGATCGGGGCGCAGTCGCGCGCACGCGTCGACCAAGGCGCCACGGCGGTCGCGCCGCGACTGTTGCGCAGATAATCGATGAAGATGCGTCCTGGGCGCGCCGCCTTCGACGCCACATCGACCAGTCCGCTCGGGTCTGCCGCGACGAGTTGCGACGTGAGCAATCGCACAAACTCGTGGACATCGTCCCAAGATGAACGACGCGCGATGGGTACCGTGACGTGTATTCCGTTGCCACCAGTCGTCTTCACCCACGATTCCAATCCGCACGCCTGCAACAACTCGCGCACGACGAAGGCCGTCTTCACCACGCGCGACCACGGCACGTCGTCGGCCGGATCGAGATCAAACACGATGCGGTCTGGCGCCTCCACGTTGTCGACACGCGCGCCCCACACATGAAACTCGAGCACGCCGTGCTGCACGAGCGCCACCAGTCCTCGTGCATCACGCACGTAAACGTGGGGACTGCTCGTACCATCCGATTCCGCGATGTCCACCATTGCTACGCCATCAGGAAGCGTACCCGGCCAATGCTTCTGATAGAAGCATCCTGACGCCGATCCCTGCGGACATCGCACCAGCGACAATGGACGGTTCGCAACGTGCGGCAACATTCGCGGTGCGATCGCCGCGTAGTACTCTGCCAACTGCCCCTTGGTCACTGACGACTGTTCAAAGACCACGCGGTCAGGGTGCGTGATCGTGATGCCTTCGACGGTGTGCACCTTGCGTTGGTGAACGGCCATCATCATTCACGCCGCACGAGCATTGCGTCTTTGTCTTCGCGCAGCCCTTTGAATACGGGCTGACGCAACCGTCCATCGTCGGTCCACTCAGCAAAGCCGACCTCGGCCACCAAAGTCGGCTGCACCCAATGAACGGAGCGCAGGACCAGCCCCGCGACCTTCGCGACGGGTGATGCTCGCACTTCGAGATGGAGTAGCCGTCGGTGCAGCCCCACGAGCGTCGCTTGATCGAAGCCTGAGCCGACCTTGCCAGCGTACGTGAGAATGCCCTTGTCGTCATACACGCCAAGCAGCAGTGCACCGAATGCGTCGCGCGATCCCTCGGGTTCAGTGAATCCGATCACCACCATCTCCTGACGGCGCGTCACTTTCACCTTGAGCCAATTCCTGTGGCGCCCGCTCACATATGGCGCGTCCACACGTTTACTGATCACGCCTTCAAGCCCGAGTTCGCGCGCTTGTTCAAGCGGATCACCGCGGCGGACGTTGAGCGTTTTTGCGGTGCGGATCACGGAATTGCGGCGGCGATAGGTCAACAGCGCGCTCAGCGCCTCGCGCCGCACCGCGAGCGGCTCACCGCGCAGATCGGTACCATCGATTTCAAGCAGGTCGAACACGTGGTATCGCACGCCCACCGTCGACCCAGCATCGATCCGCTGCTGCAGGCGCTGAAACGAGGCTGCCCCATCAGCGTCTAGGGCAATCACTTCTCCGTCGAGCACAGCCGATGACACTGGAAGCGCCGCGAGCTCGGCCGCCACGCGCGCGAATCTGGCGGTCCAGTCATGGGCGTTGCGGGTGAACAACCGCACAGCACCGGCGCGCAACAACGCCTCGATCCGATAGCCGTCAAGCTTTTCCTCGTGGAGCCAGCGGCTATCGGTTGGGGCCGATGCTGCCGATGCCGCCAGCGAGAGTGGGAGGAATTCCCAGGCCCCAGCCCCGCGAGATGTCACGCGCTCCGCCGTTGCGTTCTGGCGCCCTTCGCTGGCGCCTTCTTTGTCGCCTTCTTTGTCGACTTCTTCGTCGCCGCCTTCGTCGGCGTCACGACCGGTGGTCGCCGCAGCGTTGTCGTCTTTCGGCCACCGCCCGCCGCGCCGCCCCTTGAACGCGCTGCAAGGCTGCGCTTGAGCGCCGCCATCAGATCAAGCACACGAGGCGGCTCACTGTCCGCAGCCGGCCCAGCCGCCGTCACGGCGCCCGACGCGCGAGCTTCGACGAGGCGAAGCAGATCGTCGTGGTAGCTGTCCTTGAACTCCGCGGGATTCCAAGTCGTCGCCATGCTCGCGACAAGTTGCCGAGCCATCGTCATCTCGGTGGCGCGGATCCCGCGTCGTGCGGCACTATCCTCACTCACGCCCAACTCACTGGGAGCGCGGACTTCGCTGTCGTAGCGCAAGAGATGCACTACGATCGCCTGCCGATACGGGTACAGTGCCGCCACATGCTGCGCGGTACGAATCACGATCTGCGCGATTCCGATCCGCTCCGTTTCCTCGAGCGTGCGCACAAAGAGCGCGTACGCCTTTTCGCTGCCCTTGAGAGGTGCGACGACGTACGGTTTGTCGAAATAGATCGTGTCGATAGATCCCGCGTCGACGAACCCCAGCACGTCGACCGTGCGTGTGGATTGGGGGTTCGCCGCCGCCAGATCTTCATCAGACAACACCACATACTGGCCCTTCGAAACCGCATAACCTTTCACGATCTCCGACGAGTCAATCTCGGCGCCGGTCGACTTGTTGTACTTGCGATAGCCGACCGGCGCATGATCGCGCTTGTCCAGCAGGTCCAGACTGATGCCGCCAGGCGACTCTGCGGAGAACAGTTCCACGCCGATGCTGACCAAGCCGAAACCGAGCGTGCCCTTCCAGATACCGTGCGGCATGGACCGAGGGGTTATCGCTTTGCCGTCTTCTTCTTTGCGACGGACGTCGCTTCTGCATCCTCATCGTCCGACGCGTCGGTGCCTTCACCGATGGCGTCCACGTTCACCGTCTGCGCGATCTCCGTGAGCAGCAAATCGGTTGCCTGTTCTTCGTCCAACGTCAGCTGCAGCAGGGCGGCCTGCTCGTCGTACCCAAGCAGTTGAGCGTACGTGCGGACAGTGCCATATCCAGCCATCTCATAGTGCTCCACATGCTGCGCGCTCGAAATGAGTCCCGCATCCATCACATCAGGAGCGGCGTCTTCACCGAGCAGTTCCGCACCTTCGGCGACGAGCCCTTCCATGCCTTTACAGTGTTTTCCCTTGGGACTCACCTGCAGCTCTTCGCAGATACGCTCCAGTCGCGCGACATGCTCCTTCGTCTGCTCAAGATGCGCCGCAAACGCATCCTTGACCTCCGGACTCGTGGCGCCTTTGTGCAGCTTGGGGAGCGCCTTCACGATCTGATTCTCTGCGCTGTACAGGTCGCGAAGTCCTTCGACGTACAGTTCGTGGAGTGAACCGAGTTCCATTTGAATCTCCGGTAGTCTGAGCGCTTGGGAACTATCCCAAGGCAAACTCAGGGGTGATGGTGGCCGAGTGGATGACACCGCGGCGTTCGAGACATCGCGGGATCGGATCTCAACATCTGTGCCAGCGTCGAGATGTGTGATCTGCGACGCAGCAGGGTCGCATTTGGCGAAGCCAGCGGGCGGGATCGGTGCTCGGCCCACGAGCGGCAACACGCTGGCTGCGTACTTGCGCTTGAATCCTTTCAATTTCCAGCGCAACGCACGCACAAACACTGCACACCGTCCTGACAGGACAGAGGCGCACTCATGCGAAAGTCACGGCCGAAAACGACACTGCCGCCCACGGTCGACAATTCGACTGATCAATCCGCCGAACAGTCGATCGATCCAGCAACCGGCGAAGTGCATGATGCAGACGGACTGCTCGTCGACGAGTACAGCGACGACACGTTTCACGCGCACGACGCCGTCGATGCACTCGATGTACCGTCCGCGTTGAGTAGCGAGCGAATCCTCGCTGAAGTTGCGGACGACAGGGACGGTACCTCCGCAATTGATACGCAACCCCGTTCCGCATCGATGGACACCGTGGATACGGGCGCGCGTCGAACACCGACGGACGACGGAGAGATGGGTCTCGGCGCCGAGCCTCACTCGGCGGACGATCTGCAACGTGCTTCAATCGGAAGCGCTCTCAAGGGCCGACGTGCCGTGACACGGGATGGTGAAGTGCACGGCGAACGATTCCTGGATTCGCCGGACGCGGCGTAAGACTGCCGCAGGGCGCCCGCAGTGCGGCCGTAGCGCGTCCATAACGCGGCCGCCTCTCGACATAGAATCGTGCGGCTGCTACGTGCGCCTCGTCGGCTGCAGATCCATCCAATCAGGCGCGTCGCAATTGGTCAAGCAGTCACTGAGCCATGCGACTGATTCGATCATCGAACTAGCTGAGCAATCGGCAAAAGGGGTGGGCGCGATGAACGCGCCCACCCCCACTGCCCAGCTCCATACAACCCCTCAGCATGCGGCGTGTCGCGTACGCTCAGGGCGTCTGCGTGTCGTCAAACCGGAAAGTCTGCAGCTTTCCTTTGCCGTCGCGCGTCAGCACGATGGTGTACGATGTTCCTGCTTGGAGATCGACAGATGGCATGGTCAACAGTACGCGATTCCCGTCTTGCGACCGGAACTCCAGCGTGCCAGACCACGGCGAGATGTCTTTGAACCCCGCTTCCGATTTGAAGTTGACACCGTCAAAAAGCTTCTCTCCGCCGCGTGCGACCACATTCACTTCCTCGATGCCGGGCGCAGCGTGAATCACGCGGATATGGGCACGCGTGGCGTCGCCGGAAATGTCATCTCGGAAAACCCGCGTCACGTACTTCATTCCATCCGTGTCCCGTAAGACGATCATCGAATAGCGGTTGCCGTCGGTCAGCACCTCCCGATTCGTCTCCAGCGGCGCGTAGTCGCTGGCGAGATCGCCACGCACCTGAAAAGTCACCCAGTTCCGATCAATCGCCTGGTACGGTGTGACTTTCATGAACTCGACCGCAGGCAACATGTGCGTTTCATCCGAGCGCACGATCAGCCCTTTTGAATCCGGCGCCGCGTTGACCACTCGGACCAACGCCTGCCCGCGGCTGTCGGCCGAATCACCTGACATCGAGTTTGCAACCGTACCGTTCGCGGTTTGCGTGACCACCTCGTCTTTTGTCTGCGAATCTTTCGTACATCCCGAGCCAATGAATGAGGCCGCTGTTAATCCGCAAAGTATTCGTCTGCTCGTCTGCATAAAGATGTCTCCATAGCCGCGTGAAGTATTTCGCGGAGCTCGTCACCGCGTGCCTTCACCTGTTCGCAATTAGCGTGCTGGCGTGCAAACGGCTGTCCGAGAAGCGACTTTTTGCGAGCGGCGATCCCACTCCCGTGCAACCTCACCATTGCCCGCTGCTATCGGCCACGTCCGCGAACTCGGGGGTGCTTCGGCACACTCGGCCATGCGTAAGTGCGCCGGAGCCCGACGATGTACTCGTGAAACTCCCGGAGCATGGTGTTGTGTTCTTTTTCGAGCGCGTTCCCGCGATCGACCGTCCCACGCTGTCCGCGAAGGCGTGGGATCGGGCCGTCAGCCTCGGCTGCGTCCGCGTCGGGACCCAAAAGCGCGGATGGGACCTGCTGTGCCTGCCGTGATTTAAGTCGCACGCTTGCTCCTGATGGCGGCGTGGTATGGCGGCGGGGAGCAGTCGCGTCCTCCGTCGAATCCGTCGTAAACAATAAGGGCAAGCCGTATGCCGCGGCCCGGCAATGCCACGGACTGAGCGGGAGGGTTGAACCCCAGGTTGGATGCGAGATAGACCGCCGGCTGTGCGCTGTTGCACTACCACCACAGATCAGATTGCCACTTGAACTATGTGTGGCGCAGGCACAACGCCGGAGCGGAACTGATCGGAGTGATATTAGAATTGGGAAATCGTAAAGCATTTGTACCAAATGACTTACATGCAGCAGCTCGATTCTATTTCAAAGCACGGGCTCGGCAGGATTCTTGCTCAACCTGGCTCGACCGTAGCCGTTGTTCCACTGCGCTACACTCCCACATCGAGAGAGATTTTCCGCCCAATGTCATCATTTCGCACATACTACCTTGCGGCCGTAGCCGGGTCGGCACTCGCGCTCGCCGCGTGTGGCGATGCAACGGTCGCCCCGACAACCAACGTCGCGACTCCCAAGCGGCCTTCGCTCAACGTCACGATCGGCACCGTGCCGACGAATCGGCTCGACCTTGAGGGCCAGTTCTGGGTCTGCAAAGTCGCCAACGCCGGCGCGCCGCAGGAGACGTTCAACTTCACGTACTCCGCGACGAAGCCCGCCGGGACGGCGCAGCCAGACCTGCTCCCGGGCAGCTTCTCGATCAAGAACGGCGAGTGCGCACTGATCTACTCGATCAATCCTCAAGTCTCAGTCCGCACTTACAGCGTCACCGTCACCGAAGGCGCGATGCCTAATGCCAACTGGGCCTTTACATCTGCGGCCGTTCGTACGATCGCGCCGTTCAATGTCGCTGCGCTTGGCACGCCAATCGTGAATGGCCAGCAAGTCACCGGCACCGGCTTTTTCCACGATCAGGGCGCGATCCTGACCTTCACCAACACCTACACGCCGCCAACCGGTCAGATCGGCGACTTCGTGTGGGACGATGTGAACGGCAACGGCATCCAGGAGTCGGGTGAACCGGGCATCGGTGGCGCGACCGTCACCCTTGGCGGCGCCGCATCGGCGACGACCACCACGAACGCCAACGGCACCTACGTGTTCACTGGACTCAGCGCGGGCAACTACACCGTCACCGTTGACGGAAGTACGCTCCCGACTGGATATGTTGCGACTGCAGTTGGACAAGGCACGTCGGCGACCGATAACAACGGCAGCCCGGCCAACGTGACGCTCGCGACCAGCAGCTCGGTCGATCAGTCGATCGACTTCGGCTATACGCGCGCACTCGGCCAGATCGGCGACTTCGTGTGGAACGACCTGAACGGCAACGGCATCCAGGACTCGGGCGAGCCCGGACTCGCAGGCGTGACGGTGACGCTGGGCGGCGCCTCGAGCGCCACGACGACCACCAATGCCAACGGCGCCTATGTCTTCTCGGGGCTCTTGGCCGGTAGCTACACGGTGACCGTCGGCACGCCGAGCGGCTTCTCAGCCAGCTCGTCTGCTCAGGGGGGCGATCCAACGAAAGATTCGAACGGCAGCCCGGCAGCGGTCACGCTGAGTGGCAACAATAGCTCGGACCAGACCATCGATTTCGGCTTCGTACCGGATCCGACTGGCCAGATCGGCAATTTCGTGTGGGACGATGTCAACGGCAACGGTATCCAAGAGTCCGGTGAGCCGGGCCTCGGTGGCGTTGCGGTCACACTCTCCGGCACCTCGTCGGCGAGCACGGTCACCAACGCGAGCGGCGCGTACCTGTTCAGCGGCCTCAAGGCCGGCAGCTACACGGTCACCGTCACTCCGTCGACGCTGCCTGC
>Ga0105044_10012410_pt1 | contig 11583 bp, 21 predicted proteins | sample MAT01_FD_78092 | JGI IMG/M metagenome (GOLD analysis project Ga0105044, IMG submission 78092) | Freshwater microbial communities from Lake Fryxell liftoff mats and glacier meltwater in Antarctica - MAT-01 | ecosystem: Environmental > Aquatic > Freshwater > Ice > Liftoff microbial mat | place...
CGCCGACGCCGACGCCGCCCTCTCCTTCCGCAACCTGCAGCAGGTGCAGCTCATCAAGGCCAGCGAGCTCAACGCCTACGACGTGCTGGTGAACGACTGGATCGTGTTCACCTCCGACACGCTGCCGAGCTCCGAGGCCCCTCGAGGCAAGGCCGTGGCCGCCGCCACCGAGGCCGATGCCCCTGAGGCTGCCCCCGAGGCGGCTGCGCCCAAGAAGGCGGCCCCCAAGAAGGCGGCGGCCCCCAAGGCTGAGGCCGCCACCGACGAGGCCGCCACCGACGAGGAGAGCGACTGATGCGTGACCCCCGCGACGTGATCATCGCCCCGATCGTGTCGGAGAAGTCCTACGGGCTGCTCGACCAGAACGTCTACACGTTCAAGGTCCACCCCGACGCGGCCAAGCCCGAGATCCGCGACGCCGTGCAGAGCATCTTCGGCGTGCGCGTGAAGTCCGTGAACACGCTGAACCGGAAGGGCAAGCGCAAGCGCAACCGGCGCTCCTTCACCTACGGCCAGCGTGCGACCACCAAGCGGGCGATCGTCACCCTCGTCGAGGGCGACTCCATCGACCTGTTCGAGTCGTAGAGGAGCTGACATGGCCATCCGCAAGCGCAAGCCGACCAGTCCTGGTCGTCGCTTCCAGACCGTCTCGGACTTCTCCGAGGTCACGCGCACCTCGCCGGAGCGCTCGCTCGTCGCCAAGAAGAACGGCAGCGGTGGACGCAACTCCCAGGGCCGCAAGACCGCCCGCCACAAGGGTGGCGGCCACAAGCAGCGCTACCGCGTCATCGACTTCAAGCGCACCAAGGACGGGGTTCCCGCCACGGTCGCCGAGATCGAGTACGACCCGAACCGCAACTGCCGCATCGCCCTGCTGCACTTCCACGACGGCGAGAAGCGCTACATCCTCGCCCCCGAGGGCGTGGGCGTGGGCGACGTGCTGCAGAACGGCCAGGGTGCCGAGGTGAGCGCCGGCAACGCCATGCCCATGCGCTACATCCCGGTGGGCACCACCGTGCACAATGTGGAGATCAAGCCGGGCGGCGGCGGCCAGATGGCTCGCAGCGCCGGCACCAGCGTGCAGCTGGTGGCCAAGGAGGGCGCCTACGCCACCCTGCGCCTGCCCAGCACCGAGATGCGCCGCGTGCCCATCGACTGCCGGGCCACCGTGGGCACCGTCGGCAACGCCGAGTTCGAGCTCATCAAGATCGGCAAGGCCGGCCGCAACCGCTGGAAGGGCGTTCGCCCCCAGACGCGTGGCGTGGCCATGAACCCCGTCGACCACCCGCTCGGTGGTGGCGAGGGCAAGACCTCCGGTGGACGGCACCCCGTGTCGCCCTGGGGCAAGCCCGAGGGTCGCACGCGCAAGAAGAAGGAATCCGACCAGCTGATCGTCCGGCGACGCCGCACCCGCGGCGCCCGGCGCTAGAGGAGCATCGCCGTGCCACGCAGCCTGAAGAAGGGCCCGTTCATCGACGACCACCTGCTCAAGAAGGTGGACGCCCTGAACGCCAGTGGTGAGAAGCGCGTCATCAAGACGTGGTCGCGCCGCTCCACCGTCATCCCCGACATGGTCGGGCACACCATCGCCGTGCACGACGGGCGCAAGCACGTCCCCGTGTACCTCACCGAGGCCATGGTCGGCCACAAGCTGGGCGAGTTCGCTCCCACGCGCACGTTCCGCTTCCACGCCGGACAGGAGCGGGGCGGACGATGAGCCCCAGCACCACTGAGGAGCGTCCGGGCACGCGGGCCCAGGTGCGCTACGTGCGCACCTCGCCCTACAAGGTCCGTGAGGTCCTCAACCTGATCCGTGGCGAGCACGTGCTCGCCGCCGACGAGATCCTCGCCTTCACCGAGCGAGGCCCGGCCATCACGGTGCGCAAGGCGCTGAAGTCGGCCGTGGCCAACGCCGAGAACAACGAGGGCCTCTCGGCCGACGACCTGGTCGTCTCTGCCTGCTATGCGGATGAGGGCCCCACGCTCAAGCGCTGGCGCCCCCGTGCTCGTGGTCGGGCCACCCGCATCCGCAAGCGCACCTGCCACATCACCATCGAGGTGCAGGTCGCCTCCCCTGAGAAGCTGGCCCGCCTCCGTGGCGACAGCGGCTCGGGTCGCCGCAGCGCCGCCGGTGGTGGCTCCCGAAGCCGCCGCGTGGCTCGCAGCCGGGGCGACGAGGCCACCACCGAGGAGACCACCGACGCCGACGACGACGCCACCGGCGACGACGGCGGTGACGGCGGTGAGGCCAAGGCCGAGAAGGCCACCGCCAAGAAGGCCAAGAAGGCCAGCAGCTCCACCAAGAAGAAGGCCAGCGACTCCGAGAAGGCCGTGAAGAAGGCGGCGGCCAAGAAGGCGCCGGCCAAGAAGGCGCCGGCCAAGAAGGCCACTGCCAAGAAGGCCGCCGAGAAGGCGCCTGCCAAGAAGACGACCGAGAAGGCCGCCGCCCAGTCCGACTCTGGCGACGCCGACGAGCCGGCCACAGCGGCCGCTACCGAAGACGAGGACAGCTGATGGGCCAGAAGGTCAACCCCTACGGGTTCCGCCTCGGCGTCACCACCGACTGGAAGTCGCGCTGGTTCGCCGACCGCGAGGAGTACGGCGCGTTCGTCATCGAGGACTGGAAGATCCGGGACCTGATGATGACCGAGGTGCCCAACGCGGCCATCAGCCGCATCGAGGTCGAGCGCACCCGCGATCGGCTCCGCATCGACGTGCACACCGCTCGCCCGGGCATCGTCATCGGCCGCCGCGGCGCCGAGGCCGAGCGCCTGCGCGAGCTGCTCGGCGACCTCACCAAGAACAACAAGGTCCAGCTCAACATCCAGGAGATCAAGCAGCCCGAGCTCGACGCTGCCCTGATCGCCCAGGGCGTGGCCGACCAGCTGGCCGGCCGGGTCGCCTTCCGCCGGGCCATGAAGCGTGCCGTGCAGAACGCGCTGAAGGCCGGTGCCCTCGGCATCCGGGTCCAGTGCTCGGGTCGCCTCGGCGGCTCCGAGATGGCCCGCACCGAGTGGTACCGCGAGGGCCGGGTCCCCCTGCACACCCTGCGGGCCGACATCGACTACGGCTTCCGTGAGGCCCACACCACCGCCGGCCGCATCGGTGTGAAGGTCTGGATCTACAAGGGCGACATCCTCCCCTACAAGGCCGCCAGCGAGGACAAGAGCGTCCGCGAGGCCGCCATGGCCGTCGGTGAGACCTCCGGCGAGCCGGCTCCGGCTCCCCGGGTCGTGTCCTCCACCGCGGCTCGCAAGCGCGAAGAGGAGCAGGCCCAGAAGGAAGCCGCCGCGGCGGCCGCCGCCGAGGCCGAGGCGGCCGAGCCCACCGAAGACGCTCCCGAGCCCCTCATCAAGGAGGCCGATCCCGAGTTCGAGCGCCTCCTCGCCGAGGAAGAGGAGATCGAGCGGACCACCCGTGAGCACCACGAGACCCCGCACTTCCGCCCTGGGGACGGTGACTGACCATGCTCATGCCCAAGAAGGTCAAGCACCGCAAGCAGCAGCGCGGTCATCGTCGGGGACCCGCCAAGGGTGGCACCAACGTCAACTTCGGCGACTACGGCATCCAGGCCCTCGAGCCCGGGTGGATCACCGCCCGCCAGATCGAGGCGGCCCGTATCGCCATGACCCGCCACATCAAGCGTGGTGGCAAGGTCTGGATCAACATCTTCCCGGACAAGCCCGTCACCCAGAAGCCGGCCGAGACCCGCATGGGCTCGGGCAAGGGCAACCCCGAGTACTGGGTGGCGGTCGTCAAGCCGGGTCGGATCCTCTTCGAGCTGTCCTACCCCGACGAGGACGTCGCCAAGGCGGCCCTCGAGCGGGCCATCCAGAAGCTGCCGATCAAGGCCCGCTTCGTGCGCCGTGAGGAGGGCTTCTAGATGCAGGCCGCTCAGATCCGCGAGCTCGGCGACGCCGACCTGGTGCAGCACCTGGACGACGCCCGCCAGGAGCTGTTCAACCTGCGCTTCTCGCATGTCACCGGCCAGCTCGACAACGCCACGGCGTTGCGCGACGCCCGACGCGAGGTGGCCCGGTTCATGACCGAGCTCCGGGCCCGAGAGATCCGCGCCGCCGAGGCGCTCGAGGAGACCACCGATGCCTGAGACCGAACCCACCGAGCAGCCCACCGAGCGGAACCGCCGCAAGACCCGTGAGGGCATGGTCGTCGGTACGGCCATGGACAAGACGGCCATCGTGGCCATCACCGACCGTGTCCGGCACCGCCGCTACGACAAGACCGTCCAGCGGGTCACCAAGCTGTATGTCCACGACGAGGAGAACACCCTCAACGAGGGCGACCGCGTGCGGGTGGCCGAGACCCGGCCGCTCTCCAAGAAGAAGCGCTGGCGCCTGCTCGAGATCGTGGAGCGGGCCCGATGATCCAGCAGGAGACCCGACTGCGGGTCGCGGACAACAGCGGGGCCCGCGAGGTCCTGTGCATCAAGGTGCTCGGCGGCTCCCGCCGGCGCTACGCCTCCATCGGCGACGTGTTCGTGGCCACGGTCAAGGACGCCATCCCCGGTGCGGCGGTCAAGAAGGGCGAGGTCGTCAAGTGCGTCGTCGTGCGCGTCAAGAAGGAGAAGCGTCGGCCGGACGGCTCCTACATCCGCTTCGACGAGAACGCCGCCGTGCTCATCAACGACCAGCAGCAGCCCCGCGGCACCCGGATCTTCGGGCCCGTGGGCCGCGAACTGCGGGACAAGCGCTTCATGCGCATCGTCTCCCTTGCTCCGGAGGTGCTCTGACCCGTGGCCGGCATGAAGATCAAGAAGGGTGACCGGGTGCGCGTGCTCACCGGCAAGGACAAGGGCAAGGAGGGCGAGGTGTCCCGCGCCATCCCCTCGGCCAACAAGGTGATCATCGACGGCGTGAACGTGGCCAAGCGTCATCAGAAGGCGACCAAGGCCACCATGCAGGGCGGGATCATCGACAAGGACATGCCCGTCCCCGTCGCCAACGTCGCCATCCTCTGTCCGAGTTGCGGCCCGACCCGGGTCGGCTTCCGCTTCGACCCCGACGGCACCAAGCACCGGACCTGCAAGAAGTGTGGAGGTGACCTCTGATGGCGACCGCCACCAACACCGCGTCCCCGGGCGCCTCGACGGCGCGGCCGCGCCTGGCCCAGCGCTACGACGACGAGATCCGCGAGAAGCTGAAGGCGGATCTGGAGCTCGGGAACATCATGGAGGTGCCCCGGCTCTCCAAGATCGTCCTGAACTGCGGCGTCGGCGCCGCGACCGACCAGAAGTCGCTCATCGACGGCGCGGTCGCCGACCTGACGATCATCGCCGGCCAGAAGCCGATCGTGACCCGGGCCCGGGTGTCCATCGCCAACTTCAAGTTGCGCGAGGGAAACCCCATCGGGGCCAAGGTCACGCTGCGGGGCGCCCGCATGTGGGAGTTCTTCGACCGGCTGATCAACCTGGCCATCCCCCGCATCCGGGACTTCCGGGGCCTACCGGACCGGTCGTTCGACGGCCACGGCAACTACACGTTCGGCGTGACCGAGCAGCTGATCTTCCCCGAGATCGACTACGACGCGATCGACACCGTCCGAGGAATGGACATCACCATCGTCACCACCGCCCGCACCGATGCCGAAGGCCGAGCCCTGCTCGACGCCTACGGCTTCCCCTTCCGACGCAACGAGGACTGACCCATGGCCAAGAAGGCACTGGTCGAGAAAGCCAACCGGACCCCGAAGTTCAAGGTCCGCGGTTACACCCGCTGCCAGCGGTGTGGCCGCTCGCGAGCGGTCTACCGCAAGTTCAAGCTGTGCCGCCTGTGCCTGCGGGAACTGGCGCACGCGGGCGAGCTGCCCGGCATGACGAAGGCGAGTTGGTGATCCGATGACGATGACCGACCCGATCGCCGACATGCTCACACGCATCCGCAACGCCAACGTGGCGATGCACGACGACGTGATGATGCCTTCCTCCAAGTTGAAGGAGAGCCTCGCCGAGGTCCTCCAGAAGGAGGGCTACATCCAGTCCTTCCGCATCGACCAGGAGGAGGGCAAGCCCTCCAAGACCCTGATCATCGACATGAAGTACTCCGAGGCCCGCGAGCGGGTGATCACCGGCATCCGCCGCGTGTCCAAGCCCGGCCTCCGCGTCTACACCAAGGCCGACGCCGTCCCCCGAGTCCTCGGGGGCCTGGGCGTGGCCGTCGTCTCGACCAGCAAGGGACTCCTCACCGACCGCGAGGCTCGCCGCCAGCGCATCGGTGGCGAGGTCCTCTGCTACGTCTGGTAGGAGCCGACCATGTCACGAGTTGGACAAGCACCCGTCCCGGTCCCGTCCGGGGTCGAGGTCAAGATCGAGGGCCGCGTGGTCACCGTCAAGGGTCCCAAGGGCGAGCTGACGCGCACGCTGCCCGAGGCGCTGAGCGTCACCCAGGAGGACGGTCAGCTGACCGTCGCCCGGGCTGATGACGAGCGCGAGAGCCGGGCGCTGCACGGCCTCTTCCGCTCCCTGATCGCCAACATGGTGACCGGCGTGACCGAGGGGTACCGCCGGGGCCTGGAGATCGTGGGCGTCGGCTACCGGGCCACCGCCCAGGGCGACCGTGCCCTGGAGCTGGCCGTCGGCTACAGCCACACCGTCAAGGTGCAGGCCCCCGAGGGGATCACCTTCGAGGTGCCCTCCAACACCCGCATCGATGTCGTTGGCATCGACAAGGAGACGGTCGGCCAGGTGGCCGCCGACATCCGCGCCATCCGCAAGCCCGAGCCCTACAAGGGCAAGGGGATCCGTTACCAGGGCGAGGTGGTCCGGCGTAAGGCCGGCAAGGCCGCCTCCGCCGGTTAGTCACGAGGAACGAGTCATGGCTCACACCGCCAAGAAGGCCAGCGACCGGAAGCGACGCCACGGTCGCGTCCGCAAGAAGGTCCAGGGCACGGCCGACCGGCCCCGCCTGGCCGTCTTCCGGTCGAGCCGCCACATCAGCGCCCAGCTCATCGACGACCGCGCCGGGGTCACCCTGGCCGCGGCCTCGACCTACGAGACGGGCCTCAAGGCCGGCGCGACCGGCAACAAGGACGCCGCCGCGAAGGTGGGCGGCCTCATCGCCGACCGGGCCAAGGCCGCCGGCGTCACCACCGTGGTCTTCGACCGCGGCGGGAACCTCTACCACGGGCGCGTCGCCGCCGTGGCCGATGCCGCCCGTGAGGGCGGACTGGAGTTCTAGGAACCATGAGCAGCTACCAGCGTGAGCAGGCCCCGAACCCGCGGGCCAGTGGGGACCCGCAGCTGCGGGAGTCCCGGGTCATCGACATCAACCGCGTCGCCAAGGTGGTCAAGGGCGGTCGACGGTTCTCCTTCACCGCCCTCGTGGTCATCGGCGACGCCAATGGCCGCGTCGGCCTGGGCTACGGCAAGGCCAAGGAGGTGCCCCTGGCCATCCAGAAGGGCACCGAAGAGGCCCGCCGGAACCTGTTCAAGGTCCCCATGGCCGGCAGCACCATCGTGCATCCGATCCTGGGCGAGTGGGGCGCCGGCCGCGTCCTGCTGAAGCCCGCCGCCCCCGGTACCGGGGTCATCGCCGGTGGTGCCGCCCGCGCCATCCTCGAAGAGGCCGGCATCAACGACGTGCTCTGCAAGTCCCTCGGCTCGGCCAACCACATCAACGTGGCCCGGGCCACCATCCAGGGGCTGAAGGGCCAACGTCGGCCCGATGCCATCGCCGCGCTGCGGGGCATCCCCGCCGAGGAGTTCGTGCCCAAGGGCCTGCTCGAGGCGTACCTGGCCACCGAGAAGGGTGGCGTGCCGGGGACCCCGCATCCGCAGCCGGGTGACGCGTGATGGCTGAGCTCAAGGTCACCCAGGTCAAGTCCACCATCGGCTCGAAGCCCAAGGCCCGCGGCACCATGCGCGCCCTCGGCCTGCGGGGCATCGGCCAGTCCAACGTCCTGCCCGATCGCCCCGAGATCCTGGGCATGCTGCGCAAGGTCCGCCACCTCGTCACCATCGAGGAGCAGGCGGCAGAGAAGAAGAAGGCGCCGGCCAAGGCCAAGGCGACCGAGACGACCGACGCTGAGGAAGCAGACGAGTCATGAAGGTCCACGACCTCAAGCCCGCACCGGGCTCCCACAAGGCCAAGAAGCGGGTCGCCCGCGGCATCGGCGGCAAGGGCGGCAAGACCGCCGGCCGGGGCACCAAGGGCCAGCGGGCCCGCAACACCGTCGCCGTCGGCTTCGAGGGTGGCCAGCTGCCGCTGCACAAGCGGATCCCCAAGCTGCGGGGCTTCAACAACCCCTTCCGCGTGGAGTACCAGGCCATCAACCTGGACACCATCGAGGAGTCCGGCCTCGACGAGGTGTCCCCCGAGACCCTGCGGGAGATCGGCCTGGTCGGCAAGAACAAGTTCGTCAAGGTCCTGGGCCGGGGCGAGCTGACGCGCAAGGTCACCGTGAAGGCCCACGCCGCCTCCAAGTCGGCCGAGGCCGCCATCACCGGAGCCGGGGGTACGGTGGAAATCGTCCCGTTGCCCTGGGGCGACGGCCGTCCGCCGGCCAAGGGCAACGCCCACACCAACCGCTAGGACATCGCTTCGATGGGCTCCCTGCTCAACGTCTTCCGCATCCCGGACCTGCGCAACAAGGTCTTCTTCACGCTGTCGATGATCGCGTTGTACCGGTTCGGGGCGTTCATCCCCGTGCCGGGCATCGATCTCGACGCCGTGGCCACCCTGCGCACCCAGGCCGAAGAGGGCGGCGTGCTGGGCTTCCTGCAGCTGTTCTCCGGGGGCGCGCTCACCCAGTTCGCGGTGTTCGCGCTGGGGATCATGCCGTACATCACGGCATCGATCATCATGCAGATCCTCACCGTGGTGATCCCCAAGTTGGAGCAGTGGCAGGCCCAGGGGGCCGTCGGCCAGCGCAAGATCACCCAGTGGACGCGCTACGTCACCGTCGCCATCGCCATCATGCAGTCCACGGGCCTGGTCTTCCTGTTCCACAACGGCGGCGGCGGCTTCTTCGCCAACGTGTCGACCAACCTCGACCTGGTGCCGAACTTCACCGTCCCCCGGGTCCTGCTCATCGTGCTCACCCTGGTGGCGGGTACCGCCATGGTCATGTGGATGGGCGAGCTCATCACCCAGCGGGGCATCGGCAACGGCATGTCGATCCTGATCTTCACCTCGGTCGTCAGCTCCTACCCGTCCACCGGTAGCCGGGTACAGGCCGAGGCCGGCAACGCCGCCCTCGCCTTCCTGATCTTCCTGTTCATCCTGCTGACGGTGGCCATCGTGTTCGTCGAGCAGGGCCAGCGCCGCATCCCGGTCCAGTTCGCCAAGCGGGTGGTGGGACGCCGCATGTACGGCGGCCAGAGCACCTACATCCCGCTCAAGGTCAACCAGTCCGGCGTGATCCCGATCATCTTCGCCAGCTCGGTGCTGTATCTCCCGTTGCTGATGTCCAACGTGCTGCCGGCCGACGGCTGGGGGGCCGATGTCCAGAGGTGGATCAACGACAACCTGGTCCAGCCCACGAGCATCTTCTACATCGTGTTCTACGGCCTGCTGATCATCGGCTTCGCCTACTTCTACACGGCGATCACCTTCGACCCGGCCCAGCAGGCGGACACCATCCGCAAGCAGGGTGGGTTCATCCCCGGCATCCGACCGGGACCCCAGACCGAGCGCTACCTGGCCCGGATCCTCAGCCGCATCACCCTCCCCGGCGCCCTGTTCATCGCCGCCGTGGCCCTGGTGCCGACGATCTTCCTGGCCCAGATCCTGCCGGACCAGAGCACCGCGATCCTGTCGTTCTCCGGCACCTCGGTGCTGATCGGCGTGGGGGTGGCCCTCGAGACGATGAAGCAGATCGACAGCCAGCTCATGATGCGCAACTACGAGGGGTTCCTGTCGTGAGCGGAGCGAGGGGCAGCGCTGCGTGCCGAAACGCTGACGCGGTGGCCCGGCGCAGCCAGGAGCGGGGGGCGTGACCACGCGCCTGATCGTCTTCGGGCGCCAGGGCGCGGGCAAGGGCACCCAGTGCGTACGCCTGGCGGCGCACTACGGGATTCCCCACATCTCCACCGGTGACATGCTGCGGGAGGCGGTGGCCGAAGGCACCGAGCTGGGGCTGAAGGCCAAGGGGCTGATGGACGCCGGGGACCTGGTCCCCGACGACCTCATGGAGGGCATCGTGGTCGAGCGCCTGGCCAAGCCCGACGCCGAGCCGGGCTGGCTGCTGGACGGCTACCCCCGGACCCTGGGTCAGGTCGAGGCCATGCAGCGCAACCTGGGCGAGGCCTTCGTGGACCTGGCCGTGAACCTCGACGTGCCCGTCGAGGTGGTCACTGAGCGCATGGTCGCTCGGGGCCGTGAGGACGACACCGAGGAGGCCATCCGTCGTCGCCTCGAGCTCTACGAGGAGCAGACCGCTCCGCTGCTGGGCTGGTTCGGCGAGCGTGACCGTCTCGCCGACGTGGACGGCGTGGGCACCGAGGACGAGGTCTTCGAGCGCCTGGTCCGTGTGGTCGACCGCGCGGTCCTGGACGGTGCGCTCGAGAGCTCGGCCCGGGAGGCCTGATCGTGCGCCGCTCCGCCGACGAGCTGGCCAAGATGCGCCGCGCCGGCAAGGTCGTGGCCGAGATGCACGAGAAGATCCGCGAGGCCATCCGCCCCGGGGTCACCACCCTCGAGCTCGATCGCATCGGCCGTGAGGTCATCGCGCGCAACGGCGCCCGCTCCAACTTCCTGAACTACGGCGGCGGCCCCGGCGCCCCGCCGTTCCCCGCGGTCATCTGCGCCTCGCCCAATGACGTGATCGTCCACGGCATCCCCGACGACACCCCGTTGGAGGAGGGCGACATCATCTCCATCGACTGCGGGGCGATCATCGAGGGCTACCACGGCGACGCCGCCTTCACCGCCCCCGTCGGCCAGGTCAGCGAAGAGACGGCCCGTCTCATCAAGGTGACCGAGGAGAGCCTCTTCGCCGGCATCGACCAGATGGTGGACGGCAACCGCCTGTCCGACATCGGCCACGCCGTGCAGACGGTGGCCGAGGCCGCCGGTTACGGGGTGGTGCGGGAGTACACCGGCCACGCCATCGGCACCGCCATGCACGAGTCCCCGCAGGTGCCCAACTGGGGCCAGCCGGGCAAGGGCCCCAAGCTCCGCCCCGGCAACGTCTTCGCCATCGAGCCCATGGTCAACCTCGGTAGCGCGGAGACCCGGGTCATGAGCGACGGCTGGGGCGTCCGCACCGCCGACGGCAGCCTGTCCTGCCACGTCGAGCACACCATCGCCATCACCGACAACGGCCCGGAGATCTTCACCCTCCCGTAGCCTCCGCGGCGGAGCGACAAGCCGCCAGGAGCGGTGTCCCGGTGTGAAGATCGACTTCGACCCGGAGGCACTCCGTCGCCATCACCGACAACGGACCCGAGATCTCCACCCCGCCCTTTGTGCCCTGGACTACCGGAGTAGTGCGTCGGTAGTATCCGTTTCATGCCATCGGACAAGCTGTCGGTCTCGCTGGACGCGGAACTGGTCACCACCATCCGGGCCGCCGCCGTGGACGAGGGCGTGAGCATCTCGACCTGGCTGGGCGAGGCCGCGATGGCCA
>Ga0105044_10012416_pt1 | contig 11579 bp, 12 predicted proteins | sample MAT01_FD_78092 | JGI IMG/M metagenome (GOLD analysis project Ga0105044, IMG submission 78092) | Freshwater microbial communities from Lake Fryxell liftoff mats and glacier meltwater in Antarctica - MAT-01 | ecosystem: Environmental > Aquatic > Freshwater > Ice > Liftoff microbial mat | place...
AATAAACCAGCTCACCGTTCTCGGCGTGCACCGTTGGCATCGCACCGAGTTCCTGCGCGCGACGGAAGCTGTTCACCAGCGTCTCGTCGTCGCACATGATGGCGTTCTTGTAGGCCATGAAATGCTTGAAGCTGTTGACACCCTCTTCCTTGACCAGCGTGCCCATATCGGCGTGCACCGAATCGCTCCACCAAGTGACGGCGACGTGAAAGCCGTAATCGGCTGCTGATTTTTCTGCCCATCCGCGCCAGGTACGATATGCCTCCATCAGCGGTTGCTGGGGATTGGGAATGACGAAATCGATGATGCTGGTGGTACCGCCCGCGAGGCCCGCTGCAGTGCCGGTGAAGAAATCGTCGGCAGTCACCGTCCCCATGAAGGGCAATTGCATATGCGTGTGCGGATCGATGCCGCCGGGCAGGATGTATTGGCCGGATGCATCCAGTGTCTGCGCACCCGCAGGTGCAGTTTGCGCGACGGTGTCACCTACTGCGGCGATCTGCCCGTCGATGCAAAGCACGTCAGCCTTGAATTCGCGGTCGGCGTTGACGACGGTACCGCCACGGATGAGAAGAGAAGTTGCCATGTCGTTACTCCAGTTTTCCGATTGATTGATTTACGATGCCGACCCGCAGTGCTGCGAATTGATGCCAGCGCCAGGTGCGCTGGGCTTCGGTGGGCGGTTGCAGGTCTTCGTTGGTCAGTGAGGTGCTCATGCGTGCTCCTGTCGGCGATTCATTGTTGGCAGAGTGATGCGCAATTTTCAAAATCCCGTCGTCCCAGCGAATGACCACAAGGGTCACGCCGGGCTGGGACCCAGTCCAATCCTTCTTCTGACTAAAAGTACTTCCTAAAGTGATATTGGATGGACTGGATTCCAGCCTGCGCTGGAATGACGAAGTTTGAAAGCTGCTCTGAATTCAGGAGGTAGTGGCCCCTTATCCGAACTGTGGAAAAGCAAACTCCGGGACACGCCCCACACTATCCTGCCATCTCTGCATCACTGCTTTGTGCCGGGTGTAAAACCGCACGCCTTCCGGGCCATACACGTGATGATCACCGAACAGGCTACGTTTCCAGCCGCCGAAACTATTGAACGTCATCGGCACCGGCAGCGGCACATTGACGCCGACCATCCCGACTTGAATGTTGCGTATGAATTCGCGAGCCACACCGCCATCGCGCGTGTACACCGCAACACCATTACCATATTCGTGGCTATTGGCATCGCCGCAAGTTTGTTGCCGACATTGCCCACCGCCACCGCCACCGAGGTCGCCATGCAGCGCTCACCAGCCGACCGCATCGGGCAGGGTCTTGCCGTGTTCGCGCACCAGGCACTCGGCCAGATTGATGCGCCCGCCGATCCAGTGGGCGACTTCGTAGAGACTGCCCGCAGCAGCGGCTCTGGGCGATTCACTGAGAACTTGATTCATTTGACAGCCTCGCGCATGGGATTGTTCGGATGGGTGGTCCAGTTGGCGAATTGTCCACTCACCTGCTTGCCGGTGCGGGTATCGGTTGCGCCTGCCGGGAGCGCATGCATGGTGATGCAATCGGGCACCGGGCAAATCGACACACACAGATTGCAGCCGACGCATTCGTCGTCTTTGACCTCAAAAAAGCGCGCGCCGTTCTTGGTGGCGGTGATCGCCTGATGTGCAGTGTCTTCACATACGACGTGACAACGGCCGCACTGAATGCACAAGTCCTGGTTGATGAAAGCCTTCTCGATGTGATTGAGATTGAGGTGCTGCCAGTTGACGACTGTCGGCACGGCCTTGCCCTGAAAATCGGTGATGGATTTATAGCCATGCTCATCCATGAAATTAGACAAGCCATCGGTCAGGTCCTTGATGATCTTGAAACCGTATACCATCGCCGCTGTGCACACCTGCACGTTGCCCGCGCCGAGCGCAATGAATTCGGCCGCGTCGCGCCAGGTGGTGATGCCGCCGATGCCCGAGATCGGCATGCCGTGAGTTTCCGGGTCGCGCGCGATCTCGCCGACCATGTTCAGCGCGACCGGTTTCACCGCATAGCCGCAGTAGCCGCCGTGCGAGCCGCGCCCGTCGGTGCTGGGGGTCATGGTCATGCGCTCAAGGTCGACACCCATGATGGAGTTGATGGTGTTGATGAGTGACACCGCATCGGCACCACCTTTTTTGGCAGCACGCGCGGGATGGCGGATGTCGGTGATGTTGGGTGTGAGCTTCACGATGATCGGCAGCTTCGAATACTGCTTGCACCAGCGTGCGACCATTTCGATGTATTCGGGCACCTGTCCCACGGCTGAGCCCATGCCGCGCTCGCTCATGCCATGCGGGCAACCGAAATTGAGTTCAACACCGTCGCAGCCGGTGTCCTCGACCATCGGCAAAATATTGCGCCACGCGTCTTCGGTGCAGGGCACCATGATCGACGCGACAACGGCGCGATCCGGCCAGTCGCGTTTGACGCGGCGCATTTCATCGAGGTTCTGCTGCAGCGGACGGTCGGAAATCAGCTCGATATTGTTGAAGCCGATCACGCGGCGGTCCTGCGAGAGCAGGGCCGCGTAGCGCGGACCGTTGACGTTGACAATCGGTGGATCTTCGCCAACAGTCTTCCACACCACGCCGCCCCAGCCTGCCTCGAACGCACGCACGACGTTATATTCCTTGTCGGTCGGCGGGGCGGAGGCTAGCCAGAACGGGTTGGGGCTTTTGATGCCTAGGAAGGTGGAGGTAAGGTCAGCCATTGTTGGTGCTCCTGATGCTGATTTTCGTCGTCCCAGCGCAGGCTGGGACCCAGTCCATCGTTTGCTTGAGATACGTCGGACTGGATTCCAGCCTACGCTGGAATGACGGTACTTGATTAGTCGTTTGTCGCATTGAGATGCGTTTACCCACGCAGCACCCTATCAATCGAAATCGCCGCCCGCTTGCCATGCTCAACCGCCTCAACAGTCAAATCACGCCCCCCAAACCGGCAATCCCCACCCGCCCACACCTTGGCGTGCGACGTATGGCCTTCATCGTCGGTACTAATACGTCCATTCTTCAATTCGATTGCAACACCCGTCGATGCAGCCTCAAACGTCTGCCCAATCGCCTTGAACACCATATCCGCAGGCAGAGTGAAGTGTTCACCAGTCTCGACCAGTTTGCCGTCCTGCAAATGTGTGTAGGCAAAGCGCATGCCGCGCACCTGACCATCGTCGGCCAGCACTTCCTTCGGTGCTGCCCAGTGCTTGATCTTCACGCCGTTCTTCTTGGCCCAGTTTTGTTCATGGTCGGAGGCACCCATCGCCTCTTCGCCACGACGATAGACAATGGTGACGTCTTCGGCACCGAGTTTTCTGGATTGCACAGCGGCGTCGACAGCGGTCATGCCGCCGCCAATGACGACAACCTGGCGGCCGATGGGCACGCTGGCAACATCGGCTGCCTGGCGCAGTTCGGCAATAAAGGCGACCGCGTCACGTAATCCTGCAGCTTCCGGCTCGGTAATGCCGATGGCGTTGACCCCCGCCAGCCCTATGCCCAGAAAGACCGCATCATAATCGCGCAGCAGATTGTCGAGCACGATGTCGCGGCCCAACAACTTGCCAGCATGAACATCGATGCCACCGATCGTGAGCAGCCACTCGATTTCCTTCTGCGCGAAGCCATCAACCGTTTTGTAAGTGGCAAGTCCGTATTCGTTCAGGCCGCCAGGCTTGGCATTGGCATCGAACATTGCGACGGCGTGACCGAGCATGGCGAGGCGATGCGCGCACGAAAGTCCGGCGGGACCGGCGCCGACCACAGCGATGCGTTTTCCACTGGATGCCGCACGGCTGAACAAGGGCGCACCTGGCTTGGCAAAGTAGCCATCGGTAGCGAAGCGTTGTAGCAAGCCGATCTCTACCGGCTTGTCTTCGTTGGTATTGCGAACGCACGCCTGCTCGCACAACACCTCGGTCGGGCAGACACGCGCGCACATACCGCCGAGAATGTTCTCCTCGAGGATCGCTTTCGCTGCGCCGCGAATATTGTCCTGCGCGATGCGCTGGATGAAGGTCGGAATGTCGATGCCGGTCGGGCAAGCGGTGGTGCAGGGCGCGTCATAGCAGTAATAGCAACGGTCAGCTTCGATGACGGCCTGCACGCGATTCAACGGCGCATGCGAATCGCTGAAGTTTTTCGCGTACTGGTCCTTGCTCAATCGTCCGGCGCAAATACCGCTGGTCGTGCTTTTGTTATCCATTGATTGCTTCTCCCGCGTGAGGAAAATTCTACATCTTCAGATGCTGTAATTTCTGCTGCGGATGTCTCGCTAGCTGTTTTGAGACCAACTGTATTTTCCCGACTTTAATCGTATCAGGTAAGTTTTACTAACTGGTAAGTTTTTCACGGTGTAACTATGGATACAAAGGCGGCACCGACGACTGCGAGCATGGAGTATCGATTTTGAGGGGCCGAGTTAGCTCGTGACTAGCGCCACAGCGCGTTCATTTTTGCGGCCAGATCAACACGCACTGAAATGGCGGTGTTGACGTCCGAACCAGACTCACTGCCGCAGGCCAGCGGCCACGTCCGCTCTTCAAACAGCGGCAAGATCGCTTCCGGAATGAACCGGCTGCGCAGTGCGTAGACATGGCGGTCACCCATGCTTGACTGTTGGTGTACGTAAAAACGCTGCGGCACCATCAGGTTGAGCTCGTCTTTGGCGCGCGTCATGGCCACGTATAGCAGCCGCCGCTCCTCTTCCAGCTCTTCGCTGGTGCCGGTGCCCAGGTCAGAGGGAATGCAGCCGTCCACCAGATTCAGTATGTGTACTGACTTCCACTCCTGTCCCTTGGCAGAGTGAATGGTGGAGAGGATCACATAGTCCTCATCCTTGTGGGGTACCCCGGAGTGATCGCTGGTCGCGCTCGGCGGGTCCAGAGTCAGCTCGGTCAGGAATCGCTCGCGGCTGGGGAAGGTCGCCGCGATGGCCTTGAGTTGTGCGATATCGCCTTTGCGCGCGTGCGCGTCGTCGTAAAGGCGGTCAAGATGCGGCGCGAACCAGTCGGCCGCAAGCGCCATGTCGGCGGGCCAAACGGCGCGCGCATTGCGCAATTGCAGATAAGTAGCAAGAAACGTCGCCCAATCTTCCGATGCGGCCGCAGGCGGGCGAAACGCACGAATTGCAGCCTCGGCATCTGGTTCCGCCTCCATCGCATCGAGCAAACGCGTGGCGGTGACCGGGCCGATGCCGGGCAACAATTGCAATGCACGGAATCCCGATACTCGCCCGCGCGGATTTTCTGCCCAGCGCAACAACGCCAGCAAATCCTTGACATGCCCGGCCTCGAGGAACTTGAGCCCACCGAACTTTACGAACGGAATATTGCGGCGGGTGAGTTCCAGTTCCAATGCTGCGCTATGGCTGGAGGTGCGAAACAATACCGCCTGCGATTTCAGCGTCATGCCGCCTTCGCGGTTTTCGAGTATCTGTGCGGCGACGCAGCGCGCCTGATCGGCTTCGTCCCTCACGGTCGTGAGGGTCGGCTTCGACGATGAAATACGTTCCGTCCACAGGTTCTTGGTGAAACGCTCTTTGGCGAGGCCGATGACGGCGTTGGATGCATCGAGAATCGGCTTGGTCGAGCGGTAATTGCGGTCCAAGGTGACGACGTGAGCGCGTTCTGCAAACTGCGAGGGGAAGTCGAGAATATTGCGCACCGTTGCGGCGCGAAATGAGTAGATCGATTGCGCATCGTCACCGACCACTGTCAGGCCTTGGCCGCCGGGCTTCATCCCCGTCAGGATGGCGGACTGCAGAAGGTTGGTGTCCTGATATTCGTCGACCAGGATCAGATCAAAACGATTGCCTATTTCCAGCGCCAATTCGCCGTCGGCCACCATGTGCGCCCAGTACAGGAGCAGGTCGTCGTAATCGAGCACGTTCTGGCGCTGCTTTTCCTGTGTGTAAGCTGCAAACAGTTTCTTCAATTCCATGTCCCATTCGGCGCACCACGGAAACGTCGATTTGAGTACATCGGCCAGTGTGCTTCGACTGTTCACCACACGCGAATAGATGGCGAGGCAGGTAGCTTTGGTCGGGAAGCGCCGCTTGTTGTTTTCCAGCGCCAGGTCGTGGCGTACCAGGCCCATCAGGTCTTCCGAATCCCCGCGATCCTGGATGGTGAAGGACTCGTGCAGGCCGATGCGCTCCGCGTACTCGCGCAGCAGCCGTGCGCCGACGCTGTGGAACGTCCCTGCCCACGGCATCGACAGCGGCGTCTGGTCAGCGGTGTTGCCGAGGATGGTGTTGAGAATCCGTCCGGTGCGGCGCTCCATTTCCACTGCCGAGCGTCGCGAAAACGTGAGCAGCAGCAGCCGAAATGGATCCGCGCCATTTCGTACCGCATGGGCAACGCGATAGGCGAGGGTATTGGTTTTGCCGGATCCGGCACCGGCGATGACCAGCAGCGCGCCGGGTGCCGACTGCCGCGTATGGCCCGGCACGATGCCGAATTCGACTGCGGCGCGCTGCTGGCTATTCAGCGCTGCCAGATAATCGGTCGGCGTGGCCCGCTTCGAGGGACGCTCGATCAAGGTGGTTTCCAATGGGTTTGCCTCGATGGTTAACAGCTGTAATTAAATACAGTATATCAATCTCGGCAAGTGATTTTTGCCTTTATCGCTGCCGTGTTTGTCGCTGTCATTCTCGGTCGGCCCGCAACGGAGATTCCAACGATAAAATACAATCTCCCAAAAAGCGGCACGTGCGGCGAGACGGCACCGCCGTTGCGTTGAGACGATCGCTCCACCTGAAGATGTTTCCAATTCCAAACAATGAGAGTAGCCACGCAATGAAACTCGCCTCAATTTTAATCGCCGCCATTTGGCTGGTCTTTCTGGGTCTCCATGGTCCGCTGGCTGCGGATACGGCCATCTACCAATACAGCAGACCGAGCGCCGATGGTATCGGCAAATCTTACTTGGGCCGGGAAATTGCAGGTGTCATGGGCTGGCAGGCTGCCAATTGGCTGGAGCGTCCCGAACGGTCGAAGGAAGAGCGTCCGGACCTGTTGCTCGCAGAATTGCAATTGAAGCCAGGGATGGTCGTCGCAGACATCGGTGCCGGTTCGGGGTATCACTCCCGGCGCATGGCCGATGTCGTCGGCAGGACGGGTAAGGTCTATGCGGTGGATGTGCAACCGCAGATGGTGCAGATGTTGTCCGCGATCGCGCGCGAAGAGCGCTACAGCAACGTGAAGCCAATTTTGTCGACTGTGGACGATGTCAAACTGCCTGCGGGTTCGGTCGATCTGGCCATCATGGTCGACGTTTATCATGAGTTGGAGTTTCCGCTTGAAGTACTGCAGTCCATTGTCAAGTCGCTAAAACCCGGCGGGCGCGTGGTGTTTGTGGAGTATCGGGCCGAAGATGCCAATGTGCCCATCAAGGCACTGCACAAAATGAGCGAGGCGCAAGTGCGGCGAGAAGCTGCGCGGGTGCCACTGGAGTGGGAGCGGACATCGAAGGTGCTGCCGTGGCAGCATATTGTGATTTTCAGGAAAGCCGCGAAGTAGAAAGGCCACAACCTCGCGCCTCCAGATTGGAGAAGCGTGAAAATTGGTGCCGCATCTGTTTTACAGTGCAACACCATCGTAGCCACTTTGCTCTCTACCGTTCCGGTTAACAAACCCACAAAAACATGACTAATCCCGCTCTCGCATCCTTCATCTCACAAGCCACCCTGCAGATTCGTGATCGCGCCGACCCGGCGGACTGCGTGCTCGCGTTAGCACCCTTGATGCTCGATCTCATCGAGAGCGCGAAGGCGTTTCTTGAGCCGCAACACTTTCGCAGTGACCCGGACGGCTACTCGCGCAACCTTGTTTACGATGCACCGGATGCCGGTCTGTCGCTCTACGCATTGGTCTGGCTTCCAGGGCAATGGACGCCGATCCACGACCATGGCAGCTGGGGAGTCGTCGGCGTTTTGGAAGGGGTGCTGGAGGAGCGCAATTACGTCCGCGAATCGCCTGACCGTGGCGCTGACGAAGGTATCGAGCTATTGCGCGGCGGCGTCACGTTGCTGGCGCGCGGTGCAGTCACCACCTTCGTGCCAAACCCGGACCAGATCCATGTCACCGGGGTGCCAGTCGAGCGATCCCGCGCGGTCAGTCTTCATTTGTATGGCCGCACCATGAACAGTTTTAATACCTACGATTTGGCTGCGGGTACGCGGCAACGCATCAATGTGGAACATAACGAGAGTTGAGCGGCATCGAAGCGGACGCGCCGTTCACGAATCCGCAGAACGCCGTTCGGCGCTCTTTCTGGCGAATTTATGCTGCAAACGCCGCGCCAGTGCTTGAGTTTCATGTGTCGATCAAGCACTCATTGCTTCACCCTCGTTCCCTCCATGCGCCAATTTACTTCCACGTCTTGCCACCATCAAATGAAAACGCCTGCTGCCATTTGACATGGTCGGCGTCAACGTGGGTCCAGGTAAAGCGCACGCGCAATGTCTTGCCTTCGATCACTTCATCGGCTTCGAAAATGCCTACGCGCTTGTCGAATTTGCCCACGACCGGCGCCGTCAGTTGATTGGTTCGCGCGCGAATTGGCGCGCCTGGATCTGGCGTTTGAAATCGTGAAGCGGAAGCAATTGAAGATACTGCTGGTGGCGCATTTGCGCGCGCTGCTGGAAGCGCACGGTAGGTGAGTCTGCTGGCTACGCCTCCAAACACCTCACGCGTCTATCGCGCCGATCATCACGCCCACATGCGCGCCGACGCTTCTTGCCAGCGCGCCCAGTGCATACCCGCCCTCAAGCGTGGATATGATGCGGCCCCCGGCGTGTCGATTGGCCACGTCAAGGATGCGCGCGGTGAGCCATGCGTAGTCGCCATCCATCCAGCCTAGATTGGCCATTTCGTCTTCGCGATGGGCGTCGAATCCGGCGGAGATGTAAATGAGCTCCGGACGGAAATCGTTTAGCGCGGGAAGCCACTTTTCTTCAACCGCTTTGCGCATCGCCTCGCCACCTGTGCGAGGCGCAAGCGGTATATTAAGCATGTTGGCGCCCTTGGGAATTTGGCCCAGAAAGGGATAAAGCGCATGCTGAAAGGTCGATACCATCAGCACTTCTTCGTCGCCGGCGAAGATATCCTCGCTGCCGTTGCCGTGATGCACGTCGAAGTCGACGAGGGCAATGCGGCTGATGCCATGGTGGCGCTGGGCATGGCGGATGCCGACGGCGACGTTATTGTAAAAACAGAAGCCCATCGCAGCGTCCCTCGTGGCGTGATGCCCCGGCGGACGTACCGCACAGAACGCCCGACCTACCTCGCCAGTGATCACCAGATCGGTTGCGAGTACAGCGGCGCCAGCGGCGTGGCGCGCAGCGATCAGCGACGACGGATTCATGCGTGTGTCGGGATCGACTTGTGCATAACCCGTCGCCGGGACCATCGCCGCGAGTTCCGCGAGGTGGCGGGCGCTGTGCGCACGCAGTAGCTGTTGTTGCGTCACTTGAGGCGCCTCATAGCACGGCATGAGCCCAAGCAATCCACGCGAAACAAGGTAATCGTTGATTACCTCAAGGCGTGCAGGACACTCCGGGTGGTCCACGCCCATCTCGTGTTTGAAGAACGAGGGGTGGGTAATGTAGGCGGTGATGGACATGTTTAACGCGGAAGGAAACGCCTGCATGCCAGCACGCAGCCTTTCAGTGCGTGTCCTGGTTGGTGGGCAGTTTGCTTCGGACCAATCGCGTCTTTATTTCCAGGGCGTGACCGGCGGAATGGCGCAGGGACCCGGTTCCTCGACGGTCTTGAAATCGGCGGGTGCCGCAATTTCCAGATACTCCATGTCTTCGGAGTAGTCGAAGAGGTAGTGAATGATGCCGGGACGTTGATGCACACAATCACCTGCAGCTACCAATGTCTCTTCGGTGCCGTACATGAAGCGCGCCCAACCCTTGAGCATGTATACAATGTGAAAATCTGCCACGTGATGGTGCCAGCCGGTACCGTCTTTTGGTGCGTTTTTAGCCTTCACCAGTTGTGCAACGACTTTGCCGCCGGTCGCCTTGGCGATGCCAAGGTCACGGTAGAGAAAAAAATCGCGTAATCCCTCGGCTTCAAATTGGGTGTCGTCCGGTTTGACGTGTGAAAAGCTGTTGCCTGCTTGATCTGGCATGGTGTCCTCGCTGGTAGATGATTCGCTATAGACGGAGCATGAATTGTTCCGTCGAAGCGCGCAACTTTTGTAGAACGAGGAGGCATGGGCCTCCCAGACCAATAAAGCCTGAAACGCCGCGTCTACAATGGGCTTACGGGTTTAACCATCAATTGATTGTCGATCGCCGCCACGCCCGGAACGCGGCCTACGACATCCTTGACGCGATCCAAGTTGGCCGCTGAAGTGACCTGACCGGTGAGGCGCACACTACCGTTAACCACGTCGACCAGAATGGTCTGTGTCTTTAGCTCGGAATCCAGCTCAAGCGCGGCTTTCACCCGCATGTTGATTTCCTGGTCAATCGCTGCCTGGCGACCGGCGGTTGCTTGCGCAATCACGATGTTGGAGCCTATACCCTGTGCGAAAACGTTGATTGTCGGCAAGGCTAACGCCAAGACGAGCATTGGTGCAAAAAGGCGCTTGTTCATGTATGACTCCAACAGGAATGGATGCCAAATCGGCACCCGTTTAACATAACCGGCGCCGGTCAACCCGATAAGTGGAGACTCGCCTAAGCGCATGTGGGACTAAGCTGACAGGTTCTTGTGCGCTAGCGGGATTTGCAGAGGTGATTTCCAGCTCCGGTCCGGATCGAGCGCAGCCCATTTGCGAGCTGAATACATCGGTTGACATTCGGACGACAATTTGGCACCCGGGTTGCACACTCGTTGGTTCATGCCGCATTGACGCGGCATGAACCAACATGGTCACGCGGGCTGCGAAATTTCCGACAGCGCTTCTCCAGCAACTTTCATATCTGCATTCTCAACCGCAAAATCACCCAGCGCGACGATGCCTACCAGACGTTTTGCAGAATTGACGACAGGCAGCCGACGAATCTGGTGTTCGCTCATCAGCTTGGCAGCATCGGCGACTGAATCATCTTCAAACGCCCAGATGATCCCTTCACTCATGACTTCACGGACTTTGGTGGACGATGCCTTTCCAGCAGCGACCCCACGTATGGTGATGTCACGATCTGATATCGAGCCGATCATGCGATCATTTTCTTCAACCGGCAGCATGCCGAAGTCGCCGCTCTGCATTTTTTGCGCAGCTTCTTCTATGGTGTCGTCCGGCCCGATAACCTGTACATCCGTACTCATCAGTTCCTTAAGTTTTTGCATTTCTGTCTCCTTGTTGTAGTGTCGATAAACCCAGTTGCTGTTAGCTGATTTCCGTCCGAATGGCGGTCTTTCGGTGTGCTTTCGAAAACAAAATTCAAGCCAAACCGATTTCAGCTTTTCACCGATTTGTTGGACACCAGTCATCTGCGCTTTCTGTCGTAGGACAATTGCGAATAGGCTGTGCGCTGATGTTTTGATCGCTATGGCCGATGCTAGACTGCGATGCCTTCACTGCCGCGACAGC
>Ga0105044_10012418_pt1 | contig 11578 bp, 12 predicted proteins | sample MAT01_FD_78092 | JGI IMG/M metagenome (GOLD analysis project Ga0105044, IMG submission 78092) | Freshwater microbial communities from Lake Fryxell liftoff mats and glacier meltwater in Antarctica - MAT-01 | ecosystem: Environmental > Aquatic > Freshwater > Ice > Liftoff microbial mat | place...
GTTGGGCCGTGTTTGAATCTAAAACCCCAGGGTAGCTCGTGCCTCGCAACCCTGGGCTGACGGATGGAGCACCTTCGGCGCTCATGGCGCTTTCAGGCAATCCGACTGTGGAAATCGTATTAGCCGGTGGCGTCAGCCACCGGACCTCACAGGAAACGGGTTCCGCCCCGGCAGGGGCGGGGGGGAGTTCCGCCGCCCCTACCGGGGCGCAGTCACCTGGTGATTCGGTTCCGGTGGCTGACGCCACCGGCTAATTTCCGGGAAGCCTCCGGCTCCAAAGAAGGCCCGGTTTTCGAAAGTGTTCGGTATCATACCGCCTCTCGGAAATAGAGAGACGGCCACTGTTGTGGCCGGGGTCAGTGACCCCGGCCACAGCCTGACCCCGGCTACAGCCTGACCCCGGCCACAGCCTGATCCCGGCCACAGCCTGACCCCGGCCACAGACCGGCAGCCGCAGTCCGATTGTTTCCGCGAGATGGGATCACTTCCGCTTACGCGCACGGCGAGTCAGCGATCCTTCACTCCGTCGGGTCCGCAGACTCCCCGACTCCGTTCAGGATGACGACCGGTTTTTTTCCGACGGACCCCGCACCAGCGCGGCACGCATGACCTCCAGCGGAGGCGGGCGATGGAACCAGTGCTCGAAAGCCAGCGCGCCTTGATGGAGCAGCATCGAGAGGCCATTCGCTGAGCGCGCTCCGGCGGCGTCCGCGGCGACCATGAGCGGGGTGCGCGCGGCGGTGTAGATGGTGTCGTAAAGGAGATGCCGCGCCAGGAGCAGCGCGGCAGGAATGGGAGACGGATCGCCGGTCTTCATGCCGAGTGCCGAGCAGTTCACGACGAGGTCCGAAACCCCGAGCGCGTGCGCGAGCGCGTCGTCTTCCCATGGCCCGATGGCCAGGCGCTCGCGCGGGTAAAAGGCGGCGATGGCGTCATGGAGCGGCTGAAGTTTTCCGACGCTGCGATTGATCAGCGTGAGTCCGCGTGCGCCCGCGGATGCACACTGCATCGCAGCGGCGCGGCCCGCGCCGCCGCCCGCGCCGAGAACGAGGACGCGCACGCCGGCCAACTCCACGCCGAGCTGCTCGCGCACCGCGCGCGCAAGGCCGGGGCCGTCCGTGCTGAAGCCGCGCAGCCTTCCATCCGCGTCGATCACGATGGTGTTCACGCCGCCCGCGCGCGTGGCGTTTTCATCCGCCTCATCCACCGCGGCGAGCGCGGCGGCCTTGTGCGGAATCGTGCAGTTCACGCCGATGAATCCTTTGCCCGCCAGCATCCGCAGCGCATCGCCGAACTCGTCCGGGCGCACATGCAGCCGGCAATAGCGCGCCGCGATGCCGCACTCCGCCAGCGCCGCATTATGCATCTGCGGTGAGGCGGAATGCGCCACTGGATCGCCCAGGACCGCCAGTCGCAGCGGCACCGGTTCGCCCCCTGTCACCGCCTCCCACACCTCCAAATCCGCCAGCGTATAGACGTCCTTCAAGCCGCCGCGTAGATGGCTGGCCGATAGCGGGGTTCGGGGATCCGTTTACCCCGCGCCCGCGCGGTCTTCAACCACGCCTCTTTGGCCAGAAGCACTTCGCGGAGCGCTGCCTCCGGAGTAGCTCCGAAAGCCGAGCACGATTTCAAATCGGGGATATCGGCGATGTAGCCGCCGTCGTCGTCGCTGAAAAAGACGTTGATGTGGTAGTTGCTCATGGTTGGTCTTCGAGGCGCAGATTAAATTCTTCGATGTCGCGCAAAAACTGCCGGACTTGGTAGGGCTTCGCCTTGCCGCTCGCGTTTTGCAAGTTCAACGGACGATCCGCCGCAGCGTGAACAAAAATGTGGTGACTGCCGCTCACACGATCCAAGCGGTATCCAAAGGCGAGCGCGAGACTGCACAGTTCGGCGAAGCGCAGATTCTTTCCACCCGCGAGCGCCTTCTGCAGCAGCTTCCGCTTTTTCATTCTGCGAACTGCTGCCGCGTCCGCTCGATCCGCGCGAGTACCCGCGCTTTCCCGAGCACCTCGAGCATGTGGTAAAGACTCGGCCCCACGCTCCGCCCGCTCACCGCCACGCGCGCGGGGTGGATGAACTCAGCCGGCTTCACCCCGAGCGTCGCCGCGAGTTCCTTGAGCTTCGCCTCGAGCGTCGCGGCGTCGAAAATCTCCACCGCCGCGTAGCACTCCGTGAGCTGCGCCAGGCGGTCGAGAGCGCCGGGTTTGCGGAGTGTCTTTTCCACGGCAGCGGGATCGTAGGGAAAGTCTTCGGTGGCGAAGAAGGCGACGCGTTCCGGCACTTCGCGCAGATCCGTGACCTTCATCTTTTCCAGCGCGAGGACGGCGTCGAGCTGGTCGTCGGGCAAGGCTACGCCTGCTTTCCCGAGCCACGGGGCGGCGAGTTCGCGGTAGCGCTCCATCGGCATCTGCGCGAGATACTGCGCGTTGAACCAGTCGCACTTCGCGAGGTCAAAGTGCGCGCCTTTGCGGTTCACGTTCGCGAGATCGAAGCGCGCGACGATCTCCTCGCGTGGCATCACCTCGCGGTCGTCCTTTGGCGACCAGCCGAGCAGGCAGAAATAATTCAGCACCGCCTCCGGCACATAGCCGGTTTCGAGATAGCTGGTGATGCTCGCGCCCGTGTCCCGCTTGCTCATCTTCGAGCCGTCCCTGTTCAAAATGAGCGGGATGTGCCCGAAGCGCGGCGGCTCCACCCCGAGCGCCTGGTAGAGCTCGAGATGCTTCGCCGTATTGGAAAGGTGATCCTCGCCGCGGATGACGTGCGTGATCCGCATGTCGATGTCATCGACCACATTGACGAAATGGAAAATCCACCCGCCATCCGCGCGGCGGATGGTCATGTCGCTTTCGAGCTCGCCCTCGCGGTTTTGCGACCTGCTGCGATCCACCTCGATCCGTCCGCACACGAGATCGTCGAACGCCAGCGGCAGCCGCGGCAGCCGGAAACGAAGCGCCCCGTTTTCATCCGCATAGACCCGCCCCGCGCCGATGAGCTGGTCCGCAGAGCGCTGATACACGGCCTCGCGCTCGCTCTGGAAATACGGCCCATGCGGCCCGCCGACCTCGGGACCTTCGTCCCAATCCAGCCCCAGCCAGCGCAAGCCGTCGTAGATCACCTGCACCGCCGCTTCGTTGTGGCGGGCGCGATCCGTATCCTCGATTCGCAAGATGAATTTTCCCCCGTGATGCCGCGCAAACAGCCAATTGAACAGCGCCGTGCGCGCGCCGCCGACATGCAGGGAGCCGGTGGGAGACGGGGCGAAACGGACGCGAACTTCGGGATTCATAAAATGGGCGGCAAAGGTGGCAGCGAAAGCTCAAGGCTCAAAGTTCAAAGCTCAAATTCTTGCCGCCGCGCACTGGGAAGGGTGAGCGAAACTCACGGTGTCATCCTGGGCGGAGTTCCGTGCGGGCGCAGGCGGGGCGGAACGCAGTCGAAGGATCCCGGCGGTGCGTTGACGCGCTGCGCCCAATCGGACCGCCCAGGTCCTTCGACTCCGCTCCTCCATCGAGGGGATTCCGCGTCCTTTGCGCTTTGAGCTTTGAGCTTTGCGCCTTCCTTGGATAAAGCTCCCCACCCAAACCATGAACCTCTCCAAACTCCTCCCCACCCTCGCCCTCATCCTCGTCTCCTCATTTTCCAGCCGCGCCGATGACTGGAAGCCGGAGGACGGTTTCACCAGCCTTTTCAATGGGAAGGATCTCAGCGGGTGGCACTACAAAGCTGAGCCCGATCTCGGCGAGAAGACCGCGGCGACCGACGGTCGCTACACCGCGAAGGACGGCATCCTCACCGTCAACCCGCAGGACGAAGCCAAAGGACCGCGCCTTCGCCAGCTCTGGACGCTGCGCGAATTCCCCAAAGACTTTGTGCTCAAGCTGGAATTCCGCGCCGCGGTGAATGCGGACAGCGGCATCTTCCTCCGCGCTCCGCAGCTCCAGTGCCGCGACTACCTCGTGGCCGGCCCGTACAAGGAGCTGAAAGCCTACAAGCCGCAGGAGTGGAACGTGATCGAAGTCACGGTCAAAGACGGCGTCGCCACCTGCACCTGCAACGGCGAAACCCTCGAAGCCGCGCTCAAGCTTCCGGCCACCGGTCCCGTCGGCCTCGAAGCCGACCGCGGGACCATGGAATACCGGCACATTCAGCTCAAAGAGCTGCCGTAGATCTAGCCGGGGTTTGTCCCAGAACTGATCCGCTGGGAAAACGCGGCCCATCTTGCACCGGGGCTTGCGCGCGATACTCTGCGCGCCATGTCTTCCCCGCTCCGCCGGCTCGCGCCGGCATTTTTCGTCGCCGCCTGCGCGGCCTTTTCCCACGCCGCCGAGATCGCCCCAGCTTCCGCAAAGACCGGCCTCAAAGGCCCGGAACGCGTCGCCGCACCGGCCCAGCGCCCGGCGTCGGACGATCCGCTCAAGGCGATGAAACTTTTCCGCCCCGCGGAGGGGATCACGGTCGATCTTTTCGCCGCGGAGCCGATGCTCGGAAACCCCGTGGCCATCTGTCTGGACAACGAGGGCCGCGTCTTCGTCTCCGAGACCTATCGCTACCGGACGAGCACGCTCGATATCCGGCACTACATGTTCATGCTGGAGGATGATCTGGCGAGCCGGACGATCGAGGACCGGGAGGCGCAGATGAAAAAGCACTTCCCCGGCGACTGGCAGCAGCTCGGCATCGAGACCGAGGTCATCCGTGTGGTCGAAGACCGGGATCGCAACGGCAAGGCGGATTTCTCCGCTGTCTATGCGTCCGGTTTCAACACGCTGCTCGATGGCATCGCCTCCGGCGTGCTGGCGCATCATGGGAGCGTGTGGTTCACGAATATGCCGAGTCTGTGGAAGCTCGACGGCATGGACCAAGCCGGGCGCGCGGAGAAGCGCGAAGAGGTCAGCCGCGGGTATGGAGTGCGCTTCAGTTTCACCGGCCACGACATGCACGGCCTCATCATCGGCCCGGATGAGCGGCTTTATTTTTCCTTTGGCGACCGCGGTGCAAACGTGAAGACGAAGGAAGGCGCGACGCTCGCTTTCCCGGATGAAGGCGCGGTCTTTCGCTGCGAGCTGGACGGCTCGCACATGGAGGTGGTCTGCCGCGGCCTGCGCAATCCGCAGGAGCTGGCGTTCGATAAGTTTGGCAATCTTTTCACCGGCGACAACGACTCCGACCAGGGTGACCGGGAGCGCTGGGAATACCTCGTGGAAGGCGGCGACTACGGCTGGCGCGTGGGCTGGCAGCACCCGCCGCTGGGCAAGGAGTTTAACCCGTGGCTGGCGGAGAAGCTGTGGCTGCCTTGGTTTGAGGGCCAGGCGGCGTACATCCTGCCGGCCATCGCCAATATCCCCGACGGCCCGTCGGGGCTGGCCTACAATCCCGGCACCGGACTGCCCCTCCGATTTGAGGACAATTTTTTCCTCTGCGGATTCAAAGGCAGCTCGGCAAGGAGCAATATTTCCACGTGGAAGTCGCGGCCCTTTCGCGCGTCGTTCCGGCTCGACGATGAGGAGGTCTTCCTCGGCAACGTCCAGGCGACCGACATCGCCTTCGGCCCGGACAGCAAGCTCTACATCAGCGAATGGGGCGAGGGCTGGGAAGGCACCGCGCGCGGTCGCATCTTCCGCGCGTGGGACCCGGTCGCGATCAACGATCCGCAGGTCGAAGAAGTGCGGCTGCTCCTCGCCGAGGGCTTCAAACAAAAAGTCCCCGTCGAGCTGCGTCCGCTGCTCCGGCACAAGGACCAGCGCGTGCGGCTGGAAGCGCAGTGGGAATTCGCGACGCGACCCCAGGGCGAGAGCGAGTTGGTGGATGCGGCCGCCAGCGGCCCCACGGACGCACCCGAACCGCAGCTCGCGCGGCTCCACGGCATCTGGGGACTCGGCAGCATCGCCCGCCGGGCGGAATACACGACGCCCGGGGCCGCCGCCAGGATCCTCGCGCCGCTCCTGCCGCTGCTCGAAGACGGGGACGAGGAAGTGCGCGCGCAGACGGCGAAAGTGCTGGGCGAAAACCGCGTCGCCGCGGCTTACGACGGCCTGATGAAAACCCTGCGCGATCCCAAGGAACGCGTGAGCTTTTTCTCGGCCATGGCGCTGGCCCGGCTCGGGCGCAAAGAATGCGTGCCGCAGGTCCTGCTCATGGTCCGCGAACACGCCGCCACCCAGCCCTTCCTCCGCCACGCCTACGTCATGGCACTCGTCGGCGCGAACGACCTGCCCGCGCTCCAGGCCGCGGCGAAACATCAGGACTCGCACATCCGCATGGCCGCGCTCCTCGCCATGCGCCGGATGGAGCGTCCGGAGATCGCGCAGTTTCTCGCCGACGAAGATCCGCTCCTCGTCATCGAAGCCGCCCGCGCCATCAATGACGTGCCGATCGCCCCCGCGCTCCCGCAGCTCGCCGCGCTCGCGGCCACGCCCACCGCGAACGCCCAGCTCACCGTGCGCGCCCTCAATGCCAGCTTCCGCACCGGCACCGCGGCCGGCGCGCAGGCGCTCGCCGGCTTCGCCGCGAAAGATGGCGCCTCCGAGTCCCTCCGCGTCGAGTCCCTCAAGCTCCTCGCCTCGTGGCCGCAGCCCCCCGCGCGCGACCGCGTGACCGGCAATTTCTCCCCCCTCCCCGCGCGCGACGCCGCGCCTGCCGCCGCCGCCCTCCGCACCGCTCTCCCGCAGCTCCTCGCCGCGAAATCCGAACCGCTCGTCCTCGCCGCGCTCGACGCCGCGGCCGCGCTGCAAATGAAAGCCGACGGCGCCGCGGTCCTTGCGCTCATGGCAAAAAATGACGCCTCGCCGAAAATCCGCGGCAAGGCTCTCGAAACCCTCGCCGCCCTCGGCGACCCGAAACTCGCCGACGCCATCCAGCTCGCCCTCACCGACAAGGACGCCGCCCTCCGAGTGTCCGCCAGCGCCATGCTCGCCAAGCTCGATCCGGCCAAGGCCGCCGACCAGCTCGCCGCCGTCTTCGCGAAAGGCGCAATCCCGGAAAAGAAAGCCGTCCTCTCCGCTCTCGGCGGCATCCCCGGCCCCGCCGCCGACCGCGCCCTCACCGCCCTCCTCGACGATCTCCGCACCGGCAAAATCCCCGTGGAAACCCAGGTCGAGCTCCTCGAAGCCGCCGCCAAGCGCAAGGCACCGCAAGTCCAGGCAAAGCTCAAAGCCTACGCGGACGCCCTGCCGAAAGACAAACCGCTCGCCGCCTTTCAACCATGCCTCACCGGCGGCGACGCGGCCCTCGGCGAGACGATTTTCCGCGAGCACGCAGTGGCCGCCTGCCTGCGCTGCCACAAGCTCAAAGGCAGCGGCGGGGACGCCGGCCCCGACCTGACCGGCATCGGCGCAAAAAAGGACCGCGCCCACTTTCTCGAATCCATCATCCTGCCGAACGCGATGATCTCCGAAGGCTTCCAAATGGTGGTCATCACGCTGCAAAACGGCGACCTCCAGGCCGGCATGATCACGAGCGAAGACGCGGCGCAGCTCGTTCTCCAGATGCCCGGCACGCCGTCCGTCTCCGTGAAAAAAGCTGACATCAAATCCCGCGACGCCGCCCCGAGCGGCATGCCCCCCGGCATGGGCGACCTCCTCACCAAGCGCGAAATCCGCGACTTGGTGGAGTTCCTCGCGAGCTTGAAGGATTAGCCCATTCGCGCGCGATTATCCTAAGCGGAGATCGCGGTTGCGGATCCCAAGTCTGCGTAGGATTCTGCTTTTTATCCTGCGCCGCACCATGAAACCGCGCCTTTCCCGGCACGGAGATCTACCGGCACACGAAGGACTTCAACGCGAGCCTCGCCCACGAGCAGGCGACCGCCCTCGCGCAACGCCTCACCCGCGAATTTTCCGACGAACCCGCGCGCCTGTCCCACGCTTACGAACTCGTCCTCGGCCACCCCGCCGAGGCGGATGCAATCAAGGCTGCGGAGGACTATCTCGCGCAGGTGCATGCCGCCCTCAGCGAAACCAACCTCCCCGCCGAGCAACGCCCACCCGCCGCGCTGGCCAGCTTCTGCCGCGTGCTGCTCAGCTCGAACGAATTCGTCTTCCTGGAATGATGCCTCGCACGGAGTTCACCAAGTTCGCGGAGGTGTTAGAGCCGGATGTCGTCGGTGGATTCGAGGGTGCCGTTAATGAGTCGCTTGATGCCGTTTTTGAGGCTGACTTCACCGAAGTTGACGAGCAGGCCGAGCCTCTTCCCGGCGAGTCGAATCTGGGTCAGGACTTGTTTGGCGTGGACGGCGTGCAAGGCCTCCACGGATTTCAATTCGACGATCAATTTTTCCCCAACCAAGAGGTCTGCACGGAATCCCTCATCGAACTTGAGGCCATCGTAGATGATCGGGATCGGAACCTGCCGCTCAACTTGGACACCTTGCTTCCGCAACTCATGCGCGAGGATCACCTCGTAAACAGTTTCGAGAAGTCCCGGTCCCAGCTTCGTGTGAACTTTGAAAGCCGCATTCAGGACAATTGTGGCCAATTCATTTTCATTCATAGCCCCCCTCGAATCCCGCTTCCGCCCTATTTCCGTCAATCCCCTTCGTGAACTCCGTGAACTCCGTGCGAGGCCATAAAACCATGAATCACCCGTGCTGCACCCGCCGTCAGATGGTCCGCTCACTCGTCGCGGGTTCGATGCTTTTTCCCGGCATCGTGAACCAACTGCTCGCCGATGACGGGGCGTCCCTCGCATCGCGCGCATCGCATTTTCCGGGAAAGGCGAAGCGCGTGATCTTTCTCTACATGACCGGCGGGGTGTCGCACATGGAGTCATTCGACCCAAAGCCGCGGCTGAAGGCGGATGGCGGGAAACCGACCTCGGACAAACCCGGCGCGGCGCTCTATCTGCCGCCGCAGTGGGACTTCAAGCCGGGCGGGACTTGCGGCACGGAGGTGAGCGATCTTTTCCCGCACATCCGCGAGTGCATGGATGACATCTGCCTGATCCGCCCGATGCACGGCGATCACAACGACCACTTCCAGGCGACGCTCGGCATTCACACCGGCTCGGTGAGCGTGGCGCGGCCGAGCATCGGCTCGTGGGTGAGTTACGGGCTCGGGACGGGGAATCAGAATCTGCCGTCCTTCGTGGTGCTCGCGCCGGAGCTGCCGTACGCCGGGACGCAGGTTTTCAGCGCGGACTTTCTGCCCGGCGTGCATGCGGGCACGCGCGTGCTCGCGGGTGCGGACCCGATCCCGAATCTCAACCGGCGCTCGCCGTCGGCTTCGATCATGAACGGCTGACCTTCCGGCAGGCGGGTCGGGATTTCCGCCTGACGGATGTCTCGGGACACGTGGTGAAAGCGATTCTCGCGTGACGGACGCAGGCCGCCACGCTTGGGATGTCGCGGCTTGTGGATTGGCGCGGCTCACGCAAAATCTCCGCATGAACTCATTCCCCCGCCGCCGCTTTCTCCAAATCTCCGCCGCGCTCGCCAGCCTGCTCGCCGTGCATGGGTGGGCCGCAGAGCCTGAGTGGAAGCCGATCTTCGATGGAAAGACGCTGACGGGTTGGAAGGCGACGGACTTTGGCGGCGGCGGCGAGGTCGCGGTGAAAGACGGCTTGCTGACGATCGGTGCGGGCAATGACCTGGCGGGCGTCAATTTCACCGGCGCGATGCCGAAGATGAATTACGAGCTGGTCCTCGATGCGCAGCGCGTGGAGGGCGGGGATTTTTTCTGCGGCCTGACTTTTCCCTACGGCGAAACGCACTGCACTTTCGTCGTGGGCGGGTGGGGCGGCGGACTGGTGGGACTCTCGAGCATCAATGGCGACGACGCCTCGGAGAATGAGACGACGAAGTTTAAGAAGTTCGAGAAAGGCCGCTGGTACAAGATCCGCGTGCGCGTGACCCCGGCGAAGATCGAGGCATGGATCGACGACGAGCAGATGCTGAACGTGGAGACGAAGGACAAAAAGATCACCCTGCGGGCCGGCGAGATCGAGCTCTCCAAGCCCTGCGGCGTCGCCACGTTCCGCACGCACGCCGCGCTGCGGGAGATCAAGCTGCGCCCGGTCGCCGAACCGAAACCGTAACCTCCGCCGCATCCGCGGCCTTTGCGTCAGCCGACGCCGTCCGCCACCATCGCTGTCTTCCATCTCATGAAAAACCACCTCCCCGCACTCGCCCTCATCGCACTCACGCTGTCCGCCGCGCCGCTCGGCGCCGCGGACAAGCCGGCCCCCGCCCCGGCGACACCGCCCGCGGCGTCCGGCGAAAAGACTTACGCGCCGAAGGATCTCGAAGCCTTGCGCGCAGTGAAGGGACAGACCGTGAAAATCGAGGGCACCATCCTCAAGCAGGGCGAATCGAAAACCGGCTCCGTGCGCTACCTGAACTTCACGGACCATTTCCAGGAGAGTATCTCCCTCGTCTTCATGGTCTCGAAAGGCGGCGGTGATTTTACCAAGGAGAAGCTGACCAACTACGTCGGCAAAAAGGTGCAGGTCACCGGCGTGGTCGGCGAATACAACAGCAACCTTCAGATCGAAGTCGGCAGCTTCGACCAGCTCAAATTCGTGCCATGAAAATGACGCGCACACTTTTCAAAACGGCAGCGGCGGCCCTCCTGCTCGGCGCGCCCGCCTCGGCGTGGGATGGCGGCGGGCACATGCTCACCGGGCAGATCGCCTGGGAGCGGCTGCGACCCGAGGTCCGCGCCAAGGTGAGCGCGCTCGTGGCCAAACTGCCAAACGAATACAACGCCGCGCAGCCCTACAATTTCATCACGGCGCCGGCGTGGATGGACGACATGCGCTCGATGCCGAAATACCCGTGGTCAAAGCTCCACTACGTGACCCTGGAATACACCGCCACGGGCACGCCGATCACCATCCCGCCGCCGCCGCACATCCTCTCCGGCATCGAGGAATCCATCGCCGCGCTCAAATCCGCGAGCACCCCGGAAGAGCGGCGCGTGGAGGCGCTGGGCATGCTCGTGCATTTTGTGGGCGACATCCACCAGCCGCTCCACGCCACCGACTGGGCGGGCGACCGCGGCGGCAATGGCTACCTCATCATGGGCGTGCCCTTCAGCGATCTGATGCCAAAGATGGTCGCGAACCTGCACACCTTTTGGGACAAAGCCTACCGCTTTGACACCAAGGGTGGAAAGCCCGTGGAAGTCTGGCGCAGCCCGGACCTCAAGGACCGGCCAAAGCTGCCGGGCCAGGGCATCATCGCCGAGCAGGCCAAGCAACTGATGCTCCGCTTCCCCGAGGCCTCCCTCTACCAGCTCGCGGAGCAAGGCGGAGCCGTGGCCTGGGCCAAAGAGAGCCACCTGATCGGCTGCCTGGCCGGGTATCCGCAGCGGCCGTATCCGGCCGCGGATGAACCGGCCGCACTGACCACCGAGTTCATCGGAAAAGCCCACGAGATCGCCGGCCAGCGCGTGACCCTCGCCGGCTACCGGCTGGGGAATCTCCTCAACGAGATCTTCGCCCCCTCGGCGAAGCCCTAATACGATTTATACAGTCCGACTGCACAAAGGTCCGCGAAAACGCCAACGGCGTTCCATCCTTCAGCCCAGGGTTGCGCGCCGCGCGCTACCCTGGGTCTCCCGGCCAAAGAAGAGACAAC
>Ga0105044_10012420_pt1 | contig 11577 bp, 11 predicted proteins | sample MAT01_FD_78092 | JGI IMG/M metagenome (GOLD analysis project Ga0105044, IMG submission 78092) | Freshwater microbial communities from Lake Fryxell liftoff mats and glacier meltwater in Antarctica - MAT-01 | ecosystem: Environmental > Aquatic > Freshwater > Ice > Liftoff microbial mat | place...
CGCATCTTTGCCGCCCATCTCCAGGATGACCCGCTTGAGCCATCTCTGGCCGGGCTGCACTTTGGCCGCCGTCTCATAGATTTTCACGCCCACAGGCCGCGATCCGGTGAACGAGATGAAGCGTGTGCGCGGATGCTCGACCAGACGCCCGCCGACAACGGCCCCATCCGCACAGGTGACGAAGTTGAGCACGCCCGCCGGGAGGCCCGCCTGCCAGAATAATTCTGCCGCCTTGTAGCCAATCCAGGGACTCTGCTCGGCGGGCTTGAGGATGACGGTATTGCCTGCCACAATCGCCGCACCTGTCATGCCTGTGAGGATGGCATTGGCAAAATTCCAGGGCGGGATCATCGCGCCTACGCCCAGGGGGATGTAGCGCAGCATATTTTGCTCGCTGGGGAAGGGCGCGAGAAGATCGCTGCTGTCTTCGATGCGCAGAATCTGGCGGGCATAATATTCGAGGAAATCGATGGCTTCGGCGGTGTCGGCATCGGCCTCATCCCAGGCTTTGCCCACTTCCAGCACCATCACCGCGCTGAATTCATGCTTGCGGCGGCGCATCTCTGCGGCGACCTTGAGCAGATAGGTCGAGCGCTCGGCGGCAGGGGTGTACTGCCAAGTCTTGAACGCCTCTTCCGCTGCGGCAATCGCTTTGTCGGCAAAATCAGCGGTGGCGTTCGGGAAATAGCCGAGGACTTCATCGGGACGTGAGGGGTTGATCGACGGGAACACATCCTTGAGCAGGATGCGCTCGCTGCCAATCACCATCGGATAAGTGCGCCCAATTTCACTTTTGACCAGATCAAGCGCCTTGCGAAAGGCGGCCACATTCTCAGGGCGGCTGAAATCGGTCAAGGGTTCAAAGCTGTACGGAATACTCATGGGAGTGTCTCCTGGATTGGATAAACGAGATTAGGGTTGGGGCAGATGCGTCGGTTTGACAGACACCGATGCCTGGAGCTGTTCCGCCGCGCTGCGCTCAATCAGCTTTTGATAGGCGCTGACCACCTCGCGGGTGTTGGCTTCACTGCTCACACTCTCGCCCAGATAATCCAGCGTCGAGAGGATGTTCTGCTGCTTCAACTGTTTTGCAACAGCAATCGCCTCATCCATTGTTTCGCCCGCGACGAAGCGCCGTGCGACCCGCTGCGCCACGCTCCACTGCATCGCAAAACGACGCGCCTATCCTGCCGTCGAAAGATAGAGCAGAGACTGTCGTAACATAAACTTGCCCTGAATTGTCGCTTGATATGGCCCAGTATTGTAGCAGAGGGGATGGCCGCTGCCATGCACCAAGTATATCCACAGCCGACTTTGTGAAAAATGACACATCTTAAGCAAAACCTCTTGACAGCACTCAAATGAGTCGAGTACTCTGATTACAACATTTAAAAGAATTAGAATGCTTGAGTTGGAGGAGAAATTCTAGAAAAGCCGCCGTATTCTTTGCTGCGAGACGCGGGGTGGGGGGATCGGAGCTTGTCATGTACAATCAGGCAAAAAGCGACACTTTTTCGTTTGTGACAAATTGGACAATTAAAAACGAATTCTGTACAATAGAGCCTATCTTAAAGGCTTTCCACCTGGGCGCTCTGCGCTACCCGATGCGTGCATACTGCGGAGATGACTCCGTTGAACAATGTTCGGTTTATCCTGTAAGGAGCTTACAGTGGCAGATAACATTTTTGATTCAATCTTAAAGCAGATTCAGGATTACACGCCGTCGCTTGAATCTGTCGAGGTCGGGTATGTCCAGGAAGTGGGTGATGGTATTGCTCGCGTCTCTGGCCTGAACACCGTGCGTTACAACGAACTGGTACGCTTTGAGAATGGCACGGCAGGGGTCGCCTTCAACCTGGAACGCGATAACGTCGGCGTCATCATCATGGGTTCGTATGGCGACATTCAAGAAGGTGATCGTGTCTCGCCAATGGGCCGTATCGCCTCCGTTCCGGTGGGCATGGGCCTGTTAGGGCGTGTGGTCGATGCGCTGGGCAATCCGATTGATGGCAAGGGCCCGGTTAACTTCACGGAATATTACAACATCGAACGCATCGCTCCTGGTGTGATGGAGCGCAAAGGCGTGAGCCGCCCGGTGCAAACAGGGCTGCTGGCAATTGATGCGATGATCCCGGTGGGTCGCGGTCAGCGCGAACTCATCATCGGTGATCGTCAGATCGGGAAGACCGCTGTCGCCATCGACACCATCCTGAACCAGAAGAGCGAAAATCTGTTCTGCATCTATGTCGCGGTGGGCAAGCGGCGCGGTGAATTGGCGCGTATTCGTCAGATGCTGGAAGACAACGGCGCGATGGAATACACCATCATCGTGGCGGCCTCGGCGTCAGATGCGGCGGCGCTGCAATATCTCGCACCCTATTCCGGCTGCGCGATGGGTGAGTGGTTCATGGAAAATGGTAAGGACGCGCTGGTGATCTATGACGATCTCTCCAAGCACGCCAATGCCTACCGTCAGGTGTCGCTGCTGCTGCGCCGCCCGCCGGGACGTGAAGCGTATCCCGGCGATGTGTTTTACCTGCACAGCCGTTTGCTGGAACGTGCGGCACAATTGAGCGATGCACGCGGCGGCGGCAGCCTCACGGCGCTGCCCATCATTGAAACCCTGTTGGGCGATGTGTCGGCTTTCGTACCGACCAACGTGATTTCGATCACCGACGGTCAGATTTATCTTGAAGGCGATCTGTTCTACTCCGGCCAGCGCCCCGCGTTGAATACGGGTATCAGCGTCAGCCGCGTCGGCAGCGCCGCTCAGACCAAATCCATGCGCTCTGTCGCAGGCGGTTTGCGCTTACAAATGGCGCAGTTCCGTTCGCTGGCGGCCTTCGCACAATTCGGTTCAAACCTGGACAAATCGACGCAGGAACAGTTGGATCGTGGTTTGCGCCTGAACGAACTGTTCAAGCAGGCCCAGTATCAGCCGATTGCGCTGGAAGATCAGGTGGCCTTGATTTACGCTGGCACGGAAGGTCTGCTCGATACTGTCACGGTGGATCGTGCTCAGGACTGGAAGCGCGACTTCCTGCGGGCCTTTGCCACGCAGTACGCTGATCTGCGCCGCGACATTCGCGCCAGTGCCACCACCAACCTGACGGACGATTTGAAGGGCCGCATCGCCAGCACGATTAAATCCTTCAATGCGACCTGGAGCTAAGGCGGCGACGCCCATTAAGGAGACGAGGGATGCCCCCGTTACGCGAAGTTAAAAATCGCATCAAAAGTGTGAAAAACATCTCCCAGATTACCCGCGCATTGGAGGCCGTCTCGGCCTCCCGCGTGCGGCGTGCCCAGGCTCGTGTGCTGGCAAGCCGCGCCTATGCCCAGAAAGCCTGGGAAATCCTGCTGAATGTGCAAAAAGCCTCAGCGGGGCAGGCCAGCCATCCCTTGTTGATGGAGCGCGATTCGATCAACAAGGTCATGATTGTGCTCGTCACCTCAGATCGTGGGTTGGCAGGCTCGTATAACACCAATGTGATTCGTGTCGCCCAGCGCTTTGGCGAACGCATAGGCAAGCCCGTCGAATATGTGACGGTGGGCCGCAAAGGGCGCGATACGCTCTTCCGCGAGGGAGAAAATATCGTCGCTGAATTTGCTGATCTGCCGGCTGAACTGAGGATCAGTGATGTGGCTCCGATCAGCCGCCTGGCGATTGATGCCTTCTTTGGCGGTGAAGTCGATGAGGTGCTGATCGCCTACACCGATTTTGTGAATATGCTGACGCAGCGCCCGGTGGTTATGCCCTGGCTGCCTCTCACCATGCACAGCGAAGCGAAACGGGTCGCGGGTGAGATCATCAAGGATATGCCCCAGGTCACGGAAGGGGCATTGAGCTACGATTTTGAACCCAGTGCCGCCGCGGTGCTGGACGAAATCGTGCCGCGCTTTACGGAATTGCAGTTGTATCAGGCGCTGCTTGAATCGCAGGCCAGCGAACATGCGTCACGCATGGCGGCCATGCGAAATGCGACGGATAACGCCACGCAACTGGTGGCTGATCTGACGCTGGATTACAACAAGGCGCGTCAGGCCGCCATCACCAACGAAATTCTCGATATCGTGGGTGGGGCGAATGCGCTCCAGCAGGCGATTGATGCCGAAGCCGATGCCATTCTCGCCTTTGATTACATTGGCACGGCAACGGCGCATTCCAGCCTGGGTCATTTTGACCATCATAAGGCAGCGCCTGTTAGCACATCTTCGGCAGCGCCCGCTGCTGTCGCACAAGCGCCTGCCGCCATTGCGGAACCGCCTGCTCCGGCAGTTGCCCCGTCTTCGATGGGTACGACACAGCGGAATGAGGCTCCTATCTCGCCCACACCATCAGGCTCAGTTCAGGGAGCCAAAGGCAAGAAGGCCGTTAAAGGCGATGGCACGCATGATCTGACGATCCTCGAAGGCATTGGCGGCAAGATGGCCGCCGCCCTCGTCGAGGCAGGCATCAATACCTTTGAGAAATTGGCGCAGTCGACGGATGTCGAACTTCGCCAGGCGATTGAGAAGGCGGGCATGAGTTTCTCGCCCAGTTTGTCCACCTGGGCAAGCCAGGCAGAGTATGCGGTGCGCGGTGATTGGGCAGGACTACAGCAGTATCAGAGTCAATTATCCGGCGGGCGTAAGAACCTGTCGTAAGCGAGGAACTTTATGAGCGAAGTACAAGGCAAGATTACGCAAGTGTTGGGGAACGTGATCGACGTTGAATTCCCCCAGGGCCAACTGCCCGACATTTTCGATGCGCTGCGCGTCCCGCGTGAGGGCCGGTTAGACCTGATTCTTGAGGTTGAACTGCTGCTTGGTGACAGCGAAGTGCGCTGCGTCGGCATGGACTCGACGGATGGTGTGCCGCGTGGGGCTCCCGTGTTCGCAACGGGCGCACCCATCAGCGTGCCTGTGGGTGAAGCCGCCCTGGGCCGTATTTTCAACGTGTTGGGTCGTCCGGTGGATATGGGGCCAGAAGTTCCCGCCGATACCCCACGTCGTCCGATCCATGCCAATGCGCCGAGCTTTGAAGAACAGGCGACCCGCATTCAAATCTTTGAGACGGGCATGAAGGTCATTGACCTGATCGCCCCGATGACCAAAGGTGGCAAGACGGGCATCTTCGGCGGCGCGGGTGTGGGCAAGACCGTGACCATCCAGGAACTCATCAACTCCATCGCTCTCGAACATTCGGGTCTGTCGGTGTTTGCAGGTGTGGGAGAGCGCACCCGCGAGGGAACGGATCTCTATCACGAAATGAAAGAAGCCGGCGTGCTGGATAAACTGGCAATGGTCTTCGGCCAGATGAACGAGCCGCCCGGCGTGCGTCTGCGCGTGGCGCTGTCCGGCCTGACGATGGCGGAGCATTTCCGCGATCAGGGCAAAGACGTTCTGATTTTCATCGACAACATTTTCCGCTATTCGCTGGCGGGTGCTGAAGTCTCGGCACTGCTGGGCCGTATGCCCTCGGCTGTCGGTTATCAGCCGAACCTTGCCGAAGAGATGGGGATGCTGCAAGAGCGCATCACCTCGACCCGCAATGGTTCGATCACATCGATGCAGGCTGTGTATGTGCCCGCTGACGATTACTCCGATCCTGCGCCTGTGGCGGTGTTTACGCATCTGGACAGCACGATTGCGCTGGAACGCTCGATTGCAGCGCGTGGTCTGTTCCCGGCAGTTGATCCCCTGGGCAGCACCAGCAATATCCTTGATCCGAACGTCGTGGGCGAAGATCACTATCGCACTGCCCGTGAAGTCCAGAAGGTGCTCCAGCGCTATAAAGAACTCCAGGACATCATCGCCATTCTGGGCGTTGAAGAACTCTCGGACGACGATAAGCTGCTGGTGGCGCGTGCGCGTAAGATCGAAAACTTCCTCAGCCAGCCGATGCGCGTGGCCGCCCAGTTCACCGGACGTGAAGGCAAGTATGTCCGCATCAAGGACACGGTGCGCGGCTTCCGTATGATTTTGGATGGCGAAGTCGATCAGATTCCCGAAGCCGATTTCTACATGGCTGGCCCGATTGAAGACGTGCTGGAACGTTATGAGAAGCGTCGCAAGGCCAACGCCAGCTAAGGAGTTACACGATGCCACTGCATGTGGAATTGGTCTCGCAAGAACGCAAAATCTTTGAAGAAACCGCCGCCGATATGGTGCTTCTGCCCGGCACAGAAGGCGAAATGGGTATCCTCCCACGCCATGCCCCTCTGCTGACCACGCTCGGTTTTGGCGAGATGGTCGTGCGGAAGGGTGGGGCCGAAGAACGCTTCGCCATCTATGGCGGGGTGGTGGATGTACGGCCTGATAAGGTCGTCGTCCTGGCGGATACTGCCGAATCATCCTATGCCATCAACAGCGAGAAGGCCGAAGCCGCCCGTACTCGTGCCGCCCAGACGCTCGCCCAGGGGCTGCCGCCGGAGCAGAATCGCCAAGCCCAGTTGGAACTTCGCCGCGCTGAGTTCGCTCTCAAGATCAAGCATCGCATGGGCACAAATACGCCTAAGATGCGGATTTTGCAGCAAGACGAAGATTAACTCTGTTGGCATGATCGCTCATGCCGATATATCAAACACACGCCCGCCTCTTCTGGTGGGCGTTGTGTTTGTGGTGATAGTGGGACGTGCTCAGAGCATCAGTCTCTGGATTGGAAGAATCGAAAATATGTGTTAGTGTATGAACACTATAAGTAACGCTGCTGTAAAATAAGAGGCAAAATCCATGAATCTGCACGTCCCTCATCCCATCCCCTATCAGGGCAGTAAAAGAAAGTTGTCCCCTGAGATTGCATCTTTTATCACCAGTCAGGTTAACAGCTTATATGAACCGTTCGTGGGTTCCGGGGCGTTTACTCTCTATGCTGCTAGATACAATCTGGCTCAGAGATTTGTGATCGGGGATGCTCTGGAGCCGCTCATTGAATTATGGAAGTTGATGGTGTTAGAGCCACAGAAAGCAGTGCACCAATATAACTTGATTTGGCGAGGACAGAAGGAAGACAAAAGTTATTATAACAAAATTAGAGAGAGCTATAATCAGTGTCAAGATCCCGTAATGCTTCTATACCTGATTGCCAGATGTGTAAAAAATGCTGTTCGTTTTAATCATAAAGGCGATTTTACTCAGGCTGCTGATAAGCGTCGTTTAGGAACCCATCCCGATAAGATGGCAAAAACTGTTTATGAGGTGAGCAATTTATTGAGAGGAAAGATCGAGTTTTATGCAGGTGATTTTGAAGAATGCTTGGCTGCTGCACACAAGGATGATCTGGTCTACTTAGATCCACCTTATCAAGGCACAACGAATGGTAAGGATCGGAGATACTATAAGCAGTTGGATGTTAATCGTCTTTGTCACGTGTTACGCGGCTTGAATGAGAGAGACGTTCCTTTTATCCTGTCTTATGATGGAATGCATGGTGATAAAGAGTACGGGGTAGCTTTGCCTGACGATCTCAATGTACACAAGATTTTGATTGACGCTGGACGTTCCTCGCAGGCCACGCTGAACGGTAAAAACATCATCACGCGAGAGGCACTGTACGTGACACACAGTGTGTCTCAGAACAGCATGAGGCAGCCTATAATACAGCGCCAGCAGATGAGATTAGGGATTTGAATATGAAGCGGCGATTATGTATTTGATATACTCGCTTACTGTCATACCCTGACTTGATGCCTCTTGCACAATATAATCGTACTGACTGATCTCGTCCTTCTGCCACACAAGATAAAGTCTTCGCTCCTCGGCCATAGCCACATGGGTATATCTTTCAGGAGAAGCCCAGAAACAGGTGGTACATATCGATGCGTCTTTTATCTCTACGAAATTCTTACAGTGCTCGCATGACCAACTTTTTGCCCTCTGTGAAGACGCATCTAAGAGCATAAATTCATCTAAATTTGTTGGATCGGCATCATTACCTGCAATTTCGTAGGGGATTCGGTGATCTATTTGCAAATAACGAGGGTTTAGCTTTTCGCCTGTTAGTGTGCAGCGTGAATCAAATTTCTCGATCAGCGCATCTTTGAACGCTTTGGAAAATGCCGTCCTTCCTCCTATTCGCCCAGATTTTATGTTGTGTGGATCATCAAACTTATACGCTGCAATGCTTCTTCCAGTTGTTGTGCTTATGACCTTAAATGTTATAAGCGGTATGCCCTGTTCTCGTACATCACGAATGGCACGAGGCGGATGATCATACCCGTAAATATTCTTCAAATCCTCAGTCGTTATAAAACCATGTTTTATAATATGATCAATCACTGTCCTCGGACGTTTGCCTGTTACCTGGTTGCACAGGGCCATAATTTCTGCTGGTATGTTATCAGTCATGCTTCAACAGTTCCATTGGCTCAATGTCTAATGCATTGGCAAGAGCATAAATATTCCTTAAGCTGACATTTCGTTTGCCAAGCTCAACCGAGCTTATATAAGTTCGATGGAGATGTGAAAGCTCTGCCAATTTCTCCTGCGAGAAACCTTTTTGTGAACGCAAAAATCGTACTCGATTACCAAAAAGAATCAGAATATCCATATAAAAAGAATAGTGTCAGCAGACTATAAGTCTACAGACTCTATGTCACATTCTATGACTAGGAATCTGGGAAATTGTTATGATGATATAATTTTAATTTAGGTTTAGATGGCAACCAGCGTTGTGTTTTACCCCCTCTGCGATTATCCTAGATCGTATGTCGTTGGGCATCTCTCCTGGAAGTAAGGTTTTGAATGAGTTTTTTCTCAAAGCGCCTCGGTGTCGACCTGGGTACGATCAACGTCCTCATCAGCGAGCGCGGCCAAATCGTGCTGCAAGAGCCGACGCTGGTCGCGCTGCAAGCGGGCGAAGATGAATATATCGTCGAAATTGGTCAGCCTGCGCGTGAGATGATGGGCCGCGTCGATGAAGAAGATATTCAAATTGTGCGCCCGCTACAAAATGGCGTCATCGCTGATTACGACGTGACTGTCGAAATGTTGCGCCACTTCTTCGGCAAAGTCGCGGGACGTATCAGCTTCTTCAAGCCCTCCGTCATGGTGTCGATCCCCTGGGGTGGAACCAGCGTCGAGAAACGCGCTGTGCAGGAAGCCGCGCTGGAAGCGGGCGCACGCGAAGTCTTCCTCATCCCCGAACCTCTGGCGGCGGCGATTGGGGCCGGGCTGCCTGTGGGCACGCCAGCGGGCGATATGGTCGTCAATATTGGCGGCGGCATCACCGAAGCGGCGGTGCTGACGATGAACACGATTATTCGCGCTGAAAGTGGGCGCGTGGGCGGCCTGCGGATGGATGAGGCGATCATCGGCTACATCCGCAAGAAATACGGTCTGACGATTGGGCAGCCAACTGCCGAATCGGTCAAAATCCAGGTGGGAGCGGCGATTACGCCCGCGCAGCCGCTGGCGATGGATGTGCAGGGGCGCGATAACGTCTCCGGTCTGCCGCGCACGATTACGATTACCACAGGCGAAGTGGTCGAAGCCCTGTCCGAGCCGCTGAATCAAGTGGCCGCTGTCGTCAAGAGTGTCCTGGGCAATACGCCGCCTGAACTCGCCTCGGATATTATTGATCGTGGGATTGTGCTCACGGGCGGTGGGGCGCTTTTGCGCGGGCTGGATGAATTCCTCACCAAGCAGACGGGCGTCCCAGTGTATCGGGCCGATCATCCGCTGCTGGTGGTGGCGTTGGGCGCAGCGCGGGCAATGGACGATCAGGCGATCTTGCGGCGCATCGTCGGGCCATCGCTGCGCTAATGTAACTGTGCTGCAAGAGAGAATCGAACGGGCCTGACAATTCAGGCCCGTTTTGTTTTATCTACCAGAGAAGCTTATTTCACGATATCGGGCTGCTGTTCCTTCAGATAGAAGGTCATGTGCTGGAGATGCACCACCGGATCAATGTACTGCACCATGATATTGTCGGGGACGTTCAGGTTGATCGGCGCATAGTTGAGGATCGCCCGCACCCCGGCATTCACCAGCCGATTCGCCACGTCCTGAGCATGTTCGGCAGGCACAGCGAGCATGGCAATCTGCACATGGTTCGCCAGCAGCGTCTCTTCCAATTCATCGATGGGGCGCACGATAAAATCGCCCACGCGCTGCCCGATTTTGTCCGGTGCGGCGTCAAACACCCAGCCAATGCGAAAGCCGCGCTCAGAAAAGCCGCGATAGTGCGAGATCGCGCTGCCGAGATTGCCCGCGCCGACGACTGCCACAGGCCACTCACGGTTGACCTGCAAGACTTGTTCCAATTTTTCGATCAGATACTCGATCTGATAGCCTGTCCCCTGCTTGCCAAACCCGCCAAAGTGAGACAGGTCTTTGCGAATCTGAGCGGAACTGATGCCCAGATGACGCCCCAATTCATGCGAGGACGTCACATCTTGCCCGGCCTGCCGCAGACGGGTCAGCGCCCGCAGATACAACGGCAGCCGCCCTATGACAATATCGGGAATATCGGTGGTATGTTTGGATGGCATAGATGCGGCATTCCCCAGTCAGTTCAATCCAAGCAAGAATGATTCGATTATATCGTAGCACCGCGCCTATGGAAAAACCATGTGAAAATTTGTACAGGCTCCGCACAAACTTTCCACTGCCCTGCACAAAGACCCACTGTCTGTTAAAATAGAAAGATTGTGATGTCACGCTGAGGCCAACTGACCCCATGAGCAACGATCCTGAAGCTATCACCGTCCCGCGCAACCGTATCTTTGTCCTCATGGATGGCGTTTTTGTTGTGCAGTGGGAGCAAAATCGTGTCCAGGAGCTTCTCAGCGGGCGCTATCGCAATTTTGCCGCTGGCTCAGAGGCCAATCCGATCACGGATTTTGAGTTGAATCAGTTGAAATCGCGTCGTATTGTGACGGAGTACAATGCCGATCTGATTTATCTGCATCCTACGCCGGATATTGTGTGGGATCAACCTGTGCGCTCCTTCTATCTCAACACCGGGTTGCTGCGGACAGAGCGCGGCGTGATTGAGCAGGCGTTGGGGCGGCTGACGCTGCTGGATGCGATCTCGGTACGCCAGCAGGAGCGTTTTGTGATTTTACGCGGCCCAAACGGGATTCCCTTCAACAGCTTCGATGAGGCCGAGAAAATCCGCGAGATGCTCATCGCCCATGAGCCGCAGGTGTTTCAGCAGACAGTGGTCGCTTTCGTTGAAGTACTGCCCGCTGTGTGAGTGTCACGATCAACGGATAAAGTGCATCAAGTAACGAGCTTTAATGTATTAACATGGTATGTGGTGGTATTGGTCAGGCACGATTTTCGGGGTGTGGCGAGAAAGAGTTTTATATTATGGTCGAAGAACAGCCACAAACTCCTGATGCTGAGTCGCAGAATCCGCATCTGAGCAAGGTGAATAACACGATGCTGGATGGCCTGGGCCAACTGGCGGATTATTTCGGCTTCCCCAAAGTCATGGGCCAGCTCTATGGCACGCTGATGCTGAGTTCAACGCCGCTCTCGCTGGATGATATGATGGCCTGCCTCGATATCTCCAAAGCCAGTGTGAGTATGAATATGCGGACGCTGGAACATCTGGGCATTGTGCGCGAGGTGTGGGTACGCGGCAAAGCC
>Ga0105044_10012423_pt1 | contig 11576 bp, 11 predicted proteins | sample MAT01_FD_78092 | JGI IMG/M metagenome (GOLD analysis project Ga0105044, IMG submission 78092) | Freshwater microbial communities from Lake Fryxell liftoff mats and glacier meltwater in Antarctica - MAT-01 | ecosystem: Environmental > Aquatic > Freshwater > Ice > Liftoff microbial mat | place...
ACTGTCACTAAATAAAATGAGATCAGGTTGGCTTTTGCGAAAGATCCGTTCGGCATCGGAGCCATCGTAGACAGTGCGGCTAAAGTTTTGCCCCGTATCGAAGCGCAGCCACTGGTGGCGCACTCCGTGGCGCTCTCGCTCAGCGACTAGCGGGGTATCCGCATAGGATTGCGCCACGGTGACGATATCTCCCCGCCCGTGTAGCCCCAAGGCTATGGCATGGTTGTATTGCGCCACCCCGCCTTGGCCGGGATCATCGGTATAGATCAGAAGATGGCGGGGGGCAGATGGGGCGTGGGGCATGGGAACGTAGTGGTTGATGTTTGATTTTGGCTGGATCTTGATGGGCACCAGCGGCTTAACGGGTGGGCTGGTTAGACGCTTGCTGCTGGGCTTGGGTGAGGAGGGTGTGGTAGTCTTCTCGGTCAGGATAACGCTGGGTGAGGTTTTTTAGGGGGGCGATCGCCCCTGCCGCATCTCCTAAGGCTAAACGAGTTTGAGCTAACCCCTCCAAGGCCACCGGATTTGTGGGTTCTCGTTGCAGAACCTTCTCAAACCCTTGGGCTTGTTGCCGCAGAATCTCGGTGGGAGATGGCTCGGCGGTGGCCGTAGTGGTTGGCGTTGCCAAGCGGCGAGCAGAGCCGGTGTAAGCGGGGATCAGGCTAGAGGCCAAGGTGCCCAAAAAGGCCATGGCCATAATGCATTGAATGCCTTTGCGAAAGATTACTTTACGAGTTTCCTTGGGAGAAATGGATTGAGTGGCCATGGGTTCAGGGTCTCCGAGTCATGCACCAATGCCCATGGATGAGGGGCTGGTGTTACCGTTAGGGTGCCCACCTCCTACCAGCAAGTGATCACACCGCACAAGCTCTGATCCGGTTGTCCCTAAATTCTTGTAGAACTTTAGAATAAGCGCGCCTCTACCGTTTCGCTTTCTTTATCAATACGTAATGCGTACTCAAGATACGTACTCAAAAATGATTCAAGCTACTCCTTTTTGATTGGGTTTGATTTGGCTATGAAGTTTTCCCTTCGTCAATCTGATTTTGTTTCAATAGCGGTTAAGGTGGCCGCTATTGTGGGTTGTTTTGGGGCGATCGCCCTGCTCCAATTACCTGAGTTGCGCCAACTCCGAACCCGCAGCCAAGATGCCCCCATTGCCGAATTGCGTCGCGGCTTAGAAGCTGACCGGGTGCAACTCAATCTTCTCGAAAATGCCCCCACCTTCGGCTACGACAACCTCCTCGCCGACTGGGTCTTCCTCCAATTTTTGCAATACTTTGGCGATGCCCCGGTTCGTGCCCGCACTGACTACCGCCTCAGCCCTGACTATTTCGAGGTCATCCTCAAAAAAGATCCCTTCTTCTCCCTGGCCTACCTGTTCATGAGTAACAGCGTCAGTGTCTATGCCGGGATGCCCGAACGGAGCATTGCCATTCAAGCGGCAGGGCTGGCTCATCTGACGCCTAACGTTCCCCCAGACTCGTTTTACATTTGGCAGCGCAAGGGAATCGATGAATTATTGTTTTTGGGGGATGCCGCCGCCGCTCGGCAATCCTTCCTGACCGCCGCAGAGTGGGCAGAGGCCTCGCGCCAACCCATGGCCTCAGATGATGCCGCCAGTTTTCGGCAAACCGCCGCATTTCTAGCCCGCAACCCTGATAGCCGCTTTGCCCAGTTCTCTGCTTGGGGCACTGTCCTCTCGACCGCCCAGGATGATCTGACTCGCCAGACGGCCATCGATCGGATTCGCGCCCTAGGGGGCGATGTGGTGCAAGATCCAGGTGGCTCGTTCCGCGTCGTTCCTCCCTCCGAAGATTAGGGCAATCTAGCGAATCTGGGGCAGGCTGATTTGCTGCTGCGATCGCCCCCTTAAAGAGGCCAGGAAAGGCGTGTGGTGATAGCTCTAGAACTACGCTCAAAGCCACAGCTTGGCAAAATCTAGAACTCTTGCACAGAGCACTACTGAGCAGATCTATAATAGCAAGGTTAGCCACTGGCAATGTGGGCTTTTGAGCTAGGCTTTTTTGAGCCGATCCACCGTTTGGTGACGGGACAAACGGAGAACCAGCGATGGAAACGCCTACAGCCGATGCCCTCAGAGTTGAGCCAGCGGGGAGGCCGCTGAGATAAGGTTGATTTCTGAGCACCCACGCCTGAATTATGAAAGATAGGTTAATATTAGTTAACAAATAAGATAACGGATTCGGATGGGCGATCGCGCATGGGCTTTCAAACAGCCCACTTTACTCGCACCTTCCATGGCGTCAATCCTGTTCACCAAGACGCCAGCCTTAAATCGCCTCCCTTCAAGTTCACTAATAGCCTCAAGTTCATGGCCTCAAGTTTATAGATAGACTCTTGGCGCTATCTTCAGGTACTCCCGTTTAGGTACCTGTCCCAAACCCTTTACATCACACAACTCAGTTTGCAGGAGGAACCCCCACGGTGAATAAACGGTGGAGAAACGTAGGACTATACACCCTTTTAATTGTTGTCGTGATCTTCCTCGCCACAACATTGCTTGATCGACAACCTGAAGATATCCAGCCCCTTCGATATAGCCAATTTATCGAAGACGTTCAGCAGGGGCGGGTTGAGAAAGTGACCCTCAGCGCCGATCGCACCCGTGCCTTGGTAACGACCCAAGATGGGCAGCGGGCAGCGGTTAATCTACCTCCTGACCCCGATCTACTCAACACCCTGACGGCCAATAAGGTAGACATCATCGTTGCGCCCCAAGCCGACGACAATGTTTTGGCACGGGTACTGAGTACGTTGCTGATTCCGTTCTTGCTGCTGGTGGTGTTGTTCTTTGTGCTGCGTCGTGCCCAAGGGGGGCCGGGTAGCCAAGCCATGAACTTTGGCAAATCCAAAGCTCGGGTGCAGATGGAGCCTCAGACCCAGATTACTTTTAACGACGTGGCTGGCATTGAGCAAGCCAAGTTAGAGTTGGCTGAAGTCGTAGACTTTTTGAAAAATGCTGAGCGCTTTACGGCGGTTGGGGCACAAATTCCTAAAGGCGTCCTGCTAGTAGGGCCTCCCGGAACCGGTAAAACCCTTTTAGCCCGCGCTGTCGCCGGGGAAGCGGGGGTTCCGTTCTTCTCAATTTCTGGTTCTGAGTTTGTGGAAATGTTCGTTGGGGTGGGTGCTTCCCGCGTTCGCGACCTATTCGAGCAAGCAAAATCCAATGCCCCTTGTATCGTTTTCATTGATGAAATTGATGCTGTCGGTCGTCAGCGGGGTGCAGGTCTAGGCGGCGGTAATGATGAACGTGAGCAAACTCTCAACCAGTTGCTTACCGAGATGGATGGCTTTGAAGGCAACACAGGCATCATCATCATTGCGGCAACTAACCGCCCTGATGTCCTAGACGCAGCGCTGCTTCGTCCCGGTCGCTTTGACCGCCAAGTTGTAGTGGATCGTCCTGACTACGCTGGCCGTCTCGAAATTCTCAACGTCCATGCTCGGGGCAAAACCCTTTCTAAGGATGTAGACATCGACAAGATTGCCCGCCGGACGCCCGGTTTCACGGGAGCTGATTTAGCTAATTTGCTCAATGAAGCGGCCATTTTGGCGGCTCGTCGTAACCTCACAGAAGTTTCCATGGATGAGGTCAACGATGCCATTGATCGAGTGCTGGCTGGGCCTGAGAAGAAAGACCGCGTCATGAGCGCGAAGCGGCAAGAATTAGTAGCGTTCCATGAGGCAGGCCATGCCTTGGTGGGCGCACTCATGCCTGACTACGACCCGGTGCAAAAGATCAGCATTATTCCCCGTGGACGTGCGGGTGGTTTGACTTGGTTTACCCCCAGCGAAGAGCGGATGGATTCTGGGCTTTACTCCCGATCCTATTTGCAAAATCAGATGGCGGTGGCACTCGGTGGCCGTGTGGCTGAAGAAATCGTCTTTGGTGAAGAGGAAGTGACGACGGGAGCTTCTAACGACTTGCAACAGGTGGCACGGGTGGCTCGCCAAATGGTGACCCGCTTCGGGATGAGTGAGCGTCTAGGGCCTGTGGCCTTAGGTCGCCAACAAGGGGGGATGTTCTTAGGCCGTGACATTATGGCTGAGCGCGACTTCTCCGAAGAAACGGCGTCTGCCATTGATGACGAGGTGCGTAATTTGGTAGAGCAAGCCTACCGCCGCGCTAAAGCTGTCCTCGGCGAGAACCGCGCTATCCTCAATCAATTGGCTCAGATGCTGGTTGAGCGGGAAACCGTTGATTCTGAAGAGCTGCAAGATTTGCTAGCCGTCAGCGATGTAAAAATGGCTCCTATTGCCTAGGGCTGCTCTCAAAATCTAGATTCTCAACTTTGTTGAATCAGGCTAGTTCAATAAAAGGGGTAAGGACAAATCCTTGCCCCTTTTTTGATGGCCTCCTTGGTATGGCTCATTGGATGGGAGGTATAGCGGTAGCCATGATCCATAGGACACTTCTCTGTCATTCCCGCGCAGGCGGGAATCCATCTTTAAGGTCGTGCGACCCATAGATTTCGTAAAAACGGGAATGACGCTGGCCTGTCCTAGGATTTGTGACTATCGCTATATCTACATAGACAGGCTGTGGAGGGAAGTGTTAGCCCTCCGTTTCTCCAATGAGATCTCCAACAAAGTCTTCAATCAAGTCTTCAACAAAGCCTATAGCTGTGTTGAAACGCTCCATTTCCTCGCTGCGATCGCCATACACCCCTTCAATCTGCTGCTGGCAACAGTCGATGGCAAAATCATTAAACTCGTCTGCGGGTACGCCAAACATGCTTTCAAAATTAGTTGGCTCGACTCGACAAAAGCTAGGGCGATCGGGGTAAATCCGACATTCGCGCTGGTCTGCGTCGTAGTTGATGCACCAGCCATCTGGCCCTACCAAACTGAGATAGAGCGCTAAATTGGCTTCAGAGAGATAGTCTTCTAACTCCGGACGGTCTGTCGGATCTAGCTGACAACACGCTCCACAGCGCTTTACACATTGCCAAGTGGTCATACCCTCTCCAGTTTCTGCGTGTCTTGATCGATCAATTGGCTGAGTGGCGATCGCCCATCCCTGTGGGTTTCACCTCGGCCTATACCTTGCATCAGTATGGTTGGCTTTTGTAAACTTTCTTAGAAAATTGTTCACTTGGCCAGGTAGAATAGTGCTTGGTTTTACAAATACTATCTATATCCTACCGAGAGACATCCGAGGAAGCTCATGGAACTGATCAGCAACATCAACTGGGAAGTCATCGCACAACTCACCCTAGTCGGCCTTATCATGATTTCTGGCCCGGTCGTCATCTTCGTCTTAGCGTTTCGAGGCGGAGATCTCTAAAATTCAGCGCCTCTAGCTCGGTTTCATCCGCGCGATCGCTGATGCATTTCATCTATCTATTTCCCTAAAATGTGGTTCACTACCTAGCTTATAAGCGGTATTGATCAGAGTACCTTAATTTGCTCTATGGGTCGCCGTCTATAGGTTTTAAGAATCTTGAACAAATCCTTATGCCATGCTTCTCCGTGGGGCAGTTTTGCCATCATGAGGTTGCTATGGCAGTAGGGGTGACAACTTTGTGTTTTGCCGCATTGCCTTAAAGCTCATTTAGTAACTTTTTAGTGGCTGTCTTAGTTTTGTCTGAGACAGATCGTGCTGTGCCTAATTCAGACAATTGACAGAGAAAATCTGTAGATTCTGATGAAGTATAGTTGCGACCTTAAATCAGAATGGTAATATCGCGGTGACTCTTTTCCCCTAAAAAAGGAGCTGTCGTGACTCGCTCTGCAACTTTAGCGTTCCATCCGCCATTACCATCTCTTTCTGAAAATAGTCGTCTTCGCATACTCTCTGGTTCTGCTAACAAGCAACTATCTGAAGAAGTGTCTCGTTACCTTGGGGTCGATTTGTCTCCGATGGTGCGCAAACGCTTTGCAGATGGCGAATTGTATGTGCAAATTCAAGAATCAATCCGAGGGTGCGACGTTTATTTGATGCAGCCTACCTGTCATCCGGTAAACGACAATCTGATGGAACTATTGATCATGATCGATGCCTGCCGTCGAGCCTCTGCCCGTCAGATTACAGCTGTGATTCCCTATTACGGCTACGCTAGGGCTGATCGCAAAACGGCTGGTCGAGAATCAATCACGGCTAAGCTCGTTGCTAACTTGATTACCCAAGCCGGGGCTGGCCGCGTTCTGGCCATGGATTTGCATTCGGCTCAAATCCAAGGATATTTTGATATTCCCTTTGATCACGTGTATGGTGCCCCGGCTGTGATCGATTATCTGGCGAGCAAAAACCTCTCGGACATCGTGGTTGTTTCCCCAGATGTGGGCGGGGTAGCTCGTGCTCGTGCTTTTGCAAAGAAGCTGAACGATGCGCCTTTGGCCATCATTGATAAGCGCCGCCAAGCCCACAACGTGGCGGAAGTCATGAATGTGATTGGAGATGTGGCGGGTAAAACAGCCATCATGGTCGATGATATGATCGACACCGCCGGAACGATTTGTGAAGGCGCGCGGCTGTTGCGGGAGCATGGGGCACGCCAGGTTTATGCCTGCATCACCCATCCTGTTTTCTCTCCGCCTGCCAGTCAACGGCTTTCAAGTGGCTTGTTTGAGGAAGTCATCGCGACTAACAGCATTCCTGTGCCTGAAGATCGATTGTTTCCTCAGTTAACGTTGCTCTCGGTGGCTAATATTATCGGAGAAACGATCTGGCGAATTCATGAAGAAAGCTCTGTGAGCAGTATGTTTCGTTAAGCCTTTCAAATCTCAAATACCTCTCTGTAATGAGGCGTTTGTAAGGAGCTTCTGGTTTTATCAGCCGGATGCTCCTATTTTTGGCTATGCAGTTTGACTGTGGAGTTCGATCGTGGAGGCTCATTGGACTGCAGAGTGTAGAGCCGTTGCTAATGCTAGCTTTCAGTCATACTTCTCAGTCATAACTATTTATAGCTGTGGCCATGATCCGCAGGACATTTATCTGTCATTCCCGCGCAGGCGGGAATCCATCTTGAGAGTCGTGCAACCCATTGATTCCCGTTTTCACGGGAATGACGCTGGTATGTCCTAACCTTTGTGACCATAGCCATAGCACTGTCGATTATTCTTTCTAAACAAAGTGACAGGTGCTGAGATGTGAGATGCAAAGAATCAAACTCGTTCTGAAGTATATATTTGCCATTCTCTTTGTATTAGCAGGGCTGAATCACTTTATTAACTCTGATTTTTATGTGAGTATTATGCCTCCCTATTTGCCCTGGCATCTAGGATTGGTGTATGTCAGTGGCTTATTTGAGATTGGGTTGGGGATTTTGCTGCTTGTTCCTAAGTTCGCGACCCTAGCGGCTTGGGGGCTGATTGGGTTGTTGATTGCGGTTTTTCCGGCCAACCTTCACATGGCGATGAACGCTGCGCTTTACCCGACTTTTGGCGTCACAGCCCTATGGTTAAGGCTGCCGCTACAACTTGTGTTGATTGCCTGGGCTTATTGGTATACGAGTTCAAGTCCTCAAACTAGAGGGAGATAGCTGGCTCATCGCGTTGGATCTGCCAAGGGGGATGACCAAACCAATTGCACCCATCCTGTCCGACCCGCGTTAAAGGTCTAGGGCAGGCATTTGGTCGGTTGGCATGAGCAATTGCGTGGCAAGGCGAGCAATTTTAGGGGCGGCTCCGGGGGTTCCTCGCACTTGGCGGAGGCGATCGCCCATGGCCGCTAAGGTTTCTGGGTGTGCTAAATAGCCAAGCACCTGCTGGGCGATCGCCTCTGCATCCAAGTCTCCAATCAGCTCAGGGACAATCTCTGCCCTCGCCCAGATGTTAGGCCATGCCAGCAAGCGCTTTTTGCGTAAAAACCAGCGGTTGATCAGCTTGGCGAAGAGGGAGCCGAGGCCAGGGAGATTGGCTAGTAGCCCTGGAATGCCATCCCAGGCTCGCATGGCATCGAGTTGTTGGGTTGGGATCAGCACCAGCATTGGCACCGCGAGGGCACCTAGTTCGGCGGTGTTGGCTCCGACGGTGGTGAGGCAGAGGTCGCAGCGACGATACAGATCATGGGCGGGGAAGCCTTGATGAAGCTGAATGGTGAGGCCGTTGGGGGCACGAAGGTGGGGCGTTGGCTCTGTTTCTAGGGTTGCTTGGCTCTCTCCAAAAAAGTGGGCAATAGGGTTTTGATCCGGGTCTGCAAAGCGCGCGAGGGTGGGCAGATCGAGGGTGGGAGCGACGGGGATGACAAAGCGGAGGTGAGGCTGAGCTGTATGTAGATGCTGGGCGATCGCCAACATCAGCGGCACACATTGCGCCAATTTCGCTGCCTTTGAGCCGGGTAGCAGGCCAATTTGCTGAAACCCTGGTTCTTCAGCCGCTACTTTTATGTTTAGAGCGTTCAGGTCTGAGGGACTGCCTACTTCTGCCATCAGATCACCCACGATTGCTATTTTGTCGGGGTTGCAACCGTTGACATGGGCGCTGGCCGACATCACCGCAAACTGATCGACCCAGCGATGCCAGCGGGTTTCCCATTCGGCATAAATCAAGCTGCGGTAGCCGAGGCGCTTGGCCAAGATGACGGGGTAAATCTGGTCGCCGCCTAAAAACAGGACAAGGCCGCGATCGCGCCAATCCCAGTTTTCTGCGGTTTTGCCCCAGAGGAGGAATGGAAAGAACTGCTCGGCTCCTTGCACTCGGTCGATTTCGGGGTAGGTGTGGGCGATCGCCACTTCCTTTCCGGTGGCATTGGGGCAGGGCGACAAGACCAGGGAGATCCGTACCTGGGCGCGATCGGTTCCTAATTCATCTCGCAGGGCACGCACCACGGGGCGCACCCAGGTTGTGACTTCGCCGGGGCCATTCGACAAAATGAGAATATCAATCGGCGCAGCATCCATGGGCACAGGTCTTCTTCTGTCATGTGAAGGAGGGCAATGGTAAAAGAATAGCCAGTCAGCGGGACAGTGCGCGCCCTAGTTGCTTGTTTGAGGGTTGCGGCTCACTGGCCTGTGAATGCGTCTACCCAGTTGCTTGAGAATCGCCCTATGGGGAAATCTTCTAGAAATGAGGAGAATCTCTCAGGATTTAGGGGAATTTTGCCAAAAATTATAGACATAGAGCGCGATCGCCCCTCCTGCTCTGCTTCTAGCCGCCGTTCCTGCATCTCTAGCCAGGTAGAGATAAAACTTGATATATCATAGGCTTTTACAAGGGTAGCCGTATCAGTGCTGGTGTGGTCTGCTACTTTCTAAGCCCGTAGGCGATGGAATCTAGCTATTGTCTGAAGCAGGGTCGCTACGGGATGACCAAGGAGCGGGAGAGGGCGATCGCCCGTCGCCATGATGACTGATTGTGGCTAGGTTGACCCAGCATTCCTGGTAATTTTCTGTTTGCATCACCCATTACTGATTGGGGCGGCGGCAGGAGGGCAGATGGAAACCCGATCGGGCTTAACCGCCACTCGGATTCAAGGAGTATCCCGTTAACCATGCAGATGCGATCCTTTACCCCCTCGCGCTGGGCTTCCTCGGTGCGCCCAATCCCCCCCTGGGTGCAGTATGGTTTGACACTGCTGATAGTGGTGGGGGTGATTTTGCATGGCTATCGCTTGGGCGGCAAGCTGTATTGGCATGACGAGGCCTATACCTCTCTGCGGGCAGCGGGGTTTCAGGGTAGTGAAATTGGGGAGGCTCTGTTTAGCGATCGCCCCTTTTCCCCCTCTGACCTGCTCACTTTCCAAGCCATTAAACCCGACAGTACCCCGATCGATACAATCCTTTCCCTAGCGAAAGAAGACCCCCAGCATCCCCCCCTCTATTTTTTGCTCACCCGCTGGTGGATGCGCCTATTTGGCAGTTCGGAGGTGGCCACTCGCAGTTTGGCGGTTTTGTTTAGCCTGCTCGCCCTGCCTGTGATCTATGGGCTGAGCCTAGAATTATTCGCCTCACCCCTAGCCGCCCAGCTCACAATGCTGCTCTTGGCGCTTTCCCCCTTCGACATTTTGTTTGCCCAAGTGGCGCGGCAATATAGCCTGCTGACGTTGTTTACTGTGCTAAGCAGTTGGCTATTGCTGCGGGCTTTGCGGCCTACACGCCAACTGCTCTGGTTCTGGGGCGCTTATGTGCTGGCCTCCGCTGGGGGGCTGTATTCGCACCCCTTCTTTGCCCTCACCTTGGTAGCCCATGGAGCCTATACCCTCAGCCGTCAGTTTCTAGCCGCCCCTAGTCGCTTTTCCTTGGGGAGCTTTGCGGGGCGGCAGCGATCGCCCCTAGCCGACTACCTCAAGGCCATGGTGGTGACCTTCCTGCTCTATGCTCCGTGGGCCTGGGTGATGGCTACAAACCTGGGTCGTGCTTTGGCCACCACCTCCTGGAGCCAGGGCTTTCCGGGCTGGGTCACGGTTACGAAGTTTTGGGTGTTGAGCTTTACCTCTGTCTTTTTTGATTTAAATGTGCCCTTTGAAAGCCCACTGGTGTACCTAATTCGGTTGCCCTATTTGCTGCTGATTGGGGTGGCCTTTTGGGCGGTGAATCGGCGATCGCCCCCCGAAGCGAGTCTGTTTATCTTGACGAGCTTCTGGGTGCCGTTTTTGCTGTTGGCCCTGCCCGATGTCGTGCTCTCTACCCAGCGCTCCACCGTCAGCCGCTACCTCATCCCCTGCTACCCGGCCATTCAACTGGCCGTAGGCTACTGGCTGGCGATCGCCTGGAACCAATTCAAGCGCCCGTTTTGGTACGCCATGATGGGCATACTCTTGGCAGGTAGCTTGGCGTCTATTTTGGTAAGTGCCCATGCTTCCACCTGGTGGAACCGCACCCCTAGCCTCTTCAATGGCGAAATGGCGGAATACATCAACGCCCTGCCCGCCCCCCTTGTGATTAGTGATCCGGGGGTCGATGGCACAAACCTGGGAGATTTGCTGTCCCTGGCATTTTTGGTGGATGAGCGTGTCACCTTTTTGCTGCTATCGCCCACGTCCTCGGTGGATGTCGCCGCAGCTTTGGAGTCTGCCGATGGGGTGTTTTTCCGTCCATCTGGGGCACTGCGATCGCGCGCTAGCCAAATTGCGGGGCCTCTAGAGGCTATCAACCCCGCAGGCGGTCTATGGCAGGTGCCAGCGCCCTAGCCGGTGCCAATCCCTAGATCCAACGTAGAAGGACGGTTAGAGATCTGCAGTTTAATGGTGTACCCAGTGGTCAGGTTTCGACTGCGCTCAACCTTCCGTGATCGAGGGCTGAGCGCATTCGTTCGCGCCGCGTCTCCCGCAGGGAGAAAGTTCGATCAGCGGGTACGTTATTTTTTAGCAACTCCCTTATATAGCGGTAGCCATGAGCCATAGGACGCTTCTCTGTCATTCCCGCGTAGGCGGGAATCCATCTTTAATAGTTTGATAAGAATGCGATCCATGGATTCCCGTTTTCACGGGAATGACGCTGGCTTGTCCTAAGATTCGTGACTATGACTACAGAACAGTCGTAGAAGGGTTACATAGCGGTTTTCACGCTGGTGAAGCACGGGCAAGGGGCTTAAGCCCCTTGTTTCAGGGAGTGTCCCCAAGTTGAGCGCACCTCATACTTGAAGAAACCGTTATAAAGCCGTCTAATCTG
>Ga0105044_10012425_pt1 | contig 11576 bp, 8 predicted proteins | sample MAT01_FD_78092 | JGI IMG/M metagenome (GOLD analysis project Ga0105044, IMG submission 78092) | Freshwater microbial communities from Lake Fryxell liftoff mats and glacier meltwater in Antarctica - MAT-01 | ecosystem: Environmental > Aquatic > Freshwater > Ice > Liftoff microbial mat | place...
CTTGCTATACTTGCATCATGGAATTCGATAAAGTTTAATCATAAATCATTTTACTTTTTACTGATATTACTCGATGTAGGTCTGATAGGTGTTTTTACTTCGCTTGACTTAATTTTATTTTATATTTTCTGGGAAGTGATATTGATACCAATGTATTTTATAATCGGCATCTGGGGTTCTGAAGACAGAATTTATGCAACGGTAAAGTTTTTTCTTTATACAATGTTCGGAAGTTTACTGATGTTAATCGGAATTATCTGGCTCGGATTTCTGAGCTTACCTTTTACAGGCGGACAGTTTTCCACTGACTTAACACAACTCACAGAAATTGCTTACAGAATTCCTTTAGACAAGCAAATAATTTTATTTATACTTTTCACATTGAGTTTTATGATAAAGGTCCCTCTCTTTCCTTTTCATACCTGGCTGCCTGATGCACACGTTCAGGCACCGACAGCAGGCAGTGTAATACTTGCAGCAGTTTTATTAAAAATGGGAACGTACGGACTTATAAGATTTTCTATGCCTCTCTTCCCTTCAGCTTTTGTCACGCTGACTCCATACATTTCGACATTGGCGGTTATCGGAATTGTCTATGGTGCATTGCTTTCAATAGTTCAGAAAGATGTGAAAAAATTAGTTGCATACTCGTCAGTAAGTCATCTCGGATTCATAGTACTGGGAACATTCGCTTTAACAGATGTTGCATTGCAGGGAAGTGTAATTCAAATGATTAATCACGGATTATCAACAGGTGCTTTGTTTATGATAGTAGGTGTGCTTTATGAAAGAAGACATACAAAGGCAATAGCAGATTTCGGCGGAATTATGAAAGTAATGCCTGTATTCTCAGTGATATTTATGATAGTTGTTTTATCATCAATAGGTTTACCGGGTTTAAACGGATTTGTAGGTGAATTTTTAATTTTACTCGGTTCATTTTATTCATCAAATCTTGGAACACATGCTTATGCAATTGTTTCAACTTCTGCTGTAATTTTAGCAGCTGTTTATTTATTATGGATGTTTCAGAGAGTTATGCTTGGTCCTATAGAAAATGATAAGAATAAAGATCTTAAAGATTTGTCTAAAATGGAAATTATTTCATTCCTGCCGATATTGGTTTTTATAGTGTGGATAGGTGTTCATCCTAATACATTCTTATCTAAATCAGAAGCAAGTGTTAAGAAAATTATTGATAATTTCCATAGCAATGCAAAGAAGATCGGAATGGAAAAAGATATAGAGTTGAAAATGACTGAGAAGAAGTAAAACAATTAATATTTAAACAGATTTTAAAATCCTGATAGAAAATTTTTAATAAATTATACTGTCAGGGTTTTTTTTAATAAATTTCTAATTTCAATTACAATGTTTAACTTTCGCTAATCATGAATGACTTTCAAAAAATATTTAAAGATAAAATCGTCTTAGCTCCGATGGAAGATGTATCGGAGCCGCCTTTCAGATTAATTTCTAAAAGGTTAGGTGCTGACATTGTCTATACTGAATTTATTTCTGCTGAAGGTTTAATAAGGGATGCACGCAAAGCACGGGCAAAGCTCAGATTTTATGAAGAAGAGCGGCCGCTTTCTATACAAATATTTGGCGGAAATGAAGATGTACTGGTTGATGCAGCAAAGATTTCTGAAAGTGTGAATCCTGATTTTATAGATATTAACTGCGGTTGCTGGGTAAAGGATGTAGCAATGCGAGGTGCAGGAGCAGGACTTTTGAAAGACATTCCCAAGATGACGAGAATTGCCGAGAAAATAATCAACAATGTAGAATTGCCGGTGACATTAAAAACAAGATTAGGTTGGGATGAAAATTCGATTGTGATAGTGGAAGTTGCGAAGATATTAGAGAAAGTAGGTGTGCAGGCATTGACAGTTCACTGCAGATTACGTCATCAGGGAAATAAAGGTGAAGCTGACTGGACATGGGTAAAGAGAATTAAAGATGCAGGAGTTAAGATTCCTATAATATTAAACGGAAATATAAAAACACCTGAAGATGTAAAATATGTATTTGATACATTCGAACCGGATGCTGTGATGATTGGACAGGCAGCAATTTTAAATCCATGGATTTTCAGACAATCAAAGTTTTATCTAAAAAATGGTTATCATGATGAAGAGCCGTCTATTGATGAAAAGATTGATGTATGTATAGAGCACCTGCGATTGTCAGTAGAATTAAAGGGTGAGAAATACGGAGTACTCGAACATCGTAAACATTATTCAGGATATCTGAAAAATCTTAGAGATGTAAGCAAGTTCAGATTGGAGCTGATGTACTTACATGAATTTGAAGAGATAAAAGAAAGGCTTTTACAGTATAAGGAAGAATGCATTATGCAAATGGAAAATTAATTTAGCTTATATATCAGGTTTAACTAATAAAATAATTTTAACAAAAAATATTAACATTTAAAAAAGAAATCTAAAATCAACAATCATAAATCTAAAATCATAAAAAAATGGAAGCATTAGCAGGGTTATTATTCGGATTTGGAGGAGTATTAGGATTTATATTTTTAATATTAATACTCAGGTCGTTCAGGGTTTTAAAAGAATATGAACGCGGTGTAATATTTCGTTTGGGAAAATTCTCTGCGATAAAGGGACCGGGGTTAATAATTCTTACACCGATATTAGACAAAATGGTAAAAATGAGTTTGAGAACAATCGCATTAGACGTGCCTGCTCAGGATATTATTACAAAAGATAATGTGTCGGTGAAAGTAAATGCCGTAGTGTATTTCAAAGTGTATGATCCGGGCAGAGCTATCATACAGGTTGAAGATTATATGTATGCGACTTCTTTAATTTCACAAACGACACTTAGAACTGTTTCGGGTCAGGGAGATCTGGATGACTTGCTGGCTCATCGTGAACTTGTAAATTCGAGATTGAAAGAATTAATTGACAAAGAAACAGAACCATGGGGAATACAGGTAAGCAATGTCGAATTAAAGAATGTAGATTTGCCGCAGGAGATGCTTCGTTCGATGTCAAGACAGGCTGAGGCAGAAAGAGATAAGCGGGCAAAAATAATTAACTCTGAAGGTGAATTTATGGCAGCACAGAAATTAGCCGAAGCTGCAAAAATTTTGGGAAGCGATCCGAATGCTTTACAACTGCGGTATTTACAGGTGATGACAGAGATTGCAGCAGAGAAAACTTCGACTATGATTATTCCTCTGCCGATGGAACTTCTGAGATATTTTACAAGTGTTACAGAAATGAACGACAGAGTTAAAAGCAATGACAGCACTAATAATAAATCATAAATTTAAATGAATAAATTCTTTTCAGTAAACATAATTTTCATTTCATTAATATTGTCACTTTTGAATTCAAACTGGATTTCATTTTCACACAATTCTGAAGCTGAAATAAATTCAAATATTCAGAAAGATATCTTTTCAGAGAAAGTTCAGTGGACAGAAAATAAACTTTCTTCAATGACATTGAGAGAAAAAATTGCTCAGATGATAATAACTAACTCTGACGGATTTTCTGCACCGGTTAATTCAACTGAATATAACCGATTATCAAATTTAATTATTAATGAAAAAATCGGCGGTGTGATTTTTTTTAAAGGAAATTCTCTACAGCAGGCAGAACTATCAAATACATTGCAGACAATCTCCGAGACTCCCCTTTTGATTTCAGCTGATTATGAACGAGGGACAAAGATGCGGCTTGATGACGGAAGTTTATTTCCGAGTAATATGGCACTTGGTGCTACACGGAATCCCGAGCTTGCATATAAAATGGGAGTTCAGATTGCGAAAGAATGTAAAGCAATCGGTGTTCATCAGAATTATGCACCTGTAGTTGATATAAATAATAATTCTTTAAACCCGATAATAAATGTACGTTCTTATGGAGAAGATCCGGATTTAGTTTCATCAATGTCAGAAAAATTTATAAAAGGTATTCAGGACTGGAATGTAATTGCAACAGCAAAACATTTTCCCGGTCACGGAGATACAGATATAGATTCACACAGCGACCTTCCGGTTTTAAATTTCAGCAAGGACAGATTGGATAATTTAGAATTAATTCCATTTAAGAATGCAATCAAAAATAATGTAATGTCAGTGATGATAGCACATCTTTCTCTTCCCTCTCTTGACAGCGAGCCGAATGTTCCTGCTTCATTATCAAAAAATATTATTGACGGAGTCTTGATAAATGAATTAGGATTTAAAGGATTAATAGTTACTGATGCATTAAATATGGCTGGAGTTGTAAAACATTTTTCAACAAAGGAAGTTGCTTTGCATTGTGTAAATGCGGGCATTGACCTGATACTTATGCCTCAGGGAGAAACTAAAACTATCAATGCAATCGAAGAAGCAGTGAATAATGGTTCGATATCTGTTGAAAGAATAGAAGAGTCAGTCAGGAAAATACTTAATGCAAAGACGTGGCTTAAATTAGATGAGAATAAATTAGTTGATGTAAGTAAAGTTTCATCAATTGTTAATTCATCAGAAGCAAAAAACATTTCACAGCAGATTGCAAATGAATCTCTGACACTTGTAAAAAATGAAAATAATTTATTACCCTTTGCTAACTCTTCCGATAAATCTTGTTTAATTGTTTCGATGAATAATGGAAATGAAAAAGCAAATTCAGAATTTTTTTTAAGCAAATTTAATGACAATAATAAATTCAAATCAACTTCAGTTTTTGATATATCAGGAGAAGTATTAAACACAGAAGAAATATTAAATGATGCTGTTAATTATGATGTAATAATAATTCCGATTTATGCAAAAGTTAAGATTAAAACAGGAACCGTCGGACTTCCTCAGTCTCAGATATCACTTATAAATTCACTCAAAACTGCCGGTAATAAAATTGTCGTTATATCATTTGGAAATCCATATCTAATACAGGGATTTCCTGATGTTGATTCATATGTATGTGCGTATGCAGATGCGGAGACATCAATAAATTCAGCTATTGACTCATTTTACGGAACTATTAAGTTCAAAGGAAAATTACCTGTAAGTATAAGTTCAGAATATAAATTCGGCGATGGAATATCAAACTAATCTCTACAATAAATTCATTCTTTTTTTCATATTGCTTTCCTGTTTGCAAATCAACTCTGCATACTCACAGATTTTTAATCAGCGATTTGACGGAATAAATTTTACTCAAAACGGAAATAATTCATTTTCACCTTTTAACGGCGGACAGAATAATGCAAGATTTCAGATAGTAGATATTGACGGTGACAATAAACTTGATATTTTTACTTTTGACACTGACACATCTTTGTATTTTTATAAAAATGTCGGGACATCACAGACAGCTTCTTATAAATTAATTTCAACAAAATATCAGAATATTTATTTCAAAAACTGGTTTTATTTTACTGACATTGATAATGACGGTGACAATGATTTATTCGCAGGAGGAGAAATTCAGACAGTTAAATATTACAAGAATACAGGCAGTCCGGCAAATCCAAATTTTACTTTAACTATAGAAGAATTAAGAACATTTTCTGATACTGTAATCTACAGTGAGGGAAATTCCGTTCCTGCTTTCTGCGATATAGATGGTGACGGTGATAAAGATTTTTTTACAGGACAGTCATTAGGTACGATTACTTATTACGAAAATATCGGAAGTCCTTCAAAATTCAGTTTTAAATTTGATACAGATTTCTGGCAGAATTTACTTATAATTTCTCCTGCGTTAGACATATCAGATAACAGGCATGGTGCAAATTCATTAGAGTTTGCCGATATTGATAATGACAATGATTTTGATTTATTCTGGGGAGATTTATTTTCAAAGGGAATTTATTTTATAAAAAATAATGGTACTCCGGCAAATCCGAATGTACAAATTGTTGATTCAATTTATCCTCATAATTCATCATTCATTTCACAAGGGTTTAATTCCACAAGATTTGCCGATATAGATAATGACGGTGACAAAGATTTATTTATTTCAGTTTTATACTCTTCACAAAATTATAATAACTTTGCATATTACAGAAATGATGGTAATTCAACTATTGCAAATTTCCAGAGAATAAGTGATAATTATCTGAATAATATTGATGTTGGCGGCAGAAGTAATATAACTTTCATTGATATAGATAATGATGGAGATAAAGATTTAATAGCAGGGAATGACATTCCGGCAAGGCTGACTTTATATACCAATACAGGTACAGTATCACAGCCATCTTATTCACTTACGCTGGATTCAATTCCGATCAGGTCAACTCCGTTTAATTATACTTTAGCACCTGCTTTTACAGATATTGATAATGACGGTGATCTGGATTTATTTCTGGGAAGTTATATAAAAGACTCCTTATGGTTTTACAGAAATACAGGGAATGCGAATAATTATAATTTCACATATTCCGGAACCGGCAGGCAAAACGGAATTGATTCTCTTGGACAAAGCAGTACACCTGTTTTTGCAGATATAGATAATGACGGTGATAAAGATTTTTTTGCCGGAGCAAGTAACGGAAGAATTTTTTATTATGAAAATACAGGGACTGCATCAAACTTTATTTTTACAAGAAGATCTGTTTTTTATAATGCTATAGATGTCGGTGATGATGCTGTTCCAAAGTTTTTTGATATTGATAATGACAATGATTTAGATCTATTCATTGGCAGTCAAAGCGGAAAGATTACTTTTTATAAAAATAACGGAAGTTCTTCGTTACCTAATTTTGTTTTTCAGACAAATCAGTATTATAATATTTTGGATATTCAAAATTCCTGTCCGGAATTTGTAGATATAAATAATGATACAGACCCTGATTTATTTATTGGAAATACGAAAGGCGGACTTTTCTATTTTGAGAATGATTTAATTTCCGGTATTGAAAATAATTCAGCACAAATATCTGATAATTTTTACTTATATCAGAATTATCCGAATCCTTTTAATCCTTCTACAATAATTAAATATGATTTATTAAATTCCGGTAATGTTACTTTAAAAGTTTATAATATTTTAGGCGAAGAAATTGCTTTGCTTCAAAACGGATATCAGAATAATGGCAGCTATAGTATTGAATTCAGTTCAGATAAATCCGGAATAAAATCTGATTTAGCCGGTGGAATTTATTTTTATAAATTAACATCAGGTACAAATTCAGTCGTTCGAAAAATGTTGTTTGTTAAGTAAATATAGATTAATTTTACACACTCCCAAAATTTCATAAACCTATAAATTAAAAAAGAATGTTAAAAAAAATTTACTCTTATGTAATAATTGCATTAGTTGTTTTTTTACAAATTAATAATGCATATTCCGGAGACAGAAATATTCTCGTGGAAAGATTTACAAGCTCTACCTGCGGTCCTTGTGCAACTGCAAATCCGACTTTAGATTCATATTTAAATTCCGCAGATCCTAATAAAGTCACTTCTATCAGCTATCACATGAACTGGCCTTCACCGGGAAATGACCCAATGTATCTTTCGAATACTGCTGACAATACTGCAAGAAGAACAGCATATGGAGTGAATTCCATTCCTTACTGGTTTTTTGACGGAACATATATCGGCGGAACATCAAATGGTATACTTCAGGCATCTTACAATTCAAGAACTGATGTGTTAAGCCCTGTTACTATTGTTGTTACTCAAACTATAAATGGAACAAGTGTAACTGTAAATGCGGATATTTATTGTGAATTTGCAATTTCAAATCCGACAGCAATAATTCACATTGCTGTTACTGAAAAAGTAATTCAATATGCTTCACCTCCGGGTGTAAATGGTGAAACATACTTTAGAAATGTCATGAGAAAGATGCTCCCTTCAAATATAGGTACTCCTGTTAGTTTAATACCTGGTACAAAAACAACTGTACAGTATACTTATACGATTGATCCTTCATGGCAGGCAAGTCAGATTGAAAATATTGTATTTGTTCAATCAACATCAAACCAAATATATAACAGTGCGATACCTACTTTAGATTTCAATTTGATTTCTGCACCATCTTATAAAGTTGTAAATCAGGGACAGAGTCAGAGTGCCAATTACAAAGTAAAAATTCCTGTTGTTGCTTCAGGTTATAATTCAGCAGTGACATTTACAGGAGCTCTGGAAACTCCGACATCGGGCATAAACATTGACTTCACGAGCGGTAATGTAATAAGTAATTATCCCGACTCATTAGCTTTTACAGTTAGTTCAAACTCAGCAGTACCTGCCGGTGTGTATAAAGTTATTTTAACAGGTACAAATACAAACGGGAAAGTTCATAAAACAATAGTAAATTATCTTGTTGGAAAAAATTATGCATTATATGGTGTAAACAGAACACAGGCATCTTATAAAGTTGATAATGTTGTATATAATGTTGCAAAATTATTTACATGGGATATTGGCTCTGAGCATACATTTGAAGCAGTTTCACCAATAACAATCGGTTCTACCAGATATGTATTTGATCAATGGAATATTGGCGGCGGAATATCACAGAATATTACAGTTGGTATTCAGGATATAAATTGTTATGCATATTACAAAGTACAGTATAAGCTTTTCAGTTCAGTTTCTCCTGCTGAATTACCTGTAACTGTAAATGGCGGAAATACTTTTTATGATTCATCTTCTGCAGCAAATATTTCGGCAACACCTTCGCAACTTGTTTATAACGGAAAGACGTATTATTTTTCTTCATGGGAAGGAGCAGGAAATGGTTCCTATACAGGCTCTAATCCTAATCCATCTGTAAATATACATAATGTAATTTCAGAAAAAGCAATTTATGATACAGTAGACGTTGGTATTTCAAATTATAATTCAGTAATTCCTGATAAATTTAATTTATATCAGAATTATCCGAATCCATTTAATCCGACTACAAGCATTAAATTTGATATTGCAAAATCTTCCTTTACAACTATAATTGTTTATAATTCTTTAGGAAAAGAAGTATCAAAATTAGTAAATGAAAATTTAAATCCGGGAAGTTATCAGTTCTCATTTGATGCTTCTGCTTATCCAAGCGGAGTCTATTATTACAGAATAAATACAGAAGCATTCACACAGATTAAAAAAATGATTCTTCTGAAATAAAATTAAATTAGTTTCATTATATAAAGCGGACAGGAAAATATTTCTGTCCGTTTTTTTTTATTTAATAAGAAACCTTTCGTGAATATATTCGTCTTAACTGAAAACTATATTCACAATAAAAATCAAAAATTCAAATACACAATATTCTATTATGAAAAAACTTTATTGCTTAATAATTTTAGTGTTAATATTTAATGCATCGAATTTATTTTCTCAGATATCTGTAAAAACAGAAAGAAAGTTTCCGGGAAAATGGTTCAGTAAACCGACTATAGATTTTTCTTACGGATTAAATGAAACTAAACTCAGCGGATTTAATACAGGGATTGCTCAGACAGGTTCATTAGAACTTAAACTCGGATTCACTTATCTGAATAATAGCAAGTACGGAAAAAATATTCTTAAATACAGAGACGGATTTATTTTCTTAAGTAATTCATCTAATAGTCTGTACAATAATTCAGATGTAAATAAAATAAATTCATCCATGTGGAGATTTGGTTTTGGAAGTAAATCTGCCTATGGAATTAAGCTCGGCTCTGTTTCTATCATCCCTTATAATTCAAATTCATTTGTATGGTCAGAGTTTAAATATGATACTTTGAATGTCAATAGTTCGGTTGATTATTCAGCATTAAATGAATTCAGTAATTCTTTCAGATACGGAAGTATAAGTGAGGCAGGAATTAATTTTCAGATTACTCCCGGATTTTCTATACAGCCAAAATTTGAAATCTCTGATATCTATCCAAGACATTTGTTCTGGAAACAGTCTGTTAGTACTATGATTGAATTCAGCGGATTATTTTTGATTGAATCTTTTTCGAAGAGGATAATGAAAAGTTCACCGGTAGCAGGAACATTTGTCAATTTTATTCTTACAAATGCTTATGAATACGGTTTCTATCAGTTAAGAAAAGAAAATGTCAGATGGCCTTATTCCGGAGGCGTGCCGCTCTATGTCAGTACTTTTAAATTAGGTATGACTTTTACTTTCTGATTTTAATAAAACATCAGAAAGCATTTTCTATATGATTAATCTCAGCATTACCTTCATTAATGATAATACTTATCACATCTATTCTGAGATCGTGATTTGAAAATTCCGGAAAGTCATTTATAAAACCTGTCGCTGCTTTTTTAATGTGTTCCTGTTTTATAAAAGTAATTGACTCTTCCGGTTCGCCGTATTTTTTATTGCGTCTTGTTTTTACTTCTATAAATAAAATCATTTTACTTACTTCATCTTCAAATATTAAATCCACTTCAGCTCTTTCATATCTGTAATTATTTTTTATGAATTTATAATTTTTGTTCAATAAATAATTCTTTGCAATAATTTCACCGTTTGCTCCGAGTTTATTTTTATAAATGCATTTCATTCTGCTGAGTTGTAGTTTGAGGAAATAATATTTTTTTCAGGAAACTTCTTCTGTGAATCTCACATAAACCGTATTCTTCTATATTTTTATAATGCTCTTTTGTTGCGTATCCTTTATGTTTTTTAAAATTATATTCGGGAAATCTTATGTGATATCCGCGCATTAAATTATCCCGTGTAACTTTTGCAAGTATAGATGCACATGAAATTTCAAATATAATTGCATCACCATGAATAACTGTTTCATAATTTATTTTTTCCTGATAATTATTTTCGAGCTTAAAGTAATTTCCGTCAATGAAATATTTATGGGGTTTGGATTTTATATTAAATATAGTGGTGTACATTGCTTTCATTGTAGCTTTGAGAATATTTATTTCATCAATTTCATTATTGTCAATTAATGAGATTTTATATTCTATACAATTATCTATTATTTTCAAAAAAAGATTTTCTCTTTGAAACCCGGTCAATAATTTAGAATCATTTACTCCGTCAATTTTAAATCCCTGTTCAAATACCACCGATGCAGCTACAACCGGACCTGCCAATGGTCCCCTGCCCGCTTCATCTATTCCGCAAATAAGCATTTGAAATTTTATTTAATTTAATTTTAATTAATTTTAGTGAAGATATTATTTTTAATTATTATTAAAAATATAAATTCTTTATTAAGACGGGATTTGGGACAGATAGAGTCCAAAATATTTTTGTGCGATAAAAATAAATATAAAATTATTTCATACTTCAAAATATTTTAATAAAATTGTCTTTTAAACGAAACAAACATTTATGTATACGATTCTGTCGCCTTTGAAAAATATTCATCATATAATTTTAATGAAGCAGATAATAATTTTAATGAATCAGCAGATTATTTTAGTGAAGCAGTCACCTATAGAAAGAGTTCAGCCCCGGCTGCGTCGGGCAGGCACCTCTGGAAAAAGTCCAGACTGGGTTGGAACACAAAACTAAGGATGAATTGTATAGACACTTCCGTCACTGTTTGCATCTACAATATTTAAATCACTTGCATCTACAATCTCATCTGCATTTAAATCTGCGGGAATGTATCTGCCCTGTATTGCAAAGAATGCA
>Ga0105044_10012431_pt1 | contig 11572 bp, 12 predicted proteins | sample MAT01_FD_78092 | JGI IMG/M metagenome (GOLD analysis project Ga0105044, IMG submission 78092) | Freshwater microbial communities from Lake Fryxell liftoff mats and glacier meltwater in Antarctica - MAT-01 | ecosystem: Environmental > Aquatic > Freshwater > Ice > Liftoff microbial mat | place...
CCGCGGTGGCTGTGCCTGTGACCCCTGAGTCGTTGAGGCTCTCGAGGTTCGCCATCACGGTTGTGGTGGTGTTGCCGCCGGCGGAGGCGACGGCAGACGTTGCCGCCAGGCCGAGGCTGGCAACGCCCAGCATCGCGACGGTGCGCACTGTCTTGTTTCGATTCATCTGCTAGCTCCTTGTTGGTGGGGGGGGTGTTCGGACCTACTACGGGGCGGTCGGCCCCGGCGTACGGTCACCTCAGCCACGTACCCCGCGCAGGTCGGGTTGCAAACGGACGACGAAGATCAGGTCGTCTGGCCAGCCAGCCCGCCTGCGAGCGGACCGAACGGGAACTTCACGAGGCCGGCGGCCCGATCGAAGAAGTGGGTCGGGGAACTCCGGGTCGCCACCACCCCCGCCGGGGCCGAGCCGCAGATCACTTGTCACCTGATCGTGCGGCAGACCCTCTCCGATGGGGGAAGGTCGCTGTCGCGCCACGACGCTTTCATCGCTGAACGCCGGTCCTGTGCAGGATCGCGGTTGCTCAGCGTCGTGTGCCTGCGCCCTAGCCGCGTCTTGCCCGCGAATCCCTGGCGCGCTCGTACGCGTCGTCGAACCCGTCAACGCGGCCGGCCCACGACAGGTGCGCCCGGGCATGGGTCAGCGCCGCGTCCCCTCGTCGAGCGACCTCCTGGGGTCGGTTGACCGCGTCGACCAGCGCGTCCGAGAGGGAGCGTTCGTCGTCAGGCGGTACGAGCCAGCCGGTGGGTCGAGCCGGGTCGAGGTTGACCACGAACGGGAGTCCGCCGCTGTTGCTGGCGATCACCGGGAGGCCGACAGCCATGGCCTCGAGGGGCGTCTGCGGGTACGAGTCGTCGACCGACGGGATCACCAACGCGTCGCAGGCGGCCAGCGCCTGGGGTAGATCGGCGTGGCCCCGCCACCCAGTGAAGAACAGCCCTTCCGCGCCGATCTCGCGGGCGACCGTGACGGGGTGTTCGCCCTCCCACTCGCCCGGGTACCCGCCCCACACCACAAGGGATGCCGGACGGTCGAACTGCGGCCTGGCGTGGGCAAAGGCCCGCACCAGCAACGGGACCCGCTTGGGGGAGGTGAAGCGTCCGACGAAGATCAGCACGGTCGCGTCGCCGTCGGGGCCCAGGAGCTGGTCGAGATCCGGTTCGCGGTACGCCACCGTGCCGGGAACCGCCGTCTCGTCCCAGCCTTGCGGATCCTCGACGAGCCAACGCCTGAAGAGGGCTCGGCGCGCCTCGTGGCTCGTCGGTCGTGGGCAGAACCTGATCACGTCCACGCCGTTCGGGACATCCGAAACCCGGTGCGGATCGGCGCCGAGCACCTCGACTGCCCGGGCGCGCTCGGTGGGTGACACCACGACCAGATGGTCCGCAGCGTCAGCTTGACCGAGGAGCCGGTCGCGCCAGGTCTCCCCGTACTGCCACCAATCCCAACGAGTGGTGCCCAACAGCTCGCGCTGGGCGTCGTCGAGTCCTGAGCTTCCGCCCCGGTTGCTCCGGGCCCATGCGGGCATCCCCGCCAACGTCGTCCCCACCGATTTCGCGAGTGCCGCCCGCTCGTTGACCGCTTCGAGGAACTTGATCTCGGTGCCGTGGAGGTGAGCGACGACAGCGCCTTGGGGCCAGTGGCGCCCCACGGCGTCGTGCTGCGGTGTCAGGTGATGGAGGTGGAAGACATGGGCCCGGTCTGCTCCAGCGGCCCGAAACGGTGCCTCCCAGACCGCTGACAGATGCTCGGCGAGGTCGCCAGGCACGGCCGCAAACACCACGTCGGGGGCGTCGGCGCGGTCTTCGTAGGACGGGTGCATGGGCACAGGGGCAGAGATCGCACTTCCGCCAGCCGCGAACACTCGCACGGCGTCGGAGTAATCGAGGTGCTGCACAGGAGTGCCCGCGAAGAACGTCGGCGCGTGGGTGAACTCTCCTGGGTCTCCGAGCGACCCCGTCACGAGCCCTACCGACCAGTGGGCGTCGGCCAACGCCGTCGACAAATAGCGCGCCACCTGCGCCGACCCGCCACGCGGGAAGAAGAGCAATCCCATCACGACGTGTCGAACGGCCATGCCAGGGACACTACGGCCCGGGGTCGGCAGGCCATCACCTGCCCTGAAACGCAGACGATGACCGGTTGGTTCGTCCGCGGTCAGCCGAGGTCGGTGGGCTGAGGTCGTAGAGTCGGTTGGCCGTCGATGAGAGACATGCACTGCTGGCGGAGCGGCCTGACGCTACGCCTGCGTTTCCAGGCTGCACGAGGTCGCTCAGGTCCCGGCGACGGCCAACGGGTGTCAGCGGTCTTCGATGGGCTGCATCGAAGTAGCGGCTGCTGAGGCGGTTGCACGGTCATGCCGAGCTCCAAGCTTGTGGTCACCGCGCCGTCGATCAATACTCAGGCCCTCAGCGAGATGGGGTGATGGTGTGGCCTACGTAGGCGACAAGGTGTCAGTGGCGTCCAAGTCCGGGCCGAGGCTCGGCGTCGTGGTGTCGACCAGCGGCAGCCTGCTTCGAGTCCGATGGGAAACCGGCGAGGAGACAAGCCTGATTCCGGGGCCAGGGACGCTCACGGTCGTCGGCAAGACGCCGAAGCGGTCGCCCGGGGCGGCCAAGGCAGCGAAGCCGGCCAAGGTCAGGCCAGGTCGTGCAGCGACGAGGGCGCCGGCGAAGGCCACGACCAAGAAGGCCACGACCAAGAAGGCCACGACCAAGAAGGCCACGACCAAGAAGACGGTGCCGCCCAAGAAGGCCACGACCAGGAAGACGCCCTCGAAGAAGACGGTGCCGCCCAAGAAGTCGGTCGCTCCTACGCCGGCCAAGAGGGCGTCGAAGTCGAGCAACAAGAAGGCGGCTGCCGCCAAGTCTCCCAGCCAGAAGAAGTCGCCCGCCAAGAAGTCCGGCCCGAAGGCCCGCTGACCACCGATCGACCGATCGACCTCGGGTGAGCGAGGTGCGGGCCGTGGTCGGCGCCGTCCTCGCCTTCGGAGACATCCCGGCGGCCATCACGGCCATGGCCGAACGGCGCACCACCCGGTCGCACCCTCGTGCTCGTCGACGAGGCCCCGACCGCCGGGGATGGTCGTCCGATCTAGGGTCCCGGGCATGACCGTTGCCCGTCGGACTGCTGGCTCCTTCACCCTCGCCTTGGCCGCCGGTGCGGCCGGCGTGCTCCTCGTGAGCGAACCGGCGGGGGCCCACACGGGGAAGGGCGCGGGAGGCGTGATCGACGGGATCCTGCACCCCCTCACCGGTCCCGACCACTTGCTCGCGATGCTCGCAGTGGGGATCGTCGCGGTGCTGGCGACCCCCCGGGGCCGCGTCTGGTTGGCCCCGGTCGCGTTCCTGGGCGGCATGGCGGCCGGTGGTGTTGCCGGCCTGGCCGGCGGGGCACTACCCGGCGCGGAGTACCTGATCGTGGCCTCGGTGTTCGTTCTCGGGCTGGCCATCGCCGGTGCCGCACAAGGCGCGGGCGACTGGCTGATCGCAGCGCTGATCGTGGCGGGCATCGCCCACGGCCATGCTCATGGCGCGGAGGCCCCAACGTCGGCGAACCCAGTGGCCTACGTCGGTGGGTTCCTCCTGGCGACCGCGGCCCTCCACCTGGTGGGGGTGGGCATGGGCGCCGCGATCAAGGAGCGGCGGACCCTGCGCATCGGCATCGGGGCGGCCACGGTGGCCGCCGGTGCGCTCCTGATCGCCTGACGGGCGGCCTACCTTGCGGCGATGAGGTCGACCACGACCTTGGCCAGCTCGGGGCCTCGGTCTTCCTGCAGGAAGTGGCCACCGCCGACGATGGTGGTGTGGGCCTGACCGCGCGTGCCGGCGATCCGCTCCATGAGGTGCCGTTCGCTGCCCGCCGTCACGGGGTCGGAGTCGCTGAAGGCGCAGAGGAACGGACGCTCGAAGGCGGCGAGCACCTCCCAAGCGGCGCGGTTGGCGGGCGCCTCGGGGTCGTCGCGAGAGGTGGGGACCAGGATCGGGAACTGGCGAGCCCCCTCCTTGTAGGTCTCGTCGGGGAACGGGGCGTTGTAGGCCGCGATCACCTCGGCGGACAGTGCGGTGGTGCAGCCGCCGTTCACGATGTTGCCGATCGGGAGCTCGGGCGCCTCCTGGGAGAACTTCTGCCAGGCCAGGAAGGCGTCGCCGGCCTTGCCGTCGCCGGTGGGCAGGAACGTGTTGGCGGCCACCACGGCGGCGAAGCGATCGGGCTCGGCGGCGACGAGGCGCAAGCCGAGCAGACCACCCCAGTCCTGGCCCACGAGGGTGATGTCTCGCAGGTCGAGGACGTCGAAGAGGTGCGACGACAGCCACTGGACGTGACGGGCGTAGGTGTAGTCGGTGCGAACCGTCGGCTTGTCCGATCGGCCGAAGCCCACGAGGTCGGGCGCCACGGCGCGGAGCCCGGCCGCGACGAGCACCGGGATCATGTGACGGTAGAGATAGCTCCACGACGGCTCGCCGTGGAGGAGCAGCACCACGGGCGCCGCGGGATCGCCTTCGTCGAGGTGGTGGACTCGCAGCGTGCCGTCCTCGCCGTCGGGAATCTCGACGTAGTGCGGCTCGAAGGCGTAGCCGGGTAGGTCAGCGAAGCGGTCATCGGGTGTGCGGAGCGCATCCATGTGGTCCCCCTGGACAGGAAGTGACAGTGAGGGTGACAGTAGTCGCACCACCGAACCGAGCGGGATTCTGACCCTCGGGTCAGTAGGGTCGCATCCGTGGGCCAGTTCCTCGATCAGCCGGCGGTGGTGCTGGTGCTGCTGTCGATCGCGGCGGCGCTCTTCGTGGTCGAGGTGGCGCTGCCCACCGCGGGCGTCGCCGGCACGTTGGCCTTGCTCCTCGGCGTCGCCGCGGCGGTGGGCATCGATCGCCAGGATGCCGACTGGTGGCCTCTGCTCGGCCCGACCTTGGCCGTGGTGCTCTGGGCGGTGCTGGTGGTCAGCCGGAGGCGTTCGCCCGTTCTCGAGCCGATCGCGCTCGTCCTCTTCGGTGTCGGCAGCGCGGGCTTCGGCCTCCTCGCCGACAGCCCGGCCGCCGTCGTCGTGGGCCTCGCCATCACCGTGGGCCTCGGGGTTGGCTACCCAGCGATCCACGGCGCGGCGATGCGCCTCCTCGCCCAGCCGGCGCAGGTGGGCATGGAGGCGCTCATCGGTCAGGTGGGCGTGGTCACGGCGTGGGACGGCGACCGCGGGAGCGTGCGGTTGCAAGGATCGCTCTGGATGGCCAAGAGCGCCGGGGTGGTCGCCGGTGGTGACGAGGTCGAGGTCCAGGGCTTCTCGGGCATGACGATCACGGTGGGCCCTCCGGTCGACCGTCAGATACAGGGAGGGTGAGTGGACGCAATCCTCGGAGTGCTGATCGTGGTGGCGGTGTTCATCGTCGTCATCCTGGCGAGCTCGATCAAGATCGTGCAGGAGTACGAGCGGGCGGTGATCTTCCGGCTGGGTCGCTCCATCGGGGCCAAGGGCCCGGGCGTCTTCTTCATCATCCCGATCCTCGACAAGATCGTGAAGACGAACCTGCAGATCATCGCCGCGCCCGTGGCATCGCAGGCCGTGATCACCAAGGACAACGTCACCAGCACGGTCGACGCGGTCGCCTACTTCCAAGTGGTTGATCCCGAAGCATCGGTGATCAAGATTCGCGACTGGTACAGCGCCTCCCAGCTCGTGGCCCAGACCACCCTTCGCTCGATCGTGGGTCGCCACGAGCTCGATCAGCTGCTCACCGAGCGCGATCAAATCGACGCGGAGCTGCAGGCGGCCCTCGACGCGCAGACGGAGTCGTGGGGGATCAAGGTGCACCGCGTGGAGATCCGCGACGTGCAGGTGCCGGCCCAGATGCAGCGGGCCATGGCGCGGCAGGCCGAGGCCGAGCGCGAACGCCGGGGCAAGATCATCGCGGCCGAGGGCGAGCTTCAGGCATCCCAAAAGCTGGCCGAGGCGGCCCGGGTCATCGCGGGGGCCCCCGGCGCCATGCAGCTACGTCAGCTGCAGACGATGGTGGAGATATCCGCCGAGGGCAGCAACACGATCGTGTTCCCGGTGCCCGTGCAGCTCCTCGAGGCGCTCAGCGCGATCGCGGGAAAGCCCGTCACGATGCCCATCGCCGCGCCGGTAGTGCCGGCACCTCCTGCAGAGCCCACTCCTATCCCGGAGCCCCCCGACGCCCCCGAGGTCTAACGCTCAGCCAGCCATGCCGATCGGGCAGGAGACTCCCGTGCCGCCGATCCCGCAGTAGCCGCTGGGGTTCTTGGACAGGTACTGCTGGTGGTAGCCCTCGGCGTAGAAGAACGGGGCGTCGGCCACGGGCCGGATCTCCGTGGTGATCTCGCCGTAGCCCGCCGCCGTGAGCTGCTCCTGGAACACGCCCTTGCTCCGCTCGGCGGCCGCCGCTTGCTCAGCGCCGTCGGTGTAGATCGCCGACCGGTATTGGGTGCCCATGTCGTTGCCCTGCCGCATGCCCTGCGTGGGGTTGTGGTCCTCCCAGAAGGTGGCGAGGAGCGTGTCGTAGGTCACCTTGGTGGGGTCGTAGGCGACGAGCACCACCTCGGTGTGGCCCGTGCGGCCGCTGCAGGTCTCCTCGTAGGTGGGGTTGGGGGTGATGCCCCCGGCGTAGCCCGCCGCGGTGGAGAACACGCCGTCGAGCTCCCAGAACTTGCGCTCCGCTCCCCAGAAGCAGCCCATGCCGAACACGGCGGTGGCGATGCCGGCCGGAAAGTCAGCGAGCGGGTTTCCGTTCACGTGATGGCGCTCGGGGATCGCCATCGGGTCGGGGCGGCCGGGGAGGGCGGCATCGGCGTCGATCATGCGGGTCTTGTCTCGTCCGAACATGCCGCCAGGCTACGGCTCGCGATCACGGGCGGGTCGGCCGGGCGGCGCTGTTCATCGGGTCGCTAGCCAGGCGCGGGCGGCGAGGGCACCGTGGTCGCCCTTGTAGTCGGCGAGATCCGGCGACCAGGCCTCGATGGCGGCGGCCATGCGGTGGGCCACGTCGGGTCGCTCCGCCACGACGGACAGCGGCACCTGCTGGGTGCGAATGGTGAACAGCACCACCTCCGCGGTGGCCAGTCGCCGGAGGGTCTGGCGCTCGCTCCGGAGATAGAGGCCGTCGGGCGCGTGGCGGGCGTAGGGCGGAGTGGGATCGGGCAGGAACGCCGACGGGTCGTCGTGGATGCTCCAGTTTCGGCGCCACACGGGCCGATCGCGGCGCAGCCGTTGGAGGAACGTATCGACCTTGGCGGCCAGCTCGTCGTCGTAGTGGGCCACCGGACCATGGACGGCCGCCATCGGCCGGCCGAGCTTGTCGGCGAGGCGCCAGTAGGACGGGGAGCAGACCGACGCCGCGTCGAGGTGGGGCGCACCGTCGCGCAGCACCATGAGGCAGAGGTCCTCCTGGACGAGGCGCCCCGCCGCGTCGAGGGGGTGAAGGTCAAGGGGGTGCAGGTCGAGGGGCGCGATGTCGTGGCCGACGGCCTCGCTGACCAGCGCCAGCACCTCGATCGAGGCCTGCATCACGGCCGGTGTGTCGAGGGCGGCGAACACCTCGGCGTGACGCTCGTCGAGCACCACGGCCTTGCGGGCGACGTCGCGATCGTGGTCCTCGTCGGCGACGAGCCACTTCTCGGGCGCGAGGTTGCGGGTCCCCATGCCCAGCCACGGCGGCCCCGGCTCGAGGGGCAGCTCGTCGAGCCACACGGGCGTGCTCACCGAGGCGCTCCGCCCACGGCGACGGCGGCGTGGTGCGCGTCCCCGGCATCGAGATCCATCAGACCCGAGGCGACGTGCAGCCGATGCTGACGTCCCCCCGCCAGGTCGATGTGGAGGCTGCGGAGATGGGCGCGTCGCTGGAACACGCTGGCCGTGGTGCGAGAGCTCTGCACCCGCTCACGCGGAATGAGCTCGGTGTGATGGACCAAGGCGCCGGACGAGAAGGCCAGGATCGGGCCGTCAACGGACCAGCCGGCACGCGCGTGGGCGAGGAGGCCCCAGGGGATCCCGAGCAGTGCCACCGGCAGGAGCGCGGCTCCCAGGGGCCACCACAGGACGGCGCCGATCGCGGCGAGGGTGGCGCAGGGGATGGTCCGTCGCACGACCGCGCGTCGCCGGGCACTTGTGGGGCGCGGGGCCAGCACGGGGATGGCCCACCGCTCGTCGGCCATCGCCCGCGTGAGGAGCTCGTTGAGGTGAGCCATGCGGATGACGGGGATCTCGATGCGGCTGGACTGCCCATCCCTGGCCCCGGGGGTGGCCCCGCTGTGCAGGTGCACTCTGGCGATTCCGAGGGCGCGTCGCAGCGGGTTGTCCACCACCGTGACGTGCTGTAGCCGGTGGCGGGGAATGGTGTGCTGGCGCCGGTCGAGCAGCCCGAACCCGACGTGCAGGTCGTCGCCAACAGCCACCAACGTGAACTCCCAGCTCCGCACGAGGGTGGAGACGGAGACGATCGCCGTGGTGATCCCGACCAGAGCACCGGTGAGGCCGGACCACTGGGCGAACGCGAGGAGCGGCGGGGTGCCCTCCGATGCCGCGGTGGCCACGACCCCGATGGCGGCGCCCACTCCGATCACCACGCCGGCGCCGACGACGGTGCCGCTCGTGGCCCCCGCGCCGAGGAGCTGCGCGGGCTCCAGGTGCAGAAGGGGCATCGCGGGAGGAGCGGGAGCGCGCCAGGCACCCCCAGGGCCCACGGCGGGCGCAAGGTCGGCGCCGCCGCGGGCGCGCCGCTGCTGGACCAGGAGGTGGTCGCGGAGGGCCTCCGCCTTGTCCACCTCGAGGAAGCGGAGCACCACGGCTGTGCTGCTGGCGTCACCCGCTGTCTCGACCTGCACGACCGTGAGGCCGAGGACCCGGGCGATGAGCTGCTGTCTGAGCTCCACCTGCTGGATGCGGCTGAAGGGTACGACACGGTGGCGCTTCTGCAGGATCCCCTCGTCGAGGACGAGCTCGCCGTCCGTGACGGTGTAGGTACGGAACCGCCAGCTGGCAATGCGGAACGCCACCGCCGCCAACGCCAACCACAGCTGCAGGACGTCGCTCCCCACGCCCGCGAGAACCGAGATGATCAGGCTCGTCCCAAGGCCGGCGAGCCCGATCAGCTCCAGGGTCAGCGTGCGGATGCTGGTGCGCTGGGCCTGGTCGATCGGCACCGTCGGGGGGCGGGGCGGCGGCGGTGGCAGGCGGGGCCACAGCGGGCTCATCGCCGGTGGCGGCAGCGGCGGCGGTTCAGACGGCGTCATCCACGCCGGCCAGGTCGAGGAGGCGCTGCCGGATGAACGCGGCGTCAACGGGCGCCAGGCCGTAGATCGTGCCGTCGGTGGTTGCGGCGGCCGTTCGCACGACGAGCTGAGCCAACCCCGCCATGCGCTCGATCGGGCCGCGCTCCACGTCGATCTGCTGGATCCGGTAGTACGGGATCCAGGCCGACCGCCGCACGATCACGCCGTGCCGCAGCTCGAGGGCGGTGGCCCCGAGAACCCACGCGCGGCGCGCCCAGAGGGCGTGGCCGAAGGCGGCGCCAGCGGCGATGCCCAGCACCAGGCCGATGGCCAAGATCGCCGGACCGCCATCGCCGGCCAGGAGCAGGAGGGCACCGGGGACGGCACCGATGGCGCCCCAGGTCAACGCGGCGGCCACCATCCACAGTCCCCGAGCACGCGGATCGGGGCGGTGGGGCTCGTCCTCGGACATGCGAGCGAGCCTACGGTCGCCGGTTCAGTCAGCGGGGGTGGGGAAGCGGATGTAGGTGTCGATGATGAGCAGGGCCAGGGTGGGGTCTGAGGGCACGACATCGGTGATCTCGTCGTGCTCGCGGAGATCCGCCACGAAGCGATCCACGATCACGTCGAGGGTGAGGTCGTCGGCGTGCTCCCGCCAGATGCGCTGCTCGTCTTGGTTCGTGAAGCAGTACGCCTTCCACGACACCGAGAACCGCAGCTCGTCCCAGGTGTAATCGGCCGCCGTGAGGTTGCCGTCGTGCACCACCCAACGGCCGTTCCCCGAGGGCTCGAGGCGCATGCCCGGGCGAAGGTCGGCCATCTCGGGCCGCGCCGAGGCGATGCGGTCGACGCCGTGGAAGACCGAGTCGGCGTCGAGCACGACGGCGGTGTTGTGGCGCACCGTGTGCTGACGGGCCGGCCCCTCCGCGCCCGTGGGCCAGTAGGCGAACTCGCCGCCGTCGCAGTCATGGAACCAGGACACGCCGGTGGCGATCGGCATGCGGTGGTCCTCGAACAGCCCGCTGTGGTGCATGGCCACGAGCAACCACTGCGGCATGACCTTGCGGTTGCAGCCGCGGAACTCCGGTACGTCGGTGTGGACGGCCAGCTCCTGGCCGGGGACCATGAGGTTGGCGAACACGATGGCGGGTTCCACCACCGGCCGATCGGGGAAGATCGCCTGGGCCGCCTCCACGAAGGTGGGGTGGTGGAGGAAGGGGTCGATGCCGTCGATCCGTGCCTGGAGGCCGTAGGCGTACTCCTCGCGGAAGTAGTTGGTGCGCGTGCCCAGGGTGCGAAGGTCCTCCTGGCTCGGGTTGCCCGTGCGGCCGCCCGTGCGCAGGAAGTTCGACAGCGCATCGTGGCGCTGGGCGAGGCCCACGCCGATCGGGCTGTCCACCTGTTCCTGGCTGTACATGCCGTAGCTGCCGAACCGCTCGCACAGATCGACCATGGCGGCGGCCCCCGCATCATCGAAGAGGCGGTCGACCTCGACGGTGGTGTGCAGCGTGGAGGGGGTGACGGACATCGGGGCAGGATCCTATTGTTGATCAGGCCAGCCGCATCGGGGTGTGGGGGATGCCGTCGTCGAGGAGCTCCATACCGTCGGGCACGAACCCGTGACGGCCGTACACGGCGACGAGATGCGACTGCGCGTGCAGCACCACGGGGCGCTCGCATCGGAGGAGGGCTTCCTGCAACAGTCGGGCGGCCAGGCCCTGGGCGCGATGGTCGGGATCGGTGACCACGCGGCCGATGCGGCGGCCCCCGCCCGGCTCCGCCAGCACGCGCACGTAGCTGGCCATCTTGCCGTCGAGCGCGGAAAGCCAGAGGTGGACCGTGGTCGGCTCGAGGTCGCGGCCGTCCGGATCGAGGTACACGCAGGCCTGTTCCACCACGAACACCTCGGCCCGCAGGCGGAGAGCGGCGTAGAGGTCGCCGGCGGCGATGTCCGGCCCGGTGGCCGTGCGCAGCTCGAGGTCGTCCACGGCGGGGACGATACGCGCTCGCGTTCGACTGTCATACGCCTTGCGTAGCCTGCGGTCGTGCCCACCCCCGGACCGCCCGAGCTTGGCCGCGCCGTCATCGTCGGCGCGGGGGCGGGCGCGCCGGAGGCTTGGTTTGCGGCCGCACGGGTCGTGGTCGACGACGCCGCCATCGCCGACCCGGCGGACGTGGTCGGCGTGCTCCACGATGCCTGGCGGTCCCGCACCCCGATCGTGATCGAGGCGGTCGTCGATCCCGTGGTCTTCCGAGCCCCGGCGGGCTTCACCGACGAGCTCTGGACGCTGGGCGCGGGCTTCGAGGCATGGGCCGACCGGCTGCACTTCCTCGTGTGGGCCAACAGCTACG
>Ga0105044_10012433_pt1 | contig 11571 bp, 10 predicted proteins | sample MAT01_FD_78092 | JGI IMG/M metagenome (GOLD analysis project Ga0105044, IMG submission 78092) | Freshwater microbial communities from Lake Fryxell liftoff mats and glacier meltwater in Antarctica - MAT-01 | ecosystem: Environmental > Aquatic > Freshwater > Ice > Liftoff microbial mat | place...
GGCCGCCTGGCGCACCGACCCCCTGCGCTCGGGTGCAGGCGGGTCGATCGGCGACATCGGTACCCATGCGTTCAATCTGGCCGGTTTCGTCTCGGGCCTGACGCTGGACAAGCTGGCCGCCGATCTGCACAGCTTTGTTCCCGGTCGCCGGGTCGATGACAATGCCCATATCATGCTGCGCTTTCAGGGCGGTGCCAAGGGCATGATCTGGGCCAGTCAGGTGGCGCCGGGCAATGAAAACGGGTTGCGGCTCAGGGTTTATGGTACCAAGGGCGGGCTGCAATGGGGCCAGGAAGACCCGAACTATCTGTGGTTCACACCCTACGGCGAGCCCAAGCGGCTGATCACCCGGGGCGGTGCCGGGGCGGGCGCAGCGGCGGCGCGGGTCACCCGCGTTCCCGGTGGCCACCCCGAAGGCTATCTGGAGGGCTTCGCCACCATCTACGCCGAAGCCGCCCGCGCCATTCAGGCGCACCGGGCCGGCACCAGGCCCGGGCCGGAAGTGTTGTACCCCACGGTCCGCGACGGTCTGGCCGGGGTTGCCTTTGTCGATGCCTGCGTGAGGTCGTCAAAGCGCGACGGGGCATGGGTTGCGCTGGCAATCTGAACCGGCCCCGGAACTTTGCCACCCCTCTCTCCCGACGGAAGGGGGGGGTGCGATCAAACCGACCTTGTGATCCCGCCATCCACCCGCAGGTTTTGCCCGGTGATATAGCCCGCCGCATCCGACGCCAGAAACCGCACCACGCCGGTGATCTCGTCAACATGCCCGTACCGGCGCATCGGGATCCGGGCGCGCCATTCCTCCTTTTCCGGCAGGCTGTCGATGAAGCCGGGCAGGATGTTGTTCATCCGGATGTTCTCGGCGGCATAACGGTCGGCGAACAGTTTGGCAAAGGCGGCGATGCCGGCGCGGAATACGCCCGAAGTGGGAAACACCGGATCGGGTTCAAAGGTGGCGAAGGTGGAGATGTTGATGATCACCCCCGACTTTTGCGCCTGCATGATCGGTGTGACCAGCCGGGTCGGGCGCACGACGTTGAGGAAATAAACCTCCATCCCCCGGTGCCAATCCTCGTCCGACAGCTCCAGCACCGGCGCGCGTGGCCCGTGGCCCGCGCTGTTCATCAGCACATCCACCCGGCCCCATTTCGCCATCGCGCCATCCACCAGCCGCTTCAGGTCATCGTTCGACTGGTTGGATCCGGTCACGCCGATGCCGCCCAGTTCCTCTGCCAGCGCCTCGCCCTTGCCCGAGGAGGAGAGGATCGCCACGCGATATCCATCCGCTGCCAGTCCGCGCGCCGCCCCGGCCCCCATGCCGCTGCCGCCCGCAGTGATCAGCGCCACTTTCCCGTCGCCCATGCCCGCTCTCCCATTCGAAATGCTCATTGCAAACGCCCCGGCAACAAGGTCACCCTGGTATCACCCCCCAAAGGAAGAAGCCGCCGATGCCGACCGATGCGATCAATCTTGCCTCCAGGCTGGCGACATTCACCGAGACCTTTTCACCCCGGATCGTCGCTGGCTACAACAGCAATGACGTGATGGTGGTCAAGGTTGTGGGCGAATTCGTCTGGCATTTCCATCCGGATACCGACGATTTCTTTCTGGTTCTGGCCGGCGAATTGCAGATCGAACTGCGAGACCGGACGGTGACGCTTGGCCCGGGTGAACTATTCGTGGTGCCTGCCGGGGTGGAGCATCGCCCGGTGGCGCGGGTGGAAACCCACCTGCTTCTGATCGAGCCGAAGTTTACACCCAACACTGGTGATCCGGGCACGGCGGCGCAGAAAACCGGCATCTGGCGCCACTCAGTCGGCAGACCGGCGATATTCGAGCTGCAAAGCCAGCAGTCGGGCGGTTGCCGCGCCGTAGCGTGCTGCGATCGCGGCGAGCGTTGCGTCCAGCGCGGTGCCGGCCGGCCCGGTCATCAGTGGCAGCAGGCTCCGCCCCGCCACTTGCGGTTCGGCGCGCAACACCAGCCCTGTGGCCGAACGCACCAGCCCTGCCGGATTTACCGCGACCACCCGAACTGCGACAGGTCCGCGCCCAGGCGTCGGCTTGCAGCGCCAGCCCGACCTCATCGAACCCTTCGGGCACCGCAATCGCCAGCTTTTCGTGCCGCCAGAACGCACCGGCATTGGCAGCGACTTTGACGGCAAGTTCGGCCCGGTGACCGAATGCGGCGGTGCTGTGTGCAGGGCTCCAGTCCGGCACACCCAAACACACTGCGGCACGTCCGGCCGCATCCCGTCCGGCCAATCGTTCGAGCAGGGCCAGGGTCGCAGGGACCGAGGCCGAAACCCCGGTTGTGCTCATCACCGGCCCGTCGACCACGAAGCGCGCGTCGCGGACCCAGCTTGTGTCGGGATAGCGCCGGGCAATCCGGCGCAAAGCGTACCAGTGCGTGGTCGCCGGCCGCCCCTGCAGCAACCCGGCACCCGCCACCACAAAGGCACCTTCGCAGATTGACAGAAACGCAGCGCCAAGGGCCGCCTGCCGTTGCACAAATGCGCGGATTGCCGGTGTATCGTCGCGGTGCATCGCGGGCACCACCACCACATCGGCGCCCATCGGGTTGGCCCGTTCGAACGCCCTGACCGGTTCCAGCCTGGCCAGTTCAAGCGCGGGCATCAGCGGCACCGGCCTGCCGTCCGACCCGACCGCCCGCACCTCCACCGCACCTGAGCGGGTCAGAATGCCGTAGGGCACCAGAAAATCGGTGGTCTCTGTGCCCGCAGTATCGGCCAGCACCACCACCAGCCGCTTTGCGCCGCGCCCCATGGGCCGCAGGGCCAGCGCTTGCTGTGGCCCGGGGGCAACCGAGGTTCGCCACACCCGGCAATTCTTGCCCATCCGGCAAGCATCAACCCCGCCGTCGCCATCCCTGCCAAAACCGCGCTGCGCCGCATCGGTCGCCTCCCCCTCGTGGAGCCACCAACAGACATCCGAAAGCCACTGGCGAATATGACAAAGATGCCGCATATTCGGCGATGTCCGTTGCATCGCCCATCCCCGTCGCCATTCTTGGCCTTGACGGCGTCCAATTGCTGGATGTCACCGGCCCGATGGAGGTTTTCGCCGTTGCAAACCAGTTTCTGGAACCTGCCGCACGGTATGCCCTTGTGATCGGTTCGCTGACAGGCGAACCCGTTCGCACCCATGCCGGGATGGAGATCGGGCCTGCCCGGGCCCTGAGCGACCTGCCCGAAGCGCTTGATACCATCGTGGTGGCGGGCGGTGGGCAAGCAGAGATGATCGCCGCCCTGACCGGCCCCCATCTGGTGCCGTTTCTGCAAGCCCGGGCACGGCGGACGCGCAGGATCGCCAGCGTTTGTACCGGGGCCTTTGTGCTGGCGGCGGCGGGCTTTCTGAATGGCCGCCGTGCCACGACGCACTGGCGCAACTGTGCGCAGTTGCAAACGCTGTTCCCGGCGATCCGGGTGGAACCCGATGCCATCTTTGTGGCCGAACCGCCGTTCTATACATCGGCCGGGGTTACGGCGGGCACCGATCTGTGCCTCGCGCTGGTCGAGGCTGATCATGGCCCGCAGGTGGCGCGGTCGGTGGCGCGCGAACTCGTGCTGTTTTTGCGCCGCCCCGGCGGTCAATCGCAATTCAGCGCAGGGCAGGGGTTGCCTGCGGCGGTCGAGCCGCGCCTGCAACAGTTGGTGGCGGCCTTGCTGGATGATCCGACCGGGCCCGCCAGCCTGCCCGATCTTGCCGCCCGTGCCGGCATGTCGGAACGCACCTTTTCACGCCGCTTCCGCCGGTCGGTCGGCCAAAGCCCGGCGCAGTTCGTCGAGGCCGCCCGACTGGCGCGGGCCAAGGCGCTGCTGGAAAGCTCCGACTGGCCGCTGGAGCGGGTCAGCGAACGGGCCGGATTTGGGGCCGCCGATGCGCTGTTTCGCGCGTTTCAGAAGCAGCTTGGAATTTCGCCGGGCGAGTATCGTGCCCGTTTTGCGGCGGCATTGCCCAGTTTGCCCAGTTTGTCGGCTTTGCGCGTGCCGATTGTCGCACGAGGCTCGCGGGCCCCTGAAAGAGGTGCGGAATGAAACCCGGGCCGCGCAACCTCATCACCGATGTCGCTGGCCTGCGGGTCGGGAATGCCCATGATGCCTCCATCCGAACCGGCTCTTCGGTGTTGCTGGCCGACCGCCCCTTTACCGCCGCCGTTCATGTCATGGGCGGGGCACCTGGCACGCGTGAGACAGACCTTTTGGCCCCCGATCGGCTGGTGCAACAGGTTGATGCACTGATCTTGTCGGGTGGATCGGCATTCGGCCTTGATGCCGCATCAGGCGTGGCCGACGGGCTGCGCGCCATGGGGCGCGGCTTTGCGGTTGGCGAACAGCGGGTGGCCATCGTGCCGGGGGCGATCCTGTTTGATCTTCTGAATGGCGGCGACAAGGGGTGGGTAGAAAACCCCTACAAGGCGTTGGGGCGGCAGGCTTTGGCCTCGGCTTCGCCCGATTTCACCATTGGCACCGCCGGTGCAGGCTATGGAGCCACGACGCATGGGTTGAAAGGCGGGCTTGGCTCAGCCTCGGCGGTGCTGGCCAACGGGGTCACCGTGGGCGCATTGGTCGCGGTGAATGCGCTGGGATCGGCCACCACCGGCACCGCGGGTCAATTCTGGGCCGCACCGTGGGAACTGGCGGGCGAATTCGGCGATCTGGGCCTACCGCAGCGGTTCGACCCGGGGCAGGAGCCCGCGCCCATCAAGGCCCCGGGCAGCGCCACGACCATCGCCATTGTCGCCACCGATGCGGCCTTGAATCAGGCCGAGTGCCAGCGTATGGCCACCGCCGCCCATGACGGCATGGCGCGGGCGCTTGTGCCCAGCCACACGCTGCTTGATGGCGATCTAGTCTTTGCGGTAGCCACCGGCAGCCGCGCCATGACCAATGCTGTGGCAGAGCAATTCCTGATCGGCCATGCCGCCGCCTGCTGCCTCGCCCGTGCCATTGCACGCGCCGTCTATCTGGCGCAGAGCCATCCGGGTGACCCGCTGCCCAGTTGGCAGAGCCGGTTTGGAGCCAGCACTTGACCGACCGTCTGTATCACGACCCTGCATTTGCGCAGTTTTACGATTGCCACACCGGCTGGTCGGCAGACAAGCTTTACGTCCGCGCGCTGGCGCAAGGGGTGGCGGGCATACTCGATCTGGGGTGCGGCACCGGCCAGTTGGGGGCTGCATTGGCTGGGGAAGACAAGATTGCATTCACCGGCGTCGACCTGGCCCCGGCCATGCTGGCGCTGGCGCGCGCGCAGCCGGGCGGGGACAAGGCGGAATGGATCGAAGGCGACGCGCGCGATATCCGGCTTGGGCGCACCTTCGATCTGATCGTGATGACCGGTCACGCCTTCCAGACCGCGCTGACCGATACCGACCGCCGCGCTTACCTTGAAACCATCGCGGCGCATCTGTCCCCCGGGGGTCGCTTCATCTTCGACAGCCGCAACCCAGAGGCGCGGGAATGGGAAAGCTGGACGCCGGACCTCAGCCGCGAGATGCTCCACCATCGGGTGCATGGGATGGTCGAGAGCTGGAATGATGTGGAATGGGACAAGATGCGCAAGGTCGCGACCTATGACACGTTCTTTCTGCTTTCCGGTACACCCGATCCGATCCATGCGCAAAGTCAGATCGGCTTCATCAGTCAGCCGCGACTGGCCAAGCTGATCGCCAGCGCAGGGTTGCGGGTGGACCGCTGGATGGGCGATTGGGATGGCGGAGTGTTTAACGAGGAGGCCCCGGAAATCATTGCCATTGGCCGGCTTGCCGCCGAGCAATGCGGGATTTGAGGTCCGGCTTTGCCCCGCGAACGAGTTATGGCTACAGGATCAACAAGTCGCCTGCCTGAACCCCCGTGGCCAGCACCTGAAAGTCGGCGCTGCCGTCGCCATCCAAATCCACCTGCACCGACCCTGCCAGCAGGACAACGGCACCCGACAGGCCGCCGAGCCCCGAGACGAGCGTCAGATCGCCGAACCGGGTAAGATCGATCCGGTCGGCACCGCTGGTAAAATCGGTGATGCGGTCGGGTTGGCCCGCAGCATTCGAGTCCGCTGGCACGAACACAAACACGTCGGCCCCCGCCCCGCCAGCCATCCGGTCGGCCCCGCGCCCGCCGGTCAGAATGTCGTCACCTCCGCCGCCAATCAGCGTGTCGTTGCCGCCGGAACCGCGCAACACATTGGCAAGGCTGTCCCCGGTCAGCCGGTCGCCGAAGCCTGACCCGGTCAGATTTTCGATGCCGGTCAGCACGTCGCCGCCTCCGCCCGAGCCTGCTACATTCGCCACCGCGCCCGCCAACGCCCCGGCATAGCTGACAGTATCGCGGCCCGCGCCCCCTTCGATGTCATCGGCCCCGGCCCCGCCCAGAAACCAGTCGGCCCCTTGCAGCCCGATCATCACGTCATCGCCCGCCGATCCGGCCAGCAGATCGGCCCCTCGCGTGCCCGCCACGATCAGCCCGCCGCGAAACGCCTGCATCTGCGCCCATGGCAGCGGCTGAAACCCTCCCATCCCGGGCACAGACCCCGGTGCAAGCGTAAAGTCGCCGCCCGTCGGGTTGACAAACGGCGAGCCTGCCAGCAGCACCGATCCCAGATCGAACCCCAGGGCCTGCCAGGCGGCAAAACTTGCCGAGCCGAACAGCGAAACCCCGTTTGCCGTCAGGTACCAGTTGTCGTGCAGCGTGCCGGGGGCCACGAATGACGGGTTCGCCTCGACGGCGTTGTTGCCAGCGCCCAACATCGCAACGATATTGTTGAAGATATCATTGCCGATCATCGCCTGCCTGACCTCGTACAACTGGATGCCGATATCCTTGTTGTCGATGGTGATGTTGTTGAACACCGTGTTGAACGACCCGCCATGCAGATAAATCCCGCCGCGCACCGCGCCCTGGACGAAATTCCCCATGACCGTTGCGTTGTTGGTCAGTTCATCCAGATAGATCCCGTGGGAATATTCCTGCCCCGGGATGAAACCGCCCGCCCGCGTTTCGACGCCGCCTTTATCGATGATCCGGTTGTAACGGATCATTTCGCCCAATTGATTCCGGTCCGGGTCTGATGCGAAATAGATCGCCCCGCCGTCCGAGGTTGCCTGCATGCTGTGGATGATGGTGTTGAACTCGATTATATTGCCGCCGGACGGCAGGTTCCGGTCATAATTCGACCCGGAGATGCCCATGCGCGGAATGTCGCGGATCAGGTTGCCGGAAATCAGGTTGTTGAGCGTTTCCGTCGTTTCGATCGCGGAAAACTGCACGAACACCTCGCCAACCCAGCGGATGTCGTTGCCGGACAGCGTGTTGTCGCGTGTATCTGCTGCAAGTTCGATGGCCGAAGACCACAGGTGGCGAAAATCATTGGCATCTACCGTCACATCATGGCTGCCAGCCTCAATGCGCACGCCTTTTGCCAGATTGATGAAATGATTGGCGTCGATCGTCACATGGTCCGAGCCGCTGACATTGATCCCGGCGGTAAAGATATCCGCCGAATATTCACCGGTCGCGGCGTCGGTGATGGTAAAGCCGCGGATCGTGATGTCGCTTGCCCCCTCAATCTCGATCACCGACTTGTCGCCCGCGGCCACCATGCCGGTGCCGTCAAAGCCGGGCGGGGCCTTGAAATGAACGGTCTTGGTCGCCGGGTCAAAGAACCATTCCCCCGGCTTGTCCAGTTGCACGCCGGTGCCTTGAACGAAATAGCGGCTGGCTGTCGTCAGGTCATAGGTCGCGGCTTCGGCAAAGGTCACGACGCCGGTGGCCGCGTCGACCGCCTGCACCGTCAGCACATCATTGGCCCAGCTTACCCCGGCAAAGATATGCACCTCCATCCCCGGCGCGAGGTTCAGCGCGGCCAGATCGGCGGGCCGCACCTGCATCTGCGTCAGCGGGTCCAGCCCTTGCGGCAAGGTGCCGGCGAACAGCCAGCCGCCTTTGACAGGATCGTCCGGCACTGTGTTGGGAAAGCGCGCCTCGGTCTGGTTGACCCCGTTCAGGGTCAGCTGATTGAGATCGGCTACGTTCAGCGGTGCCGTCCAGATCCCGTTCGCCCCCTGCACCCAACCCGATACCATCCGCCCGCCCGACAGGGTCACATCCTCGCCCGCCGCCGCCACAAAGGCGCTGCCATTGTCGGCCGCCGTGAGGGTCAGGGGCGAGGTCAGCTGATACCGGCCCTGATGCACCTGCGCCTCGTCCGGCCCGGCGCTGGCCTGCATGGCGGCTTGCGCTGCGGCAAGCGTGCGGAATGCGGTGGCGACGGTCAGCCCGTCGAAGGCATCGTTGCCGTTTCTGGCGACGTGAAAGATGGTCATCCCGATCCTCCGGTTTGCATGGCTTTGTGCAAGGCCTAGCAGCCCGGCGCCGGTCTGGCCAGCAAACCGCGACTGCGGCAGTCAGGCTCGGATGAATCCCGCCGGGTCGAGCAGTGCTGCCATCAGAGCACTGTCTGCCACGGCCAGATCGTCGATCACATTCATATGGTGGCGCTGCGGTGCCACGGTCAGCGGGATGCCCCATGCCTTGGCAAGCCACCCCGCCTGATCGAAAAAGGCCGGTCGCTCGTCGCCGCCGATCCACAGCCGTACATCGGCACCACCCCGCCGCGCCAACAGGGCCGGGCTTTCGGCCAGAGCCTCGGCTGCGTCGATCTGCAGGTCGTCATTCATCGTGGTCTGCATCAGGGGCCGCAGGTCGGTCAGCGGTGAAATCGGCAGATAGCGTTGGATGCGGGCAGGGGCGGGCAACACCAGATCGGCGCAAGCCAGCCGCGCCGCGATATGGCCGCCCGCCGAATGGCCGGTCACCACAATCGGCCCCGCCACCTCGCGCGACACCATGGCCAGCGCCACCGCCACTTCGCGCACCATGGTGCCGATCCGCCCGGCCGGGGCGATGGTATAGCCGGGCATCGCCACCGCCCAGCCGCGTTGCAGCGCCCCGGCGGCCAGATGCGACCAGTCGTCCCGGTCGAACATCCGCCAATAGCCACCGTGAACAAAGACCATCAGCCCGGCAGGCTCACCCTGCGGCAGGAACAGGTCAAGCTTCTGCCGCGCCCCACTGCCATAGGCGAGGCCAAGGCGGCTGGCCTTGTGGCTGGCACGGAATGTAGTGGCGGCGGCCTGCCACAGCGCCGGAAAATCATCGCCGCCCGGGATGTATTTCCGGTTGGCATAGGCATCGTCCATCTCAGCCGTCGCATCCATAGCCCTTGCCCTCTTGCCCTGCCACCGACACCGGCATAGCTGGACAATAGACCCTTGCCCATGCTTTCCATGCGCATCCGCGGAATGGAGTTCGCCATGCTTGACCAGATCACCAACCTCGCCAGTCTGCTGAAAGACCCGACATTGCTGGAAACCCGCGCCTTTGTGGCGGGGGAATGGGTCGGGGCCGACGATGGCGCCAGCTTTCCCGTCAGCAACCCGGCGCGCGGCGATGTGATCTGCACCGTGCCCAACCTTGGCCGCGCCGAGACCGCCCGGGCGATTGCGGCGGCCAGGGCGGCGCAGAAGATCTGGGCCGCCCGCACCGGCAAGGACCGCGCCAACGTGCTGCGTGCCTGGTTCAACCTGATGGTTGCCAATGCCGACGATCTGGCGCTGATCCTGACCGCCGAAATGGGCAAGCCCAAGGCCGAGGCGCGCGGCGAGATCCTCTATGGTGCCTCCTATGTGGAATGGTTCGCCGAAGAGGCCAAGCGGATCTATGGTGAAACCATCCCCGGCCATCTGCCCGACAAGCGGATCATGGTCATCAAGCAGCCGGTCGGCGTGGTCGGCTCGATCACCCCGTGGAACTTTCCCAACGCGATGATCGCCCGCAAGGCCGCGCCCGCTTTGGCCGCCGGTTGCGGCTTTGTGGCGCGGCCTGCCGCCGAAACCCCGCTGTCGGCGCTGGCCATCGCGGTGCTGGGCGAGCGGGCGGGGCTGCCCAAGGGCATCCTGTCGATCATCACCTCCAAACGCTCCTCCGACATCGGCAAGGAGTTTTGCGAGAACCCCGCAGTGCGCAAACTGACCTTTACCGGATCCACCGAGGTCGGGCGCATCCTGATGAAACAGGCCGCCGATCAGGTGATGAAATGCTCGATGGAACTGGGTGGCAATGCGCCCTTCATCGTGTTCGACGATGCCGATCTGGATGCCGCCGTGGTCGGGGCAATGGCGTCGAAATTCCGCAACAACGGCCAGACCTGCGTCTGCGCCAACCGGATCTATGTGCAGGCCGGGGTCTATGATGCCTTTGCCGCCAAACTGGGCGCGGCGGTGGCCAGGCTGAATGTCGGCGACGGGCTGGTCGATGGCGTCGATACCGGCCCGTTGGTCAACATGGACGCGGTGGAAAAGGTCGAGGAACATATCGCAGATGTGCTGGCCAAGGGCGGCAAGGTCGTGCAGGGTGGCAAACGCCATGCCTTGGGTGGCTCGTATTTCGAACCCACCATCGTCACCGGCGTCACCGCCGACATGATGGTGGCGCAAGAAGAAACCTTTGGCCCGATGGCCCCGCTGTTCCGGTTCGAGACGGAGGCGGAGGTGATCGCCGCCGCCAACAACACCATCTTCGGCCTCGCCAGCTATTTCTATGCCCGCGACTATGCCCGCATCATCCGGGTGCAGGAAGGGCTGGAATATGGCATGGTCGGGGTGAATACCGGGCTGATTTCCACCGAGGTAGCCCCCTTCGGCGGCGTCAAGCAATCCGGGCTGGGGCGGGAGGGGTCACGGCATGGGATGGATGATTATCTGGAACTGAAATATATCTGCACGTCGCTGTAGTGCCCCGTCAGGCCGCGTGCAGATACGGGGCAAGATGTGCCGGATCGGATTGGGAGCGGGTCGGAATGGGTTGCGGGCGGATTTATCGACAGAAGGTCCCTTTTGGGCAATAGTGACTGCGGTAGGTTTGATGATTTCAGGCGGAATGTCTGTACTGGGCCTGCGTGCGATCAAGGTGATCAATCAAGCAACGGACACCCGGCGGAAGCAACCGCCGGTGCGTGTGGTTTTGCCCATAACCCGACCTGATCGAGCAGAGTGCAACACTCTCAGAAAGGGAAATGGAAATGAAAAGTGCCGTTCTGGTGTCAGCGTCGCTGTTGGCGCTTGGTCGGGGCTACGCTTCTGTCGCCGTGGCCGACGAGACCGCCGATCTGATCGCCAGCGCCGTCGCTGGTGGCCCCGCTGCGGTGACTGCCGATGCCGTGGTCTATGGCTTCGCCGCCGATGGCAGCATGACGACGCTGCGCGAGGGCAGCAATGGCTGGTGGTGCCTGCCCGATGACCCGAGCACGCCGACCCACGATCCGATGTGCGGTGATGAGAACGCAATGGATTGGTTGATGGCCTAAGTCGGTAAAACCGACCCGACACCCGGCAAGGTCGGGTTTATCTACATGTTGCAGGGGGGAAGCGCTGCCAGCAATACCGACCCCTATCTGACTGCGCCCGCCGATGGTAAATGGCTGATCGACGGGCCGCATGTGATGGTGATGAATGCGACGGACATGATGGCGGGTTGAAAGGGCGGGCCGAACCCC
>Ga0105044_10012435_pt1 | contig 11570 bp, 9 predicted proteins | sample MAT01_FD_78092 | JGI IMG/M metagenome (GOLD analysis project Ga0105044, IMG submission 78092) | Freshwater microbial communities from Lake Fryxell liftoff mats and glacier meltwater in Antarctica - MAT-01 | ecosystem: Environmental > Aquatic > Freshwater > Ice > Liftoff microbial mat | place...
GATGCCGAACGTGATCATCACCCCGCACTCGTCGGGGAGCACGATGTCGACCTGGTCGCGAGCCGCCGGCTTCTTCGCCGACGAGTTCGAGCGGTTCGTGCGTGGCGAGCCGTTCGCCCGCGAAGTCACCTGAGCACTCGACGTCGACCGAGACTTCCCACGAGCGAAGTGTGGGTATCCACACCCTTCGGACGCTCGGCCCTGAGTACCATTCGTACCGTGCCGATCCGCCTACTGCTGGCCGAGGACAACGTCCTGCTCCGGGATGGACTCGCCCGACTGTTCGCCCAATCGGACGACATCGAGCTCATCGGGTCGTGCGGCACGTACGACCAGCTCGTCGCTCTCATCGACGCCGATCCACCGGACGTGGTGCTGACCGACATCCGGATGCCGCCGACGTTCACCGATGAAGGCATCCGCGCCGCGCGCTGGATGCGTGAGGCACACCCGTCGATCGGCGTGGTGGTGCTGTCGCAGTATGCGACTCCCGGCTACGCCCATGCGCTGTTCGAGAACGGATCGGAGTCTCGGGCCTACCTGCTCAAGGATCGGGTCGCCGATGTCGACGAAGTGCTGTTCGCGATCGAAGCCGTGGCAGGCGGCGGATCTGTCGTCGATCCGAAGATCGTGGAAGAGCTGGTGTCCGCTCGCGCCCGCCGACCGCGATCTCCGATCGACCAACTCACAGCTCGCGAGCGCGAGATCCTGGCCGAGATCGCATCCGGCAAGTCGAACATCGCGATCGCGAACACCGTCTTCCTGTCGGCGCGCGCGATCGAGAAGCACTCCAACTCGATCTTCGCCAAGCTCGGTCTGATGGTCGAACCAGACGTCAATCGACGCGTCAAGGCCGTGTTGCTGTACCTCGCCGCCGAGCGCGGGGCGGTCGAGCACGAGTCGGGTTCGCTGTGAGCCCGGACGCGGTGAATGCGTGCGGCTCCGAAGTCAGGTCTCGCGATGTCACGGTCCTGGTCGTCGACGATCAACCACCATTCCGCGAAGCAGCCCGCTCCGTCGTCGACCGGCTACGTGGTTTCGAAGTCGTTGCCGAAGCGGACTCGGGTGAGGCCGCGATCGCCATCGTCGAGTCGCTGCATCCACAGCTCGTCCTGATGGACATCAACATGGGCGGAATCGATGGGACCGATGGCATCGACGGGATCGAGGCAACCGCCGAGATCACCGCTCGCTATCCCGACACGATGGTCGTCCTCGTTTCGACGTACGAACTCGGTGATCTGCCCCCGAGCGCGCGCAGATCAGGCGCGCGGGCATACATCAACAAGGACGACTTCGGCGGCCGGCTGCTGCGCCGCCTGTGGGAGAGCTCCGGCGATCCCGACTTCCGGCCGACCGGCTGAACGCTTGCCGGCTGGGGCCGATCGGGGCCGCACCCGTCTCAGCACCACGTTCAAGCGAGTGGGATCTCACCTCGGACCAGGGCGCCCTTGCCGGGTGACGAATCGACCTCGAGCTTGCCGCGGAGGGTGCCGAGGCGATCGATCATGTTGACGAAGCCGTGGCCACCGCCGCCGACGGGATCCGGCGCGAAGCCCAACCCGTCGTCGCGCACCTCGAAGATCAGCCGGCCGTTCTGCTCGGTCACCATGATCGCGACTTCGGCATCGTCGCCCGCATGCTTGCTCGCGTTCTGGAGCGCCTCGAGACAGCAGAAGTACACGGTCGCCTCGATCTCGGCCGAGTATCGGCCGACGCCCTCCGTGTCGACGGTCGTGTCGAGCGCGCAACGGCCGGCCGCCGCCGGCAGCGCCTCTCGTAGACCGCCGGACGACAGCAGTGGCGGAAAGATGCCGTGAGCAAGGGCGCGTAGCTCGGCGATCGCATCCTTGAGGTTGTTCCTCAACTCCTCGATCACCTTCACGGCCTCATCGGGATCCTCGTCGATCAGCTCCTCGGCCATGCGCAACTTGACTGCCATCGCGACGAGGTGCTGTTGTGCGCCGTCATGCAGGTTCCGTTCGAGCTTGCGACGTTCGGCGTCGCCAGCGCTGACGATCCGCAGTCGTGACTGTTGCAATTCGAGGTTCGTCTCCTGCAGCACATCGAGCGACGCCTGCAGCGCTGAGTCGAGTTGCACGTTGTGCAGCGCCAGGCCGACCTGGCGCGCCAGTTCTGTGACGACACGATCGTCCTCCTCCGACACCGGTCCACTCGTCGCGCTGCGGGTGAGCACGATCAGACCAAGCAGCGAACCGCTACGAGCGATGGGGGCCACTCGGGTGTTGGCGCTGTTCGTCGGCGCGAGTTGCGGAATCCACACGTCGAGCCAGGTGCCTCCTGAGATGCCGGCACGAGCCACCACCTGACTCTCCTTGGTGCCGAGTTCGAGCGGCGCGGCGCTGCGATGGGGTACGCCCGCGACGAGCTCGTAGCGGCCATCCGATCCGGTGAAGATCTCCGCCGCAGACAGCGACATCGACTTGCGCAGCGACTCGGCGAGCTGGAGCAGCAACTCGTCGAGAGGGATCGCACGCGTCAAGCGACTACCCCACGTGCGCAGCGCGTCTTCCGGTGCCACGGGCTCGCCGTAGACCAGCTGGTTGACTGCATCGCCGAGTCGTGAGCGCAAGGGTAGGAACGCCATCGATGCCACCAGTGCGGCGGCCATCGAGAGCAGCAGCAGCGTGTGCTCGTCGCCAGAGATCGATCGGCCGTACACGACCACGACGGCAAGATACGCGGTGATGATCAACGCCGTCAGCCCGGCGAGCGAGACCGTTCCGGTCAACAGCCGATCGACGCGCGCGATCGTTCGCGCATGTGTTCCCGCTGCCAGGGCTACTGGGATCAGTACGGTCGATGCGAGCGCGACCACGGCGGGCTGCGGCGGCCAGTCGATCACGAGGCGAAGTGCGACGACGACCAGCATCAGCTCGGTGATCACGGCGACCGCCCAACCGACCCATTGCATCCGGCGCCGGTCGATCGTGTCCGCCGCCTCGTAGCGCGAGTTCGATCCGCCCAACCCAGCGGCAAGCGCGACGACCCACAGCAGCACGAACGGCCAAGGATCGGGGCCGGCACCGTCGTGAGGCGCGAGCAGACCCACGACTGTGCCGATGCCGTAGCCGGCAACGACCACCGCTCTGCGTGAAGCGCCGACGAACCGGCCGTCCGGCAAGGAGATCAGCAGGTGCAGTCCGATGGCAGCCACCACACCGAGCGCAACGCGAGCGATCAGGGGCTGCTCGGCCGCGTCCGCGAACATGGCAACGGCACCTGTCCCGGCGCCGGCGAGCACGATCGGTCCGAGCCGTTCGGTGCGGCGGCGGATGCCGACGAGACCACCGGAGACTGCCCACACCACGACGAGAACGAACCTGACGATATCGACGGGCTCGGGCTCGTCGACCATCGCCAATGCCACCGCGCCCGCCGCGATCGCACACGGCGCAGCGAGCAGGCAGAAGGCGGGCCGGGATGCACTCGCGGTGCTGTCCAGCTTCGCTCCAGCCTGTTCGGGAGCTGCCCGACTCACCGGTAGCGAGAGGCGGGGAAGGACCACTCAACCACTCACGTTCGCGTGTTCGAGCGGGTCGGCCGAGCGGGTCGCCGACCCATCGTCGATGACACGGCCGTCGCGCATCCGCACCAGTCGCGAGGCTGCATCGGCGACGGGCTGATCATGGGTGATGAGGACGATCGTCTGGCCGCTGTCGGAGTGCAACCGGCGGAACAGCTCGAGGATCTCCTCGCCGCCATCGGAGTCGAGCGCGCCCGTCGGCTCGTCGGCGAGCAACACCGTCGGTCGGTTCGCGAGCGCGCGCGCGATCGCGAGCCGCTGGCGCTGACCGCCGGACAGCGTCGTCGGCGCGGCTTTGGCCTTGTCAGGCAGACCGAGCAGGTCGAGCAGGTCGCGGGCGCGGGCCTCGGCCGCCTTGCGCTTCACGCCGGCGATCATCGCCGGCATCACGATGTTCTCCTGCACCGTCATCCCTTCGAGCAGGTTGAAGAACTGGAACACGATGCCGATGTGGGTCCGCCGCATCCGGGCGAGATAGTTCGCATCCTTGCCGGACAACGACTCACCGGCGACAGACACGACACCCTCGTCAGGCACATCGAGGCCAGCGATGATGTTGAGCAGCGTGCTCTTGCCGCATCCCGAAGGTCCCATCACGGCGACGAACTCGCCAGACGTCACGACCAGATCCACACCACGCAGTGCTCGTACCGGCGCGACGTCCGCTTCGAACGTCCGGTAGACACCACTGACCTCGACCGCTGCTGTGCTCATCGCTGCTCCTCGTCCACCCGACAGATCTCCCACAGGATCATTTGAACCCAGCCGATGTGCTGGTGACAAGGGCGTTGACCCGCCGTCGCGGTGGGGTTGGCACCACCGGGACCGGGCACTGGGCCCTCCGTTCGAACCGGCTCACTCCAGCGAGCCGATGCGGTACGGGCGAACCGGGGTGTCGCGCCCCTTGACGGTTTCCGTGTCGAGCTGCTCGACGCCGGAGGGTCGGTCTGTGAGCGCGTCCCAGGTCGCTTCGCTCAGCACTGTCTGACCGGCCGATGCGAACTGTTGGAGGCGTTGGCACAGGTTCACCACGTCGCCGACGACGGTGTACTCGGCGCGCTCCTCCGAGCCCAGCAGTGCGGCGGCGACCTCACCCGTCGACAGGCCGATCCCGATCGGGAACGCCGGCAGGCCGTCGGTCGCCCACTGCCGGTCGACTGCGCGCTGGGCACGGTGCATCGCAGCCGCCGCGGCGAGGGCATGGTCGGCGTGATCGGTGCTCGGCACGGGCGCGCCGAACACGGCCATCACCGCATCGCCGACGTACTGCATGACAGTGCCGCCCTCGGCGATGATCGCCCCGTTCATCTGCGCCCGATGGGTGTTGAGCTGACGGGCGAGTGTCGAGAGATCGGCGTGCTCGGAGATCGTCGAGTAGCCACGGATGTCACTCATCAGCACCGTCACATGCATCATCTCGGACTCGCCGAGCTCTCGGCCGGATGCGAGCAGCTTCTCGGCGACACCGCCCGGCAGTAGTCGCGACAGCGACTCACCCTGCTCCTCGCGCCTGACGATCGCATCGTGCAACATCCTCAGCCGGCGCAAGGCGCCCTGCGCTCCAGCCGATGCGCTCTGAGCGAGCATCGCGAACAGACGATCGACGTCGGTGCTCACAGCGGCGGGAGTCGTCTTGCGCGTCACCGCGATGGCCTTGATCGGCTTTCCCGCAGCGAGCATCGCCAGCAGCTGCTCCTGGTCCGGATCGAGATCGCCCTTGCGCATCGCCGGTCGAATCATCGCGTCCACGATCGAAGGGTCCAGCACGGACCCGCCAGTCGCAACGGCGCGGATCGCAGCGATCAGCTGGTCACCTTCGGCGATGTGATCCTTGAGCAGATAGGCATAGCCCGCTGCACCTTCGGAGAGCAGCGCGATCGCGTAGTCCGGGTCATCGAACTGGGACAGGATGACGACGCCCGTGCCGGGATGGCGCTTGCGGATCTCCTTGCATCCGTCGATGCCCTCCGATTGGAAGCTGGGCGGCATTCGAATGTCGGACACGACGACGTTCGGCGCGGTGCGCCCCGCGCCCTCGGTGAGCGAGTCGTAGTCATCGGCCACCCCGACGATCTCGATGTCGGGATGACGGGACAGCATTGCCCGCACCCCCTCGCGCACGATGATGTTGTCGTCGGCGAGGAAGACGGTGATGCTCGCCCCCGTCGCTGATGGCGGGACGATGTGCTCGATCACAGGGCGATCACGATTCCTTCTGTTGCCACGTCGATCGTGGCGATGGCATGGCGGCGTCGGAACGACCGAGGCGATCCGTGATCCGGAAGCACGCGCATGTCAGCCGAACTCGGTCTCTCTGCGATGTCCAGCGGCCAGTCGCTCGAGCGCGTCACGATCGATCGCAGTGGCAGCGATGACTGCGAGCTTGCACGGGGTCACCGCTCGCAGTGTCGCCGTGCGACACCCGCCCTCCAGGACCGAGCGTTCGCCCAGAACTGCGCCAGGACCGAGCGCAGCGAGTTCGTTGCCATCGACGTCGATCGCCAACACCCCGTCGAGGAGCAAGTACATCTCATCACCGCCATCGCCTTGTTCAACAACCGTCGAACCTGCAGCAACGCGGCGGATCGACGGTCGCGACGACCCCATGATCATGGTCGACACCTCGCGTTCGAGCGCGGTCTCCACCATCGTCACGAGCGCAGGTGAGTCGAGAGCGCCCCAGGGCGTGTGATCACCGAACGCGTCCTTGGACCACGTCGTGAAGTCGATCAGGCCGGTCTTGGCCGTGAGAGCCCCGTCGTTGCTGTACACCCAGTGACGTGGAAACGGACTCGCGCCGACGAGCTGACCCTCGGCTCGGCCGTCGGCGTGGATCGTCAGCGCCAACGTCGACCATGCGATCGGGGCGTGGTACTGCACGAACGGCGGTCGGCGGACGGTGCGCGGCGCCGGAAGGCCGGTCCGTCCACCCGCCGTCTGCAGGAACCGGACCGCGTTCTGCTCGACCTCGGGTTCGGCCTGCTTGTCCGGCAGTGCGACGGCCGCCACCGAAATGCCCTTGCCGATCGAGATGGTGGTCGAACCGATCACGCCCCCGCCGCTGTACCCGGAACCGGTGATGTTGGCCTCGTCATCGACATCGATCCACGCCGCGAGGTGGTTGGCGAAACGGAATCGATCGGCCTGACGGAGCTCTTCCAGGCTGCAGCCGGCACCGAAGATCTGGTCGGGCGGTGCGACGTCGTAGTGCGCGAGGCCGGACTCGAACGGGAGCTTGGTCAGTCCTGTGACGGCCTCCGACGGGATCCAGGACATGGCGGTGATCGACGCTGTGTGACGCATGGCGACAGCGTGATCCGCCATGGCATCCGGCGACAGGGTGCAGCCCGTCTGCGCAGGTGTGGCTGGCACCATTCCGCAATGGTGTGACGACCCGTTCAATCGTCGAATCGTCCGGTCAGCGGCGGGTGCAGTTCCCGGGCGAGCGCCCACGCGATCCTGGCTGACGCGTCGTTGCCCGTGACAGCCGCCAGGAACTGCGTCCGCTCGATCGCGAGCACGGACACCGGCTCGATCGTGGTGACGGTGGCTGTGCGGGGGAGATCTGCGAGCAGAGCGATCTCGCCGAACCCCGCGGGCCGTCCGATGCTTCGTACTCGGGCGCCATCGACGCGGACCTCGACCGTTCCACGGGCGATGACGAAGTAGTGGTGGCCGGGTTCGCCCTGGCGGATGATCGTCGTGCCCTTGGCGACCTCGATCATCTCGCTGCCACGCGCCAGGCTCTCCAGCACGGGTCCCGGCAGTGACCCGAACAGGCTGGTGGCCCGTAGCAGGCGGATCTGGACCACGGGCGCATCTGCGTGCTCCTCGACGTGGCGCAGCCCAGGTGCCGTCAAGAGGGTCACCAGCACGAAGAAGATCGCAACCCCGATCAGCGCAGCGCGAGCATCACCCTGTGCGATCAGCACCTGCACCATCACCGAGCCGCAGAGCATGCCGGCGCCGGACAGCACCTCGAGGATCGCGAACACCGAAGCCAACGCGTCTTGCGGTGCGCACCGCTGGAGCAGCATCCGTCCGCTGACATCGAGCAACGAGCGGGCGATGCCTGCAATGGGCAGCACCAGCAACGTGGTGACCATCACGGTGGACGCGCCGAGGGTCATCATCGAGGCGGCGATCACCCCCAGACAGGCGATCATCACGATCGACAGTTGGCGGCGACCGACGATCATCACCGATGCAGCGCCGCCCGCGACTGCGCCGACCCCGACCAGCGCGCTGAGCACACCCGGCCCGGCGTCGCCCAGATCGAGCACCGTGAATGCGAGGTCGACCACCAGCAGGTCGAGCGCACCGACCAACGCGTACTGCGCGCCGAGGACGGCGAGCAACGCAAGCGACCCTCGTTGGCTCGCCATCGTGCGCGTGGCCTCGAGGAGCGGGGCAGTTCGGCTCGCCAGCACCCGTTTCCTCCCGTGTGTCGACGTGCGAGTCGGTGGCTCGGCCTGGGCAACGGTGGCGGACGGCAGGCCGCCCCCCGGGCCGCCCCCCGGGCCGCCACCGAGCCTGAAGGTCAACAATGCGCCGATCGCGTTGACGGCTGCGCAGGCCGCGAAGACGAGCGCGGGTCCGTCTGCGACGAGCAGCGCACTCGCGAGCAACGGTCCGGCAAGCACGCTGAGGCTGTCGGCGTTGCCGGTGAGCAGGTTGGCGGCGACGAGGTCACCGGGTGAGGCCACGACGCCGGGTACCACCACAGCGATCGACGGGCGGATGAACGTGATGCCCGTGACCGCCACACCAACGGCGACGATCACCACCAACGCCGGTGCGCCCACCAGCGCGAGGAACGCCGCGCAGGTCAACGATGCGGCCTCGACGATGTACACGAGGAACAACACCCGTTCTGGCTTGGCACCGTCGGCAGCACGGCCCGCAAACGGCGCGACGACCCCCGCCGGGATCAACAGCCCGACCGACGTGGCGCCAGCGAGCGTCGAACCCCCTGACTCGTAGGCGTACACGAGGATTGCGACCCAGAGTGCCCACTCGCCGATCACCGAACCGGCATACGCCCCGAGCACCCGAACGAGTCGACCGTTGCCCAGCGCGGCGCGCACGGGGGGCCGACTGCCCATCGCGCGCTCACTGCCCGTCGCGAGTGAGTCGCGACGCCTGATTCGACGCAGCCCGCCGTGCGGGCAGCAACGCCAGGACGTTCGCAACGGCCAGTGTGGTCGCGACCACGAGGCTGACCGCGAGCAGCGATACGCGCGCGCCCGGGACGACCCCCAATGCGTCCGTGAGGAGCGACACGACAAATCTGCCGCCGACGATCCCGACGGGGATGCCGACCACCAGAGCGATCACACCAGCGACCGTGGCATGCCAGTGCACGATCGAGCGGAGCTGACTGCTCTCCGATCCGAGCGCGCGCAAGATCGAGAAATCTCGACGCCTGGCGCGCGCTGACGTGGTGAGCAGGTACGCGCAACCGGTGACGGCAAGGAACACGAACACGATCGCGAGCAGGTACGGCGCGGCAGTGACTCGTTCCAGCGCGCGAACGCTGGTCGGCGTGATCAGCGCTGCGGGGGGACTGTACGTGATCTCGGAGACCGTGGTGATCGAGCTCGCTGGGGCACCGACGCGGAAGTCGACGAGGGCCACGTTCTTGGTCGCTGTCGGGTTCAACGCAAGGAGCGAATCGAAGATCATCGCGGCGCCGTTGCCGGCGCTGTCGGGGGTGACGACCGTGCCGACGACCGTGAAGGGTCGCGATTCGCCTTCGGCACCCGCGATCTCGACCGTGTCGCCGATGCCTGCGCCGATGCGCCGCTGGACCTCGGCACCGATGCCGATCTCGCCCTCGACGAGCGGCAGCCGGCCGTCGATGACGATCGGGGCGATGGTCCCCTTGACCTGATCGAAGCCGATCGTTGCCGTCTCCGAACCGTTGATCGTGACCGATCCGATGTTGATGCCGGTGACCGCTTCGACGTCGGGGCTGTCCGCGATGGGTTGGATGATGTCGTCCTCTGCGTAGAGGTAGGGATTGCCGAAGAGTGTCTGATAGTCGACACCCCAGCGCGGCGGGTGTTCGACGATCTCGGTGAGCGACATGCCCACAACGGTCGAACCGGCCAGCCCGGACACCATCAGCGCACCGGCGGACAGAGACGCCCACGAGCGGCGGCCGCGAACGCTCGAGGTCGCGAAGCGCGAGCCGACGGTCAGGGACACCGGAGCACCGCGAGCCGCCAGCATCGCGGCCAGACCGCCGGGTGACTTCGCAACGATTCGGCGCGGACGGCCGTGTCCGATGATCACGGCAGTCGCCAACACCACGGTGGTGGTGGCTGCGACACCCACGAGCACGACTGCCCAATCCATGCGGGTCCCCGGATCCGGCTCGAACAAGCCGAGGAGGCCGATCGGAAAGAACCCCGTGATCGCGTATGCCACCACGCCGATGATGGGTGCGGCGATGCAGGCCGCGACCAACCCCTCGAGGCTTCGTTCGACGGCGAGGTCGCTGTACCTCCATCCGAGGGCGAGCATCGACTGACGGTCGGAGTCATCGATGCGCAGCGTGCGCGCGACGACCTGTGCAATGACTGCCGCTGCGGCGAGGATCGTGAGCGCACTGACGAACCACAGCGCATTGGTCTGGAAGGTCACGGCACGCCGAGCGCTGTTGCTGACGAGCCGGGTCGGGACTGCGAAGGCATCGATGCCGCCCTCCAGCTGCCGGACGGAGTCCATGATCGCGGCTGGATCGACGCCGTCGCCAAGTTGCACGGCGATCAACGATTGCACGACCCCGACATCGGAGTGCACCTCGAGGAACGCCGGGGAGAAGACGAACTGTTGCGAAGGATCGTCGAACTCGGTAGGTGACTCCGTGACACCCACCAGCGTGGCGGAAAGGGTCGGCCCCGCCGGATCCGACGCTGGATCGAAGTTCTCTACCACCTGGCGTTGGTCGAAAGACCGGACCGAGAACACGTCGCCGAGGTTCGTTCCGTACGCGTCGCGGAGCGAGTTCCAGAGTTGTCGGTTGACGACGAACTCGTCGGGGTTCGTGGGGTCGGGGAACCGTCCGTCGACCAATCGTGTCCCGAGGCTCTCCGCGTCGCCCGCGAACGGGTTCGGTTCGAAGATGAGCGAGCCATCCGTCGGCGCGACGAGGAAGGCCGTGACGAACACGAAGCCCTGTGTCGACTCCACCCCGGGCAGCTGCGCGATCGAGTTCTTCAAGGATCGCCCGCTCTGCTGCGTGATCAGCAGGCCCGGGTCACCGCCGAAGGCGCTCGTGTACCGAGCGGGTGCAGACGCCGTGCGAATCGTTCCGGCGGCGATGCCGGTTGCCGCACCGCCCAGCACTCCGATGATCGCGCCGGCCACCACCACTCTGACCAAGTTCCGGCGGGTCCAGATCCGCACCCGCATCCAGATCGCCGGCATCAGAGAACCGTACGCCGCCCAGCACGCGCCGAACATGGGGATAGCCACACTTGTCGGAGCGGAGATCCCCCCGATATCCCCCGGCGTCTCGCTCGCCCACGGCGTCGGAACGGGCGCCAACCCGATCCAAGGCGTCGAGGCCCTCGGCTACACCCGATTCGTCTACGGGGTCCTCGACGCAGTCATGGTCGGCTGGTCGGTCGCGCTCTGGTTCGTGGCCACCGGCCCACTTCGGCGACGCGAACCCTGGGCCTGGAATGCTGTCGGCGCCTCGGTTGCCACGTGGTTCATCATCGACTCGACCCTGTCGATCATGTCCGGGTACGGAGAGAACGCACTCTTGAACCTCGCGTTCGCGGTCATGCTCGGAGCGCCCCTCATGGCCATCCGACGAGACCTCCACCACCATTCCGCGACGTGATCGAACCCTTCAGCGAGCGAACTCGCGACGCCGTCCGATCGGCTCTGGCCGTCGATCCGCGACCGCCTCCTCGCGGCAGGCCTCAAGGTCGATGTCGTGCTGGTCGAGCGAACTTGTCCGTCGGTGGGGAACGTACGACTCGATGACGTTGCCGTCGGCGTCGACCAC
>Ga0105044_10012436_pt1 | contig 11569 bp, 6 predicted proteins | sample MAT01_FD_78092 | JGI IMG/M metagenome (GOLD analysis project Ga0105044, IMG submission 78092) | Freshwater microbial communities from Lake Fryxell liftoff mats and glacier meltwater in Antarctica - MAT-01 | ecosystem: Environmental > Aquatic > Freshwater > Ice > Liftoff microbial mat | place...
CGTAATTTTGTAAAGTTCTTTTTATAAAATAATATTTTGGTTACCAAGTTTTTGGTATTAAAAGGGAATCCGGTTTAAATCCGGGACTGTCCCCGCAACTGTAATAAAGAAGACCAAGCGAATTTGTCCACTGTTTCTTTTAAACGAAATGGGAAGGCGATTTGGAAATTGCTTTAGAGTCAGGAGACCTGCCTGAATATTGTTTCAAAAATCTTCGTGGGAAAAGATTGATGAACAATTCAGAAGAAACTCCTGTTTTCTTTTTGATCTCATCATTTAATTCTCAAAAGTAAAATGAAAAGATCAAAGGAAATCAGGAGTTTTTTTATTGTACATTTTCAATATAATTTATATTTGCTTCAAAGTCTCAAAGCACGTTATGGAATTAGGAATAATCAATGTATAAAATAAAATCAATTTTAAATTTTTTAAATATTTGAGAATCAAAAAGAAAATATTAATAATGACATTAATGCTGAGCTGCATTAGTAACTTTCTTTATTCACAAAATATTGATTCGATAAATTTTAAAACAAAAGAAATAAAAGTATTTGGAAATAAGATTGTTACAAATAAATTTAATTCCCCGATAAAAATTCAGACTATTACGAATGAACAAATTCAAAATAAGAATGGTGAAAGTCTGGCAAGTGTGCTTCAGCTTGCAACAGGAGTTTTTATAAAATCTTACGGCGGGAATGCATCTTTAAGTACGATTTCACTGAATGGACTTGGTTCGGAGCATACACTGGTCTTACTGAATGGATTCAAACTTAATTCATCACAGAATGCTCAGATAGACCTGAGTTCTGTTTCAAAAGATAATATTGAAAGAATAGAAGTGATGAATAACGGCTCGAGCTCGCTTTACGGCTCAGAGGCAATCGGTGGAGTTGTAAATATAATTACTAAATCTTATTTGACTGATTTTAAAAAAGACATTACTATATTTGTTAACGGACAGATTGGGTCATATAATCAGAGAAAACTTCAAATGAGTCTTTCTAAACAAATCAGCAATTTAAATCTGGATTTTAATTTTTCAAAAGAAGAAGCAAAGAATAATTATGAATACTATTATAACAACGGAATAGAATATATTTTAAAAGAAAGATTGAACTCAGAGTATAATATTTCAAATTTTAATTTAAACTTAAATTATAAAATAAATAAAAACTCAGATATAAATTTTTATTCGGATAATTCTATTTCAGACAGGAACATTCCCGGATTAGAAACCGGCTCAACACCTTCAAACACTAATCAAACTGACAATAACTGGAACTCTGTTGTATCATTCCAAAGTATTGTTTCAAATAATACCGTTATAAAATCACATTTAAATTATCAGAATAATTTACAAAATTATACGAACAGGACATTTATTAACAGCTATTATAAAAATATTTATTTTGCAAATTCATCTCAGGTGGACTATACTAAAAATATTTTTGACATAATAACCGGTTATGAAATAAGTTATGCGACTTTAAAGAGTAATGAAGTTGATGATAATATAAAAAGGTTTCAGACAAGTTTGTTTTTAGTTTCTGAAGTAAATATTAACAGGCGAATAAAATTATTTCCTTCAGTAAGATTTGATAATATTTCTGATATTGAAAAAAGTATAGTTTCAGGTAAACTTGGAATAAATATAAAACCTTTTGAAAAACAGAATCTGAATTTCAAGGCAAGTTCGGGTAATAATTTTGCTTCACCGACTTTCAATGAATTATACTGGAGGGATCTGGGAAACAGGTTTCTGAATCCGGAGACATCTGTGAATTTAGATGCGGGATTGATTTACGGATTCAATTTATTTTCAAATAATACAATAGAGATTGCCTATACAAATATTAATGCAAACGATAAAATCATATGGTCTCCAAATATACGAGGAATATGGACTCCCGGTAATATAGGGAAGTCTTTTTCGGAAATATTTTCACTTGACTTAAATATGGTTAAAGAGATTTCATATAAATTAAATATGAATCTGGATATTAAATGTTCATATACAAACTCGGTAAAGAAAAGTTCGGACTATGACGGAGATCCTACGTATGACAAACAAATTTTTTATATTCCAAATCAACTTATAAAAATAAATTACAACATTAATTACTACGGGACAGGAATGAATTTATTTTACAGTTATACAGGAAAGAGATTTACAGATTTTGAAAATAAAAACTATTTACGAGCTGTAAATTTAATTGAAGGGAATATTTATCAGAATTTTACATTTGATAAAATAACGACGCAGTTGAAATTGGAAGTGAATAATATTCTAAATAAGAATTATCAAATCATATCAGGATATCCGATGGAGCTGAGAAATTTTAAATTGAGTTTGAGTTTGCAATATTAATTTTGAAAACTAAAATTATTTTACATTGACAAAAATAGAAGATGCAAAGAAAGCAGGCGGAACAAAGTACAAGGAGAAAATTCTGAAAACAATCGAAGGTTATAAAAATTTAACTGACGAAGAGAAACATTGTTTTCATATTTATTACGGATACGGGAAAGGAAAAACAACCTGTGCAATGGGATTGATAATGCGTGCATTAGGAGCGGGTTTGAAGGTGCGATTGGTTCAGTTTGATAAAGGATACGAAGGAACAAATGAACATTATGCTGAGCTCAATACATTAAGAAAACTAAAAGAAGTTGGATGTGATATAGAATTTTTCTCTACAGGTTGCGAAAGAATGAATGAAGACGGAACATTCAGATTTAAGAATTCAGATGATGATTTCAGAGAAGCAAAGAGAGCATTGGAGATTGCAAAGGATTTAGTTGTCAACGGAAAACAGGATCTGTTAATATTAGACGAAGGAATTGCTGCAGTTGTATATCATTTACTTGATAAGAAAGACATTGAAGAAGTTATAGACTTGTGGGAAAAGAATAAAAGATTTGAATTAGTAATGACGGGACATAAGTTATGGGATGGACTAGAAGAGAGAGCTGATCTTATAACTGAGATGAGAAAAGTCAAACATTATTTTGATAAGGGAATACCAATCAGAGTAGGGATAGATTTTTAAAATGAAATTCTTAGTTACTAAATGCGTTTGCAATGATATTACATTTGAAGAAATGAAAAATATTATGAAAGAAAATAATTTGAAAAGTATTGAAGAACTTATAAAAATAAAATCAGTAGCATCTAATTGTAAATTATGCCTGCCGTATATAAAAAAAATGATAGAGACCGGAAATACAAAATTTGAAATAATCACAGATTAAATTTAATTAAACTAAAAATATAAATTGAAAATATTATTCATCTGTTTAGTAATTTCCATCATAACAATTTCTATTTCCTCATGCGAGAGAGATGAGATAATCACAGATCCTACAACTGTTGTAAACCCATCTAAAGGAGCATATATAATTAGCGAGGGAACTTTCTCACCCGGTACTAGCAAGTTATCTTTTTATAATAATACAACTGACAGCTTTTATGTGAGTATATTTAATCCGGGAAGTCTGGGAATAACGCCTGACGGTATGATTAAAGACGGAAATGATTTATATATAACTGAGCAGGGTTCGGGAGCTTCGGGTAAAATATATAAGACTGATACTAACGGAACAGTTATAGCTTCAGCCAACGTAGGAGTTAATCCTTATTCATTAACAATTTCAAATAATAAAATTTATATAACCAACGGTCCTGCGAATAATGTTTCAGTTGTTGATAAAACTTCATTGTCAACACTAAATACAGTGAATGTTGGTTTGTATCCGCAGGAAATTCTTGCAATCGGTAACAGAGTATTTGTTTGCAACACCAGTGTTTTTGGGGGCGGAACGGATTCAACTGTTTCTGTAATTGATGCAACTTCCGATACTATTGTTGCAACAATTAAAGTCGGGAAGACACCATCATCACTTGCAATTTCAACTGACGGAAAATTATTAGTCGGTTGTCCGGGAGATATAGTCAATGCAGTTATTTACAAAATTGATCCGGCAAGTTATAATAAAATAGATTCTTTTAAAAATTTATCACATGGTTTTTGTAAAGATATAATGATTATAAATTCAGGAAAAATAATTTTTATAGGAGGCGATATTTATGCGGAAGGAACAATTGAATCTTATGATTTGAGTTCAGGAATTTCAACGACAATAATTTCAAAACCTATAAATGATTTAAATTACGGACTGGCTTATAATTCAAATACACAGCAAATATATGTCGGGATTGCTGCAGCAAACTTTACTTCAAGCGGAAAATTCAGAATTTATAATTCGAGCGGAGTTTTGAGAAATGAATTTCCTATATCAACTGCAGGTTCTACGGGAGTTGGTCCGAGAAGGATAGTTATAAAGAATTAAAAACTGAAGTTAAGCTTGAAACAGATTTCTAAATTAAAAAGATAAATGAAATTAAGTTTTCTTTTGCAAAACCTGTAAACGCTTAAATCTATTGACATCCCCTGCTCCTTCTTTTCAAAAGAGGAGGTTTGGAGGTGGTATTTATATTGAAAATTAACCATTGCGTAACTTTAGTTAATAAATAACTTAATCTGAAATTTATTTTTAGCATTCTAACAAAAAAAACCCGCATAAAGCGGGTTTTTTATTTAATTGATATTTAAGTTATTTTATTTTTTTTTATTTTATTTTATCAGTAACATTTTCTTTATATCTTTAAAATCTCCTGATTCAATTCTGTAGAAATAAGTACCGCTTGAAAAATTAACGGCATTAAACTGCACATCATAAGTACCAGCAGTTTTCTGTTCATTAACAAGAGTCATAACTTCTTTTCCGAGTATATCAAATATTTTCAAAGTTACAAATCCATTCTTAGGAATTGAGAAATTTATTTTTGTAGAAGGATTAAACGGATTCGGATAATTTTGTGATAAAGAAAACTCATTCGGAATTATAGCAGAGTTAAGATTCACAATTCCAACTGAAGTACTGGTTACACAAATATTATCAAGAAATAAATTATTTCCATAAGCGCTGATAGCTTTAAAAGAAATTTTATTGGTACCTATTGGTAATGCAAATTTCTTGGAAGCCCATTGTCCTGAAGTTGGAGTAAATGGAGTCGTAGATGGAGGTGCAGTTACCAATGGTCCTGATATTCCTCCATTTAAAAGAATCAGAGAAGTATAGCTCACACCGCCATTTGTGGAAGTAAGGATTTCCAGTTGATCATTTTCAGCAACATAAGTTCCGTATGCATGATCAAACTTTAAAGAATCTCCGGCTCCCGTTGCACCAATAGTTACCGTGTTCAATGATTGAATTACACCAACGATTGCATCATAATAATTAAATTTCGTTGACCCTGAACCGGTACCAAAAGCACTTTGGTTTTCTCTTGACCAGTATAATGCTCCAGTATAATCGATAGTCCAGTTTGCAGGTGGGAAAGTAGTAGATGAAAAATCTTCACATAAAGAAATGTTAACTATCTTAAATTTATATTGCGATGTGGAATCTCTGTTATGAGCTAATGAATTATCCTGAGCAATAACTTTATAAAATATTGAATCGCCGATATTCACATCAGAGTTCAAAGAATTAAATGTTGCAGAAAAACTATTTCCACCGGTATTTAATAATTTAAATTGTTTGGTAGTTGCAGCAGAATTTTTATACCACTTAACCCAGACTGAATCCAGTCCTATATTATCTGTAACTGTTGCATTCACGTTGACAGGCCAGATAGATTTTGCCTGATTACCCAGAGGAACAGTAACGATTACAGGTCTTGATGTATCAGTAGAAGCGATAAATGAATAATAAGAAGCCGGAGCTCCCGAAGGTGCTGTAGCAGCTCTTCCCAATGAATCAATTGTTTTAATATAATATCTGTACTGAGTTTGACTTCCGTTTCCGGGAATATTCGCAGACCAGTTATTTCCGCTGCCGTTTGTCATAGTAATACTGTCTGTTAAAGAATTTCTTCCCCAAAAAACTTTAGTCTTACCTGTAACAAGTCCTGACCCTGCAGTTGAAATAGTTGCATTAACAATATATGGACCTGCAAGATTTTCAGTATTTGGTAAAGCACTTGTATTTATTCCCGGACCCAGTAATGTAGGACTTACGTATGCCTGCCAGGCACCAGTCCTGTTATCACTCCAGCAGGGAATAACTTTTCCGGCGAAAGCAGCCGTTTCATAATAGTCTCCGCAATATCCACCTGCAAAACCTGGAATTGGTGCCATTGTAAATCTTACATCACTTAATTTTATATAATTCCAACTTGTTCCGCCGTCATAAGAAGTTGCCAGATAACGGGCAGTTAAAAATCCTGTTGTATCCATATTATAATATGAAATACTTAAAGCACCGTTAGTTGCATCAACTGCTGCAGAAGGCATCCATTGCTGTTTGCCGTTTCCAACGGGATCATTATTCACTCTGATTTGAGGACTCCATGTAGCTCCTCCATCAGTTGATTTATTCATATAAACATCAGCATCACCGGTACTTCTGTCCGGATAAGTATTATAAATAGTTCCTCTTCTTGGACCTGTAGATCTGTCAACAGCCAAATGAGGGAAACTGCTTACTCTTGTTCCGCCAAATTCCGACAAGCCGCCATTTGATGTTCGGATTCCCTGTATCGGAAAAGCAACTACCGGTGTATTAAAAGTCGCACCACCGTCAGTTGATTTTGCAAAACCAATACCTGTTTCAGCAGTAGTATTTGGATAATGAGCCCATGTTACATAAACTTCACCATTCGGTCCGGTCTGAATATTTACACCCTGACCTCTTGCACTTCCGATTGGAAGATTTGTTCTTCCGCTCCATACTGATCCACCATTTGTAGATCTTGTAAAACTAATAGGAGGTCCGCTTAAATTAAAATCCGTTAAAGCCATATAGATATTGTTAGGATAAATACCTGACAAATCTGTCATAGCATGCTGCTTATCATCACTTGTATTTGAAACCGGGTCAGCATACCATAATGGTCCCCATGTTGTCCCAAAGTTTGTAGTTTTTGAAATACCTACTCCACCCGGAGATGTAAGTGTAACCCAGTATGCATTTCCTGCTCTGTCAAACAGCGCAACCGGATCACCGAAATTTGAATATCCGCCCGGATCATTTTCATTTCCAAACCAGTTGGATCCGCCATTTGTAGAAAAGAATGCCGGCTGAGTTCCTGCTAAATTTACTGAAATCATTAAATGCTGTGAATTAAATTCACTGATTGCAATTGAATTTTCTGATTGAGGATTTGATGAAGGATAAACTCTGACATCTGGAGCATCAATAGCATCACTTGCATCCATTTCATAATTCTGAACACCTGATTTAAATTCATTATTTACATATTGCGGTGGAGTTAATCCCCTGTCTGTGTACCATTTCATAAGTTTATGAATATTCCAGATCGGAGGAGCTTCAATGTTTTTATTGCTGTTAATTACTGCACTCTGACCTGTGAATACAAAGTAGGTTACAATAATTAATGAAAATAAAAGAATAATTTTTTTCATTTTTTCCTGGGTTGTTTTGTTTTACTTAATAAATAAATGGGAGGTTTTCAGACCTCCCACTATATTGAATTAAAATATATTTATAAAAAAGATTTCTGATTATTTAATTAACATCATTTTCTTAATTTCACTGAAGTTACCTGCTTCAATTTTGTAGAAGTAAACTCCGCTTGATAAGCTACTTGCATCAAAGTTTACATTATAAACTCCGGCAGTTTTAACTTCATTTACAAGTTTTGCAACTTCTTTTCCAAGCATATCATAAACTTTCAACGAAACCAAAGATTGTTTTGGAATTGAGAAACTAATTTTTGTTACAGGATTGAATGGATTTGGATAATTTTGTGAAAGCTCGAATTTGTCAGGAGTCAGAGTAATTGCATTTCCTTCAATCCCTGTAAGAATTCCTGAAGTAACTCTGTCAATGTAAAGATTATTTCCAAAACCGCTTTTTGTAGCAAATCTTACTTTGTTGGTACCGACAGGCATTGCAAATACTTTTGTAGCCCAGTTACTTGCAAGTATCGGGGTAAATGAACTCTGTGAAGCTAAAGTTGACATACCAGGTAATGAGTTTACTCCTGATGTTAAAGTTTGTGAAGCACCCATTCCTATTAATCTTGTCCATGTTGTTCCATTGTTGATAGAAGTTTCAATAATACAAGAATCCGGAGCTAAAGTAGTTCCTGCTAAATAATATGCATGTGCATAATTAAATCTTAAATAATTATTTGGTGAAGCAACAGGCGGAAATTGGTTACTTGTTAAAGTCTGCAATGGAGTAGCTGTTCCTGCCGTCCAGTAATCATACTTTGCAGATCCAACACCTGTCTGATAACCGCCAATAGCATTTCTACTCCAGTATTGTGTAGTACCACCACCATTTGCCAATGACCAGAAAGGAGGCGGGAAAGAAGGATCAACAAAATCCTGATCTAAAGGAATTAATCCTGTTCTTCTGAAAGTTATTGTTCTGTCCGGAGCAGTTGAGTTTAATGAGTCTGAAGTAGAATAAGCTCTGACTCTCCATTGACCAACTGAAGAATCACCGGGAGCAATACCAAATGCTGCAAGTATGCTGTCTACCTGCGAATTTCTAATAGAAAGAACAGTATCATATCCGCTATTGTTTGCAGCAATATTTATTGTTGCAGGGTCTGTATAAGTAGCCCCGACTTTAAACAACCATTTGTAGCTTGCACCTGATCCCGATTTTCTCCAGTTGATATTTACTAAAGAAGGATCAACAGGTGAAGTTACAATTCTTGCTCCTGTATTTGGTGATGACAAAGCAAATGGAGCTAATGTTACCGTTCCTCTTTTTAAAGTTATTGCTCTCGGTCCGTTTGCAGAAATTAAAGAATCATTGGTTGCATTATTTCTAAAAGCCCATACATTCCATTGACCTAAAAGTGAATCACCCGGAGCAACTCCAAGTCCTGCAAGTAAAACATCTAATTGTCCATCAGTAATATTCAGTGTGTTTCCTGTAGGTGTTAATGTAATTTTTCTTGTTGTTGCTGTAGGATTTCCGAATATCCATTTATATGAAGCAGTAGAAGCTGATGTGTCCCAGTTAAATGTGTAATTTGTTGTGCCGTTTGGAAATGACTGAATTCTTGAATTTGGTGCAGGTGAATTTAAATTAAATGCATTTAAAGCATAAGTTGTAATCTGAACACCTGTAGTCCATGCCTGATAAATTCCTGTGATGTCATCCATCCATATAGGCCATAATTTTCCGTTTCCTGATGTGATGCCGATATAATCACCGGCGTAACCGCCTGCAATTCCTGACAGAGTAACTGCCTTTGGTCTGAATCTGTGATCACTTACAACTATATCAGTCCAGGTAGTTCCGCCATCTAAAGATCTTGAGATCATAACTTCTGCAGAATCTGCAGCTGTATTTCTGTTATCATAATATACTACATTAACACCACCGGCTTCATCAACTTTTATTGCGTTATAAAATTGTTGTTTGCCATTGTTAAGCGGATCCTGATTTACTCTTATTCCTGCTGACCAGGTAGTACCGCCATCTGTTGACCTGTGTAATATTATATCAGGATCTGATCCTGCAGGTGCAAGATTTTTTTGTGATGTAACAATATAAATCCATCCGTCTCTCGGTCCGCCGCTTTTATCTACATCCATACGAACAAAACTATTCATTCTTATTCCGTATGGTGCAAAACCTGTTCCAAATACTAAGAGTCCGTTCATATCAAATACATTATTACTTCCCGTAAAAGATACTCCTCCATTTGTTGATTTTGCAAATGCACAGAAATCCTCCGGACCTGAACCTACATTGTTAGCCCAGGTAACATATACATCTCCGTTTCTTGCAGTTCTTACATCTTCACCTCTGGCAATATAGCCTGGTTGCGGAGGAATTATTGTTGTCGGAGAAGACCAGCTTACACCGCTGTTTGTAGTATAAGAAATAGTTGCATTATAAGGTGAAGAAAAAACTGTGTAAACACAATAGCTTCTTCCATAATAAGGACTTGTAGGTGAATCATCTGTTCCTGCTAAATTTTTATCAACTGATCCTGATTGGATTGTATAATTAGGTGACCATGAAAGACCGTTATCGGTAGAATAATTTGCGAACATACCTGAAGTCGCAAATCCAAGATGAGTCTGAATTAAAGTACCGTTTTTATCTATTGTAATTCCGGGATCACCGCCATGATTTGATATCGGTGCACCGGTTGTTGTATCAGAACCAAACCAGTTCAATCCCCCGTTAGTTGTGACATAAACACCTTCACTGATAAATAAACTTCCTACATTGTTAAAAGCATTTGAAGATCCAAACATTATATTTGGATTTGTCGGATGTCTTTTAATATCAACTTCAGTCTGCCAGCTGTTTGTTCTTGGAAGAACTCTTACATTTGGTGTAACTGCAAGTTCTTCATAAGGTGTCTTAATAATTCGTGTTTCGGTATTTGGATTTACATAATTATTGTCTGCCTGAGGCAAAGGAGCTGAGACAGTCACACTTGGATCGTAAATTCCGGTTGAATGATCTATAGCCCATTTTTGCGGAACATCAGGAGATTTTTGTCCTGTTATAATAAAAAATATTACTACTAACACGGGCAGTAAAAAGTATAACTTTTTCATTGAGATTATTTCCCTTTCTTAAATTAATTATTTTTGAAAAAATTTTAATTTTGTTGTAGTTAAAAAAGTAAAATGGAATTGCTTCAAGAACTATTTAATTTGAATTGGATTATTTAGTATACAAATTAGATTTTTACACTTTAAAATGCAATTTTTATTTAAATGCTATTGATATAAAAGTAAATTAAATTTTGTGTAACAGGACACCCATGTTATAAACGATTTCTCTCATTACAAGGCTGAGGGTATTGTGTCAAAATGAATATTTTGACATAAAACAAAATGCAATTAGTCGATTTAGTTCCTGGATTCCCGTATTCGCTGGAATGACAATCCGGGTTTTTAGTGTTTTCACAAAGTCTCTGCTGCTTGGGAAATAGAGAAAATATTTGTATGTAATGCAGACATTATTACTTTACAAAACAAAAAAGCCCGCATATAGCGGGCTTTAATTTATTCCGTTTTAGAAATTAAAATATTATTTAATTAATAACATTCTCTTTGTTTCTTTAAAACTGCTTAAACCATTTACAGAATTTGCTTCAATTGTATAAAAATAAATTCCACTCGCATAATTTGATGCGTTGAAATCAATGCTGTAATAACCGGCAACTTTATTTTCATTTAACAGATTTGCAACTTCTTTTCCAAGTACATCATATACTTTAAGTTTTACTATTCCGTCTTTTGGTAATGCAAAACTTATTTTTGTTGATGGATTAAATGGGTTTGGATAATTCTGATTTAATGCAAATTCTTTTGGAACTCCGATATTCAGATTCTCAATTCCTACAGGACCGACATTTAATTTTACCCTTACTGTCTTTACCGGTCTCAGCGGATCATTACTTCCAATATTTAAAATTCCTGTATAAGTTGTATTGGCTGTTAATCCCGTACTGTTAAATATTACATTAACATTCTGATTTCCTGCGGGA
>Ga0105044_10012442_pt1 | contig 11567 bp, 11 predicted proteins | sample MAT01_FD_78092 | JGI IMG/M metagenome (GOLD analysis project Ga0105044, IMG submission 78092) | Freshwater microbial communities from Lake Fryxell liftoff mats and glacier meltwater in Antarctica - MAT-01 | ecosystem: Environmental > Aquatic > Freshwater > Ice > Liftoff microbial mat | place...
CTCATCGACAAGGTCATGCAGAAGCGTGACCAGATGGCCGAGGAGCCGGAGCTGAGCGAGCTCCCCGGCGACGACGACTGAGCTCGTCCCGGCCCTGACCGGATCACGAACACGACACGGCAGCGGGTTCGCCCGCTGCCGTCGTCGTTCTGGGGCGAGGTCACCTGGCCGCGCCGGCCTGAGACGGCCTGGGCATGGCGGACGCGCGCACCGGTGGCCGGCCTCGTTCAGGGCACGAGCAGCGAGGGTGTCGACGTGGTGGTGGTCGACGGCGTGCCGGGGTCCGGGCCGGGGTCGGGCCCGCCGGTGCCCGGTGCGGCACCGGTCGTCGGGCTGGAGCCGCCGGTCAGGTCCAGGGCGCAGTTCTCGCGGGCGTAGTCCGACACGGCCGTGCCTGCGGCCTCGATGGCGGCGATGTCGCCGCTGCGGCTACGGAACACCTGGTCGGCGACCGCGTCCCGGTCGGTTGCGGTGCCTGCCGTGCGGACGAAATCGTCCGTGACCCCCAGCAGCAGGGCGACCGACGGCTCGATCTCGGCCGGCGCCACCTGCTGCAGGAGGCGGAGATCGTCGGCGCGGGCCTGGATCCGCACCGGATCGCCGCTGGCCAGGTCCTCGTCGAAGGTCCGCAGCGTCTCGACCTGCGAGCAGAAGTTGGCGATCGACGGCTCGGGGTCCTCCGTGCAGCCGGTGGCCAGGACGGCCACGGCCGTCGTCGCGGCCAGGGCGGCGAGGACGAGACGGCGGACGGTCATGAGGGCGTGATTCTGCCGTACCCGGGGGTCCAGGTGGTGGCACCGCGGCGATCGGTCCGCGCCGGCATCGGTGGTGGGGTCGGGCCCGCCGGCCCGCCGGCCCGCCGGCACGATGGTCCAACGGTCGCCGAGGTCAGCGGGTGGCGTCGGCCAGGGCGCGCAGCTCGTCGGTGGCGTGCCCGAGCCCCTCCGGATCGCGGTAGAGCGCGCTTCCGGCGATGAACACGTTGGCGCCAGCGCGCGCCGCGCCCTCGATGGTGGACGGCCCGATGCCGCCGTCGACCTCGATGTCGACGTCGAGGCCGCGCTCGACGATCAGGCGCCGCACCTGGGTGATCTTCGGTTCCATGGTGGCGATGTACGCCTGACCACCGAAGCCGGGGTTGACCGTCATGACGAGGACCATGTCGACGAGGTCGAGCACGTTCTCGACCGCCTCAGCGGGCGTGGACGGGTTGATGGCGACCGCGGCGGCGGCCCCGGCCTCTCCGACGGCGTGGAGGGTGCGGTGGAGGTGGATCACCGACTCGGCGTGGACGATGAGCCGCTGACACCCGGCGTCGACGAACTGGCTGATCGCCCAGTCGGGGTCCTCGATCATGAGGTGGGCCTCGAACGGCACCGCAACCTTGTCGCGCACCGAGGCGATGGTGTCGGGGCCGAACGTGATGTTGGGCACGAAGCGGCCGTCCATCACGTCCCACTGGATGCGGTCGACCCCCGCCTTCTCGAGCGCCATGACCTCGTCGCCGAGCCGGCTGAAGTCCGCGGGTAGCACGGAAGGGACGATCAGGAACGGTCGGTCGGTGCCCGGTGGCGGCGTCATGGGGCCGACGATACCCGCCTACGCTCGGCGCATGGACGAGCGGGTGGGTGCCGAAGCCCGTCTCGAGGTCACGACCACGGCAGCCGTCGCCGGCGGTGCTGCGCTGGCACGCGACCCCGGGGGTCGGGTCATCTTCGTCGCCGGGGCCCTGCCGGGGGAGCGGGTGGCGGTGGCCCTCACCGAGGCCCGCAAGGACTTCGCCCGGGCGCAAGTGGTCGAGGTCCTCGATCCGTCGGCCGACCGGGTGGTCCCGCCCTGCCCGCACGTCGGCCGAGGCTGCGGCGGGTGCGATCTCCAGCACGTTCGGGCTGCCGCCCAGCCCGAGCTGAAGCGGACCATCGTCGTCGACGCGCTGCGCCGCATCGGACGCGTGCCCGATGCCGACGACCTCGTGTCCGTCGGGCCCGCGCTCGCCTCGACCCGGTACCGCACCACGGTTCGTGGTGCCGTCCACGCCGATGGCTTCGGGTTCCGAGCCGGCGGCTCGCACGACGTCGTGGACATCGACCACTGCCTCGTCGCCCATCGCCTCGTCGACGAGATCATCGCCACCGGGCGCTTCCTGGCCACCGACGAGGTCGTGATCCGGGTCGGAGACGCCACGGGTGACCGGCTCGTGCTGGTCACGCCCACCGACGATGCGGTGGCGGTGGAGGTGGAGGTCCCGGATGATGTCGTCGTCGTCGACCGCAGCCACGCCGACGGGCACGAGGCGCCCTGGATCCACGAGGTCGTCGCCGGCGCGAGGTTGCGCATCTCCGCGACGTCGTTCTTCCAGGCTCGCCCGGACGGCGCGGCGGCCCTGGTCGATGCGGTGCGGGACCTGGGCGGGGCGGAGCTGGCGGCGGCCGGTTCCGTCGTGGATGCCTACGCCGGCGTCGGGCTCTTCGCGGCCACGGTGGTGCCCGAGCGGGCGCTGGTGACCGCGGTCGAGTGGAGCCGCTCGTCGGTCGCGGACGCCCGGGTGAACCTCGCCGGCAGGAGGGCCACGATCCGTCGCTCCGATGTGGCCCGGTGGCGGCCCGAGCCCGCAGACGTCGTCGTGGCCGACCCCGCGCGCACCGGTCTCGGACGTCGTGCCACCGAGGTCCTGGCGGCGACGGGCGCGTCGGTCGTCGTGCTCGTGAGCTGCGATCCTGCCGCCTTCGCTCGTGACGTCACGCTGCTGCGCGACCACGGGTTCGCGCTGGCCGAGACCCGCGTGATCGATCTGTTCCCCCACACCCACCACATCGAGGTCGTCAGCCGATTCGTGCGCGACGCACCGTCATGACACGGTTCGGTGCAGCATCGAGGCCGTCGCCGGCCTCGAGGGAGCGGACCGCGCGTTCCCGCTCCCGGCCCGGAACCGCCGTCGTCGCCCCGACGTTGACCCTTCGATGCACCCCCTCATGACCGCCGATCCCGCCACCCCCGAACCGACCGCCTCCGAGTCGCCCGCCGCCGACCTCGCCGGACCGGGTGTGGCCCGCGGCGGCGCCGATGCCGGCGCCGCAGTGGGTCCGACCGGGACGTTCGGTGGGTTCGGCCTCGGCAGGGTCCTGGTGCTCGGGGTCGCGCTCGCGTTCCTCGTCGGCGCGGCCGGCTACTTCATCGGGGTCCGCACGGCGTCGCCGCCGACCAGCGCGGTCGATGAGGGTTTCCTGCAGGACATGTCGGACCACCACGATCAGGCGGTCGTGATCGCGCTGTTGGGCGCCTCGCGGGCGACCGACCCCGTCGTGCGCGACTTCGCCACCGAGGTCCTGCTCTTCCAGCGCCGCGAGCTGGGCCTGTTCCAGGCCTACCAGCAGGAGCGGGGGATCATGCCGGCCGAGTACGACCCGGAGCGGCCGACCATGGCGTGGATGGACATGCCCCGGCCCTTGTCGGCCATGAACGGGATGGCCACCGAGGAGCAGCTCGACGCGCTCGAGGCCGCCTCGGGTGCCGAGTTCGACCGGATGTTCCTCGAGCTCATGCAGACCCACCACGTGGGCGGCGCCCACATGGCCGAGTACGCGGCCGAGCACGCCGCCGACGCCAAGATCCGCCTCATGGCCGACCGGATGGCCAAGAACCAGACCGCCGAGGCCAACGAGTACCAGGGCGTTCTCGACCGCCTGGCCAGCTGACCCGGTCGACCTCCTCCCACGGGGGCTCCTCACCGCGTGACCATCGCCGGCGGGCCGGGTCGTCGGTACGCTCTGGGGATCCGAGCAAGGAGGTTGTCCATGGAGATGCCCGACAGCGCGAAGAGGGTGATCGAGTCCGGTCGCCTGGCGCACCTGGTCACGGTCAACGAGGACGGCAGCCCGCACGTCACGATCGTCTGGGTGGGCCTCGACGGCGAGGACATCGTCATCGGCAAGCTGGCGGAGGACCAGAAGGTCCGCAACATCGGTCGTGACCCCCGGGTGTCATTGTCGATCGAAGCCGAGGGCGACCAGCACGGGATGCAGAACTACCTGGTGGTGGAGGGCACGGCGTCGATCTCGGCGGGCGGGGCGCCGGCCCTGCTGCACGACCTGGCCCAGCGCTACGTGGGGCCGGGCACCACGTTCCCGCCGATGCCGGACCCGCCCGACGGGTACGTCATCCGCATCACCCCGACGAAGGTCCGGGGGATGGGCCCTTGGGGCACGCAGTTCTGACGCCGGACGTCACCGCGCTCGTCGCGTTCGCCGTCGTTCGAGCGGTGGCGGCGGTCAGGCCGGCCGGGGCCCGGTGACCCGCTCGATGAAGGTCGCGGCCTGGCGCACGGCGCTGTCGGCCGCGGCGAGCATGCCGGCCTGCATCGGGAAGTCGTGCCAGAGACCGTTGGCGATCGACAGCGTCACGCCGCTCCCGGCTTCGTGGGCCGCTCGGGCGAAGCGGACCGAGTCGGGGACGAGGATGTCGTCCGCGCCGGCCTGCACCAGCGCGGGAGGGAGGCCGACGAGCGAGCCCCGCAACGGAGAGATCCCCGCATCGGCGAGCGGGGTGCTGGCGCCGTAGGCGTCGGCGGATCGCTCGAGCCACCCGGCCGAGAGCATCGGATCGCGCCGGGCCAGGTCTCGATCGCCACGCCGGTTGGCCGTGAGATCGAGCCACGGCGAGATCAGGATCAGCCCGGCCGGGAGCGGCGAGCCCTCCTCGCGCAGGCGGGCGGTGAGCGCGAGCGCGAGGCCGGCGCCGGCGGAGTCGCCGCTCATCACGATCAGGCTCGGGTCCGTCGTCGCGGTCAACTCCTTCCAGACGGCTGCCGCGTCGTCCAGCGCCGCCGGGAAGGGATGCTCAGGAGCGAGTCGGTAATCGGGCAGGACGACGGTGGCCCCGGAGGAGGCAGCGAGCGCCGCCGCCCAAGCCCGCGACGTCGCAGGGGTGCCGACGACGTACCCGCCGCCGTGGAGGTGCACGACGACGACCTCCACCCCGGACTCGGACCCGGAGCGGCTGACCTCATCGACCTCGACCCCGCCGAGGTGTCGGCTCGTCAGCTCGACGCCGGAGGGCAGCGCCGCGGTCTTGGCCACGGTGGCGAGCCTCGACCGTTGCGTCGCGACGGGAAGGTCCTCGCGGAAGACGAAGCGGCCCATCAGGCGGACCACGGCTCGCACGAGCAGAACGGGCAGCCGGGGCGGGGTGCGCGGGGCGTCGCTGGCGGTCATCGGCGCACCGATTCCGCGAGGTCGGTGCCGTCGATCGATGTCGGTGGCGGCGACCCGGTCGGACGCGGTTCCACCTCGTAGGCGAAGAGCTCGAAGTGGTCCAGGAGTCGGCCGTAGCGGAACGTGAGCGCCGGCCAGTTGTTCGTGTTGCGGCCTTCGGTCGTGTACCAGCTGTGGCAGTTCGTCACCCACGCGGTCGACCGGCTCTCCTGGTCGACCCAGGCCGCGAACTCGCCCTCTTCGTCGGCCCGAACCTCGATCGAGCCGAGGTCGAGGCGGCGCATCTCGGCGAGCGCCTGGCTGACGTAGGCGATCTGGGCCTCGAGCATGTAGATGATCGAGTTGCCGCCCAGGTTCGTGTTGGGCCCGTAGAGCAGGAAGAAGTTGGGGAAGCCGTGCACGGAGACGCCCTGGTAGGCGGCGGCGCCGTGGGTCCACCGCTCCTGGAGATCGGCACCGTCGCGACCGATGACCTCCATGGGCTGGAGGAAGCCGGTGGCGCCGAAGCCGGTGCCGTAGATGATCACGTCCACATCGTGGTGCTGCGTCTCGCCGCTGACCGGATCCTCGGTGACCACGCCGTCGGTGGTCACGTCGGTGATGCCGTCGGTCACGAGCGTGACATGCGGGCTCGCGAGGGTCGGGTACCAGTCGTTCGAGAACAGGATGCGGTTGCAGCCGATGACGAAGTCGGGGATGCACCTGGCCTGGAGCTCGGGATCGGCGACCTGCTCGTAGAGGTGGGCACGCCACATCTTCTCGACGTTCTTGCGTGACAGGTCCGCGCCGAGGATCGCCGTGGTCAGCAGCTCGCCCCGCAGGAAGATGGACAACCGGTCGGCCTTCTCGAGGAGCGGGAAGCGTCGGAAGAGGGCCTGCTGACGGTCGGTGTAGGCGCCGTCGGGCTTGGGGATGACGTAGGGCGCGTTGCGCTGGAACACGTGCACCTCCGCCGCCTGCTTCGCCACCTCGGGCACGAACTGGATGGCGCTGGCTCCGGTGCCGATGACCGCCACCCGTTGGCCCGTCAGGTCGTGCTCGTGGTTCCACCGGGCCGAGTGCCACGACACGCCGGCGAAGGTATCCCGCCCCGGGATCTCCGGGAACCGGGGTCGGTTGAGCTGGCCGACCGACGAGACGACGATGCGTGCCCTCACCCGATCGCCGGCGCGACTCGTCAGCGTCCAGATCGCCGAACGATCGTCGTAGGTGGCGCGGTCGGCGGCGAACCCGAAGCGCAGATGACGTTCGAGGTCGAAGGCGGCGACCACATCGTCGATGTAGCCGAGGATCTCCTGGTGCGGCGGGTAGCGCCTCGACCAGTCGTACCGATGGAACGAGTACGAGTAGAGGTGGGCGGGCACGTCACAGGCCGCACCCGGATAGGTGTTGTCGCGCCAGGTGCCGCCGACGTGGTGGTCCTGTTCGAGCACGACGAAGTCGTCGATCCCGTCCGCGCGCAGCTGGTGGGCCATGCCCAGGCCACCGAAGCCCGAGCCGATGATCGCCACCTCGAAGACGTGGTCCCGCTCGAGCGTCTCGTCATCCATCCTGGCCCCCGATCTCGCGTACGGCCTCCGTGCCGTCGCGTCCGCAGTCTTCCAAGGTCTGCGCCGCCGCGCCTCCCGGCGGCGTCGAGGACCTCCACCATTCGGGCCACGTGCCTCCGCCTCGACCATGATGAGGCTCGTGGTCCGCGTCGAGCACACCTGTCTGGACGGCTCGCCGTTTCCGGTGGTCTTCGCCCACGCCGATGATGTCCGGTCGCGATGGGTGATCGATCGCGAGCATGCGCCGACGGCGATGACGCCCTTGGCCGACGCCGTCCGCCGCTCGGGCCGCCTCGGGGAGGTCCGTGCCTTTGCCGACTGCGGGGTGACGCCGCCGTCGATGCTCGAGCGCGCCCGCCCCGTGGCGAACGGCTACGCCTACCACCCCGAAGTCGACCTCGCCCCGGCTGAGCGCGGGCGTTCGAGCGCCGAGCTCGTCGCGCTGTCGCGACGACACGACTCGACGCTGGGGGTGTGGCGCGATCACTGCCTCCCACGCATCGAGGTGGCCTGCATCTGGCTTTGCGACGCGCCGCCAGGGACCCCGTTCGCGACGCTGGCGGAACAGCGCGAATACGCATGGGGGCTCACCTCCGTGGCCGGGCTGGCGGCTCGTATCGACGAGCAGGCGGTGGTCGCCTCCTGCGGTCCGGCGTTCGGTGACCGAGCCACGGAGGTCGCGCGCGAGCTGGCCCAGGGATCGCAGAACGAGACCACCGCGGCTGATCTGGCGATCGGGCGCATGGCCCGGATGGTGCCCGGATCGGTCGAGTTGGCCGCAGCCCGCGCCGAGTTCCTCGCCACCTTCGGCTCCAGGGCGGTCTCCTGGTCGATCGATCATCCGACCGTCGCCGAGCAACCGGGGCTCCTCGATGCCCAGGTGGCGATGCTCCGCCGGCACGGGCTCGGCGATCTCGGCGCGATCCTCCGTTCCGCGGCGACACGGCGACGTGACCTCGCCGCCCAGGTCGAGGCCACCCTGGCTGACCAGACGGAGCGGGCCAGCTTCCGGCGTCGCCTCGACCGGCTGGCGGCGTTCGTGCCGGTCCGCGAGGCGCGCGCCCGGTGGCAGCTCGTGGCCAGCGGGGCCCTACGCGGCACCGTCCTCGAGCGGGGCCGACGGCTCGTGGATCAGGGTGTGCTCGACGAGGTCGAGGACGTCTTCTACCTCACGCCCGATGAGTTCGACACCCCGAGCAACGACCTCCGCCCCGCCGTCTTCACCCGCCGCGCCGAGCACCGGCACTGGCTCACCATGACGCCGCCGGCGGCCATCGGCGCGACTGCGGATGCTGGGGCGGCAAGGGTCCGTGGTGACGCGGGGCCGACCCACGAACGGATGCTGCATGGCCGGCCGGGTGCGCCGGGTGTCACCGCCGGCCCGGCCCGGGTGATCCTCGAGCTCGACGACGTCGACCGCCTCGAGCCTGGCGACATCCTCGTCACCACCATGACCTCACCGGCGTGGACGCCGCTCTTCGCGCTCGCCGCGGCAGTCGTCACCGATGCAGGTGACGGGCTCAGCCATGTGGCGATCGCGGCGCGCGAGTACGGCATCGCGTGCGTCGCCGGCACCGACCTCGCAACCGTCCTGATCTCCGACGGGGACTGGCTCGGTGTCGACGGGGGCGCAGGGACGGTCCGGATCGTGCGTCGGGCTTGACCGGTCCTCGGCACCAGCGCGATCAGGTCAGGCGCCGCAGTGCCGCGTCGAGGCGGGCGAGGCCATCGGGGTCGGGGACGGCGATGCGGATGGTGCCCGGGAGGCCGAAGCTGGCGCAGTCACGCACGGCGATGGCATGGCGACCGAGGTGGGCCCGCAACTCGGGCGCGTCGACCAGGACCCAGTTGGCGTCAGCTGCGTCGGCGGTGAGGTCGTGCTCGGCCAGGACCCGCACGAGCTCGTCGCGCCACCGGGCCGTCGTGGTCGACCACGACGGCAGGTCGGCCGTGGCCAGGAGGTCGGGCACGGCGGCGCACCCGATGGTGCCCACCGACCACTCGGGTTGGCGACGGCGCAGGCGGGTCGCGGTGTCGACGTCGGGCGCCACCACGTAGCCGAGGCGGAGCCCCGGGCAGGCGAAGAGCTTGGTCAACGAGCCGACGACGGTGCTGCCCCGATCGGCGTCGCCCCGCGTCCAGGTGCCGGTGGCCAGCGGGTAGAACGCCTCGTCCCACACCGCGGCGACCTCGCCGAGAGCGGCCAACCGGCCCGACGGGCTGTGCGGGTTCGAGCGGATCCGGGGTGCGGCGGGATCGACCACCGCGAGGTGACGGCGGTAGAGCGAGAACTCGGGGTCGTCGACCCGCCCGCTCCCGAGGTCGGCGGTGACGAGGGCGATCGCCTCGGCACCACCGTTGGTGAGCAGCACCCGGTCCGCGTCGACGCCGAGGGCCTCGGCGAGGGCGGCCGTGGCGATCGTCGCATCGGGGTAGCGCCCGATGGTCCCCAGGTACCGGGCCACGATCGGTGTGGGATCCGGCGCGACCGGGTTGAGGCTCTGGGAGAGGTCGAGCACCGTGGCGGGGTCGACCCCGAGGTGGGCGGCCAGCGACGGGCCCTCGCCGCCGTGGGCGCCGGGAGGGAGCGCGTGCGCCGCAGTCGTGGTGGGCGGCGGGCGCCGCCGGCGCTGCTGACCCACCCGTTCGTCCTCCACGCTGAGCGACCGTAGCGCCGCCCGACGCACCGGCCCGACGGTCGATGGCGCGACGAGGCTCCGGCCCGGGCCAGGCCCGGACCGGAGCGCCGTCGGTCAGATCAGGTCGGTCCCGATGGCGGCGATCAGCCGGTGAAGACGGGCCGAGCGGCCACCGCGGCGGCCGGTGCCGCCGGCGTCGGAGGTGTGGTGACCGGAACCGGCTCGGTCACCACCACCGGGGCGACGTTCTCGGCGCCGATGACGACGATCCCGGGACCGGTCGCGGTGGCGGAGTTGGTGTACGTGCCCGCGACGCTGGAGACGGTCACCGAGAAGCGGATGCTGATGCTCCCGGCCGCCGGGACGGACAGCGGGCCGTTCCAGGTCACGATCTGCCCCGACACCGAGGGCTCGGCGGTCGTGGCGCCGGTCGTGGTCCCCGGCACGTACGTGAAGCCAGCCGGGAGCGTGTCGGTGACGTTGTCGAGGGTGATGTCGAACTGGCCGGGGTTGGCGACCGAGATGGTGTAGCCGTTGGCCGCGTTGATCTCGACCTGGCCGATGTCGGCGGTCTTGGTGACCGTCGGCGCCTGGATGCCGAACGGCGAGAACGTCGTGTAGTGGGACACCGCGACAGCCTGACCCGCTCCGATGGTGCGGACCCAGCTGAGCCCGGCGCCGTTGTCGTGCTCCATGCCGGGGGTCTGATCGCAGAGGCAGGTGTTGGCGAACGGCTGCTGCGAGCCGATCGTGGCCCACACGTCGTCGTACTCGCCTTCCATGTACGTCGAGCCGGGAGTGACGGGGAACCACTGCTCGATGCGGTCGCTGTTCGGGGCACGGCACGAGACGGCGTTGCCGTCGACCTGGCCGAAGCCGTCGTCGCTGTCCTGCAGATAGCAGTCACCGGCGCGGTAGATGACCGCGGACTGGTCGGCACCGGTGGTGTTGGCGAGCGACACGGTGGTGAGGTACGCCTCCTGGCCGACGACGTAGGTGTCGGTTTCGGTCAGGCGGAACCCCGTGGCACCGAGGTCGGCGACCGTGGTGACGCTGAACGGGCTGGCGGTCGTGCCTGCGCCGGACACGGCGCTCTGGCTCACCGGGGTGAAGGGTGTACGAGGGGTGGCGTCACCACCCGCAGGGACCTCATCGGGCCCGTAGAGCGTTCCGCCCAGGGCCACGAAGGTCCCGCAGGCACCGGAATCCGCATCGCCGTAGAACGAGGGTTCGGTGTCGCCGGCATAGAGGACCTGGCACTGGGTGTCGTCGCCGACGAGGATCTGGGTGAGTGGGCCGGCGGAGTCGATGGGCGTCCCGCCGACCGCCGAGGCCGGCGATGCCGAGCCCATCATCACGATTCCCGACAGCGCAGCTATCGCCACCGCCGCCCGCGTCAACTTCCCGGAAGAACGTCTCATCGGATCTCCAAACCCTCGTGACTGGTGGTGGCACCGTAGAACTTGGGTCGGTAGGTGCCCAGGGTCCTTGGTCCCGAGACCGATGCGACGTGTGTCGCGGCCGAGTCGCTCTCGGGGTTGGGTGCCGACCTGGCCCGGGCGGGTGGGTAGCGTGGCGGCGTGCCGACACCGCGATCGATCGTCCTCGTCAACACCGGCGACGGGAAGGGCAAGTCGTCCGCTGCGTTCGGGGTCATGAGCCGAGGGTGGGCTCGGGGCTGGCGGGTCGGGGTCGTCCAGTTCCTGAAGAGCGGCGAGTGGAAGACCGGCGAGCAGAAGCTCGCCGACCACCTCGGCATCGAATGGCACGCGCTCGGTGACGGGTTCACCTGGGAGTCCGAGGACCTCGACGAGTCGGCGGCGCTGGCCCGCCATGCCTGGGATGTGGCCGCTGGGATGTTGGCCTCGGGCGACTACGACCTGCTGATCTTCGACGAGATCACCTACACCATGACCTTCGGCTGGATCCCGACCGCTGACATCGTCGGCGCCATCGTCGACCGGTCGCCGGGCACCAACGTCGTCTGCACGGGACGAGGTGCGCCCGCCGAACTGGTGGCCATCGCCGACACCGTCACCGAGATGACACTGGTGAAGCACGCGTACGACCAGGGCATCTCGGCCCGACGGGGCATCGAGTACTGATCAGATCGCCCGGGCCCGCGTGGCCGGGCGGGTGGGTGGGGGTGGCGCCGTCAGCAGCCGCAA
>Ga0105044_10012445_pt1 | contig 11564 bp, 7 predicted proteins | sample MAT01_FD_78092 | JGI IMG/M metagenome (GOLD analysis project Ga0105044, IMG submission 78092) | Freshwater microbial communities from Lake Fryxell liftoff mats and glacier meltwater in Antarctica - MAT-01 | ecosystem: Environmental > Aquatic > Freshwater > Ice > Liftoff microbial mat | place...
GACATGCATTCCCATTCGGACACGCTGTTGCTCGAAGACGGCAACGCACCGAGCAAGGTTCGGCAAGGAGTAACAACCGAAGTTCTCGGCGAAGGCAACTCGGCCGGCCCTTATCTCGATCAAATGAAAGCGGATGGCCGCAATCGGTTCGAGTCGTTGGGTGCTTACTTCACAGCACTCGAAAAATCGGGCTCGGCTGTGAATGTCGCTTCGTACGTCGGCCTCGACAATCTTTGGCTGAGCGTGATGGGGACTTCTCATACCCGACCCAGTGCCGAGCAGTTCTCGAAGATGAAAGTGATGCTGGCATCCGCGATGCAGGACGGAGCAATCGGGCTCTCGAGCATGTTGATGATGCCGCCCGGGTCGCTGGCGACCACCGAGGACGTGGCTGAATTGTGCAAGATCGTGGCCAAGCATGGCGGCAGCTTTTCTTCGCACATTCGCAGCGAGGGCGAGACCGTCCTTGATTCCGTGAAAGAAGCAATTGCCGTCGGCGAGAAGGCAGGCGTTCCGGTTGACATCATTCACCTGAAAATTGCCGAGCAAAAACTCTGGGGCCGCATGAACGAGGTGATCGCTCTTATCGAAGCCGCCCGGAAACGGGGCGTGAACGTGCAGGCCAACGTGTATCCATACACGCGGGGCAACAACAATCTCGCCAGCATCGTCCCGCCCTGGGCACACGAAGGCGGAACCGGCAAGATGCTCGAACGACTGAAGGATCCGACTCAACGGGCACGATTGCGGAAGGATATCAAGGAAGGCATTCCCGGCTGGTACAACCATTACACGGCCGTCGGCGGCGACTGGTCCCGGATGCTCATCAGTGGCCGGGGAGCCTATTCCGGGCTGACGATGGATCGCGTGATTGCCGCCCGCGTGAAGGGAAAGCCGGCCTTGGCCGATTCCGTGGATGTCATGCTCGATTTGCTGATCGAAGCAGAAGGATCGGTTCCGACCGTGTTCGAGCATCACACGGAAAAAGACATGAACCTCGCCCTCAAACAACCGTGGTGCTCCGTTGGCTCGGACGGTTCCGCATATGCCATCGAGGGGTCGTTGCGACGTGGGCACCCTCATCCGAGGAATTTCGGCACCTTTCCGCGTGTGCTGGGACTGTATGTCCGCGAGAAGGGATTACTCACGCTCGAAGACGCTGTACGCAAGATGACTTCGCTGAACGCGGCAAAGCTTGGTATCACCGATCGCGGAACGCTACGCCCCGATACATTTGCGGACATCACGATCTTCGACCCAGAGAAGATCATCGATCGCTCGACGTTTGAAGAACCGTTTCATTACAGCGAGGGCATTGCCTACGTGATCGTGAACGGCAAAGTCGTCCTTGACTCAGGAAAGCCCACGGGCGTGAAACCAGGGCGGGCGATCAAGAGGCCCAAGCCCTGATCTCAGTCTTTGTAAAGCTTGCACAACCCGAAATTTTTCGCCTCCGTCTGGCAATCGGAATGGAACCGCCACCCCTATTCTGCCGATGTTTAGATAGAATATCTCTCTCGCTCACTCCCTAACCGGCATTGTTGACTATCCATGAGTTCACCTGAACCCGAAGACAGTCCTGAAACACGCGCCAGGATTTACGATGCCTATCGGTCGTATTTCGACATGGCCGAGAAAAAGCGGCGCTGGAACATCCGCACCGATATTCCCTGGGACAAGGTCAATACGAGCATCGAGCCGGTTATCGCGGACGTGGTCCAGACCTTCTGCATGGTCGAGCTTTACCTGCCCGATTATGTTGCAAAGCAACTACCTCCCGTCCGTGCCAACCGTGGCCGAGCCTGGATGCTGGCGAACTGGGGCTACGAAGAATCCAAGCACTCGATGGTACTCGAAGATTGGTTGATCAAGTCTGGACACCGAACCAAGAAGCAGATGGCCCAGCTTGCGGACGATGTGCTCGCGAATGAATGGAATGTGCTGTACGGAACTCCCCGAGCAGCCGTCATCTACACGATGTTTCAAGAGCTGGCCACGCAACTCCACTACCGGAACTTACGCAATGTTGCCAACGGCCGCGATCCCGCCTTGGACAAAGTTCTCGAACTCGTGAGCATGGACGAGGCTGCCCACGCTCACTTCTTCCGCATGCTAGTCTCGATCTATTTGGAAGAGGATCGCGAAGCGACCATCGAAGCGTTCAAGCATGTCGTCAACACGTTCCGGATGCCGGCTGACAGCCTGCTGGCAGACGGTCGCCGACGCGTGGAAGCGGTACGGTCCTTGAAGATTTTCGACGAGCAGGTGTTTATCGAAGAAGTGTACCGGCCACTCATTCAGCGGCTTGGACTGACACGTGCAGATCTGAAACCGAAAAAAGTGTTTGCTACGAAATAACTGCCCATGGAGCCTGAAGCGTAAGCGAAGGCGATGGCTGCCTTCGCTTACGCTTCAGGCTCCTCATCCCAAAATCTCTTTCACTACCCGCCCATGTACATCTGTAAGTCGGAATGGCCGACCGGCGTAGTGGAACGTTAGCTTCTCGTGGTCCAGGCCCAGTTGGTGCAGGATGGTCGCGTGCAAATCGTGCATGTGAACTTTGTCCTGAACAGCTAATGCGCCAAACTCGTCTGTCGCACCGAAAGCCGTCGCCGGCTTGAAGCCACCCCCCGCGACCCAAACGGTGAATCCGCCCGGATTGTGATCTCGTCCAGTGCCATTTTTCTGAGCGTAGGGCGTCCGGCCAAACTCGCCGCCCCACCAGACGATGGTGTCTTCGAGTAATCCCCGCCGCTTCAGATCGGCCAGCAATCCCGCGATCGGCTTATCCACGGCTTTCGCATGGTTGCCGTGCTTGGGCATATCGGAATGCTGATCCCAGGCCGGGTTCGCGCTGCTGTCGCCGTAGGTGACTTGGACGAAGCGAACGCCGGCCTCGCACAGTCGCCGGGCCATCAGGCACTGCCGACCAAACGTGTCGGTTGCCTTCTCGTTCACACCGTACAGCTTGAACGTCTCGGCGGATTCCTTCGAGACATCGAGAATATCCGGAGCGTTGTGCTGCATCCTCCAGGCGAGTTCGTAGGAACTGGCCACCGCCTCAAGTTCCGCGTCACCAGGACGTTGTTTGAGTTGCTCGGCATGAAGTTCACGCAGCAAGTCGAATCGCCCCTTCTGGGCTGCTTCCGTGGCCGTGCCTGCCAGGTTGCGAATCGTTGCTTCGCTCACCGAGCCGCCGGCCCGGCCGATCGGCGTGCCTTGATAGATTGCCGGAAGGAACGCGTTGCCGTAGTTGCGGGCTCCGCCATTCCCAGCCGAGGGGGCGATGGACATGAAACCAGGAAGATTGTCGTTCTCGGAACCCAGGCCGTACAGAGCCCACGAGCCGATCGAGGGGCGGACGAACGTCGTCGATCCACAGTGCAGAAAGAGCGTGGCCGGCCCGTGAGCAACGCCCTCGGTGTGCATCGAGTGAATGAAAGTCATCTCGTCGAGGTGCTCGCACATCTCAGGAAACAGTTCCGACCCCCAACGTCCGGATTTGCCGTGTTGGGCGAACTTCCAAAGCGGCTTCATCACACGCTGTGTTGATCCTCGTTTGCCGCCGTTCGCGATAATGCGTGCGTCGTCGAAGCCAAACATCTTGCCATCGTCCTTGTCGAGACGCGGCTTGTAGTCAAACGAATCGACGTGGCTGACACCCCCCTGCATGAACAGGAAGATCACGCGTTTGGCCTTGGGCGCATGATGCGGTTTCTTGGCTGACAATGGCGAGCCGGCAGTGTTAGCGACCGGAGCACCACCCGCAAGGCCGGCGAACGCGAGTGAACCGAATCCGCACGCGGAACGGGAAAGCCATTCGCGGCGGCTGGGAAGTACGGAGTGGTTTGACTTGGAATGCTCGCTCATGATCTCGATCCTGTTATCGAAGAGTACTGAGTACTGAGTACTGAGTACTGAGTACTGAGTACTCAGTACTCTTAGTCCACATAACGAAAATCCGCCGAGGCAAACAACGCGTGAACAATCGTCGCCCAGGCTTCCTTCGGATCTTTCGCGTTCTTCAAGAATCCCTCGGCCACGTTCCGCTCGCCATTGGTTGGCAACCGGCCAAGTGTCAATCGGTAGGCACGTGTGATTCGTTTCTCGTCAGTCGAGTCATCGGCCAATATTCGCGTGGCGGCATGCTTGGCTTGCTCGGCCGGGAACGGATGATTGAGCAGGAACAACGCTTGCGGGGCAACGGTGCTGCTATTGCGTCGCCCCGTCACCATGCTCGAATCGGCGATGTCGAACACTTCGAGAGCTTCCAGCATGGCATTGCGGAACAGCGGCAGATACACACTGCGACGCAAGTCGGTTCCCTTGTAGCCGTAGTCGGACGCGAGGGTCGAAGGATACGTCGAACCACCACGATCCTGCGAGAGCTTGCCGCTCACGACCAGCATCGTGTCGCGAATGCATTCCGCATCCAGCCGGCGTCTGTTCGCTCGGCCAAAGAGTTGGTTCTCCGGATCGACCTTGAGTGACGCGTGCTCGGTTCCCGCCTTTGATTGTTGCTGATACGCCCGGCTGAGAACGATCTCACGAACTAGTTTCTTGATCGACCAACCGTTATCGAGAAACCGACTTGCCAGGTGATCGAGCAATTCCGGGTTCGACGGTTTTTCGCCCGTCGTGCCGAAGTTATCCACGGTGCGAACGATGCCACTGCCGAACAACCAGTGCCAAACGCGATTGGCCATCACACGCGAGGTGAGCGGGTTCTCCTTCGACGCGATCCACTCGGCCAATTCCTTGCGGCCACTTTGGGCGGTCGGCATTTTGGCGGAAGACGCAGCACCGGCGACTTGAAGATACCCACGTGGTGCGATTGCCCCGAGGTTGTGGACGCTGCCGCGGACATGTACTTTCGCGTCCTCGATCTTCGCTTCCTCGACGACCGTCATCACCATTTGCCGTTTCGGCCCGGCAGCTTGCAACGCCTTCAGTTCGGCTTCGAGTGCTTTCACGAGATCCACCGAATCCGTTGATTTCGCGGCCGGCTTGTCATTCTTGGGTACAGCGGCCTTTTCGGTCGAGATGAACACCATCGCGTCGGCCGTGACGTGGCCCTTGGTGTCTTCGTTCTCGATCATGACGTAGCACTGGCCGTTCTTCTCGACGCGATATTCGCCTAGCGAAATGAATCGCCCATCGATTGCGGGCTCCTTGCGCATATCGACCATCACGGTTTTTTCGCCGTCGGCACTGAAGACTGTCACCTGAACCGCATCCGATCGGCTGGTGCCAGGCGAGTATGCCAGACGCACTTCATACTTGCCTGCCGCCGGGAGATCGGGCTGAAACGTGAGGGTCTTTTCGCCCTTGCCCATGTTTATGTCGTGAACATATCCTTCGCCGATGTAGTGACCCGAATGCACGGAATGTTGCCATTCGCCGACCTTCTTGGCCTGGGCGTCGTCGACGACGATGCCGGGAATATCCGCTATTGCAAGAATCTTGGCAACGGCTTTCGGACCACCCTTGGCTTTCTCGGCCTTGATCTTCGCTTGAAGCGATGTCACGGCCTGATCGTGTTTCCGGAGCACGCTTTCTTCTTCGGGAGTGCCGGGCATGGGGACTTCCACCCACTTCGAAACGTTGTCGTGGTCCATTGCCTTGGCATTCCGCAGAATGCCAGCGAGTGCGTAATAATCCCTGGTCGGAATCGGATCGAACTTGTGATCGTGGCAACGCGCACACGTGACCGTCTGTGCCAGGAAGCCTTTTGTGATCACGTCAAGTTGCTCGTCCACGACGTCCATTCGCAACTGTACCTTGTCTTGTTCTTCCAAGTTGTTGTTTCCGATCGCCAGGAATGCGGTGGCCACCAGTTGCCGGCGACGATCTTCAAGGGAGGTCGAAGGGAGAAGATCGCCCGCGATCTGTTCGCGTATGAATTGATCGAAGGGCATATCGCGGTTGAAGGCGTCGATCGTGTAGTCGCGGTAGCGCCAGGCTTCCTTCAGGATGAAGCCACGAAGTGTGAGCGATTCGCCAAATCGAGCGACATCGAGCCAGTGCCGGCCCCAGCGTTCGCCAAACGCGGGCGAGCGGAGCAACTTATCCACGAGGTTCTCGAAAGCCTTTGGATCTTTGTCGGCGATGTATGCATCGACTTCTTCTGGAGTTGGTGGGAGACCAACCAGATCAAAGTAAATGCGTCTGGCGAGAGTCGCCCGGTCGGCGTCGCCGGCGGGAGTTAGCCCTTTGGCTTCGAGGGCGGCCAGGATGAATCGATCGACGTCCGACTTGGACCACGCTTCCATCTTGACCGCAGGCACTTTCGGGGACTGCACCGGGCGATAGGACCAAAACTTGCGGCCTTCTTCTACGCTCATGCCGATTTGTTTTCGTCCGGCGGCTGGCTCACGCGGATCGGGAGCACCGAGTTTGATCCATTTCTCGAAATCAGCGATCGCTGCATCGGGCAGTTTTCCGGCAGGGGGCATCTTGATCTCGCCAGCATAGTGCAAGGTTTGCAGCAAGAGGCTCTGCTTGGGATCGCCGGGCACGACGACTGGCCCGCTATCGCCCCCCTTGAGCATGCCCGCTCGGCTATCGAGAAACAGATTGGCTTTCAGCTTCTTGGCCTTCTGGGCCTCGACAGAGTGGCACTTCTGACATTGCTCAACCAGGATGGGACGGATCTTTTTCTCGAACAAATCCAGGCCGGGATCTAAAGCGTGTGAAGACGCCGCGATTCCGAGAACAGCGAGAAGGCAAATGCGGTACATGCCGGGATTCCTCGGGCTGTCGAGGCTGCGAAGGCTACCGAAGTATCATATCGCCAGGAGCCTGCATCGCCGGCGAAGGAATTTCTCGATTTCGACGGCGTGCAACAAGCGAGGCATGTGAAACCGTGGTTTTCCTTCGCTTGCGCGTCAGGCTCGTCGGTCCACTGGATGCTTAAGATAAAGCGGCAAAATTCTTCAGCATCGTCAACCCGACCGCCTGGCTCTTTTCCGGGTGAAACTGAGTGGCGAAAACGTTGTCCTTCCAGATGGCCGCTGTGAAGGGCTCGGGATAATCGGCCTGGGCACTGGTTAGACTCGAATCGGTCGGGACCGGGAAATACGAATGCACGAAATACACGGCCGAATCCCTCTCCACGCCCGCGAAGAGTGGACAGCTATTGGTGAAGCGAAGTTGGTTCCAACCCATGTGCGGAACCTTCAGGCCGGGCGTGTGGGGAAAACGAACAACATCTCCGGCGAAAAAATTCAAACCTGAAAAGACTCCGTCCTCGTGGGATCGCGTGAAGAGAAGTTGCATCCCAAGACAAATGCCCAGAAATGGCCTGCCGTTCTCGATGTGGCGCAGAATCGGGTCAGCCAGTCCTGTGTTGTGCAGGCAAGAGATGGCATCCTGAAAGGCACCGACACCGGGGAGCACGAGTTTCCGGCAATCGCGAATCTTGGCCGGATCGGCGGTGATCTCGGCGGAAGCCCCGACGCGTTCGAATGCCTTTTGCACGCTCCGCAGGTTGGCCATGCCATAATCGACGATCGTCACATCGGCCATGAGTGCCCCTCGCGGTTATTTGCCAAAGCCTAAAACGCGTACCACAATGCTGCCGATGAACAGGCCACCACCGAGCACAACAATCGCGACGACAACCAAAATCTCTTCAAACAAATAGAGTTGCAACACAGGGCCTATTCTTGGCCAAAGGAACAAAGTCAGCATTACGCCAATCGCCAACCCTGGGCCAAATGGGAACGCCCGTTCTTTCTTTACAAGTTGAAAGATCACTCCTAATGGAAGCGAGACCACTGCCCCGATGAAGAAGGCGGTGACGACCGGTTGCCAGCCGACGAACGCTCCGGCCATCATCAGCAGGTCGGCATCGCCGAGACCCAATGCTTCTTTGCCCAGCCCTTTCTCGAAGGTGAACTTCACCGCCCGGATGAGGAGCATACCGGCGGCAGCCCCGGCCAACCCGGTAATGAGACCCAAGACCCAGGAATGTTTCACAAGGAAGTCGGGCAATGGCCCCCACACTGGCCAAGGATAGAGCCCTAAAACGATCGACTCCCTGAGATCGAACGACCAAGATTTCGGACGCAACTCGCTGTTCACCAAAATCGGGTCGTGCAAGGCGGCCGTCAGTGCCGGCGAATTCGGAAACGGCCATGCCAGGCAAGTTGCACTCACGAGGCCGACAATCGTGCCCACGGTCGTTAGCGATAACGGAATCGCCTTGTGATCCAAGTCGCACTACGCACAAGCCAGCAGGAACGAGAACAACACCGCATGGTGCAAGAAGTAAACCATCGCCTGCCAGGGCGGAAAGCCAGTGGAGCGAATTAAAGCGTGCGAAGTCTCCAGAAATGGAATTTGCTGCCAGTTCGCGATCACATCCAGATAAAACAAGGCGGCAAAACAGAGGCCGGTAAACAGTTCCACCCAAAGGTAGCGACTGGAAAACGCGGAGCCGCAATAGCGACAGCGACCGCGACGCATGAGCCACCCGATAATCGGCAGATTGTCAAAGAACGCCAGGGGATGGAGACAGGACATGCACCGTGAGTTCGGCCATAAAATGCTTTTTTCGAGAGGAAGCCGTCCCACGACGACATTCAGAAAGCTCCCCACGTTGAGCCCGATTAGGAAGGCGGAGAGGACGTAAACAACTTCGGCGAGTGGAAAGTCCATGCGGCCAGAATAGCGTTGGCAGCCTCTTCCGGCGACAGCGTCTCGACAGAGATCGTCAGGTCCGCACAAGATTGATACAGCGGCTCGCGTATTACCAGCAGCCGCTCGATTTCCGGAAGACCGCCGCCAGCCAGAGACGGCCGGCGTTCAGCCGTGCTGGAATCGGCCTCGATTCTCGACCAAAGAGCGCCCGGGCTGGCGGTAAGCCAGACGACGAAACCGCTTTTCAACGCTTCCCGATTCGCTTCTCGCAAGATGACCCCGCCACCGGTTGCCAATACCACTTGGCTTCGAGTACACAGTTCGGCCAGAATTCTCGACTCCAACTCGCGAAAACTGCGTTCGCCATCCTCGGCAAAAATTGCCCGGATCGATTTGCCCGCTCGTTCTTCCAAGACAGCATCGGCATCCAGAAACACCCAACCGAGACGTTCAGCCAGGATCTTGCCCACCGTCGTTTTGCCGGAGCCGCGATAGCCGATGAGTATGATGAGTGGTTGCATGGTCTCAATGGTACTCATCTTTTCGGTGTAGGGTGGGTGAAGGCTTTGCGTAGCCCACCATTGCGTTTTTGGTGGGTTACGCAAAGCCTCCACCCACCCTACAAGATTTCCGCAGTTGTCGGCGGCACGGCCGTGAAACCGATTTCGCCTGTAAGCCCCAGGAACACCTTTCGACATTCCGGGCAGGTAACCGCCTTCTGAAGGAACAATCGATCGCCTTGCTCCGAACGCCGGCGTGCCAGCACTCGAGCCCTGGGCAAGAATTCCTCGAACAAAAATTCCGCCCAGCCTTTGAGCCTTCGAGCAAGCAATGTCGGGTCATCCCGAAATTTGTACACGCGATCGCCAATGGTCATCTCGTGTCCCCCACCTCTAACAATCGAGCGGGAGCGAATGTGGATTCTCTCGTCGCGCTCGGTGATAACCGAATCACGATAGACAATCCCCTCTTCGCAGATCAGAATCGGGTAGGCATCGGTCCCACCGGCCGAGGCTTGGAATAGTAATAGATCGGGCCGCTGGCGGAGATAATTCTCCGCCAGCTTGGGGTAGCGTGCAAGGTCGAACACCGTGGTCGCCGACCCGATCCGCTGCCACATTCGTTTGGGGCGGTAGAGCCAAAGCAACTTCAACCTCGATAAGCCGTCACGATCTTCGCTGGCGTATGCACTGCCGAGAGTTGGGCAGATCTGCCCGATAATTCGTAAATCCTCGGCCTCCAGCCCAGCCGCAAATGCACGAGCAAGGATCAAAATTCGCAGTCGGACCCTTCGGGTTCGATCGATTGGGTCGCCTCTCAATTCGTTCACAAGTCGTTCGGCATGATCGAGCGACAACTTCCCATCGAGGCAATCTCCCACTTCGTCCGAAATGAGTGGAAGATCGTCGGCACCGGACTTCGTCGCATCCGAAACTCGCAGCACGGAAAGTGGCGTCAGATAAGGAACCGAATTTCGGTCCGACCCCAGAAGGGTGATGGCTCGACGGAGGGGGTCTTCACGCAACTCGGCTTCTCCTAGTCCCCTGCAGGCACGAGCGAAACCAGCTAAAAACGCTGCATCTGCTCGGCGAATGTTGCTGCTCAACAAGCGGGGAACCAGCATGGTCCAGGCGTGATCGATCGCTCGTTCCGAAGGTGCTTCCGCGTTCTCCCATGTCAAGGAAACAAAGAGGTAGGCAATGATTGCAGCGAACATCAACGCTGCTACTGGTATGACCGGGGCGATTCCGAGCAGCGGCGGAAGAACCGCGAAAACGCAGGCCAGCCCCATCAGTGGGATCAGAAACAAAAGCACCGCTCCTCGACGCGTGAGAGTATGGCCGGGCTCCGGACCGAGGTGCAAGGTGGTTTCTGGCGTCTCGACCAAAAGGCGATTGATCAGATATCCCTCGTCCAGTTCGACTCGATATCGTCCACCTTCGACTTGCCCTGCTGAAATGAGAACCGTTGAGGTCATCGCTTGCGAAGGCTGAGAGACCATCGCAAAACATTGTGGACAAAGGGTTGCGTGTTGTTCCGTGGCTTCCGATCGAAGCAAGGCACGAGCCTCGTCCTCGTTTGACCCCCCTAAAAGCAAAAGGCGATGGACGCGAGTCAACCCTTGGGACGGATCGAGTGCCTGAGCCAACTCGCAACTGCGGTCGAGAAACTCCGGTCGATTGGTGCGTGAAAAAAGCGCGGTCCATTGGCCGACCAGATCCCACGGTTCGCGGACTCGACCATCGTCCGAGAGCAGACGATGCTTTTCCCACAGGTGACGAGCCAGTTCGTCCGGCCCGAGTTTCGCTCCACAGCGGGGACAAGGGGCGGCCCGACCTCGATCCAACTCGGCGAGAGCAAGAACAATTGCTACGTGTTGCGGGCACAAAACTGCCAGACGCCGCAAGCGGCTCGCGGCACGGCCGGGAGACACTTTCTGCCGTAAGGCATCAATGATTCGGTCGACAATCAGCGAATTGGTCGGGACAGAATTCAAAAGATTCCCGGACACTGCGACGCGAAGCCGACCGGGAAATCGCTCGTTCTCGATCAAATCGGCCAAGACCGAAATCTGGTTGGCTGGAAGCGGCGGAGAAAAAAGGGCTGCCACTTCCAGGGCAAAGCGCTGGCCGTTGCTGCCGCGTGCCAACAGGCGAATGAGAAGATATTCGACGGCGTCGGATCGCTCCGAATCTCGTGCAAGCTCCGTGAATGCCGCCAGTCGTGCTTGCGGTGTGCGGGCCTCGCCGATGCGCTGCAAGTGTTCGCCCAGACCGGGCAACGTACGGCTGGTCGTGCGTGGGCTGCTCATCTTCTCACTTCACGGGGATCGCGATGGTAGCTGGAAGCAGGCAGCGATCCTTCTCGCAGGCCTGAACCTTGATCCGGATTTCCAACTCCTTCGCGTCCTTCACAGTCAC
>Ga0105044_10012446_pt1 | contig 11564 bp, 9 predicted proteins | sample MAT01_FD_78092 | JGI IMG/M metagenome (GOLD analysis project Ga0105044, IMG submission 78092) | Freshwater microbial communities from Lake Fryxell liftoff mats and glacier meltwater in Antarctica - MAT-01 | ecosystem: Environmental > Aquatic > Freshwater > Ice > Liftoff microbial mat | place...
CCCTGCTTGTGTGTCTGCCGGCTTGAATCCGGATTCCCTTTCGCTCACACTGGGTGCCGTGAGCGCGAATGATTCTTCGGCAAACTCAGGACAGGGTCTTTTCGCACCGGCTCGCCCTCCGGGCCGTGGCGACGCTCACGAATCCGAATGCGGTACACACACCCGGATCGCGCAGTCAGCCGCCGACGGGAAGAATTACGAAAAGAGGCAATCCGTGAAAAGTGATGCGTTGACCCTTTTGACTGTCAGTTGGTCGGCTGCTGAACATCTGCGACCCCTCGCTCCTAGCCTGCCGGCAGTAATGAGGTCTTACTAAACTACCTTGCGCCTATGAAACTGACCTGTGCCCTTATTTTAATGTACTGTTCGAACATCGTTACCGATGGAACATGTGGTCAACTGGAATACGACTACATCAGCACTGAAACGTTCCTGACCAAAATGGAAGCCATGCGCCAAGGGCGGGCAGACTCCCAACTCGAGATCACCCGCTATGATACAAACCTTGTGCGTGAGTATTTCATGCACGCGGAGCCGAGGAATAAGTTGGCAGACCTACATTGGGTCATACGGGGATTAGCCAAGTTTGGGACCGCCCAAGACGCACCAAAACTCAAGCGATTGATCGAGGTTTTTCGGGAACAGGGTTCCGCAAGCGGCGGGGAACTGATCTATGCCGACCTCGCCCTGCGGGCACGTGGTGGAGATCGAAAGGCGTTCGAGGAACTGCTTGCCCTCGAAGCCAAGGTCGAGCAAGAACAAATTGAGTTTGATGAGCTGCTGTGGATGTGCGGAACGGCGGCTGCCCGTGACAAATTGTGGGAAATTGCCAGTGACAGGAGCCGCCTGAATGGGCGGCTCAATGCCTTGGAATTTCTGGGATTATTGCGGGACGACAGATATCTAACAATTGCTACCGATCCAGAATTGATAATGGAAGTAGTAGGGAATGGTTATCCCATGTACGATCAAATCGTCAGAATATCCGGCGTCGAAGAGCTTCGGCAGGTTCCGCCCGAGCGCCTGCATGCCTTCATCGTGAAGCGGAAGATTCGGTTGTCGTCCCCAAAGCGGATCCTGACGGTCAAGGGAGGTATTGACTGGTCAGCAATCGCCGGGGACAACTCACCACTTGCGCCAAAATGAATCGGCGGGGGGATGATTTTGGGTTCTTGCTGCCGTTGTCGCGGCGCTGCTTTGAATCGCCAAGCCATTCGCAGTTGCGATCTTATCGCGGTACGGCAGGGCGCACAAGCAGGGACGCTTGCGCCACCGGTACCATGATTTCCGGCCCGGCGACGATGTGGCCATCGCTTTCAATCACGCCCGAAATTCGCTGAAACTTGACAGGGCGGGGGGGCATCCTATACTCGCGATGACGATGCAATCTGAGGAGGCAGTGGGTAAGGTAGATCCCCTGAGTACACGTTTTCCTGTTGTGGGGAAGGGTGTGTGGTCGGGTGTTTCTGACGCGGACTGGAATGATTGGCGTTGGCAGTTGCGCCAGCGGATTACCACGCTCGAACAGTTGGAAAAATTGTTGCCGTTGACCCGGGAGGAACGGTTGGGGGTGCAGTTGGCGGGGCATCACTTGGCGTTGGCGATCACGCCGTACTTTTTCAATCTGATTGATGTCACCAACCCGGAGTGTCCAATTCGCCGGCAGGTGGTGCCGCGCATTGAGGAGATGTCCACCGCGCCGTGGGAGTTGGTGGATCCGTGCGGCGAGGATGAACATATGCCGGTGCCGGGGTTGGTGCATCGGTATCCGGATCGGGTGTTGTTTTTGGTGACGGATCGGTGCGCGGCGTATTGCCGGTACTGTACGCGGAGCCGGGTGGTGAGCGGGGCCGGCGAGCAGCATTTGGAGACGGATTTTTCGGCGGCGATTCAATACATCCGCGAACACACGGAGGTGCGGGATGTGTTGTTGAGCGGGGGCGATCCGTTGTTGTTCAGCGACGAGCGGTTGGAACATATCCTCGCGCAGTTGCGGGCGATTCCGCATGTGGAGTTTTTGCGGATCGGGTCGCGGATTCCGATTTTCTTGCCGCAACGAATCACGCCGGCCTTGTGCGCGATGTTGCGGAAGTATCATCCGTTGTGGATCAGTATTCATGCGAATCATCCGCGGGAAACGACGCAGGAGGTCAGGGAGGCGTGCGGCCGGCTGGCGGATGCCGGGGTGCCGTTGGGGAATCAGACGGTGTTGTTGCGCGGGGTCAACGATGATGTGGCGGTGATGAAGGACCTCGTTCACCGGCTGCTGATGATGCGGGTGCGGCCGTATTACATTTACCAGTGCGATCTGGTGAAGGGGACGCATCATCTCCGCACCTCGGTGCGCCGGGGGCTGGAGATCATGGAAGCGTTGCGCGGGCACACGACCGGGTACGGGGTGCCACAGTATGTGATTGATGCGCCGGGTGGCGGCGGCAAGGTGCCGATCGCGCCGGATTACGTGTTGACGCATGATCAGGAGCGCATTCTGATCCGCAATTACGAAGGTAAGGTGTTTGAGTATCCGGAGTTGATCGAAGATCCAGCGGTTGTTCCTCCCACTCCCGCCGGCACACGGGGCGAAGCGGCGGTTTTGGCCATTCGCAGTCAATTTGTTCCCGCCGTGCCGGTGCCGCTGAGTGCGGAGGCTGTACATGGACGCCATTGCTAGCCGGTCGGCAGAGATTCATTTTGGACTGGCGTGGAACTGGGAGTTCGACCACGACTTCGTCAATTTGCTGGATCGGACTTGTCTGCATGCCGGCCTGCGCTGTTACTTGGTGGGGGCGCACAATCTGGCGCAGACGTATCTCGAAGTGCAGAACAACGAGCGCCGGTTTCTCTGGTTCCTCGATCGGGCGAGCGACAACGACGATCGGTTTCTGAAGTTCAACCAGTTGCTGCAGACCAACGGGACCCGGTTCCTCAACGCGCAACATCACTATCAGCGCTCGATTGACAAAGCCAACATCCACGGGGAACTGCTCGTGCGCGGGTTGCAACTGCCGTTGACAGTGATTTTGCCGCCGCACGCGAGTGAGCCGGAACTGGACCCGCGCATCATTGAGCCGTTCGTGAAACCGTTCGTAGTCAAACCGGCCAAGGGTGGCGGGGGTGTGGGCGTTTATCTGAGCGCGACGGAGGCGGCGCACGTAACGCAGACGCGCGCGAAGATGCGGAATCAGCGGTTCCTCATCCAGCAGCGGATTGTCCCGCAAATCCTCGGCGGCCGGCGGGCGTGGTTTCGGGTGTATTTTGTCTGCGGGCAAGTCATTCCTTGTTGGTGGGATGACACGACGCATCGGTACGCGGTGATTACGCCGTCGGATGGCGCGGTGGTGAATCTGGAGGAGCTGGGACGCATCGTTCGGATCGTGGGAGAAGTGGCGCAGCTCGATTTTTTCAGCACGGAGGTCGCGCTCGACCGGGACGGGAAGTATATCGTGATTGATTACGTCAATGACCCGTGTGACATGCGGTTACAGAGCAAGTATTTCGATGGCGCGCCGGATTCCGTGGTGCGGCGGATTGTCGAAATCCTGATGACCCACGTGCGGAATCAATTTCGGAGCCAGCCTGTGGGCGACGAAGCCGAAGCGCAGTGGTGGCCGTAAAGCGGCTCACCCTTTGACGAGGAGCCGGACGGCCACGATCAAACCAAAGATCACCACAGCGGTTCGCAGGAGCCGGGGGGCCATGCGTTGGGCGGTGCGGGCGCCGATGTATCCACCGATGATGGCGGCGATTGCCATGATCACGGCGACTTTCATGACGGCGGCGCCGACCACGATGAAATAGACGGTCGCGACTCCATTGATCATCATGGCGAACAGATTTTTTACGCCGTTCGCGGCTTGGAGATCATCGGGCAAAAAAATGGCCATCGCGGCCAGCATGAGGATGCCGATGCCGGCCCCGAAATAGCCACCGTACACGGCAATCGCAAACTGCGTCAGCCACAAGGCGACGGCGTGCTTGTGGGGATGCGCCGCGGCCCGGGTTTTCATCCAGCGACCGATCGGCTCGTTCAACAGGAGCAGTGCGCAGGCGAAGAGGATCAGGTACGGGACGATCAGCCGGAAATATCGTTCCGGCGTGTTCAGCAAGAGCATGGCGCCGGCGAGGGCGCCCATCAGGGAGGGCACACCCAGCAACCACACGGTGGCGCGATGGGTGCGCAATTCCGCGCGATACGTCCACGAACTCATGATCGAGCCGGGCCAGACGGCGAGGGTGCTGGTGGCGTTGGCGGTAATGGCGGGCATGCCGGTCGCCAGCAAAGCGGGGAACGTCAGCAGGGTGCCGCCGCCGGCGATGGCGTTGATGAAGCCGGCCGCGAGGGCGGCGAGGGTGCTGAGCCAATATATTTCCATGATGTGTTGCCCATAGTAACAAAGTTCTGTTAGCGTCGTCAGCACTATGCTGTCAGTTATTCTCAAACCGGGCAAAGAACGACGACTCTTCGCGGGCCATTCATGGGTGTATGCGGGCGAGATCGCAAAAATCACAGGCGACCCCGACAACGGCGAGGCGGTGGAGATTCACGATCACAAGGACCGGCATTTTGGCAGCGGCCTGATCAACACCCACTCGCAGATCACGGTGCGCCGATTCACGACGGGCAAGGAAGAGTTGAACGAGGCGTTCTTCCGGCACCGGCTGGAAACCGCCGCCGCGTACCGGGAGCGGCTGGGTTTCACGGGGGCGTACCGGATGGTGTTTTCGGAGAGCGATTTGTTGCCGGGGTTCATTCTCGATAAGTACGACGATCAACTCGTGTTTCAGGCGTTGACGCTGGGCATTGAGCAGCGGAAACCGTGGTTGATCCGGGCGATGCGGGAATTGTTCCAGCCGCGCGCGATTGTGGAACGAAGCGATGTTCACACGCGGAAGTTGGAAGGGCTGGAAGAGACGAAAGGCGTGGTCTTCGGCAAGAGCGATGGCCGGGCGACGATTGAACTGAACGGGGTGAAATATGAGATTCACCTGCTGGAAGATCAAAAGACCGGCTTCTTCCTCGATCAACGGGAAAATTACGCGGCGGTCGCGGCGCTCAGCCCGGGCCGGCGGGTGCTGGATTGTTTTTCGTCACACGGCGGATTTGCGTTGGCGGCGGCCAAAGCCGGGGCGAAGACGGTCGAGGCGGTGGAAATTTCCGAGCCGGCCGTGGTGCGGGCGCGGCGGAATGTGGATTTGAACGAGGTTGACGGGAAGATCGAGTTTACGTGCGCGAATGCATTTGATGTGTTGAAAAAGTACGATGTCGAGAAACGGCAGTTCGACCTGATCGTGCTTGATCCGCCGACGTTCACGCGGACGAAAGACAAGGTGGACGATGCGTTGCGAGGGTATAAGGAAATCAATCTGCGGGCGCTGAAGATGTTGTCGCCGGGCGGGGTGTTGGCGACGTTTTCGTGTTCGCATCACATCAGCGGCGAGATGTTCCGCGAGGTGGTGGTGGCGGCGGCGGCGGATGCGAAGAAGCCGGTGCGGTTGTTGCAGGTGTTGACGCAGTCCCGTGATCATCCCATTTTGCCGGCGATTCCGGAAACGGAGTATCTCAAAGGGTTGCTGGTGGAGGTGATGTGAGAAAAACGATTGCCTTCACCTCAAATGTCGCTAGATAAGTGTTTGTCACGAAGGAGAACGGAACCATGGCGAAAACGGCAAAGCTGGAATTGGATGGCAAAGCGTATGACCTGCCCGTTGTAGTGGGTAGCGAGAACGAACACGCGGTGGATGTGTCAAAACTCCGCGCCGACACCGGCTACATCACACTCGACGATGGCTACGGCAATACCGGTTCTTGCGTCAGCAACATCACGTTCATTGATGGTGAAAAAGGGATTTTGCGGTACCGGGGCATCCCGATTGAGGAACTCGCCGAGAAGTCCACCTTCATCGAGACCGCTTTTCTGCTGATCTACGGGCACCTGCCGACGAGCGTCGAGTTGCGCCGCCTTTCCGACCTCCTCACGCAAAATGAACTGTTGCACGAGGGGATGAAATTTCATTTTGAAGGTTTCCCGCCGAACGCCCATCCGATGGCGATTCTCTCCTCGATGATCAATGCGGCCAGTTGCTATCACCCACGTTTGATGGAGGGCTACAACCCGGCGCACTTCGACCTACAAGCGGCCCGGTTGATTTCCAAAGTGCGGACGATTGCGGCGTTTGCCTATCGGAAGTCCCGCGGTTTGCCGATCGTCTATCCCAAGCCGGTGTACAAATACACGGCGAACTTCCTGCACATGCTCTTTTCCGAGCCGTATCAGGATTATGAACTGAAAGCGGAAGTGGTGCGCGCGTTGGATTTGATTTTCCTGTTGCATGCCGACCACGAGCAGAACTGCTCCACCTCGACCGTGCGCATGATTGCGTCGAGCCGGGCGAACCTGTTTGCGTGCGCGGCCGGCGGCGTCTGCGCGTTGTGGGGGCCGCTGCATGGCGGCGCGAACCAAGCGGTGATTGAAATGTTGGAGCAGATTCATCAGGAAGGCGACGATGGCTCCAAATTCATCACGGCCGCGAAAGACAAAAAGAGCGGTCGCCGGTTGATGGGGTTTGGGCATCGCGTGTACAAGAATTACGATCCGCGCGCCAAAATCATCAAGGAACAGTGCGACAAGATTTTGAATTTGATGAACATCAACGACCCGTTGCTGGACATCGCCAAAAAACTCGAAGAAGCCGCGCTGAGCGATTCGTATTTCGTCGAGCGCAAGCTCTACCCCAATGTGGATTTCTACAGCGGCATCATCATGCGGGCGATTGGGATTCCCATGGAGATGTTCACCGTCATCTTCGCCATCGGGCGCATGCCAGGCTGGATTGCGAATTACAAAGAAATCATGGATGAGCAAACCAGCCGCATCTACCGGCCGCGGCAGATTTATACGGGGCGGCCCCTGAATCATTACGTCCCCCTCGAACAGCGGACCGGCGCGTAGGATGTGATTTAGTCGTGGTGGGCCGAGCGTCCTCGCGAGGCCAGAATCTGATCACGCTCGCGCCTACAGCGCGGGATTCCACCAGCAGGGACCTTTGCCGGCGATGGCTGTCGTGGCGCGCTCACGGATTCCCGCCATCGCTTCCCGGCTCAACGGCTGGAACGTCTGCCAGACTGCGAACGCGGTGTCTTGTTCGTTGGGAAAGCTGAGGCCGAGCAACGCCACATCGGGATTACACGTCAGCGTGTAATGCAGGCACTCCGACACCGGTAAATGCGGCAGCATCGGCGTGGCGGATTCCCCGCCCGAACTGACTTTCCCGCGCGGCCGGTGCTGGAGCGGACGATTGTAACCTTCCGTGTCGCCGATGAGCTTGCCGGCGCCGAACGTCTTGAAGCAGACCGTCCCCACGCCGCGTTCGCGGGCGAGGGGCAGACACTCGTCAAGATACCGGGCATCGCAATAGGGGCCGACGGGAAACATCACCATGTCGCACCAGCCGGACAGGATGGCTTGCCGGACGACGGCGGGATCGTGGGACGAGATGCCCCGAAATCGGACTTTGCCGGCCTGCACGCACGCCGCGAGTTCCTCAAAGCGAAGCGTGTCGAACCGGGGCGCGCCATGGAAGACAAACGCATCCACGTAATCGAGCCCCAGCCGCTTCAAGCTCGCGTCCACCTGCGGCGCGACCGGCTGATCAAGGTGATCAATCTTATCAATCACAAACATTCCCGCCCGGCGGCCACGCAGCGCGGTGCCGACGATTTCTTCGCTGTAGCCGTCCTCGTAACCCGGTGCGGTGTCAATGAGGTTCAAGCCGGCGTCCATGGCGCGGTGAATCGTGGCGACACAACGATCAAGCGGAAGCTGCCGGTCGGCCAAGTCGCCGATACCGAGTTGGCTTGCTTGAAAGCCGGTCCGCCCCAAAGCCCGGTAATTCATGGCAACGAGACTTTCAGAAACGTGGCCGCGCCGGTCAGTGTGTAATCGCCGAGGCCGGCAGGCAACAAGGCAAACTCACCGACTGCGAGCGTTTCCGCACCGGCACCGGACTGAATTCGCAGCGTGCCGGCGATGGGGGTGAGGATGTGAAAGCTGCGGCCCGTGCAGCGGTCGGACCGGGGCGCGGTGAGTTCCTGTTTCTCGACGAGGAAATGCTCGCAGCGAATCGGGAACGATTGAGGACGCGGCTCAAAGTCAGTGAAATCAATGCTCGCGAGTGATTGCGGGACGTGAATCTCGCGCGGGCGACCCCAATCATACACGCGATAGGTCGTGTCGGAGTTCTGTTGAATCTCGACGATGACCAGCCCGGCATCAATGGCGTGAATCCGCCCGGACGGGATGAACATCGCCTCCCCGGTTTGCACGGGGAACCGGTGGATGAGCGGTTCGAGTTGGTTGCCGGCGAGTGCGGTTTCAAAAGCGGCGCGCGTGCCGCCGCGTTTCAAGCCGGCGATCAAGTGCGCGCCGGGCGCGGCGTCGAGGATGTACCACATCTCGGTTTTCGGTTCGCCACCGAGGGCAGGCGCGATGGCAGCCGGGGGATGAACTTGGAGGGACAATCGCTCCCGGGCATCGAGGAGTTTGACCAAGAGGGGAAACCGCGTGCCGGCCGGCAGCGCGCTGCCCACGATGGTTTGCCAGCCGGCGGATTGAATAAGTTCGTGAAGTGTCTGGCCGCGCTGCGGGCCATTGATGATGGTGGATTGCGCTTCCGGCCGGTCGCTGATTTCCCACGATTCGCCAATCGGTTTGGCAGCGGGGAGTTGTTTGCCGAATCGGCTCAGCTCGTGGCCGCCCCAGACGCGTTCCGCGAGAATGGGCTGGAACTTGTAAGGATAAAGCATGTTCGTTCTTGCAGTGCGTAGGTGTTATGCATAGAGTGCCGGCGCAAGGAGGAATTGCAACCTTTTTCAAGGAGGGGGTGCAACGTTTTCTATGGGGAAACAGTCAGGCTCGCAGCACATTCGCGAAATTTGGGCGGTCGCCTTGGTGGGCGGCGCGCTCCTCTTACTACTCAGCTTGCTTTCGTATGACCCGTTCGACGTGGGGAATGCGGCGGCGAGCGGACGCCAATCCATTCACAATTTCATCGGCCCGGTCGGCGCGTGGATTGGGTATCTGACATTTTCGACGTGGGGTTTGGGTGGCTACGTCCTGATGGTGGTGCTGGCCGCAGTGGGCGTCATGTTGTTGCTCGGCAAAGAAGTGCCGTGGTGGTCGAAGGCCGGCGCCGGCCTCTTGTTCCTGCTGGCTTCCGCGTCTTTGTTGCATCTTTTTGGACTCGAAGGCGCGCGCCGCACATTGAATCTGCCCAGTGCCGGCGGTTTTGTGGGCATGTTCGTGGCGGATACGACCAGCCGGCTGCTCGGCAATGCCGGGACGTGGATCATTTTCGGCGCGGCGTATGTCATCAGCCTGATTCTGCTCGTGAATTTTCAGCCGAGCTACTGGGTGGCGTTGTCGGTGGACGCCCTGCAAGATTTCTGGCAAACCGCCCGTGAAAAATCGAAGCCCACCGTGCGCGATGAGTTGCGGGAAAAAGAACGCACCATCCGCATCAAAGAATTGGAAGTGGACCGCGCGCTCACCAAGGAAGAAAAGAAGGCGCGCAAACTCGCCGAGCAGGAACCGAAGCCGGACGATACCGAACGCATTCCCCGACCCGAACCGAGAATCGTGGACAGCTCCATTCGTCCCGACAAGCCGGCGGAAGACAGCAAGTCATCGGCTGAGGACGACGCGGATGGACCGGCCGCGGAAAGTCTCGTGGAGAAGATCCTCCCCAAACGTCCGAAGATGCCCCGACCCGAACCGGCTCCGGCCACGTCGGGCGTGTTGGCCAGCGGCGGCGCCGCGGAGGGCGAGGAGTATGTGTTGCCGACGATTGATTTGTTAAGCAAACCGCCCGCCCTGGCGCAACGCAGCGTGATGGAAGATTTGAAGACGAGCGCCAAAGTCCTCAAGGACACGCTCGGCGATTTTGGCATTGAAGTGGAATCAGGCGACGTCACGAAAGGCCCGCGCGTCACGTTGTTTGAAGTGTATCCCGCGCCGGGTGTGAAGGTCGAAAAGATCTCGTCGCTCTCCAACAACATCGCCCTCGCGATGCGGGCCGAGAAAGTTCGCATCCTGACGCCCGTGCCGGGGAAGGGGACAGTGGGGGTGGAAGTGCCCAATTCCACGACCACGGCCGTCTATCTGCGCGACATTTTGGAATCGGACGAATGGATCAACACCAAGGCCAAGATTCCGCTCGCGCTGGGCCGGGACGTGAAAGGCAACCCGATCATCGCCGATTTGGCGGACATGCCGCACATGCTGATTGCCGGCGCGACCGGGTCGGGCAAGACCGTTTGCATGAATTCGATTCTCGCCGCGCTCCTGTACCGGTTCACGGCGGAAGATCTGCGGTTGGTGCTGATTGACCCGAAGATGGTGGAGATGCAGCAGTACAACACCCTCCCGCACTTGGTTGTGCCGGTGGTGACGGAAGCGAAGAAAGTGCCGCTCGCGCTGGGTTGGGTGATCCGCGAGATGGAAAAACGCTACCAGATCTTCGCCAAAGTGGGCGTCCGCAACATCGCCAGCTTCAATGCCCGGCCGAAGCAAAAAGAACTGCCGTTGATTAACGCGCCGGTTGCGGATGTGACCGCTGGAGAATCTACCGCGCCGGCCCCTGAACCGAAGATCGAAGTGCCGCGTGATTTCGAATTGATCATCCCCGAGAAACTCCCGTTCATCGTCGTCGTGGTGGACGAGTTGGCGGATTTGATGCACACCGTGCCGGTGGAAGTGGAATCGGCCATTGCGCGATTGACGGCGTTGGCTCGCGCGGCCGGCATCCATTTGATCATCGCGACGCAACGCCCCAGCACCGACGTGGTGACCGGCGTCATCAAATCCAACATCCCGGCGCGCGTCGCGTTTCAAGTTTCTTCCATGCAAGACTCGCGCGTCATCCTCGACGCGAATGGCGCGGACAAGTTGCTCGGAAAAGGCGACATGCTTTACCTCGCCGGCTCCGGCAAACTGACCCGGGCGCAAGGGGTCTTGATTGCCGATGAAGAGATCAAGAGTGTCGTGGATTACATCAGCCAACACGCCAAACCGCATTTTGAACACGAGATTCATCAGAAGCTCCAGAAGTCCGCGAGTGCCGGCGGAGCGGACGAGCCGAACGATGATGATGAGGAATTGGTTGAGCAATGCGTGGAAGTCATCCGCCAAACGAACCGCGCCAGTGTTTCCATTCTCCAGCGCCGGTTGCGGATTGGCTACACCCGGGCGGCGCGGATCATGGACACGCTGGAAGAACGCGGCATCGTCGGCCCCAACCGCGGCGCCGAACCGCGCGAAATTCTCGTGGATCTCAACGCCAAAGTTGAGACCGAACCGTGACCCCTCCCGCGCCGGTTTGGCCGGGGCGGACTGATTGGTGGCACGGCTACACCCGGCATCATTTTGACGTGGCGGGGTATCGGCCTATCGGTGGGCAGCCGAGAATCCTCACCAAGTTGCGGTGATTTATGGTGACGCCCCCGTGTGCGATTTCAAGAGCTGGCCAGCCAGGAAATTTGCCGGCCGAGGCAGCGCGGCCGATTGGCA
>Ga0105044_10012448_pt1 | contig 11562 bp, 9 predicted proteins | sample MAT01_FD_78092 | JGI IMG/M metagenome (GOLD analysis project Ga0105044, IMG submission 78092) | Freshwater microbial communities from Lake Fryxell liftoff mats and glacier meltwater in Antarctica - MAT-01 | ecosystem: Environmental > Aquatic > Freshwater > Ice > Liftoff microbial mat | place...
ATGTCGTGGCAGTTCACCGGGGCATTTGCGTCTTCTCTGGAACTTCCCTGATTTTGAGGAATATCGGCCCGGAGTTGTTCTAACCGAAAATAGTGAAACTGGATTATTTGAAGCTGGGATTCTTATCATCACATCACCCCGGGAAGACGGGGCATCATTGGTTTCTATTCGCTATGGGACTCCTGGTGACCTGCGAAACAGCATCGAGAAGACGGTTGATTCAGATGACGCCACGATGAGTTTCCACACTCCGAGAATCGATAGTCTCTACAACCGAGACATGACCATTGGAACACTTGGGGGATATGACTTTGTCGTATCTCTCGACTCAGAGCCTTTCGATTACCGTGGCTCTGATCGAATCCCGAAAGTTACCGCACTAACACAGCAATAACAAGAAGAGGCAGGACAATCCACTGCCCGCTCCGCTGTTGTGAGCGAAATGTCGACTTTAAAAATTATCTTTGTCAGCGGACACTCGCTACCCCGGTAGTGGATCGCCTGCTCTTGAACGTTAGCGAAGAAAACAGAATCCAAACCATGCCCACGGTTTTCACCAAGGACGGTTTCCGGTTCTTCTTCTGCAGCAACGACCACATCCCAATCCACGTTCACGTCAGGCGTGGCAGCGGCGAGGCTGTATTTGAGGTTGATGGAGACGTCATTTTGCGCGAATCCGTTGGTCTCAAGACGTAAGAACTTTTGAAAGCAGAGGACTTGGCAGAGCAACACAAAGAACTTACTATCCAAAAGTGGCATGAATACTTTGATTGATACCCCGAAGGAGGCGAAGCCAGCAAATGGCCAGATCGTCGTGACGATGCAGAGCGGAGCAACCTTCAGCTTTCCATGGCCGGCATACGGGCGGCTGTCGAGAGCAACGGGTGAGCAACTCGCTGACATTGAGCTTTCACCTTTTGGCTTGCATTGGCCACAGCTTGACGAAGATCTCGCTGTCGGACCATTGCGCCGAGAACACGAAAAGCGCTAACAAGCTGAGACACAGCAACCGCCGCCAGCCGCCCTGTTGCCAACATCATCCGTAACATGAACCTCCACTCCGGTAGGGCTGGAGAATCGAGTAGGGCTGGAGAATCGAGTAAGGCACCGAGCAAGGGTGATTGCAAGACGCGCGCGGTATCGTCTCGGGCCTTCTCCTAGTAAAGATGCCGCAACATTTTAAAAGCGCCCACCCGCTCATACGCCAGTCCTTGCAAATCGTTCGCGGTGCGGCACTCTTTCGCCATGGTGCAATGGACTCTGAAGCAACGCTGGATTGAGCGGACAATCGTCGGCCTCATCGTCGGGATGGTGGCTTTGGCGTTCGCTTCACGGAGTCAGGCCAACGATGACGCTTTCGCCGCGGCACTCGCCCCGCTGATCCTGCCACAAGCCAGCATCCGGGGAGTGGACGATACGTGGTTCTTCCTGACCAAAGAGCTGAAGCATCTCTCGACCGGTGCGTTTTGGGAAAAACCCTGGACGGAGGTGGCGGCGAACAAGGCGGACCCGATTCCCTCGATGGTCGAATTTCAGGAGCTGCTCGCGGCCAAGGGCATTGCGCTGTTGATCGTGCCGATTCCGGCAAAAGCGACGATCTATCCGGAGAAGTTGGTGCCCGGATTTCCGGCAGGCTCGGTAGGGCGCAGCGAAGGGATGGTCGCGCTGCTGCGCAAGAAGGGACTCAAGGTTCTCGATGTCGAGTCGGCTTTTCTGGCGGAGCGAGAAGCGGGTCAACTCTTCTGCCAGCAGGACGCCCACTTCAGTCCGCGGGCGGCGGAGCTGATCGCGCATTCGGTGGTCGCGGAGCTGGGATTGACCTCGAGCGGTGGCGCTGAGTACACTTTGGGATCGGCGGAGTCGCTAACCATCGCCGGCGATCAGGTGAAGGGCACGCTACTGGAAGGTCAGGTGGCGGCGGAGACTTTGTCGTTGCAAGCGGTGTCGTATCAGGGGCAGCGAGGGGTAGCTCCGGATCCAGCGGCTTCTGTGCTGCTCCTGGGCGATAGCCACACCCTCGTATTTTCCGATGGAACCGACCCGGCGATGCATTGCACCGGTGCGGGCGTGCTCGATCATCTGGCGTATCTGATCCAGGCTCCGGTGTCCCGAGTGGGGGCCAAAGCATCGGGACTGGTGCAGGCGCGCAAGCAACTCTTCTACGACTTCGGGCAGAACAAGGCGTTTTGGGACGCCAAAAAAGCGGTCGTTTGGATGTTCAGCACGCGTGAATTCACCCAAACCACTAGCCCCTATCGGCCCATTCCGATCGAGGGTTGAGTTGGGTTCGCGCCGACTATTTGATCGAAGCGAGGATGCCGTTGAGCGTGGCGCTCGGGCACATCGCAGCGCGGGTGAGGGCCTCATCGGGATAGTAGTAGCCCCCGATATCGACTGGCTTGCCTTGCACGGCGGCAAGCTCGCTGACGATGGGGTGTTCGCCTTCAGCGAGGGCGGCGGCGATGGGAGCGAAGATGGCTTTCAATTCGGCATCGTCGTTTTGCGCGGCGAGGGCTTCCGCCCAATAGCGGGCGAGGAAGTAGTGACTGCCGCGGTTGTCGATGCCGCCGACTTTGCGAGAGGGGGATTTGTCTTCGCGGAGAAACACGCTGGTCCCGGCGTCGAGAGTGGTGGCGAGGACTTGGGCGCGGGCGTTGCCGGTCACGGAGGCGAGATGTTCGAGGGAGACCGCAAGGGCGAGGAACTCACCGAGCGAATCCCACCGCAAGTAGTTCTCCGCGACGAACTGCTGGAAGTGTTTCGGCGCCGAACCACCGGCCCCGGTTTCAAAGAGACCGCCGCCATTCATGAGCGGCACGATGGACAGCATCTTGGCGCTGGTGCCGAGTTCGAGGATGGGGAAAAGGTCGGTCAGGTAGTCGCGCAGGACGTTGCCGGTGACGGAGATGGTATCATGCCCCTCCTTCAGTCGCTTCAGCGTGAAAAGGGTTGCCTCGGCGGGGGCCATGATAGGCAGCTCCAGCCCTGCGGTGTCGTGGTCGGCGAGGTAGGTGTGAACTTTGGCGATGACTTGGGCGTCGTGGGCGCGGTCTTCGTCGAGCCAGAAAACGGCGGGCACCAGGGTGGCGCGGGCGCGGGTCACGGCGAGCTTCACCCAGTCGCGGATGGGAGCGTCTTTCGTTTGGCAGGCTCGCCAGATGTCGCCAGTCGCAACTTTGTGCTCGATCAGAACGTGCCCGGCCGCGTCGATCACCCGGACGACGCCGTCGGCGGGGATCTCGAAGGTTTTGTCGTGGGAGCCGTATTCCTCAGCCTTTTGGGCCATCAGGCCAACGTTGGGCACGCTGCCCATGGTCCTGGGATCGAAGGCCCCGTGTTCTTTGCAGAATTGAATGGTCGTGGCGAACACTCCGGCGTAACTGCGGTCAGGGATGACGGCGAGGGTGTCGTGCAATTTCCCTTCCGTATTCCACATCTGCCCGGAAGAGCGGATCATGGCCGGCATCGAGGAATCGACAATGACATCGCTGGGGACGTGCAAATTGGTGATGCCGAGATCCGAGTTCACCATGGCAAGCCCCGGTCCCTCGGCGAGACACTGGGCCAGGCTGGCTCCAACGAGTGCGCGACTGGCGGGATCGAGCTGATCCATTTTGCCCACGAGATCACCGAGACCATTATTAAAATCGACCCCGATACTCTCGAGCAGGTCGCCGTGCGCTTCGAGGAGAGGAGCGAAGAAGACGGAAACCGCATGGCCGAAGATGATCGGGTCAGATACCTTCATCATGGTGGCCTTGAGATGCGGGGAGAAGAGGATGCCTTCTTTCTTGGCGAAGGCGACTTGCTCACGCAAGAAGCCGAGCAGGTCGGCGCGGCGAAGCACCGTGGCGTCAAAAATTTCTCCGACCTGGAGGGCGAGTTTCTCCATGAGGACATGCTCCTTACCGGTTGCGTCGGTCAGGACAATGCGCACGCTGGTGGCCTCAGGCGCGCAGACGGATAGCTCGTTGCCGAAAAAATCTCCCTGGCTCATCGAGACGACTTGCGTCCTGGAGGTAGCGCTCCAGGCACCCATGGAGTGAGGATTTTGACGGGCATATTCCTTGACCGCTTTGGGGGCGCGGCGATCCGAGTTGCCTTCGCGAAGCACCGGATTGACCGCGCTACCCTTCACCTTGTCATAGCGGCCTTGGATGTCTTTGGCTTCCGGAGTGGTGGCCTCATCGGGGTAATTCGGAACCGCAAAGCCGGCCGCTTGCAACTCGGCGATGGCGGCCTTGAGCTGGGGGAGCGAGGCGCTCACGTTCGGCAGCTTGATGATGTTCGCCTCGGGCGTGGTGGCGAGGGCTCCGAGTTCCGCGAGGTCGTCGGTGACTTTCTGCGAGTCGCTGAGGGATTCGGGAAACACTGAGAGGATCCGGGCCGCGAGGGAGATGTCGCGTGATTCCACCGAGATTCCGGCAGATCTGCAAAAAGCCTCCACGATGGGCAATAGGGAATACGTCGCGAGCGCGGGGGCTTCGTCGGTTTTGGTGTAAAGGATGGTCGATGCGAGGGACATGGGACAGTTGGTCTGGATGAGTCGGGAATTTCGGCCGGGGGCTCATTAACCAAAGCACCGCCTTGGTCAAAGACAATGCCAGATGCTTGGAGCCTGTCGGACTTAGCCCGCCCGGCTGCGAAACCAGGGATTTCGGCCCGAATTTCCCCTCGTCCTCGTCATTTGTGTTCACACAAACTCCTCAAACTCATGAAAATTCTGACTCGACCCCCTCGCTTCTCGCGCAAACGTCCAAAGTCCGACAGGCTCGTAGGAATGCATGAAGCAGGCAAAAATCCGGCAAGAGGCATCGGATGAATGGGATCTTCGAGACGCTTCGCCTGAAGTCGGACAAGTTCGCTCTCGCCCAACCCGGTCCTCCCGCGATGCCGTAAGCCGCTTCTGCGAGGTTGCCAGGGGAGGCGAATTCCTACACACTCGAACCCAGTGGCGTTTCGCCCACTTCCCCATGAATCCCCGTATTTCGTTCTCCGCCTTGTTGGTGACCTGCCTTGGCCTGCTCTGCTCTCCGCTATCCGCCACCGATGAAGACTACGTCCCCGGCCCCGATGCCACCCGACACGAGGGAGTTCCCGCCGGAACGGTCACCCGATACGAGTGGACCAGCACGCTCTTTCCCGGCACGGAACGAAGCTACTGGATCTACGTCCCGGCCCAATACAAACCCGATCAAGCGGCCGCGCTGATGGTCTTCCAGGACGGCGAAGGCTTTCTCAAAGAAGACGGTTCCTTCCGCACAGCGGCGGTTTTCGACAATCTCATCGCCGCTGGAGAGATGCCGGTGACGATCGGAGTCTTCATCAATCCCGGCCAGGTTCCCGCAGCTAGGGAGGGTCAGGAACCCCGCAAAAACCGCAGCTACGAATACGATTCCCTCGGCGACCTCTACGCTCGGTTTTTGTTGGAAGAGATCCTGCCTGAGGTCGGCAAGCTCTACAAGATCACTGACAACCCCGACGCTCGCGCGATCTGCGGGAACAGTTCTGGAGCCATCTGTGCCTTCACCGTCGCGTGGGAGCGACCCGATTCCTTCCGCAAAGTGGTGAGCCACATCGGCAGCTTCACCAACATCCGGGGCGGCCATGTCTATCCGGCGATGATCCGCAAAACCGACCCGAAACCGCTTCGAATCTTCCTTCAAGATGGTGAGAACGACCTCGACAATCTCCATGGCAATTGGCCGCTGGCGAACCGCGACATGGACGCCGCCCTGACCTTCGCCGGGTATGATCACAAGTTTGTTCTCGGCACTGGCAAACACAGCGGACGCCATGGCGGCGCCGTCTTCCCCGACACTCTTCGCTGGCTCTGGAGCGATTGGAAAAACCTCGAACTTTGAAAACCATGCATCGAATTTATTTTTTGACCATCGGCCTGCTCGCGGGTGGATTCTCTCCGCTGGCGATGGCCCAGGACATGGCGCTCAGTCAGGTGATCATCGACGGCGAAAGCTGGGAGCCTGTTGTGACCGGTTACAACTTCACCGACGCGCTCGAGAGCGATGCCGAAGGCAATCTTTACTTCTCCGACGTGAAAGGCGGCACGGCGGTTTACAAAGTCGATCTCGAGGGCAAGGTCTCCGAGTTCGTGCCCGATGCCCCCGGCATCAGCGGGCTGCAATGGGGTGCTGACGGGATCCTTTACGCCTGTGTGAGCAAGGACCAGCGCGTTGTCGCGATCACTCCGGGAGGGGCGACCAAGGAGCTCGCCGCTGAGGTGCGGCCGAATGACCTGGTCGTGACCCACGATGGCAATCTCTACTTCACGATGACTCCCACCTCGGAGATCCGCCGGATCGATCCTCAAGGGGTCATGACCGTAGTCAGCACGGGAGTGGTCACCAAGCCGAACGGCATCACCCTATCCCCCGATCAGGGAACGCTCGCCGTGTCAGATCATGGTGGAAAGTTCGTTTGGGTCTTCCGCATCGAGGCCGATGGCGCTTTGTCGCACCCGGAGAACTACATGACCATGCGCACGCCGGTGAGCGATCCCGAGATTGCCAAAGGCGACGGCATGGCCACGGACATCCATGGTCGTTACTACGTGACGACAGCGGTGGGCTTGCAAATGTTCGACCCGACTGGGCGCATGGGCGGGGTGATCTCGACTCCGGACCCAAGCGCCGGACTGGTCAGTGTGTGCTTTGCCGGCCCGGATCACGCCTGGCTCTACGTCGGCAATGGAGGCACGATCTATCGGCGGAAGACGCTGACGAAGGGTGCTATGCCCTTTTTGCCTCCGTCGAAAGCGGTGGCGGCTCCGAAATAGGGTCGATGGTCCCCTCGAAATCGCTGTCGGTCTCGCAGGCGGAAGAGCGCATGTGACGATTCAGCCGACTCGCTTACCACAACGAGACGGTTTGATCCAGGCTGACTAGGCGCTCCGGGCCGCTTCGATAAACGCCCGCACTCTCTCCAGGTCCTTCACGCCCGGACTCACCTCGACGCCGCTGGCGACATCGACTCCGGCGGGACGAACTTGAGCAATGGCTGCCGCAATATTTCCCGGAGTGAGCCCCCCGGCGAGGATGATCTGGCGTTCCGGCCACTCGGCCACGGCGCTGGCTCCAAGGCTCCAATCCATGGTGTGGCCGCTGCCGCCGTATTCGACCGGAGCATAGGCATCGAGGAGAAGCGTTCGGCCCGGATAGGTGGCCGCTTCCGCGAGAGAGCCTGCATCGCGCACCCCGAGAGCTTTGAACACGGGCATACCCTGTCGGGTCAGTGACTCTACCCTGTTGGGTGTCTCATCGCCGTGGAGTTGGAGCCAGTCGATCGCGCCGCTGTCGAGCAGACGATGCAGTTCATCCTCTTCGGGATTGACCAGAACCGCGACGCGGGGGATGCGCCCGGCGAGCTCGCGCAACCACGGCAGGGCTGATTCGAGGGCAATGAAGCGTTTCGACTTCGGCCAAAAATTGATCCCAAGAGCATCGGCCCCGGCCTTGGCGATCGCTTCGGCCTGGGAACCGTTGGTGATCCCGCAGATTTTCACCGCCACCCGACCCAGGTCCGGACGGAAGAGGGTGGGCGCGGGCGAAGTCATGACATCGGCAGTTTACAGCTTGCCGAGCGAATCGTCGAGGGCGGCAAGCAGGTTGAGGATGGTGGCGTCCGTCTCATCGCCCATGTTTGAAAGGCGGAAGGTGGTGCCTTTGATCTTGCCGTAGCCGCCGTCGATCGCGAGGGCGTGCTCGTCACGCATGATCTTTTGCAGTTTGGAAACGTCGATGCCCTTGTTATTCTTGATGCAAGTGAGCGACTTGGAACGGAAGCCGGCCGGGGCGAGAAACTCGAAGCCGTTGGCCTCAACCCAATCGTGCACGATGTCGTTGAGACGGGCGTGACGGGCAAAGCGATTCTCAATTCCCTCGGCGAAGATGACATCGAGCTGATGATCCAACCCGTAAATCAGAGAGATGCACGGGGTGCTTGGCGTCATCGAGTTGACCTGATTGCTCTGGAACTCAAGGAAGTCGAAGTAGTAACCACGATCCTTCACCACCGCAGCACGGGCGAAAGCTCGTTCCGAGACGGTGAACAGCGCCAACCCAGGAGGCAGGGCGAGCGCTTTCTGACTGCCCGTCAGAAGGACGTCGATTCCGAGCGCATCCACTTCGATGGGCACCACGGTGAAGCTGGACACGGTGTCGGTCACGAGGAGCACGTCGTCGTATTTCCGCACCACAGCGGCGACCTCGGCGAGCGGATTCATGCAACCGGTCGAAGTTTCGTTGTGGATGAAAGTGACCACGTCGAACTCCCCGGTAGCGAGTTTGGCGTTGAGCTCGGCGGGATCGACGGGAGTGCCCCATTCGTATTGGAGCGCCTCGGCGTCTTTGCCACAACGCCGCGCAACATCGATCCACTTGTCAGAAAAGGCTCCCGAACAGCAGCACAGCACCTTTTTGGCGACGAGATTGCGGATCGCGCCTTCCATGACGCCCCAAGCCGAGGAGGTCGAGAGAAACACCGGCTGGGAGGTTCCCATGAGCGACTGGAGCCGGGGATGGATCCCATCGTAAAGGGTCACGAAATCCTTGCTGCGGTGCCCGATCATAGGACGTGACATCGCCTCGAAAGTGGCGGGTGACACCTCGACGGGTCCGGGGATGTGGAGTTTGATTGGCTTGCTGCTCATAAAGTCCCGCCAATAAGAACTCCCCCGGAAAAAGCACAAACCGATTTTCGTGTCCGATGCGGAAACCCGGAACCGGCTGGCACTTGTGTTTTGAGGAGCTACGGTGTAAGCCCGTGAGTCTTTCCCGCCCATTTTCCATGCCCGAGCCGTCTGCCAAGCCCGCATCCAATCCGTTGACGATCCTCCACACCGAGGCGTCCGACGCGTGGGGAGGGCAGGAAATCCGGATCCTGAGCGAGGCGCTCTGGATGCGGGAGCAGGGGCATCGGATCATTCTGGTGACTCCCGGCGAGGGACAACTCTTCAAAAACGCCCAGGAAGCCGGACTGGAAGTCGAGTCCCTGGCGCTGGCGAAGAAGACCCAGCTTGGGGACTTTTTTGCGATGCGGAGATTGCTGCGCCGGTATCAACCCCAGGTCGTCGCGACCCACAGCAGCGTCGATAGTTGGGTCGGTCTGCTCGCGGCACGCTCCTGCAGAATCCGGACGGTCCGCTTCCGCCACGTCAGCACCGGCGTGGGAGCGCATTCGCTCAACCGCATCCAGTATGGCAAACTGGCGGACGCCGTGGTCACAACCGGAAATTGCATCGGCCAGCAACTCATCGACGAACTCGGCGTGCCGGCGGAACGAGTCCACACCATCGCCACGGGAGTGCGGGTGCCGGCGGAGTTGGCCGAGCGCGAGGACGCGCGACGGACTCTCGCGACAGAGCTAAGGCTGCCGGAGACGGCTCGTTTCATAGGACAAGTCTCGGTGCTGAGGAGTTGGAAAGGACATGCCTTTTTGATCGAGGCCTTTCGCATGCTCGCGGCGGAATTCCCCGGGCATCATCTTGTATTGGTCGGCGATGGTCCGATCCGGGGCACGATCGAAGCATTGATCGCCTATTCAGGTCTCGCTTCACGGATCCATCTGACAGGTCACCGGAGCGATCCCTGGCCCGCCTTCCGGGCCTTCGACGTGGCGACTTTGGCCAGCACCAAGAACGAAGGCATCCCCCAGTCGGGCATTCAGGCGATGTTCGCCGGGACGCCTTTTGTCGGAACAAACGTGGGCGGCATTCCCGAGATCATTGACGACGGAACTTCCGGTCTCTTGGTTCCGGGGAGCGACGCGGCGGAGCTCGCCGGGGCGATCCGTCGTTTCTTGCAGGATTCGAATTTTGCCGCATCCTGCGCCGAGCAAGCGCGGCAGAAGGCGTTGGCCAACCACACCCTCGATGCGATGGGGACCAAAATGGTCGCCCTTTACGCTTCACTGCTGTCGCTGTGAATTTGTGAATTTGTGAATTACCTGTGAACTGAAGTCGAAACAACCTCAAAACTTCACCCCGAGAACCCAAGCCGGACTCTTTCCGCAGGGATAGGTCTTGAGCGGCGTCAGGGTTCCATTCTCGGGGTCGCGGCGATAGACGATGAGCGTGTCCGACCCCTGACCTGCAGCGACGAGGTAATTTCCTCCCCCGGGGATCAGGGCAAAAGAACGCGGCGTTTTCTCTGTCGGGGTCTGCCCCAGCGACGTCAGTTTCCCCGTCGCAGGGTCGATCGCGAAGACGGCGAGACTGTCGTGCCCGCGATTCGAGGCGTAGAGAAAACGGCCGTCGACACTGACGTGGATATCGGCGCAGCTTCCTTTGGACTTGTCCCATTCCGGCGGGGTCGTCGAGAGCGTCTCGCGGCGCGTCAGGGTGCCGGTGCTCGGGTCATAGTCGCATCGGGTCACGCTCTGGCCCTGCTCGTTGACGAGGTAACCCCAGCGTCCACCGGGGTGAAAGGCCATGTGCCGGGGCCCCGCGCCCGCCTCGCCACCGAGATGCGGCGGAGTGTTCGGGGTGATCATCCCGGTCGCCGCGTCGAACTTCAGCTGCTCGACCTTATTCAGTTCCACGACGTGAGGGACAAAAGCAAAACGATTGGCCGCGTCGGTCATGATGGAATGCGCCTTTTTTCCCGTGACGAGAGACGAGACCGGCTTGCCGGTGACGATGCCGTCGGTGATGCGGCTCACACTCACGACGCCCTCGCTGTAGGACGCCGAGAGAAGCCAGTCACCCGTTTTATCGAGGTGGATATAGGCGGAGTTGCTCCCCGCCGGCGCCATCACTGCTTCGGAAAGAGCGCCCGTGGCGGGATCGACCCGGATGGAGGCGAACTCCTTCGTCGTCCGCACCGCCGCGTAAAGATGCGTATGATCCGGCCGTATCGCGGGACTGCCGGGCGAGCCATTCAGGTCAAAGGCGCCCGTCCGGGTCAGGTCACCGGTTTCCTCGTTCAGGGTGAAAAGGGCGATGCGATTGTCCCCGCTCTCCGAGACATAGATCACCGTCGGACCAGCCGCGACCGGGAGGGTAGAAAGGGCGAGAGCAAAAAGGAGGAATCTTATCATGAAGCGCAAAGTCGATGGGGTTGAGTGCGGGATCATACCCTGTTTGGTCGGGCGAAGTCTCTGGCGCAATCGGGGAATCATTGCTACGAGGGAAGCGGTGTGCAAAACTTCCATCAAAAAGTGATGCATACCGCCCTCAAGCGAGCCACTGCTTCGCTCCAGGGAACCGCTTGGTAGATATAGTTCCTCAGTCAGCGGACATGCTTCAAGCTCCTCACCGCGAAGCGCTGGAGCATCGTCGCCACGTAGTTCGCGCCCTTTTCCAACGCCTCGGTCTTCCGCTTCGCCTAGGAGCCTCAGTCAAGCCATTAACACGCTATAAGTTGATTTTCAGGCATTGCGCCGCTGTTCGAGACGGATTTAAACCAGCCCGAAAAGATCCCGCCAGACCCATCCCCTACGCTCGCAACGCGCCGTCTCGTGGTGTTTTTCCGGGGGGGGGGTCCACACCGTTTTGGCGGAGTAGCCAGGGACAGATGCCCTCGCGGGCTTGTCGAGTGAGCGGGG
>Ga0105044_10012449_pt1 | contig 11562 bp, 10 predicted proteins | sample MAT01_FD_78092 | JGI IMG/M metagenome (GOLD analysis project Ga0105044, IMG submission 78092) | Freshwater microbial communities from Lake Fryxell liftoff mats and glacier meltwater in Antarctica - MAT-01 | ecosystem: Environmental > Aquatic > Freshwater > Ice > Liftoff microbial mat | place...
CGGAGACTGATAAGATCATCCCGACGCACCGACAACCGATGGGGCATCCATGTCCGCAACTGCCGAACTGCTGGAACTCGAAACGCGCGGAATGTCCGAACTGCACGCGTGTAACGACGAAGCAACTCTACGCCAGTGGAACACCCGCTACTTCGGCGACAAGGGCGAGATGGCGGCCGCGCTGAAGAAGATCGGCACGCTGCCGCCGCCGGAGCGAAAGGGCTACGGCCAGGAGGCGAACCGCGTCAAGGTCACGCTGACCGACGCGTACGACAAGTCCCTGGCGACCGTGAAGGAAACGGCACTGCTCGCCAGCCTGAACGAAAGCCCGCTGGACGTCACGATGCCGGGGCGCCCGGCCGGGTCGGGGCGGCTGCATGTGGCCACACGCATCATGCGCGAGATCTACGGCATCTTCGCGGAGATGGGCTTCCAGATCTACCGCACGCGCGAAGTCGAAGACGATCTGAACAACTTCGAATACCTGAACATGCCGCCGCACCACCCCGCGCGCGACATGTGGGACACCTTCCATACGACGACCCCCGGTGTGCTGTTGCGTACGCACACATCCCCCGGCCAGATCCATGTGATGAAAGAGTTCTGCCCCGGCCCGATCCGCGCCGTGCTGCCGGGCATGTGCTATCGCTATGAAGCGATCACCACTCGCAGCGAGATCCAGTTCCAGCAGGTGGAAGGCCTGGTCGTCGGCCCGAACGTGACGATGGCCGACCTGAAGGGGACGATCACCGCGTTTGCCCGCCGGCTGTTCGGAGCCGAACGGCAGATCCGCATCCGCTCGAGCTACTTCCCGTTCACCGAGCCTTCGATCGAAGTCGATATCGACTGGCCGAAGGAAGACCCGAATGCCGACCGGCTGACCAAGGGCACCGGTTGGCTCGAGATCATGGGCGCGGGGATGGTGCATCCCAGCGTGCTGCGGAACGGCGGCTACGACCCCGAGCAGGTCAGCGGCTTCGCCTTCGGCATGGGCCCGCAGCGCATCACGATGCTCAAGCACGCCATCGACGACATCCGCGAGTTCTGGAAGAACGACCTGCGGTTTTTGCAGCAGTTCTGATGCCCTGGCGGATCGCCTCATCGACGATTGTCTTTCGCGTTCGTTTCCGGGTAGAATCTCTCCATCTCGTTCATCATCCTTCGGGAGATTGGCCATGCCCGCGCGTTGCCTGTCGGCTGCTGTCGCCTGCGTTGTCCTGCTTCCCGCGTCACTCTTCGCTCAGGGGCTCAAGTTTTCCTCCGAGTTCGAGCCGGGAGTCGACAAGGCGAAAAAGGAAAGCAAGCTCGTCATCGTGCATTTCACGCAGAAGAACAGTCCTGGCTGTGCGATGCTGATCAAGAACGTATTCAACAACGTCGATGGGACAGCGCTTTCGAAAAAGTACTACGCGCTTCGTGTCGCCGCCGAGGATGAGAAGGGGAATCAGACGTTTCAGAAGTACGGCGTCAACACCACACCGACGGTCATGATCCTTGACCCATCGGGGGAGGAATTGGTGTATGCGACGGTCCCCAACCTCAACGAATTCAACGCGATGCTGAACAACGCGACGGAACTGCACGCGGGCCTGGAGGCGCTGGCGAAAGCGAAGAACAGCCCGACCGCGACGGCCGCGGCTCTCAAGAAGATCGGCGGCGTGGCGAGCAAACGGTCGCAGAAGATCCTTCGCGAACATGCCGAGAACGACAGCTACAGCGAAGCCGTCCGCCGTGTCGCCCTTGAAGGCATGGGCAAGCAGAAAGACGTGGCCAGCGACCTGGTGGATTTCCTCGACAACAAGAGCCTGCCGATGCGGACGATGGCCTTCAATCAGTTGAAGGCGATGGGCCCCACCGCGATGCCGGCCCTGCTCGACGGCCTCAACGGAACGAATGCCGACCAGCGGTCAAACTGCTTCGCGCTCGCCTACCCGCACACGAAGAACGCGAAGATCGCACGCGATGCCAACTTCTGGAAGACTGCCAAAAGCGAACAGCGCGTCGAAGCCCGCAAGGCCTGGCAGGACTGGTGGGAGAAGAACAAACCTGCGGACGGGAATTGAGCATCACTTTTCGTTAGCCGCGACCCGGAGGCTTTGCGAACGGGAGCGCGTTTCGCGCGACTCCGCGCTCCGCTCCGGAAACCCTCCGCGTTGCGGCTAACATTCATCCCTTCAGCAACGGCACATGCTCGAACTTGCCGTTCAGCACGGTCTTGCTGTCGACTTTCAGCCAGCCGTCCAGCAACGTGGCGTAGACCTGGCGGAAGTCGGTGTGGTGTTTCAGGTCGCCGTCATTGAGGTCGGTCAGGCTGGGATGCTTGCCGACGGGGCCGCCCCTGGCACCCGGGCCGACGACGAGCATGTTGCCCGCTGAGCCGTGGTCAGTCCCCGCGCTCGCGTTTTCCTGCACGCGTCGGCCGAACTCCGAATAGGTCATGAACAGCACGCGCTTGTCATCGCCCGACTGCTGCAAGCGGGCGAACATATTGCTGCATGCGTCGCCGATCTGCTGCAGCAGGGCCTGATGGGCGGGTGCCTGACCGGAATGCGTATCGAACCCGTCAATGGCGAGGTAGAAGACGCGTGTGCCGAAGCCGCGCTGGATAAGTCGCGTCACCAGATCCATCTTCATGTACAGGCTGTTGGCCTGTTGGCCGTTCATCGGCTGGTTGCCGTTCTCCTTCAGCACTTCCTTAAGGCGATCAACCGACATGTAGGTCTGCAGTTGCCGCTTCTGCACGAACGGCAGCAGATCGTTCGCCTCGGCGGAAGGCGATGACTGCGCTACATCCTCGATCAGCCTGCGTCGGGCCGCCTCCGCGCCGCTGTTGGGCGTGCCCAGCTTCAGTTCGAACGGCTGCTGCTGGTTGATGCTGAAGATTCCCTGAGTTGTCCCGCGACAGGCGAGCGGCAGCTTCTCGGAACCGATGTGCATGACCGGCACGCCGCCGTCAGCCCCCTTCTGCAGGTCGGGTACCGAGCGGGCCAACCAGCCGGTGCCGCCGACTTTCGGACCGGGCTCGCCGGCCTGCCAGCGATCCATCGATTCGAAGTGCGAGCGGTCCGGGTTCGGGTAGCCGACACCCTGAACCACGGCCACCTGGCCCTGTTGCACCATGCGTTCCAGCGAGCGAAAGCCGGGGTTTAGTACCAGTTCATCGGTGAACTTGACGCCGTTATTGGCATCCAGCCGCAGTGCTTTGCGGGCCTTCTGGTAGGCATCGTCCTTGTAGGGGGCGACGGTGTTCAGGCCATCGTTGCCGCCGGTCATCTCGAGGATGACCAGCACGGTTTCCGTCTGCCCCTCCGCGGCCCGGGCGGTGTTGATCACGAACCCGGGCACCAGCGGCGCGGCCGCCAGCAGCGTCGAACGCTTCAGCATCTCACGACGGTTCAACATGATGAGGCCCCTTAGTTGAGCTGGTATTCCGGAAGAGTAATCATCGCGTGCATCGCATCGCGGCAGCGCTGTTCGAACAAGGCATTCGGCGGGTCGTCTTTCTCGATGTAGGCGGTCAGCTTGCGTGCGATCTCCGGGTTCAGGTCGCCCGGCAGCAGCAGATTGCCGTAGAAGGCGACAACCTCCCCGGCCGTTTCCAGCCTGGCCCGGCGGTAGAGCAACAGCGGGTCGACGAACGGCACGAATCCCTGGCCGGTCACGCGTGCCACTTCCTCATTGAGCGATTTGCCGCCGTTGCACAGGTCGTACGTGAAGTTGTGCCGTGCCAGCACCGTGGCGGTGTTCAGCCAGGCCTTGCCACCTTCCCAGCCTTTGACGTTGGGCGGCTGGTACGGCTGCTGGCCTTGTAGTTCAAGCGCCCCGATCAGTGCGAACGGCGACATGACGACGCTGCCGGTCGCCCCGGTGCCGAACACGCGCGACGCGCCGACGCAGAACTCAATCGGGCTTTTGATGTTCTTGCGATACGCATGTTCGGAGAAGAAGTGGCGCGAACGCAGCATGCGGTCGACCAGTTTACCGATGTCGTAGTCCGACGCGCGAAGCTCAATGGCCAACGGCTCAATCAGCTTGTCGGGTGGCGTTGCACCTTCGTTGAAAAGAAACGCGTACAGCTTGCGCACCAGGAAGCGGGCACACGCGGGTTGTTCGAGCAGGATGCGGATGATGTCGTCCCCGTCCCATTCGCCGGTCTGGCCGAGCACGGTCTTGCGGCCGAAGTCGTGTTCCTGTTTCTTGAACTCGAAGCGGCGTTCGCCGTCGCCGGGAGTCGAGACGTGCCAGCCGGTGAAGGCCCGGGCCGCCTCCTGAATGTCCTTTTCCTTGTAGTTGCCGACGCCGAGCGAGAACAGTTCCATCACCTCGCGGGCATAGTTCTCGTTGGGATGGGCTTTGACGTTCTGGTTCGAATCGAGCCAGAGCAGCATCGCCGCATCCCGGCTCATGTCGCGGAGGAACGGGCCGAACTTGCCAAGTGCATGCTTGCGGATCAGGTCGTTCTGCCGCTGCATCAGCGTCGCATCTTGAATACGGGCGATGCTGGTGGCGAAGTGGTTATGCCAGAACAGCGTCAGCCGTTCGCGGATCGGCTCGTGCCCCGCGAGCATGCGCTTCAGCCACTCGGCCCTCAGTTCAAAGTTCCGGAACGTCGGCCCCATCGTTTCGGGCACGGCCGGCAGCTTGGGGGTGGTGCGGGCCGGAGCGTGCATCCGCTCAAGCGTTTTATCCAACCCGTCGGCCACGGCGGCCGTCAACTCGACGGGAGTATGCCCGAACCCCGCTCGGCGATACAGATGCCCAGCCCACCGTGCATCGAACGGATCGGCCTTCGCGGGCTTCCAGGCGGCCCATTCTTCCGACGGATCAAGCTGATCGAGCGATCGCGACACATTGCGAATCATGAGAGAAGTCCCCCGAACCGGAGGTGAACGTTCCGATCCTTAGACGAGCGAGCACGATGGGCGCAACGTTGAAGTTACATGGCGGTGTGGAATGGCGGGGAAGTTGATTGTTTCCACATGACAGTCGCCACGCAATCGGAGTAGTATCCGATTATGAAGACTTCCGTGAACCCTCTTGAATGCCTGCTTGAGCTCCTGAGCGCCTGCCTTACCGACGAGAGCGCCCACCGCCTGGTGTCGCTAAAGCCCGATCGGGACGTGCAGGCGCGCGTCGACGAGTTCGCTCAAAAGTGCAGCGGCGGCACGCTGACCTCCGATGAACGCGAAGAGTACGGCCGATACATTACGTTCGGCACGTTTGTATCCACCCGTAAGGCGAAGGCACGGCTTGTTCTGGCTCAATCACGGACCGCCTGATAAACGCAGCCGTACAACGACTCGTCCGACATCGCGCGGGTCACCGTTGTGAATATTGCCAGCTGCAGCAGGAACACGATTACTTCACGCTTCACGTCGAACATATCATCGCTAAACAGCACGGCGGCAGTGACCGGCCATCGAATCGGTGCTTAGCCTGCCGCGAATGCAATCTGGCCAAAGGGACAAATGTTGCCGGCTATCTTCGCGGCAAGGTCGTGCCCTTATCCAATCCCCGGGGGCAGAAGTGGAAACGACACTTCAAATGGGTAGGCGCTCGGCTTGTTGGCCGTACGCTGGCCGGCGAGGTAGCTGTCCAAATGCTCAATATCAATGACCAATCGCGTATGCTTGCACGAGAATTGTTGATCGCCGCCGGAGTGTTTCCGTCTCCAAGCGATTCGACGGAGCAGTGACTTGCCGATTGGTTGTTCACGAATTTTGCCGCCCTGATGATCAAGTCCCTTCCCCTCCTGCCAACTCAACCGTTGCAACCGGGCTTCAAGATGGCTAATCTGGAGGGGATGGACTTGCACCTCCATGATCGCGCTTCCTACTCGCATGCTCGCAACCGCCGGGAGTTTCTTTTCCGGGCCGGGGGCGGTCTGGGCGGGCTTGCGCTGGCGTGCCTGGCCCATGCGGACCCGGTGAACCCGCTGGCAGCGAAGGCCGCGCATCATCGGCCGCGGGCACGCAGCGTCATCTTCATGTTCATGGTCGGCGGGCCCAGCCCTGTTGATCTGTTCGACCCGAAGCCGACGCTCGAACGCCATCGCGGGCAGCCGTTGCCCGAATCGGTCGGCAAGCTCACGAGCCAGTTCACCAAGGGGAACGAGGCCCTGCTGCCCAGCACGCGGACGTTCCGCCGGCATGGGCAAAGCGGGCGGTGGGTTTCCGACCTGATGCCGCACCTGGCGACCCGCGTGGACGACATCTGCTTCCTTCATGGCTGCTGGTGTACTTCCACGGTGCATGCCCCGGCCATGTACGAACTGCACAGTGGCCGAACGCTGATGGGCTATCCCAGCCTCGGCTCGTGGGCAACGTACGGGCTGGGCAGCGTCAGCGAGAACCTGCCCGCGTACTGTGTGCTGCCGCAGCCGGAAGGCGTGCCTGAAGGCGGTGCCCCGTGCTGGGGGGCCGGGTTCCTGCCGGCCGTGCATCAGGGGACGCTGTTCCGCAAAGGGGCCAGCCCGATCCTCAATCTGCGGAGACCGGACGGCGTCGATGCAGCCCAGCAGGAGCGCACCTTCAATCTGGTGCGCGAGTTGAACGAACAGAACGTCGCCCCCGGCGATACCGAATGGCAGGCCCGCATCGCCAGTTATGAACTGGCCTTCCGAATGCAGCAGCATGCCCCGGAAGCGGTTGACCTGAATCGCGAGACAAATGCCACGCGCCGCGCCTACGGATTGGAGCATAAGGAGACGGCGGACTTCGGTACCCGGTTGCTGCTCGCACGGCGACTGGTGGAACGCGGCGTTCGCTTCGTGCAGGTCTATTCCGGCGGCGGCCCGCTGGTGACCCAGTGGGATGCCCACGATGATGTGAACCGCAACCACGAAAAGATGTGCGGGCATGTCGATCAACCGATCGCGGCATTGCTCGGCGATCTGAAAGCGCGCGGGCTGCTCGATGAAACGCTGGTCGTCTGGTGCAGCGAATTCGGGCGGACGCCGTTCTCGCAGGGCGGCAGGGGACGCGACCATAACCCGCTCGGCTACACCATGTGGATGGCCGGCGGCGGCATCAAGGGCGGCCAGGCGATCGGCCGAACCGACGACTTCGGCCTGAAGGCGATTGAAGACCGTGTATCGGTCAACGATTTTCACGCGACGATTCTGCACCTGCTGGGGCTGGATCATGAGAAACTGACGTTCCGCCACAACAGCCGCGATGAACGGCTGACCGACGTGGCGGGCAATGTGATTGCGAAGGCGCTGGTTTAAAACTACGATGTTCACCGTGAATCCCGATGAGTTCCGCCACGTTCGCGAAGCGCTGGGCGACGACCCGGCCAATCTCGGCGTCGGGCTGCTGCATCTACCCGGCGAGCGGCTGGTGCTGCGCCCGTTCAACGACGTCCGGCATCGCGGCGGGCATCTCGAGATGGTGCATGAGTATGGTTGGCTGCCCGATGAGTGCCTCGGCTTCATCGTGGCGAGGCCGGCACGCGAATTGGTGATGATCAATCTGTCGCAGTTGAACGCCCGCAGCGGGCCGTTGTTCATGGCCCATGCGACGTTTCGGAAAGTTCTGTTGAGTCTCCGCCAATGCTGGGCCGGGATGGCCGCTTGCGGTTCCCCCGGATGACATCATGGTGCAAGCTCCCCTGACGACACAACACGAGACGGACCTGGAAGATCTGCTGACAGCGATCATGACCCACTTCGGCGGGGCCATCGATTTCTGGCCGTTGGTCTGCCTGTCCCGGCACGAACTCGGCGACCCCGTGCCGTTCATCGACTGCCAGCGGATCAGCCTCAATGAGCGCATCCAGGAACTGCGTGCCCGGCTGACGCTGGAAGAGCAGGAACCCAGCGAGGCCGTGCTGGAACAACTGGCCAAGCTGTCACGGATGGCGGCCGAGTTGCGTGAAGTTTTCGACTACTTCGCCAACGCCCATCGCGTCTCGCAGGGTGATCTCGAGACGGCGGTCATGAAGTTACGGCAACTCTGGCAGGATGTGTGCAAGCGGCTCTGGCTGCTCGGTGCGCTGATCCCGCTGCCGCGCCCGCCACGGCTGACGCTCGAACGGGAGGAACATCTGCAGGCCGTCCTCGACGGTCTGTTCGACCAGTTTCTCGCCGCCCGCACCGCCCCGCCATCGGCGAACGGCAAAGGGCATTGACGCGCTGGTTAGCCGCGACGCGGAGGGTTTCCGCAGCGGAGCGCTATGGCACGCGAAACGCGCTTCCCTCCGCGTTGCGGCTAAGGCTCTTCGAACTACTTCCACCTGAAAAACCGCAGCGCGATCGCGAATGACGCAACGCCCCACGCGAGCATGACCAGCAGTTGGCTCCAGACGTCGGCCAGCGAATGGCCTTCGAGCATGATCGCGCGCAGGGCATCGTTGAGCGCGGTCAGAGGCAACGCCTTGATGAACGGTTGCACTTCGGCCGGGAAGCGTTCGGACGTGAAGAACACGCCGGAAACGACGTACATCGGCAGCATCACCATGTTCATCAGGCCCGAGACAGTCTCGATCGTCTTCGCCCGGCAGGCGACCAGCAACCCGACCCCGGCGAAGCAGGCAGCCCCCAGGAAGATGACGACGAACAGCGACAGATACGATCCCTGATTGCCGACATCGAACGCCAGATACGCGAACGCCAGCAGCATCAATACTTCGGGAATCAGGAACAGCAATCGGCTGATCATGATCGACAGCATGAAGTGGCTGCGCCGCATTGGCGTGGCGAGGAAGCGCTTGAGCAGTTTACGTACGCGCATGTCGACAATGACAAAGCCGACGCCGAACAGCCCGCCGCCCATCAGGTTCATGCCGAGCAGACCGGGGATCAGGAAGTCGATGTAGCGGGTACCCTTCTCTTCTAAATGATGATCGCTGATGGCCGGCAGTTTGGCTTGCCCCGACTTCAACAGCGCATTCTCGACCGCGTTGCGGGCGAGCACGCTTTCCGGGCGGTTCTGTTCGTCCCAGATTTCGTACTCTTCACCCTCCGCACCGATCCGCACGGCCAAAGCGACATCCGCCTTGCCACTGCGCAGGCGCTTCTTCCAACCGTCGTCCGTGACGAGTGTCACGACCAATCGCTTGTCCGCCGAGAGTTTCAGTTCGACCGAGCCGACCGCATTGGCATCCGAGTCGGCACTGATGATCTCAACATGTAGCTTTTCGACGGGCCGTTCGCGGAACGCGATGCCGAGCGCGACGGCGATCAACAGCGGGAAGCCGTAGACCCAGAAGACGGCGGCGGGCTCGCGGTAGAACTCTTTGATGCGGGCGAGCGTCAGTTGCCAGAGCGGGTTCATGCGGCCTCCCCCTCGCGCAGGTGCCTGCCGGTCAGGTTCACGAACACGTCTTCCAGCGTCGCATGTCGGGTCGTCAATGCCGCCAGCGCCATGCCGCGCTGCTTCAACATATCGAGTAGCGCCGGCAGCGCCAGGTGCGATTCGCCGACCGACAGGCAATGCGCCTGCTGCTCGCGCCAGGCCGAATGCACCGAGGGCAGGGCGGTGAAAATGCTCGACTCGCACTCGGCCGCATCGCCCAGTGTGAACGTGATAATGTGCTCGCCGCCGACCTTGGCGATCAGCTCCCGCGGTGTGCCCAGGGCGATCACCTTGCCGTGATCGACGACGGCAACGCGGTCGCACAGCCGTTCGGCCTCGTCCATGTAGTGCGTTGTCAGCATGACCGTACGGCCCAGCGATCGGAAGTCGTTGATGACATCCCAGAGTTGCCGGCGCGACTGCGGGTCGAGCCCCGTGGTCGGTTCATCGAGGAACAACAGTTCCGGATCGCCGACGAGGGCACACGCCACCGCGAGCCGTTGCCGTTGCCCGCCTGACAGTTGCACGATGTAGCTGCGCGACTTTTCTTCAAGCGAGACGCGTTTGATCGCCTCGGCCGGGTCGATGCCGTTGTGGTAGAAACTGCGGAACATCGTGACCGCCTCACGGACGGTCAGCTTGTCGGGCAGCCGGGTTTCCTGAAGTGAGATGCCCACCCGTTGGCGGATGGCCGCATCTTCACGGTCCCAGCGCCGGCCGAGAACTTCGACATCGCCGGAGGACGCTTCGAGCAAGCCTTCGAGAACTTCCAGCGTCGTGGTCTTGCCCGCGCCATTGGGGCCGAGCAAGCCGAAGCACTCGCCGGTGTTCACTTCGAGATCAAGCCCGCGCACGGCCTCTACCGGCGGGCGGCCGGGGTACGTCTTGATGAGTTGGTTGCAGCGGATGGCCAGGGACATGCATGCATTGATAGGTCAGCAACGAGCCAGCGGCGAGCCCATTGGGCTCGCCGCTGAACGTTCGCTTAAACGAGTTCCTTCATTACCGCCCCGCCATCGGTGAGATGTTGCGGGCGGCTGCTCGGGTCGGGGATGGTCGTGGTCTCGGGGTCGATGCCGAGGTTGTGCCACAGGGTGGCGAAGATGTCCGTGAATTTCACCGGGCGGTCCTTGGCGTACTCGCCCAGACGGTTGGTGGAACCGATCACCTGGCCGGTCTTCATGCCGCCGCCGGCCATGATCGCGCAACTGACCTGTGGCCAGTGATCGCGACCGCCGCCATTGTTGATCTTCGGCGTGCGGCCGAACTCGCCCCAGGCGATGACTGTCACGTCGTTCAGCATGCCGCGCACTTCGAGATCTTCCACCAGGGCGGTCAGACACTGGTCGAGCTTGGTGCCGTGATCACGGATCAGGTCGCCGTTCTTGCCGTGGCTGTCCCAGCGGCCGAATGACAGCGACACGCAGCGGGCCCCGGCTTCCACGAGCCGGCGGGCCATCAGCAGTTGATCGTTGGCGGTCGGTGCCCCGTCGAACTGGAACTTGTACGGCTTGCCGTCGCCGTAGCGTTCGCGAACTTTCGCCGGCTCGCGGCTCAGGTCGAGTGCATCGATCAGTTTGCTCGAGGTCAGCACGCCGAACGCACGCTGTGTGGCCGAGTCGGAACTGCGGAGCGCGCCGGTCTGGTCGACATCACGCTTGAGGCGGTCGAAGCTGGTAAGCAGGCGCTTGCGGTCGTCGAGCTGGGTGTTGTTGATGCCATTGAGCCGCATGTTGGCCATGTCCGGCCCTTCGGGCTTGAACGCGGCATGCGATGCACCGAGGAAGCCGGGCTTGCCGGCATCGCTCCAGGGGAGGTGCTGAGTCTTGTCCGCGAGGCCGACGAACGGCGGCATCGACGGATCGACCGGTCCCTTGAGCTTCGACAGGATGGCACCCATGCTGGGCCAACCGCCGACGTTCTTGAACTCGGAGGGATCACGCCCGGTCATGCACTGGATGGCATCATGCCCGCCCTTGGCACCGACGACGGAGCGGATGAAGGCGAAACGCTCGGCCGAGGCGGCGATGCGCGGGAAGCATTCACCGATCTGGATGCCGGCCACACTGGTGTTGATCGGCTTGAACTCGCCGCGGATGTCGACGGGTGCTTCCGTCTTGATGTCCCACATGTCCTGATGGGCCGGGCCGCCACCCAGAAAGACGTTGATGATCGCTTTGTGCTTCGTCGGTTGTGCCGACTGCTCTTCAGCCCGCAGGATGTCCGCGAGCGACAGGTGCGCCGCCCCGAAGGAGAACGCGCCGAC
>Ga0105044_10012451_pt1 | contig 11561 bp, 6 predicted proteins | sample MAT01_FD_78092 | JGI IMG/M metagenome (GOLD analysis project Ga0105044, IMG submission 78092) | Freshwater microbial communities from Lake Fryxell liftoff mats and glacier meltwater in Antarctica - MAT-01 | ecosystem: Environmental > Aquatic > Freshwater > Ice > Liftoff microbial mat | place...
CAGCGCCCGCCGCTCCCCGCTCGGCACTGCCCACCTCACCGTCTTAGGCCACGAGAGCTTCACACGTGCGGAACCCGTCCTGCGCTGTGCGTGGCGGCCGTTCCGACCGCCGGATCAGGACGAAGGAAGCGGTGTACCCGCGAACGCTTATCGGGTTTTCTGTTCCAAAACGACCCAGACCCCATGCTCAAGCGGAGAAACGCCCGGCGCGGCCTATGGTGCTGACGGGGTGCCCGTAAACGGCATAATCCCGGGCTGGCTTGCGAGGTACACGGTGAAGTACCATATGACGCCGAAGACGATGGCGAAGGTGATACCGGCGATCAGGACGACCTCAATGATGGCCCGCCACAGCGGTGCGCCGGCTCGGACAGCGCTCACGCAGTGGGTGACGGCGCCGATCAGGGCGAAGCCGAGCAGGAGCATGCCCAGCGCCCCCTGGAGCAGCGCAGGGGCGGTCCCGAGCAGCAGGGCGCAAGCGCCGACGACGCTGGTGACCAGGCCCAGAGGCTCAGTGGAACGACGAGAGCGGCGAGTGCGGCGAGAGGTGCGGGTGGCCATCGTATTCCTCAACATAGCGCTGGGAGAGCAGTTGCTACATGGTGTCGGCCGGGTCACGCGCCTGCCAGTGCTTGCGCCTGGAGGCGGCGCTCCATCTCCGCAGTGACCTGCGCGATGAGCTCCTCAGCGCCCGGGCCCTCACAGCGCAGCGACTCCTCGTGGCGCTGGTAGCGGTAGGTCTCGTCTCTCGACGCGGACAGCCAGTTAAACGAGCCGATGACAATCATTGTGTCGTCGACGCAGAGCGTCTTGTTGTGGATGCGGTTGATCACGTGGAGCTTCGCACCTGCCCGCGGTAGGATGTGGCGCGCTGCCTCCGCTGCTGGCTTAAGGGCGCCCGTCGTCTCGTCGGCCACGTCCAGCTGGTGATCGGTGTAGATCTCGACGGACACGTTGCGCTGAACGGCCTCGGCGATCAGGTGCTCGATTCGGTCATCCCGAATGGCGCGCTCACTCAGCTGCGGCGAGACGATGAGCACTCGCCGCTTGGCGTACCGGAGAGCGTCGGCCAGGGTTTGGCGGTGGTCATTGAGGGTAGGAAGAAGCCTCGTACGCACCTGGCGTGGGAGGTCCTCGAGCCAACGCGCCGAAATCGGCAACTCGTTGGACGGGCTCGCGAACAGGTGCCGTGCGAGCAGGCTGGAGGGGCGCCCGCGATGAGCGTGGCTGGGTGGGTTTGGCTCGAAGATCGGCATGTTGCCGAAGACCAGGAAGCTGTCCTCCGCCCGCGACACGGCAACGTTGAGCATGTTCGGCGCACGGTCGAAGAAGAAGGGGCCCGGCTGGTCGTAGACGGACGAAAAGATGATCACCGGCCGCTCGGCGCCCTGGAGCGTGTGGACGGTGCCGACGGTCAGGTCATTGACCCGCTGCTGTCGCAAGGCCCCCTTGATCCGCTGTGCCTGCCGGACAAAGGGGGTGACCACGCCGACGATCTCGCTCAACTGCAGCCCTGGGTAGTGAGCCTCGAGGGAGAGCCGGTGATCCGCGACCCAGGCCGCGATTACCTCGGCCTCGCGCGGGTTCTCCCAGCTCCCCTGGATGCGCCGGGCCACGCCGGCGATGTGGGCGTACCCCATCGCCGGCAGAATGCGATCCGCCTTCGGGCCGCGCTTACTCTCAAGCCGCCCGCCGTACGCGAGCTGGTTGCAGTACGCGATGATCTCAGGCACGCAGCGCCGGTGCTCGGAAAGGAACAGGCCGCGTTCAGCCGCATACGTCTGGTACGCGCATGCCGCCTGGGCGACCCGCATGACCGACCCCGAGGCAGCACTCTTGTCGGTGCGGGCGAACGCCTCCAGCTCCGCGACGGTCTCAGCGACCTTGCTCCGCCGGAGGTTGCCCTCGTCCACGGGGCCCGTGACCGTCCAGACTGGCTCGATCTGCTCAACGTCCCCGACGACCAGGGCCTTTCGCGCAAGCGCGAATGTGGCGCCGGCCACATCCGGGGAGACTTGGCCCGCCTCGTCAATGATCAGCAGGTCGATGAACGCGTAGAGCGGTGCGGGCTGCCGGTTCTCCCAGGCCGAGAAGAACCTGGGCGCCATGTGCAGCGTCGATACCAGGCAGGGGGTCAGCTTCGCGTAGCGTCGCCACCGCTGCTCCTGGGTGCTGCGCAGCCCGGGGGCCTCGGGGCGACTGGCGAGGCGCTGCCGCACCTCCAGCAGCCAGCGCGCCTCCCAGTAGTGCGTGGCCAGCTCAAACGCGTGGAACCGCAGCGTCATATCCATGCGTTCCAGCGGGTCGAGGACGTCGGGGGACAACCTGTTGGCCGCGCACCAGCCCGCCCAAGCCGCACGGTACTGCTGGAGCCGCTGGAGGTCCTCGCCCGCCTGTGTGATGGCCGCGATCACCTCGTCCACGGCGGCGGCGCGCGCGGCGCCGAGCGTCTGAAGGTAGGCGGCGACCGCCCGATGGGTCAGCAGGGGCAGATCGATCGGGTGGCTGGCGGCCGCGAAGAACGCGCGGTTGCCCCGGTCCTCGTGCTGCCGACCGGCCGGCAGGAGGTGGAAGGGCCACGGCCAGCGGAGGCGCGCACGCTCCCCCTGCCAGCGGTCGCGCAGCGCCTGTAGGCGCGTGCGCTCATCCTGCGCATCGGTGAACTCGTGCCGGAGCGTGGCGATGAACGTCTCGACCCCGCCGTGCTCGCTGTAGCGGTCGAGCACAAGGCGCTGCGCGACGCGCAGCGCCTCCCACGCCGTCACACCGGACTTGATCTGTGAGACGGTACTCGTCAGCTCGGCGCGCAGCAGCTCGCTTGCCTGCTCGAGGTCGGGGATGTGGCGCCCGAAGAAGGCCGTGCAGTGCTGAAGAAAGGCGGAGACAGCCGCCTGGTGGTAGACTTGGCTCTCAAGCGTGGCGAAAAACTCTGACCGCTTCCGGTCGCTGTCGTAGAGCTCGATCTGGTAGCCCTTCGCGAGGGCGTCAGCAGACCGGTACTGCGAGACACAGTAGAGGCCGAAGCTTTTGACGTGAGGAACCCAGCGCCGGACGGTGAACTCATCGGCCTCAGACATCGCAAAGCTCTCGATGATGTTGGTCACCGCCTGGTTGTTGGTCGACGCGGCGAGGATGACCGGCGGCTCACCGCCGCAGAGGGCGGCGTTGACCCAGAGGGTCGCCACGACGCTCTGGATCAGGGTGGTCTTGCCGGTGCCGGGCGGGCCGTTGACCGCCAGGATCTCCCCATCGCTCATGGCGAGGCTGTGGTGGAGCGCCTCGCGCTGCGAGGGCGAGATGGCGTACTTCGAGCGCATCTGACCCGTGTGGAGGGCGGCAGCCTCCCAGGCGCTGCTCCCAGCCAGGAGCGGGCGCAGCGCGGCCGGCTGCGTCGAAGCGTAGCGGGTCAGAAGCGGGGGGAACGTGCGGCTGTGCAGGATGGCGTCGTACAGAGAGAGGATATTGCTCCCACTCCCCTGCACTGCGTCCGCGACGAGCAGGTAGGCCGAGCTTCGGTCGACCTCGTAGTCGGCGATCTGAAACTGCTCCAGGGTCATGCCCGTCACCCGCTCGAGCATAGTGCGGGCATAGCTCCAGACGTCCGGCCAGCGGCTCTCGTCAGTGAGGGGGGGATGCGAGGCGAGGAACCGCTCAAGGTCGTCGACGGAGGCGAGGATGACCGAATCGCGGTCCATCGGCTCCAGGACGTTGCGGGCGATCCACGGCAGCGCCGACGGGCTCGGCGCGAGCTCACCTCCAGGGCCCAGCACCGCGGGCACCCACAGGGGGGTAATTGCGTCCTTGAGGTCGCCCGGCTTCCCGCCCCGATAACCGCGCCGCCGTGCGATAAGCGGGCAGATCACCACCTCGACCCCCGGCATCTGACGGCTCCCCTGCCCTGACGTGCGGCCGCTCCCCGACTGGCCCTGGGTGATGCTGGCGGCCACTTCGCTGGAGACACGGCCGGTGACGAGCTCCTGAAGGGGTACCCGAGGTGCAGAGGCGAGCTTCTCTCCACTCAGGGCCATACGCTCGGCGTCGCGGAGGCTGCGGCGCCAGTACTCGATGATGTTAGGGATGGGTTTCATGGTGCGGTCACACGCCAGCGCTATGCGCTATGCGATCACGGGCAGCGTAGAGGATCAGGCTCTCGCTACGGATGTCGAGCAGGAGTTCGCTCTGACTTTGGAGGAGAACTTGGTTGCGTAAGAAGCTGTGAGTCAGCTTGCAGTATGCCACGCGCACAGCACCATCGTCACTCACGGCCAGCAATGTGCAGTATGCTGGAGGCCACCATAGCTAGAAGGCAGCGCTGATTGAGAAGGAGTGTGATCTGTGCTGATACCGACCCGCCTGCTAAACAACGGCCACCGTATTCCCCAGATCGGGCTGGGAACGTGGCCGCTTACGGACGACGAGGCGGAGGCCGTCGTCGCCACAGCGATTGCCACCGGCTACCGCCATATCGACACCGCCGTGCGCTACGGCAACGAGCGTGGTGTTGGCCGCGGCCTGCGCGCGAGTAGTGTTCCGCGCGAGGAACTGTTCGTCACGACTAAGCTCGACGGCCCCTTCCAGGGCGAGGAACGCGCCGTCGCCGTCTCGATGACTGCCTCCAGCGCCTGGAGTTGGAGTACGTCGACCTGCTGCTCATCCACTGGCCCCTACCCCAGCACGGTCAATATGTCTCTACCTGGAGGACCTTCGAGCGCCTGCGCGAGTCCGGCAAGGCCCGCTCAATCGGCGTCTCAAACTTTAAGCCCGCGCACCTTGACCGGCTACGCGCCGAGACAAGCATCACCCCTGCCGTCAACCAGGTCCAGCTCAACCCTCGTACCACGCGCCCCGAGCACCGTGCCTACCACGAGGCCCACGGTATCGTGACCGTCTCCTGGGGCCTGTTGGCGCCGCGAACCGATCTGCTCGAGCACCCGACGCTGGCCGCTCTGGCCGCGACGTACGGCAAGACCCCGGGGCAGATCGTACTGCGCTGGCACGTCGAGCTCGGGCTCGTGGCGATCCCGAAGTCGGCGAGCCCGGCGCGGATCGCCCAGAACATCGACCTCTTCGACTTCGCCCTCACGAGCGATGAGGTCGCCGCGATCACAGCTATCGACACCGGGGCAGATCCGGGTGTGGACTCAGACATAGCCGGCCACTGACGATGGATTGGATCCGGGCCCTTCAGGACAACCGGAAGATGATACCCCTTGCGAGAGCCCAGGCCGTCGACGACAGCCTGGGCTCTCGCAAGGGTACTCGGCACGCAGGGCGAGCCGGCTTCATCACTCCAGCCGCGACACCTGGATCTGCCAAACCGGCCCTCGGGGCGTCTTGATCACCTCGACGGCATTGCCATTGAGATTCTTCCAGCGCAGGGCCGCAAGGGCTTCGACGTCGGGGCCCTGTTCTGTGAGCAGCCCGACCCGCTGGAAGAGCGTGCGCCAGTCGACAAGGTCATACTCGTCGCGCTCGAGCCCATCAAGAATCCACACGCTCACCGCCGTCCCACTGGGGTCATAGTCAACGGCAAACCGGTAGCCATCAACAACGTAGTCGCGTGTCTCGCCTGGCCCCGAGTAGTACGTTCGAGCGCCTGCGTCAAAGGGCGTCGGGTACTCGCCAGGTCCAAGCAGCTCCTCGACGGCGGTGACGCTCTGCCCAATAAGTCCGGGCATGTCCACGATCAGCGGCACTTCGGCAGCATTCGACTCAGCAGTCGCGGGCGCGGTGGGAGACACCGAAGCTGTACTCTCGCTGCTGGCGGGGGGCGCCCACTCGGCCAGAGACAACACCTCCCCGAGCGGCACGACCGCGTTGACCACTGGTAGCTGCAGGGTGAGATCGTTGGCAACAAGGGGAACGTCGAAGACCATCAGGAGCGGCACGGTAATACCAGCGCCAATGGGAAGGCCGCCCACGCGCGCGACGGTACCTTCCAGCCCGTCGAGGTCGCCCAGCTCCCAGGTCGCCGTTCGATCAATATCTATTGTCCCGTTGAGCGCCGACGTCGCTAGCAGAAAATCACGCTTGCCCAGGAGTTCGGCGTCGGTCGTGCGGTTTTCGGCGGTGCCACGCACGATTACCCACTGCCCCTTTGGCTTGTTCCGCGAGAACGTCGCGGCTCGCTCGACGCTGGCGATGGTGATTCGCCACGTAGTGTTCTCGACCGGCGCCCCCAACTCGGCTGTCACCCCCTCAGCGGGGGTAGGCTTCTCAGAGGGCGCTGTCGGAACAGGCGGCTCTGCGGCGGCGGGTGGAACAGGCGAAGGAGGGGCTGTTACCGCCGTGGGCTGAGAGCTTTCAGCCTCGCTCTGCGTACTCCTGGCACCGCCACCACAGGCCAGGATGAGGATCAGGCAGCCGACAGCAACAACGAGCGCGAGGGTGCGGGAGTGGGATGTGGGCGTCATAACTCATGGCTCCTTTCAGGGGCGGGCTCAACCTCCAACGCGACCGCGATAACCCTGCTTCGGAGCCCGCAACACCAGGATTGCATCCCGGTTGGCAAACAGCCAGAACGCGCCGACGGCTCTCAGGGTGATGAGGGCGTTCACGAGCTTGCATCCGAGGGAGGTGCTGCCGTAAGGAGGCGGCGTTCGTGACTGCTTTCCGCAAGGTACTATGGTGTTCCAGGGCAGCGAGGCAACCGTGGCAGATGTATCTGCACGTTCGTGGAGGTGTCTGCTCTCATCATCATAGCTTTGCCTCGAATGCGGGGATGAAGATAAGGCGACACCGCAGGTTCCATTATGCGGAGGGACTGTAACGGGCGTCGATCTGATATATGCCCGCTTCTCTGCAGCGAATGCGAATGCTATGTGCTGTTCCTCTTTACAGCGCCGCGCCGGCGGGCGCGCGGTATAGGCCTGCGCCGTGTGCGCGCTGTATGCTATAGTTACCCCGGTATCGTCGTAGCGCCGCACAGGAAGCGAGCCTATGCCTCACTCCCCGGCCTCAGTTCAGGACTCGGGTATCCGCGATAACCGTGCGCACGGTCGTGTTGGCGACTTTATCCGCGAGCAGACGCATCCTGGCGCCGCGCTCTCATTTGTCTCGGCCTACTTCACTATCTACGCGTACCACGCCCTCCACGGCACCCTCGACCAGATCGAGCGCCTGCGCTTCCTCTTCGGCGAGCCGCGCTTTGTCCGGACGGTCGACCCCAGCCACGACCAAGGCAAGGCGTTCACCATCGGCGAGGACGGCCTGCACCTCACCACGCTGCTCAGCCAGCGCCCGGTCGCCCGAGCCTGCGCCGATTGGATCCGTCAGAAGGTGGCGATCCGCTCGGTCACGCAGGCTGGCTTGCTCCATGGCAAGCTCTACCATATCAACAACGCCGGCCTTGAACAGGCGCTCCTCGGCAGCTCGAACTTCACGGTCCGCGGCCTTGGCATGGCCGCCAACCGCAACAATATCGAGCTGAACCTGGTCGTCGATAGCGCCCGCGATCTGCGCGCGCTCAAGGCATGGTTTGATGAGCTCTGGGACGACCCCGACCTCGTCACCGATGTGAAGGAGGAGGTGCTCACCTACCTCGCCCAGCTCTACGCCAACCAGTCGCCCCAGCTGATCTACTACAAGACCCTGTTCCACCTGTTTGAGCGCTACCTCGACGAGCAGCGCCGCAGCGATCTGCTCGACCTCGGCACGCAGATCGTCGACACCGAGATCTGGAAGGCGCTCTATGCGTTTCAGCAGGACGGGGTGAAGGGTGCGATCAATAAGATCCTACGCCACAACGGCTGCATCATCGCCGACAGCGTCGGCCTGGGGAAGACCTACGAGGCGCTGGCGATCATCAAGTACTTCGAGCTGCGTAATGAGAAGGTGCTGGTGCTCTGCCCCAAGAAGCTGCGCGAGAACTGGACGGTCTACCAGGTGCAGAACAACAGCCCGCTGAACCCCTTCGTGAACGACAAGTTCGGCTATACGGTGCTCTCGCATACCGACCTGAGCCGCGACGGCGGCTTCTCGGATGGCGTGAACCTGGCGACGTTGAACTGGGGCAACTATGACCTGGTGGTGATCGATGAGTCGCACAACTTCCGCAACAACAGTCGCGGCCGGCGCGACGAGGAGGGCAATATCATCAGGCGCACGCGCTACGAGCGTCTGATGGAGGACATTATCAAGCGTGGGGTGCGCACCAAGGTGCTGCTGCTCTCGGCAACGCCAGTCAATAACGACCTGCGCGACCTGCGTAACCAGATTTATCTGCTCACCGGCGACGCCGACGGTGCCTTTAAGGATTCGCTCGGCATCGATAGCCTGGAGCAGACCCTGACGGTCGCCCAGCGCACGTTCAGCGAGTGGGCCCGCAAGGGCGGCGAGCGGCGCACCAGCGAGCTGCTGGAGCGGCTCAGCTCTGGCTTCTTCACCCTGCTCGACGAGCTGACGATCGCCCGCTCGCGCAAGCATATCCAGCGCTACTACAGCGCGACGATCGCCGAGTTGGGTGGCTTCCCCGAGCGCCAGCGACCGATCGCGATCTACCCCGAGATCGACACCGAGGGCCTGTTCATGTCCTATGACAAGCTCAACGATGAGATCTCGAACTACCGGCTGGCGCTGTTCAACCCGACCCGCTATGTGCGCCCCGAGTTTAAGGCCCGCTACGAGCAGGCCGGCCGGCGCGACCAGAAGACGCGCTACTTCAGCCAGGGCCTGCGCGAGCAGTCGCTGATTGGCATGATGAAGGTCAACTTCCTCAAGCGGCTGGAGAGCTCGGTCGCCTCGTTCGGCATCACCCTCAAGCGCACCGTCGATAAGATCCGCATCCTTGAAGATCAGATCACCCAGTTCAAGTCGGTCCAGGACGCTGCCATTGTGGTTGAGGGGCCATCGCTCGATGCCCTCGACCCGGAGGACGAGGAGCTACGCGAGATCCTGCTGGTCGGCCAGAGCCTCAAGTTCGAGCTGGCCCACCTCGATGTCGATGCCTGGCTGCGCGACCTCAAGAGCGACAAGCAGCAGCTGCATGGCCTGTATATCGCGGCGAAGGATGTTGGCCCAGAGCGCGATGCCAAGATGACGAAGCTGAAGGAGCTGCTGACCACAAAAGTGCGCCAGCCAACCGTCGATAAGACCGGCCGGGAAAACCGCAAGCTACTGGTCTTCACCGCCTTCGCCGATACGGCCGCCTACCTCTACGCGCAGCTTGCCCCCTGGGCGCGTAAAGAGCTAGGCATCCATGTGGCCCTCGTCTCCGGCGGCGCGGCCGAGAATAAGACCAGCTTCGGCCGGGCAAACTTTAATGAGATCCTGACCAACTTCTCGCCGCGCGCCAAGCAGCGCGACCGCATGCCAACCATGCCCCAGGATGGCGAGATCGATCTGTTGATCGCCACCGACTGTATCTCTGAGGGCCAGAACCTACAGGACTGCGACTATCTGGTGAACTACGATATTCACTGGAACCCGGTGCGGATCATCCAGCGCTTCGGGCGGATCGACCGCCTGCGCAGCGTGAATAAGACCGTCCAACTGGTGAACTTCTGGCCGACCCAGGACCTCAACAAATACATCAATCTGAAGGGTCGGGTTGAGGCGCGCATGGCCCTGGTCGATGTCACCGCTACCGGCGATGACAACCTGCTGGCAAATGAGCAGATTGAGGAGCTGATCGTCGAGGATCTGCGCTACCGCGACCACCAGCTCCTGCGCCTGCGCGATGAGGTGCTCGACCTGGAGGACTTTAGCGAGAGTGTGGCGCTCACCGAGTTCACCCTCGACGACTTCCGCGCCGATCTGCTGCGCTTCCTCCAGGATAATCGCCGTACCCTAGCGGAGACGCCCCTCGGCCTCTACGCGGTGGTCCCCACCGACGCGACCTATGAGGCAATCCGGCCCGGTCTGATCTTCTGCCTGCGCCAGAAGGGGCCGGCTGGTGAGACTCAGATCGTCAATCCACTCCAGCCCTACTATCTGGTCTACGTGCGCGATGACGGCACCGTGCGCTTCAGCTTCTCGCACCCCAAGCAGATCCTGGAGATGTACCGCCTGCTCTGTAGCGACCGCGCCGCCGCCGACGAGGCCATCTGCGCCCTCTTCGACCGCGAGACCAACGATGGTGCGGACATGACGCGCTACAATGCGCTGCTGGAGGCCGCCGTCCGCGATATCGAGCGGCGCTTTGTGAAGCGCAGCGCCGCCGCCCTCACCGGCGGGCGTGACGGGGTCATCCCCTCCCGCAAGCAGCAGGCCCGCTCTACGGATGACTTCGAGCTCATTACCTGGCTGGTGATTCGCTCGTGACCACCGCCCCTATGCGCGCCGGGTGTGTACAATGATTGAGGCGGGCGACATGTTTGCCATCACTGCTCCAGTCCGCACCGAGACGCTCTACGGCATCAGCGTCACCCCAAGAGGCGCGCAGAACCGCCAGGTTTGGGCCGAGCTAGAGCAGCAGCTTGTCTGGTATGTGCCAGAAGCCACCGGTGCGCGCGAGGCGGCCGATCTCCAGATTCGTCTGAGGAGGCAGGGCCGCCAGCTCGCCACGGTCGATGCCCGGATCGCGGTCACGGCGCTGCGCTACGACCTGACACTGCTCACCACCGACAACGACGTTGAAGCTGTGCCTAGCTTACACCATGAGACCTGGCGCTAGGATGCTCCCGTGACTGATGTAACCCTGCGCCGCTCCATCCAGCAGGCCCTCGCCGACTGCGCCACCGGCCCCCTCGCCGAGCACACCCGCGCGCTGCTCGGCCTGCTGGGCTACCGCAGCGACCGCTGGATCGCCGTCGGCCCCAGTGCCGCCGGGTTCCTGGCCGACTTCGACGGGGCCGGCCGCCTCAGCCAGCAGAACGCCCGCGCCGACCAGTGGCGCTCGGTGGAGATGGTCTTCCAGCTCACCGGCGAGGACCTGAGCAGCGCCGGCCAGCTCCAACTCGACCTCCTGGGCGGCCCCACCTTCGATGTGCAGACCTACCGCTCTTTCTTGTTCTTCGCCATCGACCTGGAGGCGAAGCCCGACGGGCGGCCCTACGCCCGCGGCGAGCTGGCCACGATCACCCGCGAGGTCAATAAGCTCTTCGCCATGCCGGTGAGCGTGGTCTTCCGCTACCAGCTCGCCGGCGAGGCCGCCCTGACCCTGGCGATCGTCACCCACCGGCCCAACCTGCGCGACGGCAGCCGCGATGTGCTGGAGAAGGTCTCGCTCATCCGCGACGTGCGCGTGCGCAGCCCCCACCGCGCCCACGTCGAGATCCTGGCCGACCTCGCCCTCCCGGCCCTTGCCACCCGCCAGGCCATCGCCGGCTTCAACGACCTCCAGCGCGCCTGGGCGCGCACGCTCGACATCACCGAGCTGAACCGGCGCTTCTACCGCGAGATCGCCAACTGGTACTTCTGGGCCGTCCAGCTGGTGGAGTTCCCCGACGACGGCGCGCCGCGCGCCCGCCGCAACGCCGACCGGATCATCCGCCTGATCACGCGCCTGATCTTCGTCTGGTTCCTGCGCGAGAAGGGCCTCGTAGACCCGCGCCTGTTCCGCCGCGCCGACGTGGAGGGCCTGCTCGGCTCCCTCGACGACGACGAGAGCAGCTACTACAAGG
>Ga0105044_10012453_pt1 | contig 11559 bp, 18 predicted proteins | sample MAT01_FD_78092 | JGI IMG/M metagenome (GOLD analysis project Ga0105044, IMG submission 78092) | Freshwater microbial communities from Lake Fryxell liftoff mats and glacier meltwater in Antarctica - MAT-01 | ecosystem: Environmental > Aquatic > Freshwater > Ice > Liftoff microbial mat | place...
AAGCCGAAGCCCTTCAAATGGACCAAAACCGCCGAGGACATCCTCACCCGAGAACGCCGCGCGCTGGACAAACTCGATGACATTCGCGGAAACAGGTAGGAAGTGTCAGACTCAGAACACTAGACGCCTGTCGGGCGTGCCAATCTGCGCGACATGGACCTTAGACACCGTTGAGTTTACAGCTTTCTCACTGCTAAGCTGAAGCAATGAAACAGGGGCAGTTCAAGTTAGTCCGGTGCCGCATGATCGGCGTCAGTGCAGTGACAGCCGACAGCGCGCACACGTTTGGTCGGCACACGCATGACCAATTCGGGATCGGCGTTGATTTGCGGGGAGCGCAAACATCGCTCAGCGGGCGCGGGGTCGTCGAAGCAGAGGCCGGTGACATCATCACGGTCAATCCCGGCGAGGTGCATGATGGCGTGACCCTGGGCGATGGCGGCCGGGCTTGGCGGATGCTGTATTTCGACCCAACTGCCTTGGCCGCCTTTAACAGCGCCCTGACAGACGGTCGCATCGACACCGTCGAACTGGCGCTGCCCGTGTTGCGCGATCCGGCGCAAGTGGCCTGTTTTGGGTCGATCTTTCGCGCAACCACGGACCCCTGCGGTCCCCATAGTGAACTCGAAGCGCGGGAGAACCTGCTGTTGCTGTTGGACCGGCTGGTTCAGCGCAGCACGGACGATGCATCTCGCGGCGCGCCAGCGGCGATCAGCCGAGCACGTGCACGCATCGACGACTATTCGTCCACCCCGCTGTCGTTGGACGAGTTGGCGACGATTGCTGGTGTCAGCTCGTTTCAGCTTATCAGAGGCTTTGCGCGGGTCACCGGTTTGACACCGCATGCCTATCTGATCCAGCGCGGTGGCGATGTCGAGGATCAGCGCCTCGGGGGCTGTGGGGGTGGGTTTGGTCGCGTGCGTCATGATCTGGTGTCCGTTCATCGGTGATTTCCTGATCCGAGAATCGCTCGGTTGCCGAGTGTGATCAACTGAATAAGACATGTATTTCCGTTTATTTACAATATCTTGAGGAAAACCCAAGCGCCATGGAAGGTATGAGTGGACGCGAGTATCTCGCCCATTCCGGTCTGTCGCGCGGAGCGATCCAGAAGGCGCGCAGGGCCACCCGGTTGGTGGTCTACGGCGATGGGTCGATCAAAGCGGCGGCCTCGGATGTCCGGCGCGCGGAGATGACCGATCTCGATCAGCAGCGGCGATCGACTGGCGGAACCTCTGGTGGCGACAGTGGCTTTTCGGGGCCAGCCGACAGTTCGTCCTATCTCAAAGCCCGCACTGCGCTGACGGTCTACCAAGCGCAGAAAAAACAGCTGGCGATCCAGAAAAAGAAGGGCACGCTGGTTGACCGCGCGCGGGCGGTGACGCTGGTGTTCCGTCTGGCGCGGCAGGACCGCGACACTTGGGTGACCGCATGCGCAGTCGAGGGCGCGATCTGGCAAATAACTTTGCCGATCTGGCCCGTGACGGCGCGGTGGACGTGGCCGGAGATCATACGCACCGGGCCGGGATAAACCTGAAGACGGTCCACCATCGCCGCGCCGTTGCGCAGATGGTCGGCATCCATTGCCGGAATGCCGCTGTGCTTCCATGGGTGATGGGTAGTCACCACAACCGGTTGGTGCCCCAAAGCTACCAAGGCTGCGATGGAGAAACGCCAACCCGTTCTCTGCCAGCGAGCCATGATGAGCGCCTTCCAGAAGGGTGTCGAGGCCGATCACCGCAAAGGGCCCAAAATCCCACAGCCACTGAATGTGCCCCACCTGCGGCATCCAATCGGCGGTGCGAAAGGCCGCGCGCATCGCGTCACGGCTGTCGTGATTACCGGGGATTGCCAGCCACGGCAGGGCAAGACCTGCCGTAGGCTCGGAGAAATGCGCATATTCCTCAGCCGTGCCATGGTCGGCAAGATCGCCGGTGACGATGGCGCAATCGACCGGCCCAAGCGCCGGAAGGCGCGTGTTGATCAATGTTATAGCCTCACGCAGGGCCGTTGCCGTGTCAGAGTGGCCGCAAACAAGCTGTCCCCTGGACACGATATGGGGGTCGCTGATCTGGATAAAAGCGGGCATTCAGGCGACGGATTTCTCTGGGTTCAGGGTCAGGATTGACTGCGGCGAAATGGTCAGTCTTGCGGTTTCGCCCGGCCTCGGCGCGGACGTGCCCTGATGCAGGCAGAACAGCTCGTCGGCGGCGGCACCCGTAAAGGCGATCCGGTAATGCGTGCCAAGGAACGTCACCGCCTTTACGCGCGCGGTAACAGGACCATCCGGGGCAAGCTTGACATCCTCGGCCCGCACGAAGGCGAGTTTGCCCATCGCGGGGGCTGCCAACGGCAGGCTGCCGCCGGGCAGGTGTAGCATAGCACCCTCGATCCTACCGCCCAACGGCAGGGCATTTCCAAAAAATCGCGCAACGAGGCTGGTTTCGGGCGACCGATACAACGCTTCGGGCGTACCGATCTGTGCCACCCGGCCTTGGCTCATCACCGCAACACGATCGGCCAGCGCCATAGCCTCGTCCTGATCATGGGTGACGAAGATCGCAGTGATGCCGAACGCGCGAAGCAGTGCGGCAAGCTCATCACTCATGGCCCCGCGCAAGACTGCATCCAGCGCAGACAGCGGCTCGTCCAGCAGCAGCAGCCGGGGGCGCGGCGCAAAAGCGCGGGCCAGCGCCACCCGCTGCCGTTGCCCGCCAGACAGGGCGGAAATCGCGCGGCCGGCGCAGGGTTCCAGCCGGCACAGCGAAATCACCTCATCCACCCGAGCGTCGATTTGCGCGCGCGGCAGTCCCTGCATCTTCAACCCATAGCCGATGTTGCCGCGCACCGACATGTTGGGAAACAGCGCATAGGACTGGAATACCATCCCCACTTGGCGGCGTTCCACCGGCAGTGCGGCCATATTCTCGCCCTTGAAGCGGATTTCCGCGCCAGAATCGGCGGTTTCCAACCCGGCGATGATGCGCAAAAGCGTGGTTTTGCCGCACCCTGACGGACCAAGCAGAGACACGATTTCGCCCTCGGCAACATCGAGGTCGATCGGAAACAAGGCACGGTTGCCCCCCGGATAGGTCTTGGCGATGTTGCGGAGGGTCAGCGTCACTGCGTTATCCTCTGGGCGCGTGCGCTGGCCCATTGCATTGCCAGCAACAAGGGAACGATCATCACGAAAAAGATCAGCGTATAAGCCGAGGCGATCTCCAGCCGCATCGAAGCATAGCTGTCCGCCAGCCCCACCGGCAGGGTTTTCAGATAAGGTGTGTGCAGCATCCAGGTCAGATTGAACTCGCCAATCGACAGCGTGACGACAGTCAGTGCCCCGGCAAGAATGCCGGGCAGGGCATTCGGCACTACGATATCGACAAACCGTCGCGCAGGACCTGCACCAAGGCTGGCAGCCCCTTCCTCTAGCGTCTTCAAATCGATTGCTGCGAGCACCGACTGCACCGACCGCACCATGAAGGGCAGCGTGTAAAGCACATGGCCGACAAGGATGAAGGTCCAGCTCAACCGGAACCCACGGTAGCTGCCGTAAAGCTGCAAAAGTGCAAGCGCAAGCGCAAGGCCGGGAATGGCAAGGGGCAAGGAGATGAACTCCTCCACTGCACGCGAGGCGCGCCCCGGATTATGCGCAAGGGCGTAGGCCGCAGGCACGCCGATCACCAGCGTGACGGCCAGACAGGCCAGGGCCAGCCCCAATGACAGGAAGATCGAACCTGCGTAAAGCTCCCAGACCTTGACCACCCATTGGAGCGTCAGGCCCGAGCGCACGCCCTGAAAGTAGTTAACCGTCAGCCCAGCCAGCACCGACATGATCGTGGGCACCAGCAGGAACGCCGCCGCGAGCAGCGTGACGGAAAGTTGCAACACTTTGCCAATTCGCATGACCCTAGCCCCCCGCCACAACTGTTGCGCCGGTGAAGCTGCGCGCCACAAACAGAATAGCCCGGGTCACCATGCCCAGCATAACCGACAACGCCGCCGCCATCGCGATGTTCGCCGACGAGGTGAACTCGGTGTAGATCACCATCGGCAGCACGTCGATGTTGGTCGCCAGCGTAAAGGCCGTGCCAAAGACCCCCATGGCGGTGGCAAAGGCAATCTCCCCCGCTGCAATCAATGCCGGGGCCAAGGCAGGAAACAGCAGATCGCGCGCCACAAGGTGCGGAGGCGCACCAAGAGTACGGGCGGCTTCCTCCCGCGCAGGATCAATCTTTTCAGCGGCCGCCATCACCGTCAACAGAACCCGCGGGATCGAAAAGTAAAGATACCCAAGAAACAGCCCGAAGATCGAATAGGCAAAGACCACCTGGCCGGGGAACACTGTGTTGAACAGCCCCTGTCGCCCACCCAGAAGAATAATCATGAACCCCACGACCACTCCCGGAAAGGCCAGCGGCAACGTCAGGATCGACAGCAGAACCGACCTTCCGCGAAACCGGTTGCGCGTCAGGAACAACCCCGCCGTGGTGGAGACGGCAAGGGCGGCTATGGTAACGGCCAATGACACCAGAACCGTCTGGATCAGCGAGATGAGATAGCGTGGAGTTTGCAAAATTTGCTGATAGATCGCCCACCCCGCCTCACCCTCGCCCGAAGCCAGGATCAGCCGCGCAATGGCCAGCGGAAGAAACGCCACCGAAAAAATGGTCAAGGGTACCAGGCACAAGACAACAATCAGTTGGGCGGACCTGGTTTTCTCCTTTGGTGACGGAACGGGCAGGGCAAAGCGCCCTGCCCGAAACGCGCTACTGCACTTCGGCGAGATAGCGTTCGCCAAAGGCCTTTTGCGCCGCAGCCATCTCCGAATAGTTCACAGCCGAAGCGCGCTCGTAATCACTGTCCGGCAGGAAGCGGGCCGCCACCTCGGCAGGCCGTGCCACCGGGCGGGCGGGTTTCAGATTAGCGTTGGTCCAGATTGCCTGACCTTCATCCGACAAGATGAAATCCAATGCCTTCTTGCCAGCTTCCGGATTGGGGGCACCCTTCACAAAGCTCGTGACGTAAGGAACGCGGACGGTGCCTTCGCACGGCAACACGAACTCGAACTTACCGGTTTCGTTGTACTTCGTACGATATGCGTTGAAGTCATAGTCGAACAGGATCGGAATCTCGCCCGACACGACCCGGGCAAAGGACGTCTGCTCGGGAACGATCGGGCTGTTGGCCGCCAAATCGGTTTACCGCAGACTGAACCTCTCCTGCATGCAAACCGAGCCCGCTCTTCGACCACAGGCCACCAGCGTGTCAAGGTCTGGACAGTCCGGCATCGGCGAGTTGCTCGGGATCAGGCAGATCGCGCAAAGTCTCCAAGCCGAAGGCGGCCGGGGAGGTCTTGGTGTGACGAAGGTGTAAGGCGTGCCGCTGCGGGGTTCGCGGGGGCCGGTGCCAATGAGATCGCGCTCAGCGAGGCGACCGATCAGGTCGCGGCTGATCTCTTTCCCGAAAATTTCCTTCAACCCGTCACGGCTGATCGTCTGGTGGTAGGCAATCGCGGCCAGCACGGCGAGGTCGAATGCGTTCAGGTCCAACGCCTGCCCGCTACCTTTGCGGCAGCCATTATTGCCGGTGCATAGGCTGGCTTTATGCGCAGCATCCGTCCCGCGCCTGCCTTTGCCACCTCATAGGGGCGCCCCTCCAGATCCGTCATCAGATCCTCGATCAGGAGATCAACCGAGGCCCCCTGCCTCACGACCCTTGCCAAATGGTCGCGCGCAACAGGTGCGGCGGAGGCAGAAAGCACCGCCTCGATCCGCCGCATCCATTCGCGCAAGCGCAGATCGGCCGGCAGGTCGGCGCGTTCGCGGTCAAATTCTGGTTCCTGCCGCCTCGCCATCGTCAGACCCCATGAAGGCGGAAAGAATCCCGCCCGGTCAATTCGCGCACAACACCGAGGTCCGCTAGCCGGTCGCAAAGCCGCCGCGCGGCGCGGTCGGACATGAAGTCCAGCGCGATCGGCGCCAGCGCATTGTGCGACAGGAACAGATCGACCGCCCGCGCTGCGCCCCTTGCCCGCAGTCTGGGGGCCACCGCTTGCAGCCGGGCCGCAGCGCGCGCCAGATCGGTCGCCAGAGGCACTGCCTGTTCTGCCCCGGCAATAATTGCCCGGTGGCAGGCAAGCCGCAGGCCATCGCCCCGCAGACGCAGGTCGCACACCTTCAGGGCAAGGGACATCAGCGGGAGAACATGGTCCCGGCCCAGCGACTTTGCCAGCATCGCATCAGCCAAGATCAGTGCCGCCGTTTCGGCGCGCGGGTTGCGGGCCAGCACGGATTGCAGCACCTGTGCCGCTTGGTCCACCGGGGTGACACCCACAGTATCTAGGCACTGGGCGATCCGCTCGGCAGCAACCCCGTTTAGCGCGCGGGCAAGTGCGGGCACCGAGATCGGCCGCGCGACCGCGCGCGACCATTGGCGCAGGATGGTGCCGGCGGGTCCCGGATCGTCGCCGGCCCGCGCCGGATGCAGCGCATCGCGCAAAGCGGCCTGACCCTCTCGTCGGCCCGAAAACCCCGCACAGACCTCAGCCGCCGCCAGCGCCAGCCGGTCGCGCCACGAGGCCAATGGCACCACACCCGGGACTTTAACCAGAGCAAGATGCGCCAGCGCCGCCCCAGACCGGAACGCCGCCGCTTCAAGAGTTTCAGCTGGCGCTCTCCCGGTCCAGCCCGGAAGCGGGGGAAGCATCGGCAGAGGTTCTGTGGTCTGGGAGCACGGTTTCCTCATGCCGGAAGCCTAATCCTGCGCGGCGCTTTTAACCAGAAAAAGGCGCAAGTAGCGCCGCATCGTTGGTATCGCCGCTATGTCCGATAATCTTGCATTATCGGACGCTGCGAGAGTATGCTCGGCAACTTTATTAAAACGCCCGAGAAATCGCCTTCCGTTCAGCATGACCGGCCTGATGACCACGAATGGGATCAGAGCGGCAACGGCACAAGTACCCTGCCCTCTCACGTTGCAGGCTCGGGCGCGCTTGATCGACTGGTGGAAATCGCGCGGGACTATGCCCGGGCGGCCGTTTCCGAAAACACGCGCAAAGCTTATGCAACGGACGGGGCGGCCTTTGCCCGCTGATGCCGGATGCGGGGGGCGGACCCCCTGCCCCCGTCGCCCGAACTCATCGGTCTTGACAGCGCCGATCTTGCCGCACCGCGAGGCAGGGCAGCTGCGCAGTCGGCGATCCGACCCCTGTCGGTCGCCTCGATCGAGCGGCGGTTGTCGGGCCTGTCCTGGGGATACATGCAACGGGGCTTCGATCTGGACCGCAAGAACCGCCACATCGCCACCGTTCTGGCCGGCATCCGCCGCAAACACGCGCGACCGCCGGTGCAGAAAGAGGCGATCCTGCCCGAGGACATCCGCGACATGCTGGCCGCGCTGCCCCATGATTTGCGGGGATTGCGCGACCGGGCGCTATTGCTGATCGGCTTTGCCGGTGGCTTGCGACGGTCGGAGATCGTGAGCCTCGATCACGGCAAGGATGATACGCCCGACTCGGGCGGCTGGGTGCAGGTGCTGGAGGGTCGTGCGCTGATCACCATGCGCGGCAAGACCGGCTGGCGCGAGGTTGAGATCGGGCGCGGTCGCAGCGACCAGACCTGCCCAGTGCATGCGTTGACCCAATGGTTGCACTATACCAAAATCCACTTTGGCCAGATCTTCGTGGCCGTGTCGCGCAACGGGTTGAAGGCCACCAGCGAGCGGCTTTCCGACAAGCACGTGGCGCGTCTGATCAAGCGAACGGTCGAGGATACTGGTCTGCGCCCGGAACTCTCCAACGCGGAAGGGTACTGCTCAATTCAGGCCATTCCCTGCGCGCAGGCCTTGCCAGCAACGCCGAAACTGACGAGCGATATGTTCGGAAGCAACTCGGCCACGCCTCGGCCGAGATGACCCGCCGTTATCAGCGTCTCTGGAACAGGTTCCGCATGAACCTTACCAAGGCCGCGGGGCTGCGACCCGCCTGCCCTATCCCCCGTTTGCTTGTTTCAGAATGGATTTTCGACAGAGGCCCTTGTCGGCGCAAAGTCACAGACGTTCCCGGTCACGACGGTTGCGCCATGGCGCAGCGCCGACGCCGCAATCATCAGATCGGCGTCGTTGTGACCGAGTTCTGCCGAAAGTCGACCCCAGATGCGCGCATCTTCGGCCTCAAAGGCAAGCAGGCGGTCCGAGAACAGCAAGACCGTCCGATCACGCCAAACGCGAAGATCGTGGGCAAACTCAGGTTGCCGCATTACCTGTTGGCGAATGCCACGCTCGATTTCGCCGAGCGTTATGACGCTCAGTTAAAGGTCCTGTTCAGCCTTTCCCTGCAACCAGGCTGCCACTTTCAGAGCTCGGTCCGGGCGACGCACGGCCGAGATTACGTTGGTGTCGAGGATATACATCAGAAGTTTACATCCCGCGGAGATGCGCCGGCGCGCGGTATTTCCCCGCCCGGGAATGCCATCAGGTGGTCGGCAAAGCACTCGCGCGCCTTCATAGCCCCCTCAGCCAGCCGATGGTACTCATCGGCAGACAGGATGACCACGGCGGGTTTACCGCGACGGGTGACCTCTTGAGGCGTACCGGCTAATGCGGCATCGACCACCGCACTGAATTTGTTCTTTGCATCTTGAACCGTCCACATTGCGTTCCACCTAGCTAGCTATCTGGCTAGATATCACAGTTGGGTCGTGCACTCTCAAGGAGGGAGAGGAAGGTTCTTCAAGAAAAGAAGACTGAGCGGCGGCGGGCCCCGTCGTCATAACACCATCAAGCGCAATCGGACATTTAGTGACGGTACATGAAATTGCAAACGGCCTGTTTTGATGCCTTTGATCGGTTACGCACGCATCTCGACCGAGGACCAAACCATCCTGCCCCAGTCGCAGGCCCTGAAATCTGCAGGATGTGCCGAGATTCATGAGGAACAAGCCTCGGGCAGCAACCGTGCACGGCCGGTTCTGGCCCGCGTGCTGGAGCGGATCGGCAAGTGCGACACTCTGGTCGTGGTGCGGATGCCGTGCACCAAAGGCAGCGCCGGCGGGTACCAGTCGCACGAATTCAGGTTGCCATGCTTCGATTGACATCTGCGGACCTCGATCTGGCGCATGCGGGGCTCGATCTCGCCAATTACGGTTTCGGCGAGACTGTCCTGAAGTTCGAAGATTTCGCCCTCGGCACCTGCAAACGCTTTTGACCAGATCTGCTGTCCCTGCGTGGTTTCAATCAGTCGCACCGAAATGCGAAGCTGCGCCCCGGCCCTCTGAAGTAATCCGTCGATCAGGTACCGCACGCCGAGACGCTGGCCGATGTCAGTTTTCTTGGTCTCGCCGAATTCCGCCGAGAAGGAGGCAGGCTGGGCTGCGACGAAGAACCACGGAACCTGACCCAAGGTGGTGGTGAGTTGCTCGGCAATGCCGAGAGCCAGATAGTCCTGTGCTGGGTCTCCAGAGAAGTTTCTGAAAGGAAGGACGGCCATCGATGCCGGGTCCGGTTCGCTTGCTGTGTGCGGCGTTGCTTGGGTCAGTGGCGACGGGTTTTCGCGTTTGTCGACGTTCAGTGTCCTGGGACTCGCGCGGCCGCCCAATCGTGGAGGTCGAGGCCGAACTGGCAGGGGGCGCAGTCGGCCGGGCGATCGCGCCAGCCGGCGCCTCGACCGGCCTTGGCGAGGCGGTCGATCTGCGGGACGGAGGCAAGGCGCATGGCGGCTACGATGTGCGCAACGCGCTTGCCGGTGTCGCGGCGGAGATCCGGCCGGACCTCATCGGCGCGGACGCCGCCGACCAGGCGATGATCGACGCTAGGCTCATTGCGCTCGACGGAACGCCGAACAAGGGCCACCTCGGAGCCAATGCGACGATTGCGACGTCGATGGCCGTCGTCCACGCGGTGGCCGCGGCGCGCGGCCTGCCGCTCTGGAAGTATCTGTGCGGCGATGGCGAACCCGGCCCGTTGCCGTTGCCGGAAATCCAGATCTTCGGGGGCGGGGCTGATGCGGGCCGGCGCATCGACATCCAGGACCTGATGGTGATCGCGGTTGGCGCGGGAGATTTCGCCACCGCGCTGGACTGGACCGCCGACGTCTATCGCGCTGCAGGTGAGGAGCTGAAGGCCTCCGACCGGCTGGCCGGCGTGGCGGACGAAGGAGGGTTCTGGCCGGTCTTTGATACCAACGAGGAAGCGCTTGGCGCGCTGGTGCGCGCGATCGAGCGCGCCGGCTTCCGGCCCGGGGAGGATCTGGCGATCTCGATCGACATCGCGGCGAGCGAGTTTGGCGAGGAGGGGACCTACCGGCTGGATCGCGATGGACGGAGCCTCGACCGTGCCGGCATGGCCGAGATGGTGCTCGACTGGACCCGGCGCTACCCGGTCGTATCCGTTGAAGACCCCCTCGCCGAAGATGACGAAGCGGGGTTGATCGCGTTCACGAAGGCAGCGGGCCCGGGCCTGCAGATTATCGGCGACGATTTCCTGGTTACCAACGCCGAACGCGTCCGCCACGCGGCGCGCGTCTGAGCCTGCATTGCGCTGCTGGTGAAGCCAAATCAGGCAGGCACGCTGACCGAGACCAAAGCCGCGCTCGACGCGGCGCGAGACGCCGGTTACTCCGCCGTCGTGTCGGCGCGCTCCGGCGAGACGGAAGACGTCACCATCGTCCACCTCGCAGTCGGCTGTGGCGTGCCCCAACTCAAGGTCGGCTCGGTCGCGCGCTCCGAACGCATGGCGAAATGGAACGAGGGCCTTCGCCTCGCCGAGGTACTGCCGAGCGGCGGCGCGCTTGCGCCGCGATCGGCGATGCCCTGCGGCCGATGAAGATCCTGTTCCGGTTTGACGCCGGTTCCTGGCTTCAGCCTCGGCTGGCCGCCTTTTGCTGTGCGGACCGGTCGATCACGCTGTGCGGCGAACGCGACGAAGAACCGTATCGCACACTGATGCGGGAATGCGATGTGCTTTGGCATGTTTTGCGCCCGGTCACCGCAGAGGCGATCGAAGATGCCGCCAATCTGAAGCTGATCCAGAAGATCGGCGTCGGGGTCAACACGATCGATGTCGATGCGGCCAAACGGCGGGGCGTCGCGGTGTGCAAGCCGCCGGGAACGAACAGCCGCGCCGTGGCCGAAATGACGCTGCTGCTGATGCTGTCCTGTCTGCGCAGGCTGAGCGCGCTCGACCCGATGGTGCGGCGCGGAGACCTGAACCCGATCGAGATGGCATTCTCCAAACTGAAAACCGTTCGTCGGGAAAACGATCCCCCAGATCGTTTTCTGACCCTCCGCGCTCCGAAAAGCGGCCACCAGATCCTGCGAAGCCCTATGGAAAAAGGTCGGTGCCGTCTGCGACCTGTTCCTCCCCCAAAGATGCCGAAACTACTTCGCGGCAGCAGGGTATGGTTCAAATTGAACGAGACTTGCTCTAGCTGGTGACAGTCGATGTCTCGCGGTTGGCGCGCAGCCGTTCGGCTCGGCAACGTGTCGAGAAGCGGTGGATCGCAGACAGGAACGCGCGGCGGTCTGGCGGAAAGTCGCGGCCACTGCGAGGGCGATTTGCTTG